>Ga0137306_102752_pt1 | contig 14238 bp, 13 predicted proteins | sample Inofroosms_March_FD_97187 | JGI IMG/M metagenome (GOLD analysis project Ga0137306, IMG submission 97187) | Mouse cecal microbial communities from Vienna, Austria - N-Acetylneuraminic and N-Acetylglucosamine D2O microcosms_March | ecosystem: Host-associated > Mammals > Digestive system > Large...
GGTGAAAAACGTCCTTGGCCCGGACTGCATCCTGACGGACGTGGGAAGCGTCAAGACCTCCATCCATGAGAAGGCGGCCCTTCTGGGGCTGGAAGACCATTTCATCGGGGGGCATCCCATGGCCGGGTCGGAAAAAAACGGATTTGTCAACGCAAAGCCTCATCTGATCGAGAATGCCTACTATATCCTGACCCCTTCCGCAAAGGTGTCCGTGGAAAAGGTGCAGGCTTACCGCGCTTTCGCAGAGTCCTTGAAAGCGCTGCCCATCGTTCTGGACTACCGCCGGCATGATTATGTGACCGGAGCCATCAGTCATCTGCCCCACATCCTGGCGGCAAGCCTGGTGAATTTTGTCCGGGAGCACGACACCCCTGAAGAGCTGATGAAGATGCTGGCAGCTGGCGGCTTCAAGGATATTACCCGCATCGCTTCCTCGTCTCCCGTCATGTGGCAGCAGATCTGCCTGAAAAACAGAGAACATATTTCCCAAATATTGGGGGAATTTATCCGGACTTTGACAGAGGCGAAAGAGGCGGTGGACCAGGGGGCGGAGCAGGCGCTCTATTCCATGTTCGAGACTTCCCGGGATTACCGCAATTCCATGCCTGAGTGTTCCTTCGGGCCGATCAAGAAGCAGTTTGCCGTATACTGCGACATCATCGACGAGGCCGGGGGAATCGCCACCATCGCCACCATCCTGGCCAGCAACATGGTCAATATCAAGAATATCGGCATCATCCACAACCGGGAATTTGAAGAAGGGGTGCTGCGGATTGAATTTTATGATGAGGATGCCTCTGCCAAGGCAACCACGCTGCTGAAAAAACACCGATACATCGTATATGAGGTGTGAATTTAGAAGATCAATACAGAAAGGATCAATGCATTATGGAATTAACGAATATCACCGGTTTAAAAGGAGAAGTCACGGTACCCGGAGACAAATCCATCTCCCACCGAAGCATCATGTTCGGTTCCATCGCGAAAGGCACCACCGAGGTACACAATTTTCTCCAGGGGGCGGACTGCCTGGCCACCATCGACTGTTTCCGCAGGCTGGGAATCGAGATTGAGAACAAAGAGACCTCTATCCTCATACACGGGAAGGGACTGCACGGCTTAAGCGCGCCGGCAAATCTTCTGGATGTGGGGAACAGCGGCACCACCACGCGGCTGATCTCCGGGATTCTGGCCGGACAGCCTTTTGATTCCAAGCTGTCGGGGGATGAATCCCTGAACTCCCGTCCGATGAAGCGGATCATGAACCCTCTGCGGCAGATGGGGGCCAATATCTCCAGTATCCTGCGCAACGACTGCGCGCCGCTCTTCATCACCCCTGCCCGGCTTCACGGAATCCACTACGATTCTCCGGTGGCCTCCGCGCAGGTCAAATCCTGCATCCTGCTTGCCGGACTGTACGCGGACGGGGAAACCTCCGTGACAGAGCCAAGCCTGTCCCGTAACCATACGGAACTGATGCTGCAGGAATTTGGCGCAGACCTGCGCTTGATCCATGCCCTGGACGGCAGCACAAAGGCTACCGCCCTGATCCGGCCCTGTGATGAACTGTATGGGCAGAAAATCACCGTGCCCGGGGATATTTCTTCGGCCGCTTATTTCATTGCCGCTGGGCTTCTCGTTCCGGATTCCGAGATCCTGATCCGAAACATCGGCATCAACCCGACCCGGGCCGGCATTCTGAATGTGTGCGAGGAGATGGGGGCTGATATCTCGCTTCTGAATCAGCGGAAGGAAGGGGGCGAACCGGTTGCCGACATCCTGGTGCGTACAAGCCGGCTGCACGGAATCACGATCAAAGGAGAGATCATCCCTACTTTGATCGACGAGATCCCCATCATTGCGGTCATGGCTGCCCTTGCCGAGGGAACCACCTTCATCCGGGATGCGGAGGAGTTAAAGGTCAAAGAGTCGGACCGCATCGAGACGGTCACCGACAACCTGAAAGCTATGGGATGCGACGCCATCCCCACCGCAGACGGTATGGTGATCCGGGGCGGCAGACCGTTACACGGGGCGGCCATCCACACCCTTTTAGACCACCGGATCGCCATGGCATTCAGCATTGCGGCCCTGACGGCAGAAGGGCATACCAAGATCCTGGACAGCCATTGCGTGGACGTGTCCTTTCCGGGATTTTATGATACATTTGAGAATCTGCTGTAGTGCTTTTGCAGCCTTGAACACCTGCTGCGGACAAGCTTTCCGCATATGACGGTATATAAAAAAACCTGCCGGCGGCAGGTTTTTTTATATATCTTACAGCCATCTGCGCAGGGAAGCGAATCTGCTCTTTGCCTTGATATTGTGATCCGCTGACAGCTTCTGCATCCACTGCCTGTCCTCCTCCTTGTACGGTTCCTTCCAGAACCGTTTGATAAACTTGATAACCTGGCTTTTCAACGACCAGTTCAAATCTGACGCAAGGTTCACAGCGTTAAAATCATCTACTGTTTGAAGTTCATCCGCCTCCCCCAATAAATACCGCAAAATCAATAACTCCGCAAATGTAAAAGGCATCACCTCATACTCGAGCTGCAATAAAGACATATAGGGCCCGCCTGGTTTGATATCATCTGTGACAAGGGAATAGGCACCGATTGTCTGCGCAAGGGAAATTGCATATACCTCTCCCAGATCACCAGTTCCGTACAACAGCCGATTTTCATCCACATTGTTTTGAAACATTTTGAGTACCGATTGACTTTCTACGCTTCGAATCTGTTCATAAATAAATACACCCTCTTCAAAAAAATCAAACAATATCTGCTGGCGGCCGGCACGGTAGAGATGAATCATCACATTCGTATCCAACGAGGCTTTCAATCTTCCAGTCCTCCTATCAGTTCATCAAGGTCGTCATCTTTCTGCCTGCGGCAAACCAGTTTGTCACTGATATCTTCCATTGTCAGATGGCAGCAGTCCAAAGCCTTTTCAAGCGTCTCTCTTGGGATGGCATTGTGGTTATAATTATAGATCACATAATCTATATACTCATATGGAATCTCAATTTCCCTGGTGATTTCATTTAAACGTCCATTTCCTCCGACACACCGCAGGAGATTCCCCACACGTGACTGATTTCGCTCATTATCCAGCCTGACTCTTTCATCACAGCCGATCTTCCCCAGGTTCTCCAGACGATTCAATGCCATATCAAAGCTTACATGGAACTCAGACATCATCCTTGCTATGTCCATTGCGGACAATCTGTTTTTCCTGAATTTTTCCACTTCCAGATCCAGGAATTTGTCTACTTCATCTCCTGGCATCAATAAACATGCCGCAAAATAATTGGCCTCCTGTTCGATTTTATCCGTACTTTTTCCCGATATCGTAAATGCATCATCTATACATGACACCGTACTTTCCAGATGGAGAATGGCATGCCCAATCTCGTGTGCCAGTGTGAAAATCTCTCTCGATAAGCGGCTGCATGTATTGGTAAAAATAATCGTATCCGCTTCTCTTTTCAGGGCAAAACCAAGATCGGCCTCCCTGCCGAGGGGATATCTCAGCAATTTGCAGCCGAATCGGTCGCATTCTCTGAATAAATTGATAATTCCATAACGGCTGACTTTACATTTTTCACGAAAAGACTCTGCTTTGATCCGTATTTCCCTTTTTCTATGATTTTGCATAACAGCTCCTTCTATATCTCCGTATCATGCTGCAGTTTCATATAGAGATGCTTGTTTGCATAAAACAGGTCCAGCATATCGAATATTTTTTGTGAAGACGAATTTTCAGAGCCCCCTCGATAGGCAACGGCCGGAGGTTCATCCAAAACCCTTGTGATATCTCCAACTGCTGCATCCAAAACCGCTGCAATCCGGGAAAGCAGCTCAAGCGTAATTTGATTCGTTCCTTTCTCAATGCGGGCATACTTCTGCCTGCTGACTCCGATCTGTTCAGCCATCTGCTCCTGTGTGAGATGCTTTGCATGTCTCAATGCCTTGATGCGGCTTCCTAATAATGCATTCATTGGATTCCCTCCATTCTTCCTGTAACCAATTTACATATCATTTTTACCGCCCTCTGTAATTTCATTGTATCACCAGATCGCTCTTTGTCAACCAAAATGTTATAAAACCATAACATTATATTCCATATATGGACTGAATTTAACGCAAAAGTTCTTTTGAGCTACCAGAATCACGTGCATTCCTCCAGCATTTCCTGTACAGTCTTTCCGTAAACCGGATGCCGCCGATAAGGGGCGATTTCGCAGAGAGGCTCCAGTACAAACCGCCGCTTGTGCATCTCCACATGTGGAATGCACAGCTCGTCGGATTCCAGAATCAGGTCATCGTAAAAAATAAGGTCCAGATCCAATGTGCGCGGCCCCCAGTGTATGATCCGCTCTCTTCCCGCCTCCTGCTCGATCCTGTGGAGTTCCTCCAAAAGCTCCTCAGGCGTCAGCAGCGTGCGGAGACTGAGGCAGGCATTCAGGAAATCCTCCTGCTCCGTCATACCGTAGGGGGCAGTTTCATAATACTTGGAGACCCGTTCCACCGCCCCCGTGCAAGAGGACCTGTCCCCTTCCTTTCCACTGTCCTCCCCCCCTTTGGCCGGAAACAGCGGAAGGGAATCCAGAGCCTTCACCGCCTGATCCAGATACGCCTTCCTGTCTCCCATATTGGAGCCCAGGGCGATATATGCCCTGTGCCACTGCCGCAGGATTTCCACGGAAACCGTTTCCAACGGAAGGCCAATGGGCGCCCAGGGCTTTTTCACCTCCAGCCGCACCTTTTCCAGGCCTGGAATGTGAATCAGCAGTTCTTCCGCCAGGCATTCCGCCGCACGTTCGATCAGCGAGAATGTATGCTCTCTCATGAACATATCTATGAACCGGCAGACCTCCCCGTAATCCGTGGACGCGCTCAACGCATCCGTTTTCCCCGCCCTTCGGGTATCCGTATACAAAACCGCAGACACCAGAAACTTCTGTCCCAGTTTATTTTCCTCCGGAAACACGCCGTGCCTTGCAAATACTTCCAGATTTTCGATTTTTATTTTGTCCATCTTTCCTCTCCCTCCCCCAAATCCTTTCCTGACTCCCTCTGTTTTACAGGTCATGTACCCGCAGGATCGCTTCGGTCATTTTTACCGCCCGGGCATTTGCCTTCACATCATGAACCCTGACAAACGAACAGCCGCTTTGCACGCCCATCACCGTTGTCACCAGAGTTCCCTCTTCCCTCTCATCTGCAGGGAGATCCAGAGTCAGTCCGATGACCGACTTTCTTGAAGTTCCCAAAAGCAGGGGATACCCCAGTCGATTCAATTCCCCCAGGTTTTTCAGCATTTCCAAATTCATTTCATAGGTTTTTCCAAAACCAATGCCCGGGTCCAGGATGATCTGCTCCTCCCGGATGCCTGCTGCCTTCGCCAGATTCACAGATTCCTGCAGATCCTCAAGAACCTCCGGAAGAAACGCCCTGTACTCTGCCTTCTCCCGGTTGTGCATCAGGCAGCAGGCGGCGCCGTATTCAGCGATGAGGGGAGCCATACGGGCGTCGTATTTCAGTCCCCAGATATCGTTGACAAGGTCGGCTCCGGCTTTGAGGGCAGCTTCGGCAACGGAGCTTTTGTAGGTGTCGATGGAGATCGGAGTGTCGAATTCCTTCTTGAGCCGTTCGATGACAGGCGCGGTCCGTTCGATCTCTTCCTGACAGGTGATCTGTGTGTGGCCGGGGCGTGTGGATTCTCCGCCGATATCCAGGATGTCCGCGCCGTCTCTTACCATCTCTTCGGCGTGCCGCAGGGCGGCGTCAAGCTGCTGGTATCTGCCCCCGTCAGAGAAGGAATCCGGCGTTACGTTCAGGATTCCCATAATATAAGTATGTCTCTTTGTGTCAAATGCTTTGTTCCCAATGATCATAATTGAATCTCCATATTCTTCTTGTCGTTACTCCAGTTGCATTGTGATTCGGCAGGACAGGCGAAGCATGCCCGGGACATCTTATCACTCTTATAGAGAAGAGCCTCCAGCGGTTCCGCGTCGCAGCGAAGCCTGCGGTGTCCCCGGATTGCCGTGAGGATCTGTTGTTGTTCTTCGGATGTAAATGCAAGCTTGGCGGGCATATCTGCAAGAATCTGTTCTGCAAGATCTGCGCTTGCGGTCTCGTGGGGGATTCCCTCTTCATATTGACGGCCCTTACCGATATCATGGAGGATCGCCGCTGCGTAGATCAGATCCCGGCCAATGTCCAACCCTTCTTCAAGATCCAGGATGTAGGCGATCCTGGCTACATCCAGAAGATGGTTCATCTGATGGCGGCAGAAGACGCGTATCTCTTCCAGTTCCAGAAGACGCCGGTAAGCTGCCGAATAGAGAGGATGCCGGCGGATGAAGGAAAGTCTCTTAGCCGTCATAGAAGTGGACGGCGGCATCATAAGCATCCTTGGCCAACCATCCGGAAGAACCGTTCTTCCCACTCCGGTTCCGTCTCGAAGATGCCCCGCCGCGCGACGGTTACAGTCTGGCTTCCCGGCTTCTTGATCCCGCGCATGGTCATGCACATGTGCTCGGCTTCGATCATGACCAGCGCGCCTTTCGGCTGCATGTGTTCCATCAGCGCGTCGGCGATCTGTCCGGTCAATTGTTCCTGAAGCTGCAGCCTTCTGGCGAATACTTCCACTGTCCGGGCAAGCTTGCTTAAGCCTACGACCTTACCGTCCGGGATATAGGCAATATGGGCTTTTCCATAGAAAGGAAGCATATGATGTTCACAGGTGGAATAGAAGGTGATATCTCTCTCGATCACCATCTCACTGTGATCTGCATGGAAGGTGCGGCTCAGATGTACGCCGGCGTCTTCCTCCATTCCGCCAAAGATCTCCTCATACATCCGGGCGATGCGGTCCGGGGTATCCAGAAGTCCTTCCCGGGAAATGTCTTCCCCGATTCCTTCTAATATTAAGCGGATGCCTTGTTTTACTTTTTCTTGATCAATCATAGCTATCTACCCTTAATTTTATATTTCATTTATATACTGCGTTCTGATATCTTCATGTATTCTCATTACCTGTCCTAAGTAGGACAGGGAGCCAAAAGCAAGAATAATATCCGTCTTGTTTGCTTCTGCAAAGGCATGCTTCACTGCGATTTCGATGCTTGCTTCTGCTCTGACGGGAACATTGGTATCTTGTATTGCTGAACCCATGCAGTTCTGTGCCGGTATCGGATCTTCCGCTGCGCAGTATCGTTTCATAACTCCGGCCAGTTCTTCCGCCGGCAGCGTGCGCGCGGTATCCGGCAGGGAAACTGTATGTACGGATCTTGCCAGGGGCGCCATGATACCGGCGATCTTCTCATATTCTTTGTCCTTGAATACTCCCATGATATAGATAAACCGTCTGCCGGGGAAATAAGCCTCCAGAGATTCCCGAAGCTTCTTCGCAGCGGCCTCGTTATGCGCCCCGTCTATGAGGAAGAGGGGATTGCGTGTAAGGCAGGTGAGCCGCCCGGGCCATACGGTCTTCGAAAGTCCCTTCCGGAGAGCGTCCGGGCTTACCGGGTATCCAAGAGTCCCAAGCATCCGGAGGGCCTCAAGGGCGGTGATCACATTATCCAACTGGTACCGTCCTGCCAGCGGACAGTATAGATTCTTCCAGTCCTTGTATGAGACGGTCTGTCCGTCATAAGCTTCCTCTATCAGTTCTGTGTCTTGCCGGTTTGCAGCAGCCAGCGGGCATTGAAACTGTCCGGCCTGCTTCTTAAGGATCTGTAAGACTTCCGGTTCCTGGGGAGCGGTAACGACCGTGCAGCCCGGCTTGATGATCCCGGCTTTGACAGACGCGATCTCTTCTAATGTGCTGCCAAGGATTCCCAGATGATCCCGGCTTATCGGGGTGAACACGGCGAGCAATGTCTGCTCTATGACATTCGTGGCATCTTCCGCGCCTCCAAGGCCGCACTCCAATACGACCAGGTCGCAGTTCATTTCCCTGAAATATAAAAAAGCTATTGCCGTCTCAACTTCGAATACAGTCGGGCTTGCATCACCGGCTGCTTCTATACGGGCAATAGCATTCTGAACCATGCTGGTCAGTCTGGCAAATGTATCCTCAGAGATCCACCTGCCGTCTACCTGAATCCGTTCCAGATAGGAAACCACTGTCGGCGAGATATACCGTCCGACTCTGTATCCCGCCTCACTTAGTATGGTAGAAGTGTATGCTAGTACAGAGCCCTTTCCGTTTGTTCCGGCTATATGTATGAACTTAAGGTCAGTTTCCGGATTCCCAAGTTCGCACAACAGTTTCCGAATCGCACCCAGACCAAGTACACTTCCGTATTTCGACACGCGGTCCAAATATACCCTTGCTTCTTTATAGGTCACGTTCTTTATTTCCTTTCTTTTTACAATAATGATATGTCTTGTTGTCGGTGTTAATCATATCACTAAAACGGAGCTTAAGCAAGAGGAATTGGGGTATCTGTTATTATGCATATAAAAATATGTTCGGTGGTAAGATTTTTATAGAAAATAGACATAAATTTTTATGGGAATTATATATTGACAATGCTAAAATACATCTATAGACACATCCGGTAATTCATACCGGAATAAAAAGAAGGAGGAAAAAAGATGAAGAAAAGAGTTGCAAAGCTTATGGCGCTTTCAATGGCAGCAGCGATGACTGCATCACTGGCAGCATGCGGCGGGGGAGACAGCGGCAGCGGTGACGGCGGAAGCAGCAGCGGGGGAGACAGCGGCAGCGCTTCCGGCGGAGACAAGGAGATCGTCTACTGGAATATCGGAACAGAGAGTCCGGATAAGGATGTTATCACGAAGGCGGTAGAGAAGTTCAACTCAGAGACAGAATCCGGCTACACGGTAACGAGTGTTCCGACCCAGAATGATACATACAAGGAGAAGCTTGTGGTAGCCATGAGTTCAGGCGAATGTCCGGATATGTATTCCTGTTGGTCAGGCGGACCGATGTATGAGTATATTGATTCCGGATTCGGACAGCCGATCGACGATCTGTTTAATGCATCCGAAATCAAGGATAAGCTGATGGAATCAGCGGTAAGCCAGGCAACCTACAACGATCATGTATATGCGGTTCCTTATCAGAATATATCTATGTCAGGTATCTTCTATAATAAAGAAATGTTCGATAAGTATAAGCTGAAAGAACCTGAGACTCTGGCAGATCTGGAGAACATCTGCGATACCCTGAAGAAGAATGATATCACGCCGTTCGCACTGGCGAACAGTTCCAAGTGGACCGGTTCTATGTATTATATGAACCTTGCTGCACGTTACGGCGGACTTGAGCCGTTCCAGAAGGCAGTAGCAGGCGAAGGCAAGTTCACGGACGACTGCTTCATCAAGGCCGGCGAGAAGGTTCAGGAGTGGGTAGAAGCAGGGTATTTCCCGGATGGCGTGAACTCTCTGAGTGAGGATGACGGCCAGGCTAAACAGTTGATGTATCAGGAGACAGCGGGTATGCTGCTCTGTGGTTCCTGGTATACAGGTACATTCGCAACTGACAGTGCAGAATTCTATGAGAAGATCGGCTGGTTCCCATTCCCGGCGATCGAGGAATCCGATGCAGATCCGTCTATCATGATCGGTACGGTTGGTGACCAGTTCATCGTATTCAACTGTGAAGGCGAGAAGCTTGAGGCAGCTTTCGAGTGTGCAGAGAAGCACTTGGATGAAGAAGTGATCGACTTCGAGGTAGAGAACGGGAAGATCCCGCCGGTTCAGGGTATTGAGTCTAAGCTTACAGATTCTATCACGAAGGAAGTCGTAGAGGCAGCTAACAATGCGTCTGAGATCCAGTTATGGTATGATCAGTATCTGCCGCCGGCAGTAGCAACCGCTCACTTGGATGGATTACAGGAAGTATTCGGTCTGACCAAGACTCCGCAGGAAGCTCAAGAGGCTATGCAGAAGGCTATGGACGATTATCTTGCAAATAAGGCAGAGTAAGTAGGGCATAACTCATATAAAAAGAGCTCTGACACTAGAGCTCTTTTTTTTAAAACGTAAAGGAGGGATTCAGGAATGGGTGGAAAAGAGATTTCTCTGGAGAAGTTAAGACAGAGGGATACAAGAAGAGTTGCGGCATTATTTTTGGCGCCTGTAGCGATATTGATGGCGATCTATGTCATTTATCCCATTATTGACACATTTATAACCAGTACATATCAGTGGAACGGAATCTCGGCTGGTAAGAAATTCATCGGGATCGGTAACTGGAAGACGCTGTTGGCAGATTCCAGCTTCTGGATCGCGTTCCGCAATAACCTTGTGATCATGGTGCTGTCGATCTGTATTCAGATCCCGATCGGTCTGGCGCTTGCGACGTTCCTTGATTTCGGCGGGAAGAAGCTTACGGTCTTCAAGGTGATCTGGTTTATTCCGCTTCTGATGTCATCTGTGGCGATCGGTTTCTTGTTTACCTATGCTTTGGCAACGAACGGAGGTCTGGTAAGTACGATTTCAGGATGGTTCGGCGGAGGCAACGTTGACCTTCTTGGTAATCCCAAGACGGCGCTTCTGACGGTTATTATGGTTATCTGCTGGCAGTTCACACCGTTCTATATGGTATATTTTATGGCGGCGTTTACGAATATTCCGTATGATGTGTTCGAGGCTGCAAGGATTGACGGAGCTACCAGGGGGCAGTATTTCTGGAAGATTGCATTCCCGCTTCTGGTTCCGTCCATGAAGAGCGCGGCGATCCTGTCAATGGTAGGTTCCCTGAAATACTTCGACCTGATCTATGTAATGACAGGCGGAGGCCCGGGTACATCCACGGAGTTGATGGCTACCTACATGTATAAGCAGTCTTTCAGCACCTTTAACATGGGTTATGGTTCTGCGGTAGCCGGAGGAATGTTCATCTTGATTTCTATGGTATCGCTGATCACCATGAAGCTTTTGAACGGAAAAGAGGAGGCATAGTATGGATCAGTATAAGAAGAATAAACAGAAAAGTATCATATGCTGGGTGTTCGCTTTTGCATTGGCGATTTTTTACCTCATCGTATCATTTATGCCATTCATATTCATGGTACTGAACTCCTTTAAGGAGAAATTCGAGATGCTCACGAAGGGCGTGTTCAACCTTCCGGATTCTCTGAATTTTGCCAATTATACGGAGGTTCTGACAGGCGGTTTTTCCAAATATTTTATGAACAGTGTGATCGTACTGACGATTTCGCTGCTGCTGCTTTTATTTATCGCGGCGTGCGCGTCCTATCCGCTGGCAAGATTCAAATTCAAGCTGGCGAATCCCATCTATGCAGGGATCGTAGCCTGTATGTCCATCCCGGTACATATTACGCTGATCCCGGTATTCAAGATGAGCAGGGCAACGGGGCTTTATGATAGTATCTGGGCTTTGATCGGACCATATATCGCATTTGCAGTGCCGATCTCCGTCTTCATCCTCACCAGCTTCATGAAGGAGATCCCAAGGGAGATCGAGGAGTCTGCGGAGATCGACGGATGCGGGAAGATCCAGATGTTCTTCTCGGTCATCCTCCCGCTTGCGAAGCCTGGTCTTGCGACGCTTGCAATCTATAACGGTGTAAATATGTGGAATGAGTTCTCTTTCGCATACACCTTGACACAATCATCAGAAAATCGTACACTACCATTGGCAATCTGGGAATTCCAGGGGCAGTATTCTATGAATACGCCGATGATCATGGCGGTGCTGACACTGACGCTTTTGCCGATGATCGTCATGTTTATCATATTCCAGGATAAGCTGGTCAAAGGTATGACGGCAGGTGCGGTAAAGGGTTAAGAGTAAAAAAGAGCATCATGTGGCACATGGCGCTCTTTTTATACTGAGCGGCAGATTTCATCGGTCGTGAGTATCAATACTATTTATGAGGAAAATATATGGAGAGATGGAAAGAGCGAATCAGCAGATGGAAGTTTGACAGGAAGATGCAGGTACTTATCATCGTATCTATTACTCTCACAACGCTGCTTGTCATGATCGTATCTACGGTATCTTCCGTCACTTCGCTTAAGGCAAAATCAATTGAACTTCTGCAGGATAAGAATGCTTCGCTGGCAGAGAATTACCAGAGTATGCTTGAGGAATATAAGACCTTAAGCATTGCGCTGGTCATAGACCAGTCTGTACAGAGTTATCTGGAGTGTGATAATAAGCAGACGCTTCAGTATGCCATGACTGCCTCAGAGGTGAATAATGTCCTCTCAAGCAGCCTGAATATGACATCGGAGATGAATTTTGTCGCGGTTATCAGCTATCAGATGGAGGATTATCTGTACAGGGGGAAATTGCCGCTTGCGGCTTCGGAGTTCTATCAGGTATATGAGAAGGATCTGGAAGGCTGCAAGAACGGGCAGAGCAGTACGCTGAAGGTGGGATTCTCCAATGCGTATTTTAAAGGCAGTCAGTTTACAGTGAATGTGTATTTTCCGATCTACAGTGTGGAGAGACTCCTGGAGGAGAAAGGGCTTCTGTGCCTGAATTTCTCGAATCCCATTCTCGACCAGATCGTCAATGGGGATGAAGCGGGACAGAGGACGGAGATCGTGGACACGGACGGGATGTCCGTGGCGATGAGGGATAGAGAGAAGATCGGTACAAAAGTGGATTATGCGGACTGCCTGACCGGAGTGAAGGGGAATTTCTATCAGAAGGGCAGGCTCTATATCTATCAGAAGGTACCGGGATGGAACTATTACATTATCAGCAGTATCGCGTCCATGGAATTGTACCGTCCAAGTCTCCATACCATCAGTATTATGGTGTGGATCCTGCTGATCCTGATCCTGATCAGCTATATGATCGTCAAGAAGGTGATACAGAAGGTCTACCGCCCGTTAGACCGGGTGGTGAAGAAGATGGATGACGTTGCGGCAGGGTCGCTGATGGTAAGGCTTGATGCAGAGCATATGGGAGAAGACTTTGCGAAGCTTGCCACAGGTTTTAATTCGATGATGGAGGAGATCGTGGTGCTGATGGAGCAAGTCAAGCAGGAGCAGCATCAGATGGAGCAGATTCGGTTTAATTCGCTGCAGTCCCAGATACAGCCTCATTTCCTGTATAATACATTGGATTGTATCCATTGGCAGGCAGTTGCCGACGGAAATGAAGAGATTTCTACGCTGGTGAAGGCGTTGGCCAGGTATTATAGGATCTGCCTGAGCAAGGGGCATGATATCATACCTCTGGAGATGGAGATCGAGCATGTGAGGAATTACCTGATCATCCAGAATATGAGGTACGATCATATCATAGGAAGTGATATCAGTATGAATGAGGGCTGCAAAGGGGCGATGATTCCCAAATTGACACTGCAGCCGTTGGTGGAGAATTCGATCTATCACGGCATCAAGGTGAAGCAGGGGAAAGAAGGAAGCATCTCGCTTCGCGCAGTGCGCCAGGGTGAGATCGTGAAGCTGATCCTTGCCGATACGGGATCGGGTATGGACCAGGAGCAGATTGATGAGATGAATCAGCAGTTATCGGAGTATGACGAGACCTTCGGATACGGGGTAAGGAATGTGAATAAGAGGATCGAACTCCTCTACGGAACAGGTTATGGTCTGCATTATCTGAAGAATCCTTCCGGAGGCGTTACGGTGGAGATACGGATTCCTTATGTGATGGAGGTGCAGGAGGAAATGATGCAGGGAGCGATGATCAATGTATAGGGTACTGATTGTAGACGACGAGAAAATGATACGGATGGGTATCAGGAAGGTGATACAGTGGGAGAAGCTTGGAGTGGAGCAGGTATTCACGGCGGCATCGGCAAGGGAAGCGCTTCAGATCTTAGAGGAACAGGGACCGCAGATCATGATAACGGATATCCAGATGTCGGAGATGTCGGGGCTTGAACTGATCGAAGAAGCAAGAAAACGGCAGCCGGAGCTTAGAGTGCTTGTACTGACAGGGTATGACAGCTTTGAATACGCCAGACAGAGCCTTCGTCTCAAGGTGCAGGATTTCTTCCTGAAACCGGTGGATGAGACGGATCTGTCTGATGCGATAGAGGGGCAGATCCGTTTCCTGGAGCACAAGAAGGCAGAGGCCAAGAGTTCCCTTCTTGTGCAGCGGACAAGAGGCCTGACGGAACAGATACGGCTGGAGGCTCAGATGCGTGATCTTGTACACCGCAGGGGCGACAGCCGGCAGCTTCTTGAGCGAATGCATGATTATTACGGCCTGGACCGGTTCTATGGTTTTCAGGTCGTGCTGATC
>Ga0137306_102753_pt1 | contig 14235 bp, 15 predicted proteins | sample Inofroosms_March_FD_97187 | JGI IMG/M metagenome (GOLD analysis project Ga0137306, IMG submission 97187) | Mouse cecal microbial communities from Vienna, Austria - N-Acetylneuraminic and N-Acetylglucosamine D2O microcosms_March | ecosystem: Host-associated > Mammals > Digestive system > Large...
AATCGACGGCCAGGAAAATCCTCTGAGCGTTATCTGCACCAACTCCCTGTACGAAATTCAGAAGTATCTGGTCATGACCAACCACATGCCGACAAACCACGGCCTTTGGATGAACTACAACACCTACAGCAAGCTCTCTGAGCGTCAGCAGCAGGCATGTTGGGATGCAGCATATGAGGCTTCCATTTGGATGGACGGGCAGATCGCTGAGGCTGAGGAAGAGTACAAGCAGACCTGCATTGATAATGGTATGACGGTCATCGACGAAGAGAGCGGTCTGGACATTGCAGCGTTTCAGGCAGCAGGTATGACCATGTACGATGCCTTTGCAGAGGATTGGGGCGATATGGTAGATCTCATCAAATCGGTTCAGCACTGATGAATCTGAGAACAGACAGATGGGAGAACTATTATGGCAAGTAAACTATGGAATTATGCAAGGAAAATAGTAACCAGCATTTCCGGATTGTCCTGCCTGATGATTGGCTTTTGCATCATCGCACAAATATTCTGCCGTTTCTTTTTGGGGATCGCATTGACATGGAGCGAAGAGATTGCACAGGTTGGCATGATTTTGATGGTCTTTCTGGCACTGGCAGAGGTCGAGTCCGGAGATGAGCACCTGAAGGTAGAGATTTTATTTTCTGTCTTTCCGAAACTGTCCTTCGGCATGACGATGGTAGGTAAGCTGCTGACGCTTGTCTATAGCGGTATCATCCTTTACAGCGGCTGTTTGATGCTTCCTTCAGTTCAGCGCACGCTGGCAAAAGCAAGCAAGTTTCCGATCCGCTATCTGTATTATGCCATGCTGCTCGGCATCCTGTTCTGGATGATTCAGACGGTCATCAACATGGTAAAAATGGTGAAGGAGAGGGGGGCTCAGAAGTGATCGCAGCGTTGTTGATTGGGTTTGTCGTCCTGTTGGGCGTCGGTGCACCGATTGTAGTGGCTATGGGCCTGCCCGCCGCATTTTACTTTATCGCGACCGGCACCACCTTGTCTACTATTACTTATTCGTTTTATCAGTCTTTATATAGCTTTAACATGTTGGCAGTGGCGATGTTCCTGTTGATGGGCAATCTGGTTACCGAATTTGGCGAGACCGAGCGAGCCTTCCGTTTTGCCCGCACAATATCAAGAGGGAAAAAAGGCTATTCGTCCAAGATCGCGGTTATCTTGAACCTGATTTTTGCAGGTATGTCTGGAGCGTCGATCTCCGCTGTTTGTGGGCTTGGCCCCATGATGGTGGAGGAGATGGATGGTGAGGGTTATGATCGGGGCTATGCCTCTGCCATGACGATCGCAGCCAGTACAGTTGGTCCGGTATTCCCGCCCAGTATCCCTCTGGTTCTGTACGCCACCATTGCCAGCATATCCAGCACGAAGTCCCTGTTGTCCGGGCTCGTTCCTGGTGTAGTGCTGAGCGGCTGTCTGTTTGTATGGGTTCTGTTTACCCACAAAAATCACTTCAACCATGAGCCTATTCCGCGCCCGGAAGAAACTGAGACGACAAGCAAGCTGTTTTTGGATGCGTTCCCCATTATGCTGGCACCGGTGCTGATCCTAATCACCATGCTGATGGGGGTGTTCAGCCCCGGCGAAACCGGCGCGATGGCGGCTCTTTACATGATTGCACTGGGAATCCTGCACAGAACCTTTACTTTCAAGGGATTATGGAATTCGGTTTGGAGCACGATTAAGTCCTGCTCTTCCATCCTGATTCTGCTGGTGGCTGGCGGTACCTTTACAAAGGCGCTCATGCTCGAAAAACTCCCTGATCGAATCATGTCGCTGCTTGGCGGCGCAATGGAGCATCCTTTTGTTGTCCTGCTGATTATTAACTTTGTGCTGCTGATTATGGGGATGTTCATGGAGAGCAACAGTGCACTGATTCTGGCGGCTCCAATCATTCTTCAGATCACCAATATGTTGGGCTTTGACCCGCTGCACATTGGCGTCATGATCGTGCTGAATTTGATGATTGGCCTGTCGACCCCTCCTTTCGGACTCTGCATCTATGCGGTAGCCCGTGTTGCAAAAGTTCCGTCGGAAAGTGTAATCCGCAATGTGGTTCCTCTTTATATTCCGCTGGGAGTAGCGCTGATGGCGGTGACTTTTATCCCTGCGTTGAGCACTTGGCTGCCTAACTTTGTATTTTCCACATTCCTGGCATAAAGCCGGGACGGTATGAATAACAACAATAAGATTGATGATTGCAGGAGGTATTTTTTATGGATCTCGAGAAACTGTTTGAACGCGCACTGAAAACCGATCCCGCGCAGATTGGACACCATGTTCAGGGTGGCTTTATGGATGCCAGCATCAAGCCAATCAGCGAGGACATCAAGATGATTGGCCCGGCTTTCACCATCCGCCTGCCTGGAAACGACAATGCGATGCTCTACTACGCCATGAAGCGTGCACCCAAAGGATCTGTGGTTGTGATCGACCGCATGGGTGACAAACGTGTGGCCTGTGTAGGTGAAATGGTTGTACAGGCTGCCCGCAGCCTTGGATTGGCAGGTATTGTAGTAGACGGCCCCAACACGGATACCCGTCCGATCAAAGCGATGGGCTTCCCGCTGTTCTCCACAGGGCGCGCTGCTGTCACCAACACCCTAAAAGGGATTGATGGAGAATACAATGTCCCTGTTAACTGTGGTGGGGCGGTTGTTTGCCCTGGTGACATCGTTTATGGAGATGTAGATGGCGTTATTGTAGCTCCAGCAGAGCGCTTCGAAGAACTGGTTGAGAAAGCGGAGGCCGCTGACCGCAACGAAGTCCTGTGGAGAAAGAGCTTTGCGGAAGGTAAATATCTGTCCGATCTGGTCAACTTCGATCGTCTGGTGGAAGAAGGCGTCAAGGGGAAGATCGGGGAACTGATGAAAGTAGACTAATTTCTGAAGGAGGATTTTTTGTGCAGCGTCAAAGCACCTTTGTGATGGCTCAAATGGCTTCGGAAGGGTCGCCCGAGGTCAACCTGGAAAAGGCAAAAAAGGCGATTGAGAAAGCCGTATCTCTATACCATCCCGATGTGGTGATCTTTCCCGAACTCTATATGAGCCTTTTTCCCTCTGGAACCGCTCATGAAATTGCCCTTGCAACCGCTCAACCGCTGGATGGCCCGTTTGTTATCCAGATGCGCGAGCAAGCCCGTCAGCATGGGATCTGGCTGATTTTCGGCATGAACGAGGCGGTAGAGGCATCGGACGATCATCGCAATTACAATACCACTTTGGTAATCAATTCGGAAGGGGAGATCGTCTCCACCTACCGCAAAACCCACCTTTATGACGCTTTTGGCTATAAGGAGTCGGACACCATCAAAGCTGGAGACCGGTTCTTTGAGCCTATCGAAACACCCTTTGGAAAAATCGGGCTGTTTGTATGCTACGAGGTTCGTTTCCCAGAGGTTGCCCGCTATCAGCGCTCCAAAGGTGCTGACATTATTGTGATGCCCACAGCCTGGATGGCAGGTAAACTGAAAAGCCACCATTTCCGCACCTTGATTACCGCACGTGCAATTGAAAATACGGTTTATATGCTGGCCTGTGACCAGTGTAATGCAGACACGATTGGAGAGAGTGTAGCGGTGGATCCGATGGGTGTCCCCATCGCCAGCGGCGGTGAATCCGAAGAACTGCTGGTGGCTCGTATTGATCTGGACCGAGTAGAGACCGTACGCGCAAAGCTGCCCGCTTACAAGGATCGCAGACCCGAGTTATATACCATTTAACTGCGGGCTGACAACTTACAAGGTTTCTTCTTCCTTTTCTCTTTATCAGTTGCCGCACAAAGGGCATGGAAATGCCCTTTGTGCGCATAGTCAAGCACATTCAGGAAATTTGTGAATGCGTTTGGCTATGTGCATGTTGTCTGGGGAGGTGTTGAAGATGGCGTCTGAGGAGATGCTGAGTGTGGGGATTGATATTGGGACCTCTACGACACAGGTCATCTTCAGCAAGCTGACGATGGAGAACACGGCCAGCTATTTCTCTGTACCACGGGTATCCATTGTAGACAAGGAGCTGGTCTATCAAAGCAGAATCTACCGCACCCCGCTCCGGGACCGCATTTTTCTGGATGGGGAGGGCATCGGCGAGATTGTTGCAAAAGAATTTGACAGCGCAGGGGTTTCTCCGTCGGACACCCGGACAGGCGCCGTCATCATCACAGGGGAATCCGCCCGAAAAGAGAATGCCTCGATTGTTCTGGAGCAGTTAAGCGGGTTTGCAGGGGAGTTTGTCGTGTCCACAGCAGGACCCGATCTGGAGGCAATCGTGGCCGGAAAGGGCAGTGGGGCACAGCAATACGCAAAAGTAAATGGCTGTTACACCGCGAATCTGGATATCGGAGGGGGGACAAGCAACATTGTCCTGTTTGCTCCGGATGGACGCACAGTAGCAAAAGGCTGTCTGGATATCGGGGGCAGACAGATTTGCCTGTCCAGCGAATGGACAGTGACTTATTGCAGTCCAAGTGCCCGCTGCATCGCGGAAAGTCTGGGGCTGCAGCTATCGGAAGGGCTTCCGGCTTCTCCTGCGGATGTCCGGCAGGTCTGCCAGAGGATGGCACAGCTGCTGGAACAGCTTCTGCTGGGAGAGGAATCTCCGCTCTTACATAAGATACAGACTGCTGGCAGCAGCCAGTTCGTGCCGCCCTATCCGGTGCAGGCGGTGTGCTTTTCCGGCGGTGTGGCAGACTGTATCCGTCACAGCGGCCAGGATGCACTTCAGTATGGGGACATCGGTGTCCTTCTGGGCCAAGCGATCCGTGAAAGCGGCCTGTTCCAGCGGTTCCGGATGGTGGATGCCCAAGAGACGATTCGCGCAACTGTGGTGGGTGCGGGCAGTTATACGACCAGTGTATCGGGCAGCACCATCACCTATGACCCCGGTCTGCTTCCACAGAAGAACCTGCCAGTACTCAAGCTGACAGACCGGGAACAGACACGCTGCATCCAGGGAGACTGGATGATTTTGAATGAGCGGATCGCGTGGTTTATGAAGCAGACCGACAGCCGACGTTTTTTGTTGGCATTGCCGGGCAAGGCGGATCCCTCGTATGAGGAAATCAGGCAGCTGGCAGATGCACTCTCACGAGCCTGTGAACAGGCGCTATCTCCGGAGGAAGCGCTGTTTCTGGCGGTGGAACGAGATATGGCCAAAGCACTTGGACAGCAGATTCGCCTTTGTTCCCCAAAACGGGGATTGGTCGTGATCGACTCAGTGCAGCTGGAGCAAAACGATTATCTGGATATGGGACGCCCAGTAGTGGATGGCCTGGCCATACCAGTGGTCGTCAAAACATTGATTTTCGGATGATGGAGGAACCCCCTATGAGTTATCGGGTGCTGCTGTCAGGACAAAATTTTGTGTTTGACAGTGTAAAAGAGGTGCTGGCGAAAGCCAATGAAGAAAAATCCGGGGATACCCTGGCGGGTGTAGCTGCCAGATCGGATATGGAGCGCATTGCGGCCAAAGAAGCCTTATCAGATATGCTGTTGAAAGACCTGCGGGAAAATCCGGTTGTTCCATACGAGCAGGACGACGTGACAAGAATAAACCAGGACAGCTTGAATGAGGTGGTCTATGACCGGATCAAAGGCTGGACGGTGGCAGAGCTTCGCGAATGGATTCTGTCCAACGAGACAACCGAAAACCAGCTGCGGGATATTTCCCGGGGATTGACTGCGGAAATGGTGGCGGGTACTGCCAAATTGATGAGCAATCTGGACCTGATTTATGCGGCATCCCGGCTCCAGGTTCCGGCCCGCTGCAACACCACCATCGGATTGCGTGGAACACTGGCTACCCGTCTCCAGCCCAACCATACCACCGACAGCGTGGAAGGGATCACTGCATCACTGTTTGAAGGGCTTAGTTACGGCTGCGGTGACGCTTTGATTGGGCTGAATCCGGTCAATGATACGGTATCCAGCCTGAGCGAGGTGCTCAAGCGGTTTGATGAAATCAAAAACCGGTTCGAAATCCCCACCCAGATTTGTGTGCTGGGGCACATCACCACCCAGATCGAGGCGGTGAAAAACGGGGCGCCGACCGACCTGATCTTCCAGTCGATCGCGGGCAGCGAAAAGGGCAATCAGGCATTTGGTTTTACAACCGACACCGTTATAGAAGCGCAGGAATTGCTGCGCCGGCATGGGACCGGAGCTGGACCGAATGTGCTGTATTTTGAAACCGGGCAGGGCAGCGAACTCAGCTCGGACGCCCACTATGGAGCGGATCAGGTGACGATGGAGGCACGCTGTTACGCCTATGCCCGGCAGTTCCGACCATTTATGGTCAATACGGTGGTCGGCTTTATCGGGCCGGAATATCTGTACGACAGCAGACAGGTCATTCGTGCAGGTCTCGAGGATCACTTTATGGGCAAGTTGTCCGGTGTGCCGATGGGGTGCGACTGCTGTTACACCAACCATATGCTGGCAGATCAGAACGATATTGAAAACCTGTCCCTCCTGTTGGGCGCAGCGGGAATCAACTATATTCTGGGGGTACCTACCAGTGATGACATTATGCTTAACTACCAGAGCAACGCCTATCATGATGTCGGAACCATCCGAAACATTCTTGGGAAGCGGCCGATTCCGGAGTTTGAGCAGTGGCTGGAAAAGATGGGGATTATGGAAGATGGGCGCCTGACCAGACGGGCAGGAGATCCCACTATTTTTACAAAAGGTAGGTGAGCGGGATTGGAAGCACAAACGATGGAACGGATTGTACAGGAAGTGCTGGCAGAACTAACGGCGAACCCCTCCTCCATCCAAACCAATGGAAAGGCTGGCTCTCCGGTACCACCTCCATTCCAGCCTCCTAGAAAGGAAAAATCTGCTTCACAGGCGGACGGGGGGAGAATGGTCTGCCAAGAGGCTGGAGTGGACATCACTTCACCCGATATAAAGGCCGTCCCGTTGTTAGAAGCCCCACAAGATCGAGAATCATTAGAGCGGATGATGCGCAGCACTCCAGCGCGTATTGGGGTGGGGCGGGCAGGTCCTCGACTAAAGACACAGACGCTGCTGACCCTGCGGGCTGACCATGCGGCGGCTCGAGACGCCGTGATGATGGATGTACCGGAACAGCTACTGGAACGTCTGGGACTCTTTTCGGTGCAGACCTGCTGCACAAGCAAGGATCAGTTTTTGACCCGACCGGATCTGGGGCGCCAGTTTTCCCTCGAGACGCTGGAAGAGATCAAACGGCGATGCAGAAAGAGCCCGGATGTGCAGATTTATGCAAGCGACGGCTTGTCCTCTACTGCTATACAGGCAAATCTGGCTAATATCCTGCCGGTGTTGATGCAAGGTTTGGAAGCCAGAGGCTTGACAGTAGGCACACCGTTTTTTGTCCGGTTTGGCCGGGTGGCGGCGATGGACCATATCGCGCAGGCTCTGGATGCCAAGGTGACCTGTGTGCTGTTGGGGGAGCGGCCCGGACTGGGGACAGCAGAGAGCATGAGCGCCTATCTGGCCTATCGGGCCACAGTAGGAATGCCCGAGGCTCGACGCACAGTGGTATCGAATATCCATCGGAACGGCATTTCCGCCGTGGAAGCGGGGGCCTATCTCTGTGATGTGATTGAGATGATATTGAAAGCAAAAGCCAGCGGCGTAGACCTGCGGAAAGGATGAGAAGATGAGGGGCGATCCAATTTCGGTATCCCTGCTGGGACTGCGGATGCTGCCCAATGCCGATCCTATATTGCGAAAACATCTGAATCTGCGGCCGGAAGACAGGAGCCTGGGCTTTCTGACCACCGATTGTGATGACGTATCTTATACTGCTCTGGATGAGGCCACCAAGAAAGCAGATGTTCATGTTGCCTATGCCCGGAGTATGTATGCTGGGGCGTCGAATGCAAGCACCAGGCTGGCAGGAGAGTTCATCGGTGTGCTTTCCGGACCGGACCCCGAGCAGGTACGGGCTGGTCTGGATGCGGCAGCGGAGTTTATACGGCATGGCGGGTGCTTCTACAGCGCCTGTGCGGATGATTCGGTTGTCTACTTTGCACACTGCATTTCCAGTACAGGATTCTACCTGTCCCATCAGGCAGGCGTGGAGGTGGGGACATCAATGGCTTACCTAATCGCCCCGCCGATGGAAGCCCTTCTGGGGCTGGACGCAGCGCTGAAGGCGGCGGAGGTAAATTTGTCGGTATTTTATGGCCCGCCTACTGAGACAAATTTTGCCGGTGGCCTACTGACGGGAGAACAGTCCGCTTGTCAAGCGGCGTGCGATGCTTTCGCACAAGCGGTGTGTGATGCGGCACAGTTTCCTCAAAAGTTTTAATGAGAAAATACCTGAAGCAAGGCTTGCTACAAGTAGCCTCCTGCGGCAGGAACGCCGCAGACTTGAAAAGAATCAGACCCGTTATTTTCAAATGCTTCCATTATGAAGGAGTGGTTAACATGACACTGGATCGCGACCTACAGTCGGTTCAGGAGGTGCGGAATCTGGTGGCACAGGCAAAAAAAGCCGCCGCGCAGCTGGCAGAGTATTCTCAGGACCAGCTGGATGCCATTGTTGCAGCGATTGCAGAAGCCTGTGCCCAGAATGCTGAACGTTTGGCGAAGATGGCCTGCGAGGAAACCGGCTTTGGCAACTGGCAGGACAAAATATTGAAAAATCTGTTGGGCAGTACGGTGACCCACCAGTCGATCAAGGACCTGAAGGTGGTGGGGATACTCCGGGAGGACGAGGGACAGGGAATTTGGGAAATCGGGGTGCCGGTCGGCGTTGTGGCTGCATTGATCCCATCGACCAATCCGACCTCGACCGTAATGTATAAAACACTGATCTCCCTGAAGTCAGGAAATGCCATTGTCATCAGCCCGCATCCCGGGGCCAAAAAGTGCATCTGTGAAACTGTACAGTTGATTCAGGAGGCTGCCCGCAAGGCAGGCGCACCCGAAGGTGCGGTAGGATGCATCAGTCTGACTACGGTACAGGCGACCGACGCCCTTCTCAAAAATCGGGATGTGAGCCTGATTCTGGCTACCGGCGGCGAAGCAATGGTACGGGCAGCCTATAGTTCGGGAAATCCGGCGCTAGGGGTAGGGCCAGGAAACGGTCCGTCATTCATCGACCAGAGCGCTGACATCCCTCTGGCTGTCAAGCATATTTTCGACAGCAAAACCTTTGATAACGGCACCATCTGTGCGTCAGAACAGTCGATTGTCACCCTGTCCTGCATCGCGCAGCAGGTGGAGCAGCAGGTCAAAGCGCAGGGCGGATATTTTCTGGATGAGGAGCAGTCTCAAAAGGTTTCCCGGCTGTTGCTGCGGGCCAACGGTACGATGAATCCCCAGATCGTAGGCAAGCGGGCGGTGGAGATCGCAAAGATGGCGGATGTCAATGTCCCGGATGAAACCCGGGTGCTCCTGTCCAGGCAAACAGAGGTTTCCCGACAGAACCCCTATGCGCGGGAAAAGCTGTGCCCGGTTCTGGGGTACTATGTCCAGGACAGTTGGGAAGAGGCGTGCGACCTGTGTGTTGCAATCCTGCAAAATGAAGGGGCGGGTCACACTATGACTATCCACGCACAGAATCAGGAAGTCATTCGGGCATTTGCCAGAAAAAAGCCGGTTTCCCGGTTGCTGGTCAATACGCCCGGCGCACTGGGCGGCGTAGGTTCCACCACCAATCTTGCCCCGGCGCTGACACTGGGATGCGGCGCAGTGGGAGGAAGCGCGACCTCGGACAATGTGACACCGAGACACCTGGTGAATATCCGGCGGGTGGCCTTTGGTGTGCGGGAGCTGGAGGAGATCCGAGGAAACCATCCGGTGCCCGAAACAGTGTGTCAGAATGCCCTGATGCTGGAAAAATCCCCGCAGTCGTCGGAGCCGGTGACCAGCGCAGATGTAGAAGCGATCACCCGGGCAGTGCTGGCCCGGCTGGGTATGGCGTAATTGTTTAAGGAGGAATGGATGATGGCAGGAAATTTTCAGGCTTTGGGCATGGTTGAAACCAAGGGGTTAGTAGGTTCGGTTGAAGCGGCTGACGCGATGGTGAAAGCAGCCAATGTCAACCTGATTGGAAAAGTTCATGTAGGCGGCGGTCTGGTGACTGTTATGGTGCGCGGAGATGTCGGAGCGGTAAAATCAGCTACTGATGCGGGTGCGGCAGCGGCCTCCCGTGTGGGGGAGTTGGTATCCGTACATGTCATACCCCGCCCGCACGAGGAAGTCGAGCGGATTCTCCCTTCTCTTGAGAGTGGGGACAGATAGAACACCATAAGTCTATACAGTATACAGAAATGAAATGAGATACAGGAGGAACTGAAAATGGCAGAAAATTTACAGGCTTTGGGTATGATCGAGACAAAAGGGCTGGTTGGCTCGATTGAGGCAGCAGATGCGATGGTAAAAGCAGCGAATGTGAACCTAATCGGTAAAGTCCATGTGGGCGGCGGTCTGGTAACGGTGATGGTGCGGGGAGATGTCGGTGCTGTCAAAGCGGCAACCGATGCCGGAGCAGCTGCGGCATCGAAGGTCGGTGAGCTGGTCTCCGTCCATGTGATTCCCCGTCCGCATGGAGAGGTGGAGCTGATTCTGCCTACCCTGAACTAAAAACGGCTGTGACATGAAAATCTTGACCGAAGCCGATCTGCGCAGTGCCTGTCTGACTGGGAAGGTACGGGAGTACAGTGTGGAACCGGGTACCTATGTCACACCGCTGGCGCGGGAATTTCTAAAGGATCGAAAAATCACCCTGACAGAGAAAAAAAACGTGCAGGAAATGCCCCGAGAGCCAGTTGTGAACCGGGGAGCTGCGACCTACCGCGATGCCTCAACCGGCATCACCTATGCCGAAAAACCGGAGCACATGACCCATCTGCGGGGCAATCTGTTGGTGGAGAAAATCCATCCGCGCATTGCGCTACGCGGAGCGCTGGACTCGTTTCAGGCCGAGCTGCTGAAAACCCAGTTCCTGCTTGCTGAAGCTGGGAGAACCCCTATAGCGGAAGCGCTGGAGGACGTCCTGAGCTATATTCGTGCGATTCTGGGAGCAGAAGTACAGGACAGGCCGTTGGAAGATCGAAAACTGTTCGAGATGGATGCGGAGCAGATCCGGGATTTTTCTCATCACATTCCCGAGCGGCTAGGAATTCCCCATCCGGTGTTAAACTACCGGATGGGAGAACCAGTGCTTCTGTTGAACCGGCTGCGAACCCAGATCAGGGAGTGTGAACTGGCCGCTGTTTCGGCATTCGGGTCGGAACGTCAGGATCTGGTTCAGGCGCTGAACCGCTTGTCCAGTGCCATTTATATCCTGATGTGCCGGGAGATTGCCCGGCAAAAGGAGGGAAAAGAATGACACAGCAGGAGATACAGAGCATCGTTGCTCAGGTAGTAACCCGCTGTCTTCAAAAACAGGAAGGACCTCAGCAGATGTGCGCAGTTTGGAATGAAATACCTGCGGAAGCATCTGCGCGTCATGTCCATCTGACCCGCGAGTCGGTGGAAGCCCTGTTTGGGAAAGGGGCAGCACTCACCAAGCGCAGGGATTTATCCCAGAAAGGCGAATTTTTGAGTGAACAGCGTGTTCGGGTGGTTACCCCAAAGGGAGAGCTCTCCAATGTGGCGGTATTGGGACCCGAGCGGTCAGCCGTTCAGGTGGAGCTGTCTCGGTCAGACTGCCGGGTATTGGGGATACAGGCCCCGGTGCGCCTGTCTGGAAACCTGTCAGGGGCGGCGGATGTCTATCTGATCGGCCCGAACGGGATGGTACAGGCAGATGGGAGCGCGATTGTCGCAAAAGCGCATATCCATTTGCCGCCAGATGAGGCTGTCCGCAGGGGGCTGCATGATGGCCAGCTTGTCAGCGTCCGGATGGAAAGCAGCCGTCCTCTGACTTTTGAGGGGATCGAGATACGGGTGAAGGATTCCTTTACACCAGCACTCCATATTGATCTGGATGAGGCTAACGCCTGTGCTCTGGATAGCCAGACCCGGGCGATTATCCTTTCAGGAGAGCGGGAGCCTCTCCCAATATTCCCCGGGAAACAGACACAGGAAGCAAAAAAGGAGCCGGTGGAGATTCCCAAACTGGTGACCGAACAAGTGGCGCGCCGTCTGACAGCGCAGTGCCAAGGGTCGCTGATACTAAGCAGAAAGACGATCCTGACCCCCTCGGCGATGGATGTATTCCGTCAGTCGGGAATCTGCATAGAACGCGAATGAGGGATGTGTAAACAATGACAGTCTGCACAGTGGTTGGCCATGTCTGGGCTACGAAAAAGGAGAACAGCCTGAGTGGATTAAAATTGATGGTGGTGCGTGAAGAGCGCGGTGGACGTAAAACCGCTCCGGAGTATGTAGCGGCCGACCTGGTCGGCGCCGGGATCGGGGAGCGGGTATTGGTGGTCAGCGGAAGCACTGCCCGCCGGGCCTGTGGAGGAGACGAGCGGATGGTGGACAGCGCGATTGTGGGAATCATCGACAGTCTGGAGGTGGATCGTGAACAGGCCGGCAAGTGAGAAAAATGGGGTGGATGTGATCGCTGCCATCCAGCGTGCGGGTATCGTGGGCTGTGGAGGTGCTGGATTTCCCACCCATGCCAAACTGAAAGGGGACATCCATCATCTGATTTTAAATGGAGCGGAGTGCGAACCTCTTCTGCGGACTGACCGGTATCTGATGATCCATCATGCCGCACAGATTGTATCTGCTGCCACAGCAGTCAAACAGGCGGTCGGGGCGCAGCAGTGTACGATTGCTCTCAAAGGCAGCTATCAGGAGGAGATCGCTTCTCTGGAGCGGGCGATCCGGGAACAGGATGCACCTATTTCGATCCACAAAATGAAGAGTTTTTATCCTGCGGGAGACGAACAGGTGATCGTTGCCGAGGTGACACAGCAAGTAATCCCGCCGGCAGGCATCCCTCTGGATGTGGGGTGTGTTGTTTCCAATGTCGGGACCATGTATAATATAGCTCTGGCACTGGAAGGGAAGAACGTAACCCATAAATATCTTACGGTCTCCGGTATGGTGAAGAAGCCTACAGTGATCTGTGTACCTCTGGGAACCTCTTTTGCACAATGTCTGGAACTGGCGGGAGGTATCCCGGAGGGAGACTGGATGGCCATTGCGGGGGGACCGATGATGGGAAGACGGCTCACAAGGGATCAAGCGCTGGAAGCCTCAGTGATTAAGACCACATCTGGCATCCTGATTCTGCCCATTGACAGCCTTCCCGCCAGAAAGGAACAGATCACCCTTCTGCATATGTATCAGCGTGCCAGATCGTCCTGTATCCAGTGCCGCCGGTGTACGGATTTATGTCCCCGGCATCTTCTGGGACATCCGCTGGAACCGCATCGGATTATGCGCCAGATGGCGACGCTGGAATTGGATGGAAACACAACGGACAGCCGCATCCTGAAAAGTGCGGCATTATGCTGCGAATGTGGCATCTGCGAAACGTTTGCCTGTCCGATGCAGTTACAGCCCCGGCGGGTCAACGCGATGCTTAAGCAAGAGCTGGCCAGAGAAAAGGTGCGCTGGAACAAAGGAGAGGGACAGCAGGAACCATCCCTATGGCGGGAAGGACGAAAAGCACCTACCAAACGGGTTGCCGCTCGGGCAGGTGTACTGGAATATTACGATCGTTGTGGAACTGCCGGTTTGATGCAGGAGACACCTGATCAGGTGACACTGCCGTTACGGCAGCATATTGGCGCACCACCAACTGTATTGGTGACGGTGGGGGAACAGGTCTCGGCCGGGCAGTTGATTGCTGCTGCGCCAGAAGGGGCTTTGAGCGCCAACCTGCACGCCAGCATAGATGGTGTGGTTGTATCGGTTGGAGATGCCATCGTAATACGGAAGGAGGGATAAGGTCGGATGGAGACGATTGGATTTTTAGAGCTAAACAGCATTGCACAGGGAATTCAGGCTGCCGACGCTATGCTGAAGGCGGCTGAAGTGAATCTGGTGTTTGCCAGAACGGCCTGCCCCGGAAAATATCATGTGATGCTGTCCGGCGATGTAGCTGCCGTTCAGGCCGCGATAGAAGCGGGACAATCGGCTGGTGGAGCCTGTGTGGTCGACTCGGTCGTGATTCCCCGGGTCCATCCTCAGGTGATCCAGGCGATCAATCAGGCTACCGAGCCAGGTGAAGTCAATGCGGTGGGAGTATTGGAATTTTTCAGTGTCACCGCGGCTGTTCAAGCGGCAGATGTGGCGGTAAAAGCAGCGGATGTGGAATT
>Ga0137306_102755_pt1 | contig 14229 bp, 8 predicted proteins | sample Inofroosms_March_FD_97187 | JGI IMG/M metagenome (GOLD analysis project Ga0137306, IMG submission 97187) | Mouse cecal microbial communities from Vienna, Austria - N-Acetylneuraminic and N-Acetylglucosamine D2O microcosms_March | ecosystem: Host-associated > Mammals > Digestive system > Large...
CAAGTATATCAATATTCTGCCTGAAAAACAAGCCTCGTCAGGAACATCAAAAGGGCTGTTTTGTAATCGACAGGTAACAAAGAAATTCCCCCACAGGAATTAACCTCGCAATTCCTGTGGGGTGACGTATCGGCTACTCTGCGTACTCGCCCGACGTCTCATCTTCTGGCTCGGAATTCTGCTCATCCGTATCCTCGCAGGCATCGCCGTCCTCGCCAGCATCCTCATTCTCGCTGCCATCCTCGTCTGCCTCCGGCCCGACATCTTCCTCATCTGCTTCCTCCGCGCCGTCCGATTCCTCCCGGCCATTTTCTTCGCCCGCGTCAGGCTGCCGGTGGAGCAGGGGAGAATCCGGGCTGAAATGCGATGCCTGTGCCTCCCGCGCCGCCTCGAATTCCTCCGGCGCTTCCTCCAGCGCCTGCTCCACCAGCCCGATCACAAATTCCTTTTGCGTCAGCCGCCGATGGTACACCCGCTCGTACTCGGCCAGATACTCCTTGATTTTCTGGAATAACTCCTCACTGATCTGAAATGCCATTGTCCTCGTCTTTCCCATGACCTGATCCCCTTTCTCTTTTTCCTCATAGAATGCGTTGATCACCATCTCAATGAATTTGCTCATCGTGCTGCCGCTGGCCCGGATTTCTTCGCTGATTCGGTTGTGCAGCTCCAGCGGGATTTTGCACGTTACGCCTTTGGTTTCCATCGCTCTCGCGCTCCTTTCTGCCGTCCCTTGCGGCAAGTCAAAGGATACCCGAAAGCCGGGAGTAAAGCTATTACCATACCCAACAATGTTACGCAGACATTTTGGGTAAAGACTGGCATAAGCAACAAGGGTGGAAAGTCGGCTGTTTCCTCAGTCATCCTGCATGAGGCTGCCGAGAAACGACAGCATTTCCTGCGGGATGGGCGGGGCTGTGCTGGGTTCAGAGACAGTGCTTTGCTTTGTTGCTTCAGGTGGCGGGCCGGTCTGGAGAGAAACGGCCTGCAATTCTTCCCGCAGGATTCTTCGGAGGGCTTCTTCCAGCACAGTATCTTCCTGCATCCGCAGGATCGCGCGGACGAGGAAATCATTGCGCTGGCCGTCCGGCACAGCCATCAGATAGGCCCATGCCCTCCGGTGGCTGTCGAGCTGGCTGCCGGGCCGGAACGTAAAACGCGCCCTGCTCATCCTCTCGCCACACCGCCCGACATCTGGCCCATGATCCGCTCGTAGCCCTCGGCGTTGGCATGGGCGTCCGTCAGTGCCAACACCCGACACAGGCGATCCTGCTCGCGCACGTTGCGCGTTACCACCGCCGCTCCGCCGCCCATCAGGATCACCGGCAGCGCCTTGAGGTCGAACCCCGCCTCCATCGCCGCAGACAGCAGCCGCTCCGTATAGATTCGGCCCTGCTGCTGGATGATGACGCTGGCCTCCTCCCCGATGCTGCATGTCTGTCCGGCCAACACGCGTTCCACCTGCACATCCGTTACAGACAGCCCCGTATCCCGCCGCACCTGCTCCCGCGTCTCGTCGATGCAGCGGATCATGCCGAGTTCAAGGCTCCGGCAGGTATCGGCATTCGGCCTTGCGTTGTCGAGACGCATGATGTCAACCGTCCAGCCGCCCACATCCATGAGCAGCACAGACGGCTCCTCCCGCACAAATTCGGTGTGGTTCACAATGGCCGAATACCCCTGCGGGAACAAAAGCACATCCCGAATCGTCACCTTGTACGCTTCGCCCTCGAATCTGAAGCAAACGGGCTGGGAAGAGCGGAGAAGATAATTGCGGAACGGCTTTTTTTCGCGGCCGTAGGTCGTCAGCGGAAGGCCCGCACCGATCACAACCGAGCTCTCCGTTTTTTCGCCTCTGTGTTTGATCTCTTTGGCGATGGCCGCAAGCGTCAGCAAGAAGTAGTTGTCGTTCCCGGTTTTGTCCCGCAGGATCGGCTGGCGGCCGGTGCCGCAGACGTAAAACCGGCCCTCGTATTCCAGCGTGTTCTGCAGGGTGTAAGGCTCGTGCGAGTAGGCCGTGATACCGGCTGGGAAAGAGAAATTCTGGGTTTTGATGGCGTAGTAGCCGTGGTCGATTCCGATATTCATATTCGTTCATCCTTTCTTTTCGCATGTTGGTTGATAGTTGATCTCTTGCTGATGGCTTGCAGATGCTTGTCCGGGAGGAAAACTTCTTCTTTCCCAGCCGGTATAGAGTATTAGGGGAGAGGTGTGGAGAGGGGGGAAGAGAGCCCGCCCCGGAAAGGGGCAAAAGAAAAGCGCCCGGCCTTGTGAGCTGGGCGCTGGAGTAAGCATATTGCAGGGCAAATTGCTGCCCTGTTGCCGTCTGCATTTATCTAAAAAAGGGCGCACTTCCCCCTTGTATTTTGGCCTTTGAAATTGGAAAATCCCGGCTGGTTTTCTTTCAGCCGGGCAGAGAAACGACTTATGAACCCATATATGGTGTGAATGTTCGGATAAAATGGAAAATGTCCGGCCAAATTGCTTCGACCGGACATTTCTGGCTCCCCCTGTCTGGCTCGAACAGACGACTCCGATCCGAACTGCAGGCAGTGTTTTGATTGTTGATTACCTATATGCTGATATACAAAATCACTGCCAAAGGATAACCCTCTGGCAGTGAAAATGGTGCACTCTCAGGGGCTCGAACCCTGGGCCCGCTGATTAAGAGTCAGCTGCTCTACCAACTGAGCTAAGAGCGCCTACATTTTCAACGGTGTAGAACCATAAAATATATTGTAGAGCATTTCTTTGAGCGATTTTGCGAAAGAAGGAAAAAGATTTTAGTGTGATTCGCGGGTTGCAAATCCTATTTGCAATACCGCGACCTCATCACACAACGTGTGATGAGGTCGCGGCGATTTTTGGATATTTTCCCATCTCTTGTATTGTTGGTTTTTTCTTCCCTATAATATACACTTCTGCCTCCGATCGCTATCGCAGATCGGCCTTTCCTTTGGAAATCTCCTCCTCGACAGGCAATGCCATACCAGTTATGATTATTTGAAGAAATAACTGAGGAGGGTTCCGATATGGACAACCTGTCAACGTGGCACACACAATATCTATCTGCTTGTCAATTCCAAAAAGGGCTGGATAAAAAAACGCTCAAGGCCTATCGCATCGATCTGCTTCAATTCATCCACTTTTTGGAGCAGCATTCACTTCCCCTGTCACGCGATGGGGTGATGGAGTTTGTCTCTGAAATGCACACAAAGTATCAGCCGCGCACCATCCGCCGAAAAGTTGCAAGCCTTAAGGCATTTTGCAACTATCTGGAATTTGAAGGTCTCATTTCTGAAAACCCTTTTTCCGCATTGAGACTCAAACTGGCTTCGCCTCTGATCCTGCCAAGGACCATCCCACTCTCGGTAGTCGAATCCCTCCTTCATACAGCGCATGATCTTGAGTATCAGCAAACTCTATCCGCATCCCGCGCCAATATGCTCGTTCGTGATATTGCAGTGCTGGAACTCCTGTTTGCGACCGGAATGCGTGTATCAGAACTTTGCTCCCTTAAATGCGCTGATGTGAATTTGACAGAAGGCGAGGTTCGGATTTTTGGCAAAGGTGCCAAAGAACGCATTATTCAAATCGGATCTTCTGATGTCCTTACCATTTTGCGGAACTATCGTTCTCAAAACAAAGAAGCGATGGATAAAAGCGGAAGCTTTTTTGTAAACTGCCGACAGAAGCCCTTGTCGGATCAATCTGTCCGCAATATCATTACAAAATACACGCGATTGGCGGGAGAATCCCTGCATATTACACCGCATATGTTTCGCCATTCCTTCGCAACACTCTTGTTGGAGGAAGATGTAGATATTCGCTATATACAGAGGATGCTGGGACACAGTTCCATCCTTACGACCCAAATATATACATATGTCTCCGGGAAAAAACAGCGTGATATCCTGTCCACAAAACACCCGCGAAACAGACTATCTTGCTAACGGTTTCAACATCAACCGCCTGTTCCTTCCGTAGGGCGGGCGGTTTTTGCTGGAAATGCAGGATAATACATGATTATCTGTAGTTGGGCAGGCAAAATATCTGTACCATGCTTACACACAACAAATCAGCCTTGCCAAATGTTCTGACTTTGGATAGGATGGGTGAACTTGATGACAAAAAAGTATAAGAAGAAAATGCAAAAAGGCAAAAAAGTTATATGGTATATTGCAATAGCCCTCCTTGTAATCACATTTAATATGATTAACCTAATTGATACATTCTTGACGAATCCAAATATGAGTTTAACGTTACAGACTGTTGCTCCTATAGCCGCATTCTTTGTAAATTGCCTAAGTCTTCTATACTGTATAATACAAGATATAATTCAATCCATTCAAGAAATTCAACCACAATTTATTTTAGATCAGAAAAATGCTATCCCTTTTGTTGATCGAGAAGAACTGCTTTCAGATGTATTGTCAGGAGTCTTTGCCAAGATAACAGAACACGGTTATTATTATACAAAAAATATACGTTATGGCGTGCATAATGGAAAACGGTCTTTTGCCCAGAAATTATGCTGGGAATTGCAGAGAATAAAAACGGAGAAATTACAAGGGTTATATGGATTCGATGCAAAAACGGCATCGAAGATCGGAAATATTTTTCTTGTTGACTATGCTCGTTACTCCGAGTCCTTTGAACTACATATAAAAACAGAATTTACTTACATTAAAGGGAAAATAAACATTGTTGTTGTAATAAATTCCTGTGATGACTTATTGCTCTGGACGGATGCATTAAAGGACAAGGATGTTTTTTTCATCTTTCTTAACTTTAATACGAATTCACAAGATGCCCTATTCTTTGCAGACGACAAAATTGTGGAATTGCTGCATAGATTGCAGACAATTCCTGCTTATTCGTCTCTATGTGCTGGAAAAACAGAAGAAGAAATCTGTGCAATAGCAGCAAAGCTTGGAGGGATATCTCACAACAATATCGGTACAATGATTGATTTGCTTTCATCAGATGAATTCTCGTTATTGTTGGAAACGGATGAACTATTTATCGATTTTTACGTTGCATTGAAACACGGAAAGTACCAAGAAGCAGAAAAATTGTATCATACGTTACCTGCACCATCTCATGCAAATAGGGTGCTACAGTATAAGCTAAAATATGAAGGCGCAAATTTGGCGCATTTTTTAGGGAGATACGATGAAGCTAACCAATCGCTGGATTTACTAATCGCTGAAATGTTTACGGATACCTCTTTTATTTCGAGTCCCTTTGGAGAGGTTCTCTACTTTGACTCAACGCTACTTCAGTCGCATATATTAAAACATCAGGGGAGGTTTAGTGATGCGGCAGAAATGCTAAACCGAATTGGTAATCGGCAGAGAAATAATGTTTGGCTAAGGGCTCACTTTGCAATTAATATTTTCCAGCTCAACGAGTTGATTTTACCCACCCAGGAATGGGATTTAATACTGAAAACGTTAGCTCAGAAAATGGAATCCTTTCAAGAACAACGTAAATTAATCAATTCAGAATATTATTTTTATGAAGCGTATTACCCCATTGTCTCATTTTATACCAATCACTTTGATTGCAGTATTATCCCCGATTTAATTAAAATAGAAGATCGCGCCATTGATTATTATGAAGTAAACGAGCGGCGCTATGTGACCAATTGTTATTATATCAAAGCTGAACTGTTGAGAATCAATCAGCAATGGAAAGAAGCTGAAGAATACTATAATCGATGCTATAATATTTACTGTCATAATGGCGACAAAGACATTTTGTATTTAGTCGCCATTGCATGTAAATGTCTTTGTCAATTTGAAGGAATTATTTTAAATATTCCGTTTGATTGGGATAAAGTAATTTTTGAGTGCAAGCAGCAAGAAGGTTACGGGTTTCATCAGCGTCTAATATCTAAAATGGAACTAGCCAGTAAAGATCAGGAACTTCAGAAATATTGGCTTTCTCGTTATCGGGTTACAATTAATCCAATTCCATAAAAATATCATCTATTACATAACGAGATGTTTTCAACTTTGCTAAGTCTGATTTCAGCGATAAGATTTTTTCTTGCTTTTCTGGCTCTTTTAGCACCATCCGAACAAGCTCCGCTAATTCCTCCAGATGTTCATCGAAATGATAACGGGCAATTTCCTGTACCCCAATCCTAAAGCCCACCACATAGGAGGTATTTCGTTTATTCAGCGTGATCCCGTATTTTCGAAAGTTTCGGTAGGCTTCATCGACATCATTTGAATCTGCTTCAATAAATAGTTGATGTGTGAAAGAAAACTGATTGGGAGATATGCGTTTGACCCGAAGCCCCTTAGACATGAGTATACGTCCAAGTTCATTTGCCACATAAATGATGTTCTGTGCATATTCCTGTCCAAACTGCAGCATTTCCAGCATGGTCAAACATATACTTGTGATATTATTAACCTGAACATTTCTTAAATAGTTTGGGGAAATATTTTGGTTTACTTTTTGTATGTACTCATTGCAGTTTGTTGCTACATAACCGCAGGTAACACCAGGAAACGTTTTGTGAGTACCGCCAATCATAATGATATTATTCTGTTGTTCGAGCGGATTTGGAAGCACTTGTCCGGCAATTAAGCCCAGTGTTTGTGTCGCGTCATAGATAATCCCAGCATCGTCTTGAAGCTCAATTTTATCAAGCTCTGGAGGCTGGATAAGGTCAGATTGGCAAAAAAACAAATATGATATTTGGCAATCATGGGCCAATATGTCATTCAGCCTATCATAATCAATTTGCATTTTAGCAACATCATAGGGAATAGATTCATAACATACGCCTAAGTTATCGCAAAGCTTTGGTAATGAACCGTGACCACCAGACTGAGGATGTGTGATTAGGATCTTTGAGCCTTTTTCCACCATTGTCATAAGTATGAGGGCTACAGTATTCATTCCTGTAAGGCTACGAAAGTCGTTATACTCTGCTCCAAATAGGTCTTTTGCTAAATCATTAGCAAGAAGCATAATTTTTTCAAGATAGTCACTTCCGATAAAGTCCTTTTCTTTGTCTCTATGAATATATCCTGAAATATATTTTCCTTCGTAATGGGAAATCAATCCCTGCTTGGCAAATGGAGAAACATAATTCTCTGCTGCACACAAGGGAATTTTCGAGTGGTCAAAGATTTTGTATTCTTCATAAATAGCTAAAAGGCGATTCATATAATCGGAATAATTCATCAAGTTCACCCATCCTATCCAAAGTCAGAACATTTGGCAAGGCTGATTTGTTGTGCGTAAGCATGGTACAGATATTTTGCCTGCCCAACTACAGATAATCATGTATTATCCATATTGTATCGCATATCGACAAATTTTTCCATAGTTTCTAAGAATTTTTTGAAAAGATCAAAGGACACTGTGGGAATCCCTTAGCGTCCTTTGTATGATTTGCCGGTTATTTCTTCTCTGTCCTTTTGCAAATTCAGATCATTTACTGCCCTATTAAGATGAGTATCGTATATGTCGATATCTCGCCATGATATATTCCACAATTTCGCTTGTCCGCACTTTGAGACTGGTTGTCTGGATGATTTCTTTTAGTAATTCCTCCGTAATGGTCGGCAGCGTATGATTCTCACTGCAGCCTTTCCAGTATGCGCCGCTGGCCAGCAGGGCATTGAAGTCGCTGATCAGCAAATCGCTGCCATAGCTGCGCTTGGCGGGATACCCTCGCACAATCAGCGCCATGTTGTTATCGAAATTCGGCGCAAGACGCAGCACTTTACCGGTGTTTACATCCCGCAGAATGCCGAGGTTGAAGCTGTGGCGGTCTGGGTTTGCGCAGAGCGCGTCCATAAAAACAATGGATACATAGTCACTTGCGATGTCCTGCCCAAACTGCTTTAAGGTGTTATAGGTGCGGATGTAGTCCTCGACATTCTCACCCATAATGGCATCCAGCGGCTCGAAGTTGACGCTTGCGCCATCTGTAAAGTCCCTTGTGCGAATCGCACGAATCTTCGGCCGGATGTAATCGCTGCATGGAATATACTCTGCCATATTAAAGCCAAGGCGTTTTCCGAGTAGGCAGATAAAATATTCTGAAAACAACTCCAGCGCATCCGCCTGCTTGTAAAGCCACCAGACGCCGTCCTTCAGCCGCCAGCATTTCTCAAAGCTGCCGATGTTGGTTAATTCCTGCGTATGGCTATTTCCGCTTGCACTGGCCGAGGCAAAACTGTCGTAGTCGCCTTTCAGCGCGAGAGTAGAAAAATAGTCCTTTTTGAAACGGACATCCTCCCAAGTAAGATCACTGTCAGCATCCTTGATCCAATAGGTATCCGTAACCGTCGCTGCATGAACCGACAGCACTGTACTGACATCATCGCGCTCTGCTAATCGGAGTGCCTTTTTCAAAAGCCGGGAATTGGGCCGGTGAGAATCAATCGCCCTGCTGGCAAGCCAGCCATCCAGATTTTCTGAACGTTTCAAATAGAACGGACAAAGGGCATCGTCCTTCCAGACAAAGTGATTCATAGGATCAAACCTTGCAACTATCCTGTCTCTGCTCATCACGAACTTATCCATAGCAATTACCTCCTGTACAGATACCGATAAATCCTAAAGTCGTTACAACAGAAGACCACGATCCGAATTGTGGGCAATGCTGTTTATTTCCTGTTTTGCTCCATTATTTGACACTAAAAATCTATCCGTAGCCTGATTTACAATTGGTAAAATAAAAATTTCCTGCATCTATCAAGAAGCAGGAAATTTTTACCAAATGGTGCACTCTCAGGGACTCGAACCCTGGGCCCGCTGATTAAGAGTCAGCTGCTCTACCAACTGAGCTAAGAGTGCCTATTTTGATGTCGGACGTGCCACAAATGCAGTCATACTGCGGGTTTACAGCCCTCAGATATTCGCCTGAGTGATTTAATTTCTCGCAAACTTTTGTGTGAAAAATCAGCCTTATTCTGCTACATATGGCCTACCAACTGAGCTAAGAGCGCCTATTTCGGGTCTGCGGTGTGCGTAAACCCTTGTGTGGTGCGGGTTTCCAGCGTTTTAGCTCTCGCTTTAGTACGCTTGGTTACCCTTGTTTTTTTGCCTGATTTTGAGATATACCTTGCCACAGTTGGCCTACCAACTGAGCTAAGAGCGCCTATTCACTTGTCGAGAAGCGGGAAACGCAGGCACCGTACGGGTTTACAGATTTTTTCATTCGTCTTAGTTCGGTTGGTTTCCCGTCCAAATCTTTGCCTTAGTGTAATCTGTTTAGCCTACCAACTGAGCTAAGAGTGCCTATTTTGATGTCGGACGTGCCACAAATGCAGTCATACTGCGGGTTTACGGCCCTCAGATATTCGCCTGAGTGATTGGATTTCCCGCAAACTTTTTTGTAAAAATCAGCCTTATTCTGCTACATATGGCCTACCAACTGAGCTAAGAGCGCCTGTTCACTTGTCGAAGCGTAAGCCCTTTGCGCGGGATAGGTTATCTGCGCGTTTTCCTTTGCACCTGCGCGCCTGAATGCCCCATTTTTTGCCTAAACGCAGAATGCCCCACGCCGGGGCAGGAAAAAATGGTGACCCCTGGGAGAATCGAACTCCCGTTTTCGCCGTGAGAGGGCGACGTCTTAGCCGCTTGACCAAGGGGCCATAAAAAGAAAAGTGCCGGCACCTACCTATTTTCCCGGGTCGTCTCCAACCAAGTATCTTCGGCACGACCAAGCTTAACTTCTGTGTTCGGAATGGGAACAGGTGGAACCTTGGCGTCATCGGCACCGGCTTCGAAGCTGCTTTTGGACTTTCGCCCTTTGCATCCTCGTCTCTTCTCTTTTCTCTTTGAAGCTGCATTCCTGCACCCTCAAAACTGAACAAAACCTACGCGCGTCATCCAAATCTCGCAAAATTGTGGTCAAGCCCTCGACCGATTAGTACTCTCCAGCTTAACACGTCACCGTGCTTACACTTTGAGCCTATCTACCTTGTAGTCTTCAAGGGGTCTTACCTGATTACTCAGTGGGATATCTTATCTTTGGGCCGGCTTCACGCTTAGATGCTTTCAGCGTTTATCCGATCCGCACATAGCTGCCCAGCTGTGCCACTGGCGTGACAACTGGTGCACCAGAGGTGCGTCCATCCCGGTCCTCTCGTACTAGGGACAGATCCCATCAAATATCCTGCGCCCACGACAGATAGGGACCGAACTGTCTCACGACGTTCTGAACCCAGCTCGCGTACCGCTTTAATTGGCGAACAGCCAAACCCTTGGGACCGAATTCAGCCCCAGGATGCGATGAGCCGACATCGAGGTGCCAAACCTCCCCGTCGATGTGGACTCTTGGGGGAGATCAGCCTGTTATCCCCAGGGTAACTTTTATCCGTTGAGCGACGGCATTTCCACTCACATACCGCCGGATCACTAACTCCAACTTTCGTTACTGCTCGACCCGTCAGTCTCGCAGTTAGGCTGGCTTTTGCGTTTGCACTCTTTGGCTTGGTTTCCGTCCAAGCTGAGCCAACCTTTGAACGCCTCCGTTACTCTTTCGGAGGCGACCGCCCCAGTCAAACTGCCCGCCTAACAATGTCCCCCGACCCGCTTCAGGGCCGCAGGTTAGAATTCCAGTATCACAAGTGTGGTATCCCAAGGTCGACTCCGCTCTGGCTGACGCCAAAGTTTCCCTGTCTCCCACATATCCTGTACATGTAATACCGAAACCCAATATTAGGCTGCAGTAAAGCTCCATGGGGTCTTTCCGTCTTGTCGCGGGTAACCGGCATCTTCACCGGTACTACAATTTCGCCGGGCGGGCTGTTGAGACAGTGCCCAAATCATTACACCATTCGTGCGGGTCAGAACTTACCTGACAAGGAATTTCGCTACCTTAGGACCGTTATAGTTACGGCCGCCGTTTACTGGGGCTTCGGTTCTATGCTTGCACATTTCCCCTTAACCTTCCAGCACCGGGCAGGTGTCAGCCCGTATACGTCATCTTTCGATTTAGCACAGACCTGTGTTTTTGCTAAACAGTTGCTTGGGCCTATTCTCTGCGGCTCATCTCTGAGCACCCCTTCTCCCGAAGTTACGGGGTCAACTTGCCGAGTTCCTTAACAACCCTTCTCCCGTTGGCCTTAGAATCTTCTTCCTACCTACCTGTGTCGGTTTGCGGTACGGGCGCCTTAAATATCCACAGGGCTTTTCTCGCCACTTTCCATGCTGGACTTCCCTACTATATTTCAGTCCCTTGCGACCGGGTAAACCAACACCCGGCTCCAACACTTCTAATGTGTCCCCCTGCTTAAATCTTTCGGCGGCTACGGATTCTCTACCGTATGTGCATCGGTTACGCCTTTCGGCCTCACCTTAGCTCCCGGCTAACTTGGAGCGGACGAACCTTCCTCCAAAAACCTTAGGCTTTCGGCCATGCAGATTCTCACTGCATTCGCGCTACTCATTCCGGCATTCTCTCTTGTGTACTGTCCACACCCGCTTCCGCTGATGCTTCTCCCTATACACAACGCTCCCCTACCCATCTTTTCAGATGCCTAAGCTTCGGTGCAGGTTTTAGCCCCGTTGAATTTTCGGCGCAGAGTCACTCGACCAGTGAGCTATTACGCACTCTTTGAATGAGTGGCTGCTTCTAAGCCAACATCCTGGCTGTTTTCGCAATTCCACATCCTTTTCCACTTAAACCTGCTTTGGGACCTTAGCTGTAGATCTGGGCTGTTTCCCTTTCGACTGTGAGACTTATCTCACACAGTCTGACTCCCATGCATCAATTTTCCGGCATTCTTAGTTTGATAGGCTTCGGTACCCTCTCGGGCCCTAGGCCATTCAGTGCTTTACCTCCGGAAATCTAACATGAGGCTAGCCCTAAAGCTATTTCGGGGAGAACCAGCTATCTCCGAGTTCGATTGGAATTTCTCCGCTACCCACAATTCATCCGCCACCATTTCAACGGGGGTCGGTTCGGTCCTCCATGGGGTTTTACCCCCACTTCAACCTGATCATGGGTAGGTCACTCGGTTTCGGGCCCAATGCATGCAACTCCATTCGCCCTATTCAGACTCGCTTTCGCTGCGGCTTCACTGCTCCAGCAGCTTAACCTTGCTGCATACATTCGCTCGCCGGACCGTTCTACAAAAAGTACCATATCAGACCTTGACGTCCTCTATGTGCTTGTAGGCACAGGGTTTCAGGTTCTCTTTCACTCCCCTCCCGGGGTCCTTTTCACCTTTCCTTCACAGTACTATACGCTATCGGTCACTGGGTAGTATTTAGGCTTGGAGGGTGGTCCCCCCGACTTCCGACCGGATTTCACGTGCCCGGCCGTACTCTGGATCCCAGTCGCTTGCTCTCGCTTTCACCTACATGGCTCTCACATTCTTCGGCGTGCTTTCCCACACACTTCGGTTAGCAATTACAATACTTCTACTGGTCCGTAACCCCAAATGTATTTCTACATCTGGTTTGGCCTCTTCCGCGTTCGCTCGCCACTACTTACGGAATCTCTGTTGATTTCTCTTCCTTGCCCTACTTAGATGTTTCAGTTCAGGCAGTTCCCCACATATGCCTATGGATTCAGCATATGTTACATGGACATGATTCCATGTGGGTTTCCCCATTCAGACATCCACGGATTATCGCTCATTTGCAGCTCCCCGTGGCTTTTCGCAGCTTATCACGTCTTTCTTCGGCTCCCAGTGCCAAGGCATTCGCCCTGCGCCCTTCTTCGCTTGACCGTTTCCTTTTGCTCGATTCTTCCTTCGCCAACAAGATGTCTTTCCCGAAATTGTAGATCTTTTCAAATCTTCTCTCTCGCTTGGCAGCTTTCGCTGCCCAACCTCTTGTCTTTACGCAGTTTTGTTCAGTTTTCAAGGTACAGTGCTGAGATTCCCTCTTTACCCTTCTCAGAGTAAATGGTGGGCTCAAGTGGACTCGAACCACCGACCTCGCGCTTATCAGGCGCGCGCTCTAACCACCTGAGCTATGAGCCCACATTGGTGGAGATGAGGAGGCTCGAACTCCTGACCCCCTGCTTGCAAAGCAGGTGCTCTCCCAGCTGAGCTACACCCCCACGCTCTCGCATAAGGTTTCGCTTCCTTTGAGTTCCCTTCCCAGGGCCCTCAAAATTAAACAATATCTCAAAGCTTTCTCTTTCCCCTTGTCCGCTCGGGAAATTCTTCTCCCTTGCGCCAGACTCCTTAGAAAGGAGGTGATCCAGCCGCACCTTCCGATACGGCTACCTTGTTACGACTTCACCCCAATCACCAGTTTTACCTTCGGCCGCGCCCTCCTTGCGGTTAGGCTACGGACTTCGGGTCCCCCCGGCTCTCATGGTGTGACGGGCGGTGTGTACAAGGCCCGGGAACGTATTCACCGCGGCATGCTGATCCGCGATTACTAGCAATTCCGGCTTCACGCAGGCGGGTTGCAGCCTGCGATCCGAACTGAGACTATTTTTCTGAGGTTTGCTCCACCTCGCGGCTTCGCTTCTCTCTGTTGATAGCCATTGTAGTACGTGTGTGGCCCAGGTCATAAAGGGCATGATGATTTGACGTCATCCCCACCTTCCTCCGTTTTGTCAACGGCAGTCTCGCTAGAGTCCTCTTGCGTAGTAACTAACGATAAGGGTTGCGCTCGTTGCGGGACTTAACCCAACATCTCACGACACGAGCTGACGACAACCATGCACCACCTGTCTCCGTGTCCCGAAGGATTTCACATATCTCTATGCTATGCACGGGATGTCAAGACCTGGTAAGGTTCTTCGCGTTGCGTCGAATTAAACCACATACTCCACTGCTTGTGCGGGCCCCCGTCAATTCCTTTGAGTTTCAACCTTGCGGTCGTACTCCCCAGGTGGATTACTTATTGTGTTAACTGCGGCACGGAGGGGGTCTATCCCCCCACACCTAGTAATCATCGTTTACGGCATGGACTACCAGGGTATCTAATCCTGTTTGCTACCCATGCTTTCGAGCCTCAGCGTCAGTTAGTGCCCAGTAGGCCGCCTTCGCCACTGGTGTTCCTCCCGATATCTACGCATTCCACCGCTACACCGGGAATTCCGCCTACCTCTACACCACTCAAGACCGCCAGTTTTGAAAGCAAGTTACGGGTTGAGCCCGTAGTTTTCACTCCCAACTTGACAGTCCGCCTGCGCTCCCTTTACACCCAGTAATTCCGGACAACGCTTGCACCCTACGTTTTACCGCGGCTGCTGGCACGTAGTTAGCCGGTGCTTCCTCCAAG
>Ga0137306_102756_pt1 | contig 14228 bp, 17 predicted proteins | sample Inofroosms_March_FD_97187 | JGI IMG/M metagenome (GOLD analysis project Ga0137306, IMG submission 97187) | Mouse cecal microbial communities from Vienna, Austria - N-Acetylneuraminic and N-Acetylglucosamine D2O microcosms_March | ecosystem: Host-associated > Mammals > Digestive system > Large...
GCTTGTTTTATTTTCTCTGGTTGCCCGCACTCGATAAAATTCTTTTCTTGAGAGTTCATCCAATTTGGAAAGCCGTTCCTCTATTTCTGATTCCCATTCTTCATCAAAAATATCATCTATAGAATTTCTCTCTATAGAATGCTGGTAACAAATATCTGTATTCACAATATTGGCATCTAAGGAAAAAACAAAATCATTCGGTGATGCAGATTTCATTTTTTCTAAATCTGTTATTTTCCTTTTTACTGGTGCTTTGGGATAATCCTCCAAAGCAATTTTATAGTGCTCATATGCGCTTCCGAATAGTCCATGTGAGAAATATAAATCAGCCAACATAATTCTTGCCATTGATAGTTGGTATTTAGACATATTTGGATATGTAGATGCCGCATTTAGTAATTCGACAACTTTTCTTTCTTTCGTCCTTGATATTTCGATAATCATTTTTGACATGATTTCACGTGCTTCTTGCACCATGGAATAAGGGGAACGGTCTATATGCCCCGGTAAGCTTGTGTTCATAATAATCTCCATCTAAATGAATTATTGTTTCCTATGGCCTCGGTACCATTCGAGGCTGATTATTTTCCAGAGGCTTTCCTAAGTCCCTCCGCTGCAACAGGGGGAATGGGAGGACTCTGTTCTTTGAGTATTTCTTTAATTTTGCCAATAATGATATCTTTATTATCTTCATTTAATTGGCGATAAGCCCGCAAAATTTTTTTTTCGTCCTTGGATGATGCCACCAAGATGCCGGAAAAGAAATCTTCCAAAGATTTTTCCATAGCAACTGTAGAGGATTTTTCTTGAAATTTCCTGTATAGAAGAATCAATTCATACTCATCTTCGGAGGTATACCGTGGCTCTTCCGGTGGAAGCATTTTATCTGAATCCAATAAATAGTCAATAGTTACCCCGAATAGATTAGCCATAGCTGTTAATGTTTCATAGGTTGGACGCCTGGTTCCTCGTTCGTATTTACTGATACTTTTTTGGGAAACACCGACTTTCTTCGCCAATTCTTCTTGGCTCAATCCAAGCTTTTTTCGTTCTACAGAGATTTTTGAACCATCCATTTAATCACCTCTATTCCATTTTACTACATACAGGCGAAAATAAAACCGACAAATAGGAGTAAAAAACACTTGACAATCGCCAATAAGTAGTATTATATTACTACTATAAGGCGAGTGGAAGGGGTGAAGACAATGAGAAATACGCTGATCGAAGCAAGAGGTAAGAAAACTCAGGCTGCAATTTCCGCAGAAATTGGAATAACTCAAAAATATCTTTCAAAACTTGAGTTAGGCCAGCGCAATCCAAGCTTAAAAATCGCCGTCAAAATTGCTTCTTACTATGGAACAAGTGTTGAACATCTTTTTCCAGACATCTTTTCTCTGGAAAAAACCGCCAATTTGTAGTAACAAGAACATTATAGAATGGGGAGGTGCGGAAATAAATGGGAACAAACCCTACGAAAGCCGCTGACAACGTGTATTGTCGCTATAGAAAAGCTGCTGCAATGTACAATGATAAACTGAATAGTCGCGAAGGTGCTGCTGAACTCCTTGGCATATCGCAAAGTACACTGGCGGATTATGAGTTAGGAATAACAAAGATTATCCCGGCAGATAGCATTATGAGAATGGCGGATTTGTATAATGCACCGGAACTGCGGAATTATTACTGTCGGAATTGCTGTCCTCTTGGCGGAGAAGTACCAAAAGTTGAGATGGAAGATCTTGACAGGATATCGATCAGGGCGCTTTCTACTTTCCGGAAAATCGGAGAAACGAAGGAGCTGTTACTGGATATTACAGAGGACGGTGTCATTTCCGAGGATGAAAAAGGAGATTTGAATAAGGTACTCGAAAATCTGGAGGAACTGGAGCAGATAGCGCAGAGTCTCAAACTGTGGGTTAAGAAAAATCTGTAATGTCTTGCCTACAATATGCGGACATTTGACAGCAACTGCTGACAAGTGCGTCCGTAATCCAATCGTAATCCGAATCCAAATCGGAATTCAATACAAATGTGCATTATGAATTGATGGGTGGTGAAAAGGTGTTTTTTGCACAGAATTTGAAATATTTAAGGGAGCAGGCGAGAGAAAGTCGAAAGGATATAGCCAACATACTTTCTGTATCAGAAATGACTATTAGCAGATACGAAAGCGGGGAAAGTGAGCCTGATTTACAGAAAGTTGTCGATTTGGCATTTCATTTTCGAGTAACGGTTGATGATTTGCTGGTAAGACCCAAAGAACCATTATTTATACGTAATATCAGATTTTTGCAGAAAAAGTATGGAATTGATGATAAAGAACTGGCTCTTTTGATGGGGATCAAGAAAAGCAATTTAAAACATTGCCTCATGTACGGAATAGAAAACTTTGCTTATTGTCAAGAAAATAAATCCAGGTTAGCGGAATTTTTTGGACTGAAAGCATGGGAATTACATTTAAAGGATTTATCAAAGGAGGGTGTGTGACCATGGCAAAAGCATGGCTGGAAGATAAGGCAACATGGTTGTTTGATTTGGCCCATGACAATTTGGACGAAGACGCCACTGTGAAGGGCTTTCTGAAACACTATGCACTGCAAGGGCAGGGAATGGGTGATGTGCAGCGGGATATGCACTTTCGCACACACTACGGAGACTCTTACCTGAAAGGTGCCATGGCCTATCTGCGGAGAGCGCTGGAGGTGCAGATTGAGGCGCCGCCCCGCTCGGAGATGCGGACGCTGGATGAAGTGCAGGGAATTGTTGATGCTGTCCGCGCGGGCATCCCGGTCCAGGTTGATTACTACGATCCGGAGATTGATGATAATCCGTATGTTGTCCGTGCGACATGGTAGGAAGGAGGGATTGCATGGGAGCATTGGCAGCAGCGCCGGGCGTGATCTCTTCCCCCGGGAAATACTATTGTGGGGTTGCAGAGGTTATGGAGTATCTCGGTTGCAAAGAAAATAAGGCCTATGAGCTGATAAGAAAGCTCAGGGAGGAACTCATAGAAGCCGGCAAGCTGACGCCGGCGTATCCGCAGGGAAAAGTACCGCGAAAGTATTTTTTGGAGCGGTGCATGATTGAAGAATAGGAGGTGTGTCATGGCATTTTACAAAATCTGTCCGGATTGCGGGGCTTCGCTGGATCCGGGAGAAAAATGCGATTGCCGGGAGGAAGCGGAAAAGAAACAGGAGTTTTTCAGCCGGCACTTGAAAATGGAACCGAAAGCGAGGCAGCTGGCTTTTGTGTTCGACAGCGGGGAGGTTCGGTGTGAAAGCAAAAGTTGTTGTTAGCCTGGGTACGGTGGTAGGGCTGGCGGTGTTGTCTGCAGCGGCATTTATAAGTACGGCGGGCACGGCCGGCGCAAGTCCGGCAGTAGGGCAGAGGGAGGATATGCAAGCTGCAATCTGTCAGGAGGAGCCGGCTATCAAAGAAAAGGAGAGACGATTATCAGTTGAATCGGTCTTATTGCCTGAGCCAACAGAGGAACCGCCACAAACAGAAAGCGAGAGCCGGAGCCCGGAGGATTCTTATCTTCTCGCCAAAATCGCAATGGCAGAGGCGGAGAGTGAGGATACAGAGGGAAAGGCGCTGGTCATGCTGGTGGTCCTAAACCGTGTGAAAGCCGGTGGATTTCCTGATTCTGTAGAGGAAGTGATCTATCAGGCAAGGCAGTTCAGCCCCGTTGCCAGCGGAAGGTTTGACAGAGTGGAGCCAGATGCCGATTGCTGGCAGGCCCTTTCCCTGATTGAAGAGGATGGATGGGATGAAAGCATGGGCGCTACCTATTTTGAGAGTGAAAGCGAATCCACCTGGCATGAGGAAAATCTGGAATTCCTTTTCCAGCATGGCAATCATTATTTTTACACGGATAAGGAGGGCGGGAAATGAGCAGATGGAAGTGGATCGGGCGGCCTGTGGTTGCAGTAGTTTATGTTACGGCAGTTACATACATGGCCGGGAAATGGGCTATACGCTATGCCTATTTGGAGCGTGGCTATGATGCTGTCGGAGGGGAGTATCTTTTTATCCCAATGGTGGCCTGGGCGGCGTATAAGCTGATCAATATCTTTTTGAATGTGTTGGAGGATGAAATGTATGCAGAAACAGGACGTGAAAAAGCAGGAGGTAGAGGAACTGCTGGGCTTCGCAATAACAGATGAACAGCTCCGGGAGGCTTTGGAATGCGCCCGGCGCAAGCAGGAGTATATCTATCAGCGGGAGCGGAGGCCGGTGGTGTTGCAGCACTGGTATCTGGTAAAGCTGACGGAAGAGTATGTCAGGAGCCTTGCTTTCTCAAAATTTACGATGGATCTGTGCAGGGCGCTGCGTGACATGGAAAAAGAGCACTCGGCAAGTTGCCAGAGCGCCCCTACGGATAACCATATTGTAGCAGTTCCAGCTGGATAAAGCAAGCGGAATTTTTCAATATGGCAAAGAGGACAATGAAAATGGCTATAAACATGCAGAATATGGGGAAAGAGCACTCGGCAGATTGTCAGGGCGGCTCCTACGGAAAACCATATCAGGGCATGATTTAGCAAATAAATCAAAGACGATATGGAGGAAAATCTATGGACAATTCTTATGCATTGACTGAAATCCAGTCAAAATACCAGAACTGCAATCTGCTGATACCGGCAGCTACATCAGTGCAGATCAATCCCTTTTACAAATGTACGGTCATGGAGGTTGTGGCCGACACCTCTGAGAACTCCGGCGATATTTTTAAGGTCGGCAATGTCAAGATTGGAGAGGATAAAAACGGAAAAGCAGTTTACAGAGATGTCTTTTCTCCGGCGAAGCCGCTCCTGATGAAGCTTGCGACTGCAGCCGGCATCCAGTTCCATCCCGAATATACAACGGTTTTCCGGGAGAACGCAAACACCTATGTCGGCAGGGCCTATGGGGCGGTCCGTCTGCCGGACGGTACATTCAAGACGCATGCGGAGACAAAGCGGATCTGCCTGGATGATGAAGAATCCAAATACCGGCTTGAATTTATGGATAAGTCCATTATGGGAATAACGGACTGGAAAGCGGCAAAATCCGCAGAAGAAATGTTCAAGGGGCATTGGGAAGAAACCAATGAAACCAGGACATATAACGGCAGGGAGTATCCGGTTAAAAAGTTTGTGATCGATGATTGCGACCGAGAGAAATATATCGAGCGGTCTATCCTGGTTAATATGACGCTGCTCCGGAAGACCGCATCCGAGAAAGCGCAGACAGGGGCAATCCTCCGGGTTATCAGGGCCCTTCTTGGAATCAAAGGGACATATCAGCGGGAGGAATTACAAAAGCCGTTTGCGGTTCCCACCGTCACATTCTCGCCGGATTACTCGGATGCCACTGTGCGGCAGGCAATGTTGCAGCAGGGGATGAATTCTATGGGGAATATGTTCGGCGCGGCAGCGGCGCCGCCGGCAATCAACTCTATGGGAATTTTCGAGGACGCTGTCCATGAGGCCTTTGATCCGGAGGAAAATCTGAGCAATCCGGCTTTTACATCTGAGCGGAGTGCAGAAGATGATGATATTCCGGAGGAATACCGGCAGCCGCCACAGGAGACTTCGGAACGCCGGGAGCCGCCGGCTCAGCAGGCAGAGACGCCCCGCGAAGAATCCAGCGGATATTTCTGTGATGAATGCGGAGCGGAGATCAACGAAAGGGTGTATGGATATTCCCTTAATAAATTTGGGAGGCCGCTTTGCATGAAGTGCCAGAAAGGAGCGGGGAAGTGATGAATCTGATTAAAATTTCAACAGATCTTGAGTTGACAGTGCATGAATTCCCTTCCGGGGGATATGCGGAAGAGAACAGGTTTCTGCGGGAACTGATCGGGAACCATTGCGATATTTATGAGCATATCATGCCAAGCAGATTGTATACAGAGTTGCATATGAAAAACCGCCCGACAAAAGTGCCGGGGCAGTGTGTAAGCATGCTGATTGACGAGGAGGGTCTGTTAAAGGAAAACGAGCCGAATCCGGTCGGCAGTTATCTCTATGAAACTGACAGGCACGGTCATCCGATCATGGGGAACATTCTCTTTGTCGGAGAGGAATGGGGCAGTGACGGGATAGATTTCTGCGGCATTGAGGATTCTGTTTTTGAAAATCTGAAGCTGCAGCTGGCTCATATGATTGAGGTAATGAAAGAGGTAAAGGAGGCGTTTAGCTTATGAAAATATTACATACGGCAGACTGGCATTTCGGGACGTTCCGGAGCCCGGTCAGGGATGGGGTAAATCTCCGCACAGAGGATACGAAACGCTGCATGGATGAACTGATAAGAGTGGCAAAGGAGGAGCATCCGGATTTCTCTCTGGTTTCCGGTGATGTGTTCCACGTTGGCCGGCTCTGGTCTGACAGATGCTGTGAAGAGATCATTATGGCAATCCACTATATCAAGGAGCTTGCGGCTGTTTCTAATGAGGTAGTGGTCATGCGCGGTACGCCGAACCATGACGGAGCAGGACAGTTTAATGTCCTCTCCGAAATGTTCAAGAGCGTTCCGAATGTGCATATTGTCACCACGCCGGAGGTCCTTGCATTTGAGGATGCTGACATAGCGGTTCTTCCGGGATTTGACAGGGGAGTTTACCGGGCAAAGTTCCCCGGCCTCTCCAGCGAGGAAGAAAATGAGATGTTCACGCAGGAACTCTCCAATATCGTTACCGGAATGCGGGCCCGGTGCAGACCTGGTAAGAAAAAAATCCTTATGGCGCATTATACCGTCCCTGGGTGCAATACGGAAAGCGGGCAGACGATGATGCTGACGCAGTTTGAGCCGATCATCCCCCAGGAAGCTCTGCTGGCGGCGGGGTATGACCTGGTAGTCCTGGGACATATCCACAGACCGCAGAACCTGATGAACCAGTATTGGTTTTACTCCGGCGCCATAAATGCCATGAATTTCAATGACGAAGGACAGGAGCGGGGATTCTGGATTCATACGGATATGCCGTTTGGGGGATGGGACAGCCGGTTTTTTAAGACGCCGATCAGGGAATTCATCACGTTTGATTTTACAGATACGGATATCACAGCAATCAACCTCGGAGACATGGATGATGTGGCATATAATTACTGGCGGTACAATGGCGCCGTGAAAGATAAGATTGTCCGGATCCATTATAGCTGCTCCGCGGAGAACAGCAAAGCGCTGAATAAGGCGCTGATCGAGAGGACGCTGCTTGAAGACGGGGCTTTCATGGTATGGGAGATTCTCCCGGATAAAATAGATGAATTTGCAAACCGGACAGAGCTGGCCGGAGCCACGGATCCGGAAGCTAATCTTATCAAATATCTTGAAGAGAAGCAGATAGAGCCGGAAAAGGTACAGGAGCTTGTGCTGAAAGCAAGGCCCATTATCGCAGAGGCAGAGGCAAATATGCCGACAGCGGCCAATACCGGGGTATTTGAACCGGTGGAGATTTCGGTCAAGAATTACCGTAACTATGAGGATGAAACCTTTAATTTTGAGGATATCACATTCTGCACCATTAACGGGCAGAACGGGGCCGGGAAGAGCAGCCTGTTCATGGACGCCATAATTGACTGCCTTTATGAGCAGCCGAGGGAGGGCATCATCAAGGACGATACTGGGAGATCCCCTTGGCTGCGGAATGATGAATCGGTCCGGTCCGGCGCCATTATGTTCACATTCCGTATCGGGGAAAAGAAATACCGGGTGACAAGGACCAGGGCCCGTTCCGGGAAGGTAACGCTGAACATTGCATGTTTCATGGAAGGGGAATGGAAAGACTGCTCAAAGGAAAGGGCAAACGATACCCAGCAGGAGATCTTGAATATCATCGGCATGGATAGCTTCACATTCAAGTCCTGTGCGCTGATCATGCAGGATCAGTATGGGCTCTTCTTGCAGGCCAAGCCGGAGGAACGGGTGGAAGTCCTCGGAACGCTTCTCGGCCTGGGTGTCTATCAGATCATGGAGAGGATCGCCCAGGATAAGGCAAAGGTATATGGGACGAAGAACCGTGAATTGAAGCAGGAGGTCGAGATCCATAGGAGTACGATATCCGGCTTTGGAAATCCGGAGGAGGAATTAGAGAACTGTCGGGCTGAACTTGCGGGATATGAAAGTAGCTTGCAGGCGAAGATCGCAGAGCGGGACAAAAATAAGCTTCTCCTGACAAACCAGCAGGAAGCCGCAGAAAGGCGGACAAAGCTGTTGGCATCTATTACTACTTTGCAGAGTAAAAAGGCTGCTACAGACCAAAATAGAGCCACTCAGCAGGCGATTATAGATAGCTGCTCGGTTATTCTTGACAGTCGGCAGGAGATTGAGGGGAAGGTCGCGGAGTATAACGCTCTTATGGAGCGGGAAAGAAATCTGTCCAGGGAATCCACACTGTATTCTGCAAAGAAACGGGAGGCGGAAGGCTTTGCAAGGCAGGCAGCATCCGAACAGGAGGCTATTGATGCTTTCAAAGCGAGGATGAAGCAAAAAGAAAATGAACTGTCATGGGCCCAGCCCTCGGATCAGGATGCTGTCATCAAAGAAAACGCCGCAGAGTATGAACGGCAGAAGAAATTGCTGGATGAGGCATATGAACAGGAAAGGGCCTACCGGGCGGTGGAGAAACAGCTGACGCAGGCAAGGTACGATTTGCAGCAGATCACCACACGGCATGATTCGGACGTAAAGCGTCTGCAGTTCGGAGAGGACGGACTGAAAAAGAAAGCGGAGCTGCTCTCCAACGTGGAATGCGTGGATATATCCCAGGCTAAATGCGGATTTCTGGCGGATGCGATTTCCGCAAAACAGGCGCTTGATGATTACCCTGGGCGCTATGCAGAGCTGGAGAGAGCCTATGGGGAGCAGACGGCACCTCTCAATCAGCGGGTTGCCGAGTTAGAAGAGCAGCTGGCCGGACTGCCCTTTGATGCCGGGAGAGTGGCGGCAGTATCGAAGAAGATAACCGAGTTGAAGCCCTACATGGCAAAGCTTGAAGCCATCAACCAGCGGGAAGGCAAGATTGCTCTGTTGGAAGCTGATATACAGCATTTGCAGTCAAATATACTCGGGGCAGAAAAAAGGCTTGCGGAGGCCAAATTAAAAGGCACAGAGGCCGAGCAGGAGCGCGACCGGTACGCCAAAGTATCGGAGGAACATGCGCAGGTGCTGAGTGAGATTACGGCGCTCGGTCCGTGGCTTGAAAAGGAAAAGCAGCTTCCGGTGGCAGAGGAAAGGAAGACCACGGCAATGGGCCGGGTGCTTGAACTGGCGGCAGAAATGGCAGAGATTGATGCGGAAATCAGTGGAAAACAGGCCGAGGCAGATAAAGAGGCGCAAGCCATGAGCGGCATAGAGGAACTTGCCGGCATTGTTGCCAGCATGAATGCGGATGTGGATGCCATCAACACCCTGGTGCGGGAAAAGCAGATGAAGATCGGCGCTCTGCAGCAGAAAGCAGATCAGATCTCCAAACTGAAAAAGGAGATTGTGGCTTTGCAGGAAAAGCAGACGGAATATGCGAAAGAAACGGCAGATTATGACGCCTTGAAAGTTGCGTTCAGCCAAAGCGGTGTCCCCCATCAGATTATCCGCTCCATTATCCCGCAGCTCACGGCCACATCCAATTCTATTTTGGGGCAGATGACCGGCGGGAAAATGGGCGTGGAGTTCCGGCTGGAAAGGATGCAGAAAAACGGAAAGGAAAAGGTTTCTCTGGATATTTTCATTGAGGAATATGGGAAATCCGTACTGCCGTATCTGTCGAAGTCAGGAGGCGAAAAGGTAAAATCTTCCCTCTCAGTTATTCTTGCCCTTGCGGAGATTAAGTCATCATCTGCCGGGATTCAACTGGGGATGCTCTTTATTGACGAACCGCCGTTTTTGGACGGGGACGGAATTCAGGCATACTGTGACGCACTGGAAACCATCCAGGGCCGGTACAGAAACATTAAAATCATGGCAATCACGCATGATCCTACTATGAAAGCCAGGTTCCCCCAGAATTTGGATGTCGTAAAGACCGAGAGGGGCAGCAAGGTTATTTATTAGAAATATGCCGGAGGGCGGAAACGCTCTCCGGGAATGAAAGGAGTGGTGGGATGCCAAACAGGATATTGAAAGAGAGCATTTGCAGAAGCGAAGAAATAGATTCCTTATCCTGGTTTGAAGAAGTTCTGTTCTATAGGCTGATTGTGATCTGTGATGATTTTGGGAGATATGACGGCAGGGCAAAGATAATCAAGGGTTCATGCTTTCCCTTAAAGGATGTTACGGAAAAGGATATTGATAAAGCGCTTGATAAGTTGTCGGCGGTAGGCTTGGTCCGAGTGTATAAGGCACAGGGAAGACCGTACCTGCAATTGGTAACTTGGGCGGAACATCAGAGGATCCGTAACCAGAAAAGTAAATATCCGGAGTACACATGCGATTGTGAACTTCTGCTGTCAAATGACAGCAAAGGACAGCAAAAGGAAGCATCGGACAACAAATGCGTCCGTAATCCAATCCAATCGGAATCCAAATCCGAATCGGAATCCAATGCGGATATATGCTCCGAGCAGAAAGCCGCTGCGGAGCCGCCGGTGATCACGCTCTCCCTGAATACCGGGGAGGAATATGCCGTCACACGGGGAGACGTGGAGGGATGGATGGAACTTTATCCGGCTGTTGATGTCATGCAATGCCTGCGGAACATGAAAGGCTGGCTGATGTCTAATCCGGCAAAGAGAAAAACGGCACGCGGAATCACGCGCTTTATAACAACATGGCTGCAAAAAGAGCAGGATCGGGGAGGGACGCCGGGGTATAGGCCCATAGCAAACCGGGAGCCTGCCGGCGCTTCCAGAGTAGAGCAGTTTGCAGCGGGAGCAAGGGAGTGGGCGAATAATGGATAAACAGCAGTTTGCAACAATTTCCATCGGAATCAAATCTGCCTACCCGGCCTCAAAGATACTGGAGGATAAGGCATCTATGGATTTCTGGTACATGATGCTGAGAGACATCCCCTATGAGGTGGCTGAAAATGCGGTTATGGAGCATATATGCACCAACGTATTCCCCCCGAACATAGCGGAGATCCGGAAGCTGTGCATGGAGCGGTGCAGGCAGCCAGTGCTGAGCTTTGACGAAGCGTGGGGCGTGGTGCAGAAAGCGATATCCACGTATGGTCGGGAACGTCCGCAGGAAGCATTTGAAACCATGGATGAACTTACCAGGACGATAGTGAAAAATCTCGGATGGACCAGGCTGTGCTGTAGTGAAAATCCGACAGCTGACAGAGCGAATTTCAGGGAAGCATATGAAGCCAGGGCTGGTGATTTGCAGGACAGCCTCCAACTGCCAGAGTTTGTGGCAAAGGGGAAAGCAATGCTGCAAGAGCAGTATATTCCGCCCATTGAAGAGAAACCGGCACCGAGGATTGAGACAGCAGAGAGACCGCCGGATCCGAGGGCAGATCTCACGCAGGAGCAGATGGAGGAACGGGCAAGGAAATTTGAGGAGGCAAGAAGGAGGATTTTAGGTGGCTAGAGCAAAGCGGAGTGAAATCATACAGGGTACCGAAAAGGAATTTTTGGATGTATTCAACCGGCTCTGCTATTCCAGAAGCTCCTGGCAGGTATGGGCCGACTTGATAAGCGCAATCGCATGTACCCTGAGCAATGTGACAGATCGGACACAGAAGCATTTTGAGGCGAGGGAAAAGGAATATGCCCAATGTATAGAGAGACTCGGATCAGTGGAAATAACGGCGGAGATACTCAATATCATCGTCATGGCTTTGGAAAATGAGCCGGAGCAGGACTTTCTCGGAAAAATGTATATGAATCTGAATTTGGGAAACCACTGGAAAGGCCAGTTTTTCACCCCATATAACGTATGCAAAATGATGTCGCAGATGACCGTGGAGAACGTTGACAGGCAGATAGAAGAACAGGGATACATATCCATTTGTGATCCAGCATGCGGCGCAGGGGCAACACTGATAGCAGCAGCAAATACCTTGAAAGGATCCAAATATAATTTCCAGAACCATGTGCTTTTTGTAGGGCAGGACGTGGATCGGGTGGTGGCTCAGATGTGTTATATCCAGCTTTCTCTCTTGGGATGTGCCGGTTATATCTGTGTAGGGAATACGATTACCAACCCTTTGACCGGCCCGGTATTATTCCCCAGGGAAAACGAGGGGCAGGAAATGTGGTATATGCCAATGTTCCAGTCGGATGTGTGGCAGTGGCGGAAGATATTTCATTCGCTGGGAAGTATGGGTGGAACTGTAACCACCGAAAAAACAGTGGAAAAAGAGCACTTTTATATGTTTTTCGATTTTGGAGAAAAGGAGGCGCAGTATGGGAGTCAAAGGATTTGATGGGAATTTGTCGGAAGAGAGCAAAAAGGCTCTGCAGTCGGAAACGTGGCAGAAAGTCAGGGATAGCATGAAAGAGAAAAAAGAGGTTAAGCACTTCACGGCTGAAAGCACAGCGGAGAATGCCTATGGAGCGATCTGGAATCAGGTTGTAAATGAGTATCTGAAAAGCGGATATAATGCCGAGGATAAAAGCCCTGATATTGTCGTGATGGGCGAGACGTACAAGACATTGAGGCGTCCGGAGGTAACGGTCTTTTATGATGCTGCCGGGGACACTCTCTTTGATGTGACGAATGAGAGGCTTGAAAAGGAATATGAATGGCTGATGAACGGCGGCGCCGGGGATGCGGCGGAGAATACGGACACCAGGGAGGAAGATAATGCGGATGGGAAAAGTGATTTGGTTGTGGAACAGACGGAGGAAGATCCGGAAGCTGGCGAGGCTCCGCAGGCGGAGCGAGCGGAGGAGGATGAACCGGATAGCACACCTGATGTAACTGGGGAAAACATTGAAAGCAACCAGGAGCCGCCCAAACCAGTGGAAGGCAAGAGCACCAGCGAACAAGACAGTAGGCTGGTCAAACAGCGAGCTGAGGAAAAGTTGAAAAAGGAGCTGGCGGCGGCCAAAGACAAATCTTTTGCGGATCCGATTATTGGGTATCTTCTGGAGAGATGCCGGGAGGATGAAGGGCTGGCCGAGGATGTGGTGCAGGATCATAAGACCTGGCAAAAGTGTTTTGAATATATCTATCGCCAGGCCAGACAACAGGCGCATGGGAATTGTGCTGCTGTTCGTGATGATGTGGCATATGAATGGGCCGAGGACTATTACCACAAGGACGATAAGGCTGAGGAAGAGAAGAAAGCCAAAAAGGCAGCCGAGGACAAGGCCAAAAAGACCGCTACTGAAAAAGCTAAAAAGGTAAAAACTGCGACAGAACGAAAAACGGTTAAAGCGAAAGGAAATGCTGAGAAGACGGAAAAGGTTTCCGTTCCTCCTAAAGCAGAAACGCCTAAAGCGCCGCCGAAGCCCAAGAAAAACCCGAAAGAGATGGACGGCCAGATGGATCTGTTCTCAATGATGGGCATGTAGGGGGTGGTTAATATGAATAAGAGATCGCTTTCAAGGATAGAAAAGCCCAAGGCGTCTGAAAATATGATTCGTCTGGCGAAAAGAACAGACGGGGACAGGTATATTGCGACAGCAAAAATTATTGATGTGGATGGAGAAAAAATACTGCTCTTGAATTTCTTCCAGAGGTCAGAACTCGTCAAGGAGAAAACAGGAGCAGCACTTAGGACATTTATTTCCCGGAGCGATTATATCACGCAGGACTTATCTAGCGCAAGAGTGAAATGGAAAACTGGAAGTTTCAAGTCAATTTTTGGGTGGTATTGGTGGAATACCAAAGAAAAGGGGCATGATGTTACATTCGCATCAGATTCAGATTTTATCAGTGCGAAATATTATATGAAAGCCTATTTGGAGGGGGAAGATCCGAATGTATGGGATGCAATCTGGAAATTTCAGGATGAAGTTCTCGACAGGCGGCTGAAGGCTAAGCATAAAAAAGAAACAGACAAAATTGATAAGAAAATGGAGATGGTACCAGAAAAGCCGGAAGGATTTGAAAAATGGGTGCATGAGATTGCGATGGGGGATAAAAGGTATCTGGTGTATGAGGCCGCAAGCAAAAAGAAAATGACCACAGGATACTGCACTTATTGCAAAAGGACTGTCGGAATAGATGTTAAATCTGTTCAACCCCGAAATAAAAAGCGGGGGAATTGCCCTAACTGCGGTAGCCCTGTAACTTTCATCCCCAAAGGATATTTTCCGACCTATCAGAGAGACAGTAAATGGGTGTGCCTG
>Ga0137306_102758_pt1 | contig 14223 bp, 11 predicted proteins | sample Inofroosms_March_FD_97187 | JGI IMG/M metagenome (GOLD analysis project Ga0137306, IMG submission 97187) | Mouse cecal microbial communities from Vienna, Austria - N-Acetylneuraminic and N-Acetylglucosamine D2O microcosms_March | ecosystem: Host-associated > Mammals > Digestive system > Large...
ACTTTGTGGTGATACAGAATTTCTGCGACTTAATGACATAAATATTGAGCCGGAAACAATACGGGCTATCATGATAAACGAAGTTGTCCCGTTTGATTCAGACGATGATTTCTATGGAAAGCCTGACTCCGCATATATGTCAACTACCATCCCATTGTTCCTAAAAGCGGGGATAAAAGTAAATAGCATTCAGGATATATTGAATCTCGGCATCTACATTACCCATGCTGTCAAGACGCCTAAATCGGAATACGCTGTATCAAAGGACAGTATTGAAGAAAGTCTGCCGTATCTTGAACATGAGCTTAAGCTATTTCCCAATCTTCAGGTTGTCATGCTGATGGGTGATGTGGCGAAAAAAGCCTTTAATATGATAAGCAAAAAGGCAAGCGGGAAAAATGCCGTTCCAAGTATATCTACATACAAATTGCGTAACACCGAGATTTTTTATAAAGGATGGCGCATCCTGCCTTCTTATATAATGACAGGACAAAACCTACTGATTGAAAAATCAAAGTTCCAAATGGCATCAGAAGATATTACCTTGATGTATAGACTGATAAGCGATAATGAAAAGTAGTCTTCTATGGGAATAATGACGAAAGAAGCCGTTTTAGACCTGATAGACAGAATGCGTACCTCCGACCCGAAGGCAAATGGATTTTATGAGGGAACTGCCCAATGGGCTGCGTGGCAAGAAGCCCGGAATCTGACGGATATGTCGCTGCTGCAAGTACTGGAAGATATTATCTGTGAACATCCCGGCGCAGAAGGGACAGATGTCCGTAAAACTGCTTATTTCATTTATCATAAACTCCTTGTGCATCGGTTTAACGAGGCAGGATTCGATTTCCTGCTTGGGCAGCTCGACAAGGAAATCACAAAAGGCAATGCAATATGGTGGGTTGACTATCTCGAAGATATAGACATACAACCGGAAACACCTGTGCATACTTTGCTTTCGATAGCTATGCGCGGAGACAAGGATGACTTGAAATGGATAAGCCGCATCATTGAGGAATATGCCGAAAAAGGTAATATAGAATCCCGCAATGCGCTTCCCGCATTGAAAGAGCGGCTAAAGGCAGCATCTAAAACCGTGCGTCAGGCGATAGCCTACATTCTGAAAGAACACGGAGTCGTGTCAAAAACCGATATGCAGCGGTTGCCGGACGAGGACGGCGCACTGCTTTACGAAGCCCTGAAAGCAGGCGTCATGGAGGAATACGGCATCAGCCACAAATGGCTGGACAAACTCATCGGAGAGATTTTAAAGTAAGTATTGGCTTAATTTTGAATAAAAACTGATTACAATATGGCTATTACACCTGACGATATTCTGAAATATTGCCTTGACAACCTTGAAGGGCTTGTAGAGGTAAACAGCTGGGGAGAGCGTGGGGTCTTCTACAATCCCGGCGGCGTGCTTAAACGTGGTGTGTATGTCCTGACAATCAAAGAAAAGGATGGCGACAATGACCGGGCTTCCCGCCTTGACCGCGAGGATGTGTGGCGCGTGAATATAGGAGTCAGAAAGCAGACATTCCGCACTTTATTCGCAGAATTGCCACAACGCCCGAATAAAGGTTGTATTGTGGATATGCCATATGACTTTACTGCAAAGGATGTCATTATGCCACATCCGGTCTATGCGTGGATGGGGTGGATTTGCGCTTTGACACCATCTGACGCTACATTTGAATTATTGAAGCCTTACATCCTCGAATCTTACGAATACGCGAAAGAGAAATTCAGTAAAAAGATGGGCGGGACAGTAAACCGGTTATCTGAGAACAGTGATAGAACCTCTGTCATTAGAGAATCGATAAAACGATATAATGATATTGTTGAAAGCAACGAGTCTTTCTGCATGAAGGATGAGGCTTGGTATATGATGGGGCTGGCATATCAAGAGCTGTCTGACTTCAAAAAAGCCTTCACCTGTTTCAAGAAAGCCGCAGAGATGAATTATGACGAAGCCTTTGTTAAGATGGGAGATGCCTATATGGATGGGCTGGGAGTGAAGCAGAATCCGGCCATGGCTTTCCGCTGGTATCGCAAAGGTGCTGACATGGGGGAGATGAACGCCAAGCTGCGACTGGCAGACTGTTATAAGCACGGTACAGGCTGCAAGGCTGATTATTCAAAGGCGATGGAGCAATACCTGCATCTGGCGGAACGCACCGGTCGCTATTGGCAGAGATATGCCGACGGCATCGGTACGGCATTGTATGAAATCGGCAACATGTATCTCCTTGGCTCGGGCGTGCCAATAGATTTGAAAAAAGCCGCCAAATATTTCCGACTTGCCGCCAAGAAAGGCAACCGGAATGCTGAAAGTGCTCTTAAAAAAGAGATATTCAAGACCTTAGAATAATATACCACACAAACAGCTTAATATATGACTCCCAAAAATATTCTTCATATAAGTAATCGCATTGACTTACGAGATTGGCTGATACGCAATAGCGCGATAGAGAAAGAATGTTGGATTGCTGTAAAGCGCGGCAAGACTCCACCGGTTGACGCATTATGGTATCTCGATGCAGTCGAGGAGGCTCTCTGTTTCGGATGGATAGATTCCACGGTGAAGAATGTGGATGGCGTTACATTGCAGCGTTTCGGCCCACGAACCAAAAAAGGACGTTGGACAGAACTCAACAAAGAACGTTGCCGGCGCCTTGATAAACTTGGATTGATGACTGACAAAGGACGATCTGCCTGTCCCGATCTCGATGCTGAATTTGTCATAGATATTGACATTATCACAGAATTTAAAGCCAATCCGGTGGCTTGGTCAAACTTCCGTTCATTCCCGGCCTTGTATCAGCGGGTCAGAATAGACAATATACAGGCCAATAAATCCAACAACGCACTCTTCACATCACGGCTGACAAAACTAATTAATGCAAGCGAGTCTGGCGTGATGATAGGCGACTGGCACGATTGCGGCAGACTGCTCGATTATTGAAAATTTTGATAATCTATCAACCGAGAGAGGTGTTGCGCCATAGCTACTATTGGGTGCTGGAAAGCAATGAGCCTTTCATCGTCATAACCTTTCCTATGGGTTGTACCCGGATTATCCTTCACAAGAAATCGCCGCTTTACATTCCGGAACTCGACAAAAGTTAGTCGCAATTTATGCTTAGCGAACAGGTGAATTTTTACGGGTCAATGTAAAAAAGCGGTTGTTAATTTCTGAGATTTAGGGATAGATGGGCGTATCGCTAACTGAATTAGGGAAGTCTAATCATCATAAGCACTTGTTATATAGTAGATTCCCGAAGGACAACAGCGCTAAACTCCAATCTAAGCGCCTAAAAATATTTTTACTCTCGGGTATTTTTTTTAACAATTCAACCGGGTTTTGCTACTGACCCAATTTTGGGTCAATGTAAAAAAGCGGTTGTTAATTTCTGAGATTTAGGGATAGATGGGCGTATCGTTAACTGAATTAGGGAAGTCTAATCATCATAAGCACTTGTTATATAGTAGATTCCCGAAGGACAACAGCGCTAAACTCCAATCTAAGCGCCTAAAAATATTTTTATTCTCGGGTAATTTTTTAACAATTCAACCTGGTTTTGCTACTGACCCCCAATTTTTACATTGACCACGAATATTGGAGTTGGGCGCATCAGTCTGGTTGTGCAAATGTTGTGCGAAATATATAAAATAAAAATCGCAACCAGTTACAATTAACTGACTGCGATTTTGTTAGTTGCCTTGGAAGGATTCGAACCCTCACAGGCGGAACCAGAATCCGACGTGCTACCATTACACCACAAGGCAATTTCTATTTGCCGGAAAGCCAACCTTAATCTCTTTTTTGAGTATCTCAGCAACCTTTGTTGCTTGGGGTTGTTCCCGTTTTGCGATTGCAAAGTTAGGGAGGTTTTATCAATTCTCCAAATATTTTCGGATATTTTTTCACTTTTTTTTTTAACCGGACCATGCACCACCTTCGCCAACGGCTTGTATATCAGCAAAATGAAGCAATACACCCACACTAAAAAATGTGCATCCGCCTCGCAGCATCATATCTCCAATCTAAGAAACGATAAAAAACCATATAAGTATGGTCACATCAATCCCTGTTTCCAAAATCAAAAGAATCAAGGTATATCAATCAGCTTGTGCGTCTGCAACGACAGGCGCCACACAGGATTATCCTTTATATACTCCACACATCTGCCAAGGATTTCCACATTAACCGCTTTATCCCCCGTGTCGCAAGGCTGGAGATAATATTCTTCAGCCTCAACCGAAATGGATAAGTGCTCTAAAAGGGAATTCCCTCCTACCGCATCACTGCCAAATACCACTTTCAGTTCATTTACTCTGTCATAGACGATATTCTTTGATTTTGGAGAACATGTAATCCAGTCTACATTTTGTGGCAGCGGATGAGTGCCGTTGGTCTCTACCTGCACAAAATATCCGTATTCATGAAGCATATCGATGAAGCCCGGCTCAAGCTGCAACGAAGGCTCGCCTCCGGTGATAACCAGATGGCGGGACGGATACTTCACCAGTTCGTCCATTATGTCCTCGTGCGACATAAAAGTCCCGTCGAAGTGATCCGTATCACAGAACGGACATTTAAGATTGCATCCCGACAGCCGCAAAAAGACCGCAGCCGTACCGGTAAACCGACCTTCACCCTGCAAAGAATAGAATATCTCTTTTACTTTCATTCCGCGGCTAAATATCTTCATCTACAACATACATGGCTACATTACCCTCACTTTCCTGCACTTCCGCCTTGTAGCACTCAGGTATCTGTTCCACAACCCAACGTGCGATATTCTCCGCAGTCGGATTAAATGGCAGAATGTCATTGATATGCTTATGGTCAAGCACGCCATGGATTTTTTCCTTGACATGCTTGAAGTCGCAGACCATGCCATCGGCATTGAGTGTACGCGCCTTGCAATAGACGGTCACAATCCAGTTATGTCCGTGGATATTCTCACATTTACTCGGATAAGAAAGTTCAAGGCGGTGCGACCCTGAAATTTCCATGCGTTTTGAGATATAATACATTCTTATAAAATTTAGAGCATGTGGCATAAGCGCCATATCTAAACACAAATTTACGCAAATTTTCATAGTCAGACGGGAATCAGAGCATGTTTTCACGGCATAAGCCTACATTTGTACATAACAACACACTGCCCACCAATTAAATCAGTGGGCAGTGCTATCCATATTTATCAATCAAATACAGCCACGGAAATGTCTGCAGTGCAGCCTACTTCAAAGGGCTATCGGCTGCCGGCCGACGACTGATCCACATTGGCATCGGCGTTGATTAGCTTATGAGCGCCACGCTTCTGCCGTCCCCATTGCAGATTATAGCTAATCTGAATATAAGGTATGCGCATATCCAGACGCATGTGGCTCTCATTTGTATTATACTGATTAAGCGATTTGCTACCCTGATCGTATCGCCCAAACGGCATCAGCATGCCGGCTCCAAACTCCCAGTTCTTCCAGTTATATGCAAGCTCTATCATGGAAATATTCTCTCCCCACGAAATAGTCTGTCCCCAAAGGTCCTGCTGCGCACGACGATACATTCCAGTCAAGGTAAAGCCCCAATGCATCAGCATTACCGATACGTCGCCACTCCAGTTGTGATTATAGAGTTTATAATCCTTACCACGCATTCGTTCCGCACGATATTGTAGAGTTCCGCTCAACATCAGCCACTCCGGCACAATCTCCACCTGAGGAGCAAGCCATAGAGTTATATTATCCAATCCACGACTATTTTCATATGTAGTCACAAGTCTGTCTTCACTCCAGAACAGACGCGGTGTTATTGCGTCGGGACTGGTAAACGCACGGACACCAAATGTGCCGTTCACCCTTGGCAAAGTGAAATTGTAGCGCAATGTCAGCATATACGATGACGATGTTTTCAGTTCTGGATTACCTATACGCCACTGAAAACCGTCAATCTGCTGAGGCGCCACATTTGTCTCGGCAAGCGATGGCGCAGACTGCCATGTAGTAAAATTAAGCCGGAACTGCGAATGGTCGGCAGGACGATACGTGGCCGTAAACTGAGGGCGCAGATTCCACGAACTGTTTCCCTGGTCCGACTCACGGAAATTAAATGAAGTATATTGCGCCCCCATGCCGCCCGTAAGTGTAACCTTGCCGAGATTATAGAAATATTCAGCAAAAAAATAGGCCTTGTCCTGGCACTGATGAAACACCTGTCCGCCAAGATTTTCATACACCGAACGATTCCGGTTGGCAGTATATGAAGCGCCGGCTGTAAGTCGCGATTTGTTCCAGTTCTTAATATAGTTAGCCTCGACTGCATATGCCTGGTTGCGATCCTTGATAAGGGTATGCACATCCGATATTAAATCGCCACCGTCCAGCTGCTCGATATAATCGTGGTAAGAGCGCCCGTTATAAAACGATGCGTTGAAATCCACCACAAGTATCTGCTTCCCGGGAAGATGCTGCTCAAGATAAGCCGACAGTCCGGGTGTGCCACCCTTGTCGCCATGCATGTCATGGAGCAAGATATCATCTGTCCCGTCACTCAGCGAAAGCAGTCCTTTGTATAGAAACCTGTCGGAAAACTTCTTAAAATATGACAAATCAACCATCAATATAGTGGTATCAGGCTTTATATAGCTGTAAGAAGCAGAGAAGTTACCCATTGAATTATCCATTATGCCTCCGCGTGAAGTTTCATTTCGAGAGATTGATGTGCCATCTGGGTACGTGAAAGTCTCCTTGTATTCGCGGTGTGACTTTATCTTATTGGTTAGTTTGAATCTACCCCACACTTCGAACTGAGAATATCCGCTGTTTAATTTAAAATCAGCAAAATAATTTCCCCACGCCTGGTTAAGAGCGGGCATGGCATTTGTCATTACAGCACCTCCAATGGCAGGATTTGCCACGATGAAGTTAAGCACCGAAGTCGCACCATTATATCTGAGCCCGGGATTGTCAATCCACTCCACCCTCTTTATTGTCTCCGGCAAAAGAGATTTTACCTGGTCAATCGAAGAGACCCTGCCATTGATACGCAACTGCACGTCCTCACCCGAACTTGTAACCATACCAAGCGCCTCGTTTACATTTATCGAAGGAATCATAAGGTTGCGCAGCATCTGCATGCCGTTTTTTGAATTAGCCACAGCACTCTCCGACGGATAGTATAAATCCATGTCGGCCTTACGCACAAGACGCGGAGCCTCGATTACAACCTCCGACAGTTCAGATGCCGCCGAGATTGTGTCGGAATCAGCCACAACCGGCTGCGGATTGACTACTGTGTCCTGAGCATACACAACAGAGCCCCCGGCTACCATTGCAAGAATCGCTATAAAAGACTTTTTCATTTCAATCGGTAATAATGTGTGAGTTTTTATCTTTAGATGCGTCCACAACATAAAAAGTTGCATCATGGAATCCATAATTTATTATATTTAGGAAATTCCATGGTGCAAAGTTAGATTACCGGTTTCATTCCTCCATCAACAAATGTTTATAATTTACCCCCCCCCGAATTTAACCAATTTTAACTATAACCTTACACCTCAGCGAAGCCTGTTGAGAGCGTCAAGCATCGACTGCAGCTCACACCGAATCTCCTTCAGACGAGCCACAGCCTCCGACTTCCGGCTGACTCCGGTATGATTGTTGCGCAGATGATCCTGCGCTGCATCCAGATGGAGCCCCTTGTCGCGCACCAGATAGTACACCATACGTATCTTCTCGATATCCGACGACGTGTACATCCTGCGTCCTGTCGACGTACGGCGCGGTTTTATGATTGTAAACCGTGACTCCCAGTAACGCAACGTAGGGAGAGGCAATCCAAGCAACTCGGAAACCTCACGTATCGTATAGTATTTTTTTTCAACAGCGTCAGTCATATATAACCATTAAAGAGAGCCTGCATAATAGCCAGTGTTCAGTCCATGACATGCCCGGCATTCTCGGCCATACGTATAAGTTCATTGTACTCCTCAGGTGTAATATCCATAAAATAATAATTTATAGGATTCTGAGGAGTATCCTTGTAGCGAACCTCGTAGTGGAGATGGGGTCCGGTAGACTTTCCTGTATTACCGACAGCACCGACCACATCGCCACGCCCGACCACATCACCGGCTCTTACATTAAACTTACTTAAATGAGCATAGCGCGTCACATAGTCATAGCCATGGTCAATCTCTACCATATTGCCATAACCACTCTCCCACTCCGCCTTCACTACACGCCCGCGCGCAGTAGCATAGACGGGAGTTCCTATATCGGAAGCAAAGTCGAGCCCTTCGTGAAACCGGCTGGTACCATAGACGGGGTCACTTCTATAGCCATAACCGGAAGCCATACGTTTCATGGACTCCGACCGAAGAGGCTGTATCGAGGGAATATGCTGTATACGGTCGCTATTGGTCGAGGCAAGCCGCCGGAGCTCATCAAACGAACGCGACTGTACGGCCAGTTGCTCCTCGACAAGATCCATCTTTCTCGACAGCATACTTATCAGCTCTGCATCCGACAGTGTCCCGATGCGGGCATATTCATCATGAGTGCCGGTAAGAGCATCAAGCTCGGAAGCCGATAGGCGGGGAGCGCCCATCATCACCCTATAGAAATTGTCATCACGCGTTATGATATCGTCCATCACCTCCGCCGATGCGTCCAGCCGGCGCCCAAGTATATCAAGGCGCTCGCGGAGAGCAGCATTCTGCTTACGAAGAATTTTTTCTCGCGGAGTCTCCCACATATAATATATGGCTGCAACAATTACCGTACATGTCATACTCGCAAAAAGAACATGCCTCGCCTTCCCCCACAGCTCTTGTGCGCGAGTAGGATATACACGTTCGTAGCCATCAGTGGCCGGATTATAGCGGTAATATACTTTTTTACTCATCGGGTACTGCCTGCGATAACTCAAAGTTATTTTGCAAAAATAACAATAATCCACTAATTTTGCACTCTATTATGGCGAAATCTCTCCCGTGCCATTGACCCACACATGTGCAAACAAATTAAAACATACCACATAAAGATGCTTACTGCCAAAGAGATACGCGAGTCTTACAAAGACTTTTTCAGAAGCAAGGGACACACAATTGTTCCTTCCGCTCCTATGGTCATCAAGGATGATCCCACCCTTATGTTCACCAATGCCGGAATGAACCAGTTCAAGGACATCATACTCGGCAACAAAGCCGCCAAGCACACACGTGTGGCCGACTCGCAGAAGTGTCTGAGAGTTAGCGGCAAGCACAACGACCTTGAGGAGGTAGGAATGGACACATACCACCATACCATGTTTGAAATGCTCGGCAACTGGTCGTTCGGCGACTACTTCAAGAAAGAAGCCATCGACTGGGCATGGGAATATCTTGTGGATGTACTTGGTCTTGACCCCGCCAACCTCTACGCAACCGTATTCGAGGGTTCTGCCGAAGAAGGACTTAGCCGCGACGATGAAGCCGCCTCATATTGGGAAAAGCATCTGCCTGCCGACCATATCATCAATGGCAACAAGCATGACAACTTCTGGGAGATGGGCGACACAGGCCCGTGCGGCCCATGTTCGGAAATTCATATCGATCTCCGTTCCGACGAAGAGAAAGCCGCAATACCCGGCCGCGACCTTGTAAACCATGACCATCCTCAGGTAATCGAAATCTGGAATCTCGTATTCATGCAGTACAACCGCAAGGCCGACGGCACACTCGAGCCTCTGCCGGCGAAAGTAATTGATACCGGCATGGGATTCGAACGTCTATGCATGGCCCTCCAAGGGAAAAAAAGCAACTACGACACCGACGTATTCACCCCTCTGATTGACAAAATCGGCCAACTCGCAGGAATGGAATATGGCAAAGACGCAAAAGTCAACATAGCCATGCGTGTAATCGCCGACCACGTGCGCACAATCGCATTCTCCATCGCCGACTCCCAGTTGCCCGGCAACGCCAAAGCCGGTTATGTGATACGCCGCATCCTGCGCCGTGCCGTACGCTACGCCTACACATTCCTCGGACAGAAACAGGCGTTCATGTACCGTCTTGTCGACACCCTAATCGAAAGTATGGGCGAGGCATATCCCGAACTGCCCAAACAGCGCGAACTCATAATGCGTGTCATCAAGGAAGAAGAGGATGCATTCCTCCGCACTCTCGAAAATGGCATCCGCCTGCTCGACAACGCCATCGAACAGGCCCGCGCAAAAGGTTCGACCGAGATTTCCGGCAAGGAAGCATTCCAGCTCTATGACACCTACGGATTCCCGCTCGACCTTACCGAGCTCATCCTCAAGGAAAATGGCATGACACTTGACCACGCCGGATTCGACACCGAGATGGCCGCGCAGAAAGCGCGTGCCCGCAACGCAGCCGCTGTCGAGACCGGCGACTGGGTAATTGTAAACGAAGGCGAACAGCAATTCGTGGGATATGACTGCACCGACATTGATGCATACATCCTGCGATATCGCAAAATCACACAGAAAAACAAGGAGTATTACCAGATTATATTCGACCGCACCCCATTTTATGGAGAAATGGGCGGACAGGTAGGCGACCGCGGTGTAATGAAATACCTTGACGGTGAGACTATCGACATATTTGACACAAAACGCGAGAACGGCGTTACAGTGCATCTCACCAAGGAACTGACCACAGAGAACTATATACAATCAGCTGTCCGACTTATTGTCGACGAAGAAGCCCGTCAGGCCACGTCATGCAACCATACCGCAACCCACCTGCTACACGAAGCCCTGCGCGAAGTGCTCGGCTCACACGTAGAGCAGCGCGGCTCGTACGTATCGCCCGAAGTATTGCGCTTTGACTTCTCCCACTTCCAGAAACTCACCCCCGAGGAAATCGAGAAAGTCGAGAAACTTGCCAACAAAGCAGTGCGACGCGCAATTCCACGCGACGAACACCGTTGTGTGCCCATCGACAAGGCACGCGAAATGGGAGCGATGGCCCTTTTCGGCGAAAAATATGGCGACGAAGTGCGTGTAATCCGCTATGGGTCATCTATCGAGCTTTGCGGTGGCACACACGTAGAGAATACCGGCAATATCGGAATGATTAAAATCATCTCCGAAAGCAGCATCGCCGCAGGCATACGCCGTATCGAGGCAATCACAGGCGAACGCGTTGAGGAAGCAATCAACAACGTCAACAACACGATGAAGGAGATTTCGGCCATGTTCAACAATGCGCCCAACCTTATCCAGACTCTCCGCAAGTCTATCGATGAGAATGCCGAACTCCGCCGCCAAGCTGAGGAATACTTCACCGAACGCATCAACAATCTCACCGACAAGCTGTTATCGTCAGCACGTGTCATCAACGGCACTAAAGTCGTAGAACTGACAGGAATCCGTCTGCCGGAAGTAGCCAAGGGGGTGGCATTCGCCGTACGCGCCAAATCGCCGGAACACACAGTATTTATCGGCACCACCGTAGACCCTTCAGGCAAGCCGCTCCTCACTGTAATGATTACAGACGACCTTGTAAAGGACGGACTCAATGCATCAGCCACTGTACGCGAAGCCGCAAAGCAGATACAAGGAGGCGGTGGCGGTCAGCCCGGATTTGCCCAGGCAGGAGGCAAGAACAAGGACGGTATCACCTCGGCCTATGAGAAAATCAAGGAAATCCTCTCACTCTAAGAAATTGGCTAAATTTATATGATACCGATTTTGAGAAGGATTGTCTGATGGATTTTTGCTTATGATGAGGGAGTGTAGCTGTAGCTACATGACCGAAGAATAAGCGAAAAGACCCCGACAAGACTCTCAAAAGCATAGTAATATGAATTTTAAACAGTTCCAAAAGGATTTCTGCAAAACAATATCGGGGCATAGTTCATTATATCATTAATGAGCTATGCTCTTTTTTAGTATATTTATGAAATTTCACCACATTATACCCATAGCGTTGGCCATATGCTCCTCGGCATTTGCTTCCGGATGGCAACCTGACGCACTGTTTCCCGACTACGAGACCAGGACAGTCGACCAAGGCACTGATTACGACGGAGCCGTACGGTCAACCATCATACGCAAACTTGCCCAATGCCCCGGTTCAAGACGCGGAGTATTATATATACATGGCTATAACGACTACTTCCTACAGGATGACATGGGACGGCGTTTCACCGACTCATGCTACAATTTCTACGCCGTCGACCTTCGTCGCTACGGACGCTCACTTCGTCCGGGCGACCCGCGCTTCGACATCCGCGACATGCGTGAATATTTTCCAGATATCGACTCGGCCATAACCGACATGAAGCGACATGGCATTGACTCAATCGTGCTGATGGGGCACTCGACCGGTGGCCTTACCACTTCGCTCTACATGAACGAACATCCCGACACGGCCATACGCGCACTGGTGCTCAACAGTCCGTTTCTCGACTGGAATCAAAGTAAAGTACAGGAGAAAGTGCTCATTCCGGCAATGCAGTGCATCGGACGATGGTGGCCACGCCTTACTGCGATGCCTGGCAAAAGTGCGGCCTATGTCCCTACCGGCTCCACACGAACCGAGGATGACACCTGGACTATCGACAATGACTGGAAACCGGTCGAATGGCCAGCCATAAATGCCGGATGGATACGCGCAGTCGACAGCGCTCACGATGCCGTTCAGAATCACTCAGACATACGTGTCCCCATACTTCTGATGCACAGCGACCGCACATACCGCAATGGAGACAGCGCCTCACTGCGCGACAGTTCCGACACAGTGCTGGATGTCGACGACATATCACACTACGGACGCCGTCTTGGCCCCGATGTCACAGAGGCGACAGTCAAAGATGGTACTCACGACCTTGTACGCTCGGCTCCAGGCATACGCGAGGCCACATACCGCACCATATTTTCATGGCTCGACAGAAAAATAAACGACAAGAAGCCGACAATTAACAGCAAATAGTTGCACCGACAGATTCTTTTGTTTAATTTTGACAAACTACTCACATAATTATTAACAAAAGAATGAAATTCACAAGATTTTGCACACTATTTGTCGCTGCGGCATTCTATCTGTCTTTTTCAGGTTGTCGCGATGAGAATGATGACACTACCTTCATTATTGATCCTACAGAGACAACAGTTCCGGATAATGCAGTCGACTTATCGGCCAACGAAACCGCTAACTGCTACATTGTAAAGCCAGGCACAACCGTAGCTTTCAGCACAGCCTTCAAAGGCAATTCCACGACTGAGTCTACAGGTGCGGTGACAGGATGCCGTCTGCTCTGGACAGATAACAACGGACTGATTAAAGACGTAAAGTATGCTCCCGGACAAAGAATGGCTATCGTATGGACCGGAGAACTCAGCGGCAACGCCGTCATCGCCGCCACAGATGCCGATGGAAATACATTATGGAGCTGGCACCTGTGGATTACCGACTACGACCCTGATGCCTCGGCATACACCACACCGGCAGCATCATCGGGCACGACATGGACATTTATGGACCGTAATCTCGGCGCCATGAGCGCCACCCCTGCCGATGGATTCCGCACGCACGGCATGGTATATCAGTGGGGACGCAAGGACCCGTTTCCGGCACCCAACGGTCCTACCCAGATGGATGAAAACTATAATTACATCAACGGCATGGATGGTGAGACTCCATTGTTTGACATAGAGGGCCCCCCACTCCCTACCCTCTTATCATTGGCCGAATACCACGGAACAATCGCCAAATCCATTGCCAATCCAATGACATTTTACGCCATGACATACACTCATACCGGAGAAATGGACGAGTATGGAGAGGAAATCGTGATAAACGACCCGGTTACCGGCGACTGGACCGACCAAAGCGACGACGATCTCTGGGGAGGCGAGAGCGGAAAGAAATCAATCTACGACCCCTGCCCTCCGGGATGGAAAGTTCCGGTAAGCGATGCATCCGGCGTCACGCCATATGACTGGATGAAATTCGCGTCCATGACATGGGATAATACCAATATGGGTGCGATACAGGACGGACAATGGTTCCCAGCATGTGGGACACGTGCATATGCTTCCGGAGGATGTGATTTTCAGCAAGCCAATGCATATGGAGGCATGTGGTTCGGCACAAAAGGCAAGGCGGCTTCTGACCTATCGCTTTATCCTACTCTATACGGACAATACATGTTTATAATAAACGGAAAGCGCACATTTAAAGTCAA
>Ga0137306_102759_pt1 | contig 14219 bp, 13 predicted proteins | sample Inofroosms_March_FD_97187 | JGI IMG/M metagenome (GOLD analysis project Ga0137306, IMG submission 97187) | Mouse cecal microbial communities from Vienna, Austria - N-Acetylneuraminic and N-Acetylglucosamine D2O microcosms_March | ecosystem: Host-associated > Mammals > Digestive system > Large...
CAATCTGCTGAGCAACCTCGCGGATCGTGCTCAAGGTTTCTCTCATTTTCTCACAAATTTTCAGAAATGATTCCTTAATCTGTCCAAATTCTCCTACATAATCCTGCTCAATAGAAATATTATAATTGCCATCCCCCATACTCTCTAAAACATAAGATATCTCTTGAATCATCGCTGTCATATTCTGTTTCATCAGAGCAATGGAACCAGCCATATTTCCAACCTCACTGTCATCCACCGTCACTGCTAACTCTGTATGGAAATCTCCTGCTGCCAGCTCTGTCATCTGCTCTGACACCTTGACAATTGGATCTAACAGCTCATTTCGGGAGAATTTTACTAATCTTGTGATCTCATACACTAAATACAAAAAAGATAATGAATACAAAACTTCTATAAATATTTGAAAAATTCTCATTGTCATCTTTGAAGCATTAAGCCGTGATTGAATCTGATGAATTGCCTCATCTGTCAGAGAATTGATCTGGCGGACCGTATCGCTGTACTCTTTCCCAAATACGTGCTCTCTAGCTGTTTCTGTATCTCCTTTACCGGCAAGTGCAAACGCTTCTTCTTCTAGCGGAACCAGACCATTGGAAAGTTCTGCAATCTGATTCATCTTCTGCCACTCGTCCTTGGTAATATGATTTTTTTCTAAACCTGCCCAGGCGATATCTCGATTCTTATCCTCGTTAAGCTCTTTCATATAGTCGTCATAATAGTTTTGTTCTCCGGTAGCTGCATAAGCCTGCACAGCATAAGTCAATGTCTTAGATGCGATACGATACTGATTCAGATAAGTAGTTGTCTCCAACTCTTCATCTGTCATCATTGTCATCCATATGTTTGTACCCAGAGATAACAGCAGCAGCACAGCTCCTACTACAACCGCGATCACAGATTGTCTGACAATTCGTTTCAAATGATATGATTGACTGTTCTTTTTCATAATATTTCCCCCTGTATTTTTTGGTCAAAATGTCTATTTATATCTTACTTTATTACAACTAATTAGTCAAGTTTAACTATAACTTCTTTGCGCTAAAGTTTTTTATTTTAACAGCCGATATATTAAAATAAAATATATGTGGTAAACGGATTTACCAGCAGGGTAATCACAAACAACAGGCCGCCATATGGCGCCTTTATTTGAAAAATTACCTGCATCAAGGAGGATGATTACATGGGTTTGATCATTGGTAGCAACAGTTCTGCCGAACAAGTGATAACTGTAAAAAACAGAGATGGCAGCACCGCGGGGAGCATCCATATTTCCTCCCCAAAAAAGAAGAAGAAAAGACGCCTGCAGTACAGTTTTAAGGCAATTTCAACACAGATTATGATGACAAAAACATCTAACAGCGCCAGTCAGGTACTGACAAAAGCACGGGGCAAGGTTGCCATGCTCCAGAGAAACTTGGATAATGATAATTATGACGATACAGAATTGAGACATGCTATTATCCATGCAAAAAAAATGGAACGAATCGCCAAAAAGCGTATGAAACATTTGGCGGAGGAGGAATTGGCCAAGCAGAAACAGAACAATGTCATAAATCAAGACGGGAGCAGCATACCTGAACTTCCAGATCCAGAAGAAGAAAGCCTTGAGATGAGTGAAGAGGAATTAAAACAGATGATGGAAGAATTTCAGCAGATGATGGAGGAGTATATGGGAGAATCCATGCAGACGCTGATGGAGGAAACAGGGCTTGATGATCTGGCAGATGAAATGATGGTGGCTCAACAAGGTGAATTGGCACCAGAAGATCTTGAGGAATTAAAGAAAAAACATCGTTCAGAAGAACTGCGTGAAATTATGGAAGCAGACATGAAATATCTCAAAGCTATGATCAATAAACTGGAGAGAGACCGCCAGGAAGCTGCCAACAATGTTTCTAACGGAGTAAGACTGGAAATCTCAGGGCTGGAGATGCCAGTAGAGACTTCCACGCAACCAACAATCACCCCTCAGGGAATCAATGTGGATCTTTTGTTATAACGTTATGTAACGATTCAAAGTCTATGAAAATAAATATTCAGACCTCTTAAATCTGTTTAAAAAGGTCTGAATATTTATTTTTATGAAGACGATAATCCCAAAATCCACAGTTCAAATTTATTTATAAAGGGATAAATACTTATCTTCATGAGGATGATAATCCCAAAATCCACAGTTCAAATTTATTTAAATAGTTTCAACATTACAACATTTCCACCCTGCCTATAATCTGGCGGTGAAACATCGCCGCAGTCATATCATTCCTAATCATATTTTTATCATGTCCACTATGCTTTTGCATATTCCATGACAGCCGTCTCATAGAGATTATTTCCCTCACTGTCAATCACCACAATCACCGGAAAATTTTCAACCTCCAGCTTTAAGACGGCTTCTGCCCCCAGATCTCCATAGCAGACCAGCTCTGATTTTTTAATACATTTTGACAAGAGCGCGCCTGCTCCGCCCACCGCTGCAAAATAGACTGCCTGATTGCGCACAATCGCATCTATGACTTCCTGTGTCCTTCTGCCTTTTCCGATCATAGCTTTCTGCCCCAGATCCAATAGACGTGGAGCATATTTATCCATACGGCTTGCCGTTGTAGGACCAGCAGAACCAATCGGACGCCCCTCTCTGGCTGGAGAGGGACCCATATAATAGATCACAGAATCTTCCAGTGAAAATGACAGCTTATCACCTTGATCTAATGTCTCCATAAAACGCTTATGCGCGGCATCCCTCGCCACATAAATTATTCCTGAAATATATACATAATCTCCTGCATGAAGATCTCTTGTCACCTCTGCAGTAATCGGTGTTGTAATATGTTTTTCCATAATATCCTCCTGTCTACTCTTAAAGTATATTACTCTAAATCTCACGCACGACATGGCGGTTTACATGGCAGCAGATATTGACGGCAACTGGAAGTCCGGCAATATGAGTGGGATAAGTATTGATATTGACTGCAAGCGCTGTGACCGTTCCGCCCAATCCTCCCGGTCCAATACCCAAACTATTGATCTTATCAAGCATTTCTTCTTCCAACTCCTTTACATAAGGAATCTGTGAACGCTCCTGCACAGAACGCGTCAAAGCCTGCTTTGCCAGCAATGCACATTTTTCAAACGTACCGCCAACGCCAACCCCTACCACCATCGGCGGACATGCATTGGGTCCGGCATCCTTTACAGCATTTAGAATCGCCTCTTTTACACCCTCAATGCCGTCCGCTGGCTTTAACATAAACACACGGCTCATATTTTCACTGCCAAATCCCTTTGGCGCTAAAATAAGCTTTACTTGATCGCCCTTCACGATCGAGTAATGAATTACCGCTGGCGTGTTATCTTTGGTATTCTCTCTGACAATCGGATCCCCTACGACTGATTTGCGCAAAAATCCATCTAGATATCCTTGACGCACCCCTTCATTGATGGCGTCTTCCAAAAGCATTCCCTCAAAATGAACATCCTGGCCAACCTCTATAAAGATCACAGCCATTCCAGTATCCTGGCAAATCGGAATCATATCTTCTCTGGCAATAGTAAGATTTTCCTGAAGCTGACACAATATTTTTTTTCCAAGATCTGCCTGCTCTATATCTACTGCATTTTTTAAGGCTTGCTCCATATCCTTGGACAGATAGTGATTGGCCTCAATACACATTTCCCGAATATTTTTTGTAATTTCTTCTGTCGCTATGGTACGAATCATGCTCTATCTCCTTTATCCAAACTAATTCTTCAAAAATTTATCCTATTCTATGATAATGGAAAAAAGCCAGCCTGTAAATATTTTTACTGAAATTGCAGGAATTTAACTTTTAATCTTTTTGTTCGTTTTATATTTATATGTTTTATTTTTTCGCTCACAAGTGCATCAGCAGAAAAACGCTTCCACTCCTGCGTGGATTATCGTGCAAAATATGCCTTAGCAGCCCTTTGTGCCAGATACTTAGAAAGATGAAATGTTCTGATATCCATTTGTTCTGTTCTTTCTAATACGCGATGAAACTTTTGATTCAAAAGGCAGCGTTTACAAGTATGTCTAATGATACTGCCAGAATGTAACCAATCTCCAATTTGAGCATAGTAATCATATTCTTCTACATAACTCCCTCTGTTTTTATTGCAATTGTAATGTGGAAAATCGTATCGGCTTAACACAGGAACAGCATCCATAGAAAGATTTGACAGATATTCCAAATCATTCAGACTGATATCCTGCCCAACTTGCGCTACATTGTACTTTGCGACAATTACATCTGGTTTTCCAAAAGAAAAAATTAAATAGAAGATGGTCACTGCTGTCATGCAATAACGGAACAACCCAAAATCTGGTTTGTGTATGGTCACTTCCACTCCTGCCATCAATACCATTAACAAAGCCAGAAACCACAACACCAGTACCCGCAAAAAACTTAAATGATACATATAAATATAGAGAAACATTCTCATGGCACTAGAAGCAATCATAATATACGTACAACCACAGCAGAGAAACAGCAGCAGCTTTAACACCCTGTTTACATCAAACATAGCCATACAGCAGAGTACCAAGACCAAATTAAACAGACACACAAACAACAATTGTATAAAGCCTTGATGCGCATATTCCGCATAAGTATAGCCCTCTGGCAAAAGCAGCCCGCCCGTAAATAAAAATATCACTTGAATGGCACAGAAAATTATATAAATCACTGTCACCATTGCCAGAAATGTAATCGCAATCACCGGATTATGCTTTTTGCCTGACCGCTTCCATTCTGGCATATTATTGAGTGTCAGCGCCGACAAAAAACTATAGATACCAAAAAATCCCAATATTAAAAGAAGTATTACCAGAAATACATTAGGTGAAAATAGAACCTGCGTCCAAAGTTTATAACAGGCATCTCCGATCACCCTTGAAAAAATTTGGTCTGCGCTGCTTAAAAGTGCAATTACTGTGGACAGCATTGGCAGTCCAATCAAAATACCAATCAAAATATAAGTGGAAGTTTTACTTTTCTTCTCTATCCGTTTCCTTTTCCCTACAAGTTCTGCCAGATGAAAAAACGGACTAGCCACTTCTGGTATCATATTCAGGTAAAGAAACATGATGTTACTTAAATATTGCCCTAAATTCCAGTTTTTGTCATCATACATTTGCCGCAGCATAAACACAGTAACCAAGAGTAAGATACCTACGGTATTAAAAAATATAATAAAGAGACTTGTAGTTAGAAAGTTACTGATTCCAAGAAGCAGACAACCTCCAATATACCACCAATTTGATTTTTTCCAGACAATTTTTGCCTTTTTTAAAAATAATCCACAGACAACTAAAGTGGCTGCCGTAATCAGAGGAAACATAATCCCTACAAAACTCCGATAAAATGTAAGCGTAAAACAGATACTATAAATCACCGCTATACCCAAAAAAAACGCAGCATTCTCACGCATCACTGGATTAATCGGTTTACGATTCACTATATTAGTGTTTCCCTGACCAGTATTCCCTTGAATATTTTGAGGTCTTTCCTGCAGCGTCCTTGGTGCTTCTGCTCTTTGTTCTGTATTTCCTTGAATATTTTGAGGTCTTTCCTGCGCCGTCCTTGGTGCTTCTTCTTGTTCCCTGTTTCCTTGAATACTCTGAAAATTCTCATTTTGTATTACTGGAGTTTGTGCCCGCATCTCTTGACCTCTCTGCACAATTTCTCTTTCTCTATTCTCCATCTCTTGGCTCCTCCCTCCACTCCAGTATCTCCCCAGGCTGACACGCTAAGGCTTGGCAAATCTTATCCAACGTATCCACTTTAATGGCCTTTGCTTTTCCATTTTTTAATATCGAAATATTGGACATGGTAATACCCACCTTTCCAGAAAGCTCTGTAACACTCATTTTCCGCTTTGCCAACATCACATCTATATTTACAATTATCGCCATATGCCGCCTCCTGTCAATTATTTTCTCGCTTAAATTGTCAATTCGTTTTCCTGTTGAATCTCTGCCGCCTTCTGTACCAAATGAGATAATACAGCCGCTGCTACTGCCACAGTCACACCTGCAAACTCCACAAACAGGGAACCAATCAGAATCCCTGGATGATTCATATTCAAGAACAATAATACCAGATTTGCAACAAAAAAGTAACTGCTGTCAATCAGGGCAAGCAACGAAATTTGTTTAAGATAAACAGAATTTTCTCTGGAAAATGAATGATCTCTGGCAATCTCTGAGGTAATTTTCCATCCATTATAGAGAGCCAGATAACAGGGAATGGCAGAAATCCACAATACAATCAGCCACGGAACATAGCAATAAGCAAATTCTGGATATATCTCTGTTAGATCCTTGCCTAATATTGGCAGCATGCAAGCATAAATCACAATCCCGCAGGCTGCAATTCCCAAAATAATTCCTCTCAACCATGTACTTAAGCTTTTCTGTGTCATAATGATACCTCCTTTTCCTCTATCATATCCTCTCAAATCAAAAAAGTCAATATAAATTTATTGCAACTCAATAAATTTATATTGACTTAGCTATCATAATATTAAAAATCATTTAATGGAAAAAGAATACATACTATCAATCACAAGTATCTATGCTATATTGCTGTCAGCAAAAATGACTTCCGTGCAGCCGCAAAAGCGCCTTAATGTTCTTAATTCTGCATAACACAGATCTTATTTACTCTATATGCTCCGCAACAAACCCTGCCTCAGACAAAAGTTCCTGTGCCTGTTTCATATTTTGCTGTCCTTGAATCTTTGCCAGACCTCCAGTTGTCTTTGCCGATCCATGAAAAATTTCCTGCATTTGCTCTTTGCCCATATAGATTTCCTGCGCAGGCTCTTTCAAAATTCCAGATATTTTCCCTTTTACTGTCTGTCCTTTGCCGTCTGTGATGGTTAATTCCAATTCCTGATATCTTTCCATCCACTCTGCAATCTGGCTTCTTCCAGGACCATTGCCATTGTTGTCCACAAAAGAAGCAAATACATCTTTTCCAAAAAATAAAATTGGCGTGTTTGCCAATATAATTTCCTGCTGCAATGACTTCCACTGCAAAGAATAATCTTCAAGATCAATCCCTGTGAGATTACTGTCCATTGTATATTCTTCCAACTGAAAACTCAAATTACAAGTATAAGCTGGCGTAAATTGATACAGTCCATTTATTTTTTTCATTTCTTTTACAATAGCTTCTGAAAGTTCTGATTCTGATTGCAGCTTAAGATCATAAGACTTCTGTTGCTTCATCCAGAAGTCTATGAAATTCACGATCTGAATAATGAAGACTAATCCCACTGCAAAGAACACAATATCCTTGTAAATATTATGACTTCTCATTTTATTTCCTCTCTTCCTGCGCCCCTGTATGCCGCAGTCTAAGATATGGCTCAATGATACTTTGATAATGCTTCATCCTCAGATAAAGACAGATTATTGCCAACAGTAACACCAGAAACACTCCTGCCACAATCGTAATCCACCATTGATTGGTCTGCGGTTTTTGTTGCTCCACCTTTAATTCCAATGTTTTGGGCTCTTGAATACAAGTATGGAACTCTATTTTCTGTTCGATTTGCTCTCCCTGTTCATCCTCATAGGAAAAGATTACATTCCCCACGGTATTACCGTATTTTTCTCCACCATTTTCCATGATATTTCCCTGTGCATCCATATCCAGTGTACCTGCAAATACCTGCATTTCTCCAGGTACAGAGGCGCCGCCTTCCAGATTTCCCAAAAATAACTCTCCCTGTGCAAACAATCCCTGACCCTCTAATCTCACTTTAGCATTATATATTACAGACAGACCAGTATTTTGAACCTGAAAGGTCATGATCTGTGTGTCTGAGGCATAGACCTTTTCTGGAAATGAAACACTGGCTAGTTCCGCCTGCTGTTTTTGGCAAATCGAGAGACTTACTGTCTCTGTGGCGGTATAAGCGTTGCCTTTACTGTCTTCATACTCAATCTGAAATTGCACCTGTACTGGTTCTGCGGCAGCTTTCTTGGCAATGGTAAGCGTTTGAGAAAGATCCATCACATTCTTTGGCGCCACTTCTTCAAAATACCAGGCCATTTTCTCAAAGACGAGATTTCCATTATCAGTATTCAATGTTACCTTTACATTCTTTACTGAATTACGGCTGCTGCAATTGAGCAAAGAAAGAGCCCACTTTATACTTTCCCCTGCCGCCAACTTGTTTCCCTGTAAATTGTTTTGGCTGATCATCAGACGAGGCTGACTGGTTAATTCCGACTCTGTACCCTGTGTCTGTCCGATTCCATTGTCTTCTTGAATCGGACTGGAAAGTTCTCCGCTTTCTTGCGGAAATTTTTCTAATCCTTCCTCACTGTCCTTTAATATAGGATCTGTATCATCAACGGCATCTTTTCCACAGACAAGCGCTTTTCCGTCAGTGATTTCCACATAAATCGTAAATTTCTGGTGAATTACACTCTGATCTTGTGGAAAATCAACTTGGTTTCCATTACTTTTCTGATTTTGCTTCACTTTCCCTTGCGCCCACAAATGAAGCGGGTATTGGCCATTGACACGATCTTTTCTGAGACGGATCTGACATTGATAGAGATAGACGCCATCTTTGGATTTTTTTACTCGTTTCTGATAATTCTTATAGTAAAAAGGGCTGTTCTCTTCACGCTCAAAATCAATCCCCACAGTAATCCGATCTTCATCCATCTTCTGGTCAGACAGGAACGGCACTACTAAGGTCATGGTATCTTTTTCAATTGACGGCTCATATCCTTTGGAAAATGGCGCCGCCATCCCTTTGTATTTATGACTGGCATCAATAGAAATCTGGCCCTTGGCCTGGCTTATCATTGGACAGAAGAAACATAACAGTAACACTAGAAAAATCATTGCCTTTACTCCTGATCTCATAGCATTCGCATCCTCCCTCCATCCATCTCATATACTCTGTCACATAAGATTCTGATATCCTCACTGTTGTGACTGGCAAGAATAATTGTCTTTCCCTGTTTTTTTAAATCCAGTAAAAGTGCACGGATATCATTTACTCCATGTTTATCAAGCCCATTAAATGGTTCATCCAAGATTAAAAATTCTGGATCTTCCATGATGGCCTGAGCAATCCCTAAACGCTGACGCATCCCCAGAGAATACTTTGAAACTGATTTCTTTAAGTATGGATCTAATCCCGCCTTCTTGATCGCTATGCGAATCTGTTCTTTGGTAATACAATTTCTCAGTCCTGCCAATATTTCTAAATTGCGCATTCCTGTCAGATTTGTAAGAAATCCCGGCGTCTCAATGATAACCCCAATACTTTCGGGAAAATCAATCTCTTTACCAATCCATTTTCCGGCAACACGAATACTGCCTTCTGTAACGGGAAGAAAACCACAGATACATTTCATCAGTACCGTTTTGCCTGAACCATTATTGCCTGAAAAACCATAGACTTTTCCTCGCTCCATAGAGACATTGATATCATATAGCACAGTATCTTCTCCAAATTTTTTGCTCACATGCTGTAATTCAATATAAGGTTCCATCTTATCCCTCTCCTATAAAATCTCTTGCAGCCTTCCATATAACAATAACCCATGCAAAAGAATCATGAAAATAGAAAATACCGCCAAAAAAAGCCATATTCCATGTCCTTGAGGCCCCCAATCCTGCTGACATTTCAGCCACTCTGCCGGATAGAATACATACATTTGATCTAAATAGCGCTCTTTTAAGATAATCATCATATAATAACTGACAAATGGCAGTCCATAGGTCATATAATAGTTCTGAAATGCTGCCGCAAAGATTCCCGCCAGCTCTGCCATAATTCCTCCAATCAGTGAGATGCGCAAAAGAAACACCAGCGCAGACGAGACCATCTGCCATGAAATATTTCCCTTAAGTTCAAGCGGATAGAGAAACAGAAAACACAAAAACAGCGCTGCTATGCCAGCCATAAAAAAAGGCAAAAACCCTCCCGCATAAATCTGTATCGTTTTCCGTTTGATATATTCCATACGGCTGATTCTTGTGATATACAACTTTAAAAATCCTGTGGAGGATTCTCTGACAAAATTAGCCCCCACTGGCAGCACTGCTGCAATTGGAATCAAAAATAAAATCATCTGATTATCTAACGCCTTTTGAAATAACACCAAAAAAGCTCCAGAACTCAAAGGGAACTTAATTTCATCAAAAGGAAATCCCACTGCCATCGTCACAAAACAAATCAAGGATGCAGACCATAAACCTTTTTCTTTCCATAATTCTTTCATAGCTTTCCTATTCTAGTAGCAAATAATTTACACACAAATTTAACTACTGTAACTCATTACAAAATCTCTCCTGTAAAGGAACTGAAATTATACTTCTTTAATGTATAAAAAGTTAATGCTGACAGTGAGAACAAAATCAACATAAAAATACAACAAGACTGCCAGATAGACGGCAATACATCATAGCCGAAATCATGCATTCCATAAGTTGCATGATTTAGAGGGCTGATCCAGCCAGCGATCCGCCTTACAAGATACATTTCATATTCTTCTTTGTGAAGTATTTTAGCCAATACCTCGGGATTGAGCAAAAATCCACATAGACTATAAAAAAGCCCTGCAGCTATGGCCGCTTTCTTACCAATTTTCATCTGAAAGTACAACATTAAAAAACTCAAAGTCAGTGCATAACAAATTAATAACAGTATAATCTGAAGACTACAGCCCAAAGGACTGGTACTTTCCATCACTTTTACCGTCGAAGGTACAGACAGTTTTTTTCCCATCTGGGAATACGCCAGCAATGCCGCTGTCTTGCTCCACAGATTTCCAGGATAAGTTTTCTGCATACACAACAGGCTAGTCATCAAAAATACATATATTATATACCACACAGTCACTAGACAAATATAGAAAAACTGTGCCAAAAGCCACCTGCCTTTTTTCATTCGCAGCAGCAGATAGGGGGTGAAGGGGCTTAATTTTGGCAAATCAATAAACAACAAAATCAATAACATTGAGCATAACAGAATAGATGTTGCATCACCAAAGGTCCAGATAAACGGTTCAAATGCCTGTATCGGAGAATCATAGTAATCTGCCACCATCAGACAGCGACTGCTCAAAAAAAAGCAGAGAATAAAAGAAAACAAAAATGTGATGATAATTCTGGGATTTTTGTAAAATCCCAGAAAATTTGATCTCACCACTGCAAACACCTGCTTTAGAGATTTGATTTTTCCTCTAACATGCTCCATCACACGCTGCCCTCCGGTTTCATAACCTGTTACATGCTCCATCGTAAATTATCCTCTGGCTTAATAGCCCAGTTCCCTGTCAATGATTGTGCCGTCAATGGCATTGATTGTCATATGGCTCTGCGTCGAATAAACCCCAGAACGCTTTTCTGTAACGCCATCCATTTCTGTATCAAATCCGCCAAAGAAATCCCAAACTGGAACCAGGAGACCAGTGTCATTATCTGTATTAGGATCGTAGATTCGACTGTAACCCAATGTAATCTTCTTAATATGAAATGTACGGTTTTTTTCAAATTCTGCTATATCCGCATTGGAAACTTCCATCATCTGTTCATAAATCTTAATGATACTGTCAAAATCCATCAGCTTTACATTTTCGGTCTGCACTTTGCCGACCTCGTAAGGATTATAAATTTCTACCTTTTGAATGCCATCTTCTCCGACAATCACATCACATCTCTCATAGCTCCAAGGCTCCAGCGTGCTGTCCATGTCCTCCAATCCCCCGCCATAAGAAGCGGTGTAAGTGATTGGCACGTCATCCAGTATTTTCGTAAAATGAAACAGATAACCGCCATCCAGAATACTATCTTCTGTGACCTCTCCTTCACCTTCTTTATATACAGCATAATCCCAACCATAAACATCTAGATCCCAGCCCAACTTGTCAACCTTCTCTCTGGCCAGCTTCTCTGCCTCCTCATAAGATAGGCCTGCTTTCTCTTTCAGAAAATCCTCTGACAATTTGTTATAGCTGTCTCCTTCACTGCCTCGCACATACTCTCCTTCCATCCATGTAGAAAATTCTTTTGGATCTCTGAGATCCTCTCTATTTTTGGAGATCTTAATATCAATATCTGGAGCAAGCGTATAATTAATTTTATAATCATATATTCCCTGTTCTGTCTCAGCAACACCCGAAAAACTATCTTCGTCCACCTGCTTTATGGCTTCTTCCCCTTCGCCCTCCCAATGTTCCAGCCCGAACGATGGTTTTACTTCCTCTTTCGTTGCTTCCTCCGGCGCTGTCTTCATATTCTCTTCATCCCTGGCAATCATCTCATCAATATTAAAAAATAATTCCCCAGTCTCCTCATTGATACCCATTTCATATGGATCCATATTTCCCTCTGCCTTATATTTTTTAAGCCTGGTGATATCCTCCTGATAATCCGCCTTTGTCATATCATAATAAGTAAATCCACTATAAAATTTTCCACCCTCAAAAAATGCCTCCGTGACAGAATCAATCAGATCCTGATTGACTTCTTTTGCAGACACTTCATAAGTATTCATAGAACTAACCTCTGGCAAAATCACCTCTGCATCCGTATCAATTACCAGTACCCCATTTTCATACGTTGCCTTGTTAGTATAGCGTTCTGGCGCCTTAATTGTTTCACGCAGAGAAGTTTCTTTTGTTTCTGTACTCTGATATTTTTTTATGCTGGATGCTCCTTTCTCCTTTACAATGGCATCCTCCGGCGTCTTCTGGCATCCTGCCAAAATGCAGATACTAAGCCCTGCCGCAATCATTATCATCTGCTTTTTCTTCATAAGTTCCTCCTATCTATCTTCAAAAAATACTTTACATTCATCATAGCAGGAGACCATTTTTAAATATTCATTCAGTTGTAAAGGATTGGTAAACGATTTTTCTCATCAAATACCAAAGAAATTTTTGTTCCTTCCCCAACCTCGCTCTCAATCTGCATTACACCATGATGGACTGCGGCGATCTGTTCACACAAAGCAAGTCCCAGTCCCATATTTCCGTTTTTCCTAGAACGGGACTTATCCACACGATAAAAAGCTCTGCGAACTTTATCCACTTCCTGCGGCGGTATTCCACAGCCTTGATCCCGCACCCACAGAGAATGATGATCTGCTCCAAGATAAATATGATTTCCAGGTTTTGAGGCCATCACACTGTTATTGATTAAGTTAATCAAAAAACTGGTCATTAAATCCTGATCTATCTCCATTTTTTTGTCTCTATACTCTCCCTCCCACAATAAAATAAGTTCTTTTTCCTCAAGCTTATGTTGTACACTCTCCGCCACTGTCTCAAACAATACTTCCACAGAAATACTCTGTAAGCTAATCTTACATTCTGGTTCATACAGTTTGGTCAATTCCATCATTTTTTCTGTTAGACGGGACAGACGCCCACTTTCTCTGTGAATATAGTCCAGAGCCTTTTCTTGTTGTTCTTGTGATAATTTTACCTGCAGCAGCGTTTCAGAATAACCTTTCATAGCCGTCAACGGTGTTTTAAGCTCATGGGACATACTGCCAATTAATTGTCTTTGTGATTCATTGACTGCCTGAAGCGGTCTTGTAATTTTCTTTATCAAATACACCAAAAGCAGCGCCATTACCAGAGAAGCCAAAGTCGAAATGATCATTTCTCGGATCACTAGTTCCCAGCTCTTCTTATAGATATAGGTAACATCAATTACATAGAAAAAAAGATATTCTGGTCTGTATTTTTCCGGTCTTCTCATTTGTTCCTCACGATAAAAGACAAGCAGATGCCTATCATTTATTGTCTCTTGTATGCAGGGAAAAATCCCTTTAGACAACTGCATGTCCACTTTAGCTGCATCAAATGTAAAAGAACTGTTGTTATAGAGCTCCTCCTCGCCTTTATAGAGAGCCGAACCCTCCGGCATATGATTGCGAAAACAGTACGTAATCACATAATCCTGCAAAGAATTTTTATAAGATATTTTATTGAGATCTCTTGAAACATTTTCAATGCTTCTCTCAAAAATTCTATTTTCCTTCTCCTTAATTAAGTTAATTTTTTCTTGCTGACTGACTAAAATCACATAAAATGAAAAAGCCTGCGCCAACACAAAAAGCATCGTTGACGCAGTCAATGCAATCTTCTTAATCATATCCATCGTTAAACCTCCATGCGGTAGCCCACTCTGGGCACTGTGATGATAATGTCA
>Ga0137306_102760_pt1 | contig 14212 bp, 13 predicted proteins | sample Inofroosms_March_FD_97187 | JGI IMG/M metagenome (GOLD analysis project Ga0137306, IMG submission 97187) | Mouse cecal microbial communities from Vienna, Austria - N-Acetylneuraminic and N-Acetylglucosamine D2O microcosms_March | ecosystem: Host-associated > Mammals > Digestive system > Large...
TGCCTGTTTCTGACTGCATCTTCGCCCCGCCGCTTCCGGCCTGATTCACCCGAATCATGGGATAACAGTGCCGGATGACGTCAGCAAACACTGTATTCCGTTCCCATCTGCTGCCGTTTCGCTTAATGTCCTCACCTTCCAGCACCTTAAGAGCCAGGAGCAGATATTGCACGCCGCGGATTATCGTAAGGGACTCTACATAATCCGTTACTGCTGTCTTTTCATTCAGCCGCTGGACTTCCATACTGAGTAAAACATCTGTGATCTGATCCAGCGCATCCCGGAGACACCCGAATACCTCCTGTTTAAAATCACACCGGATATGCCGGTAGCTGTCAAGGGACATATGAGGATTCATGCCCCATATTCCCTTCCCCTCAAAGTAAGCATCCCGGAACGCTTCAAAGAGCTGTCCCCTCTCACTTCCATAATAATAATTCTGTTTTCTCTCTGTATGGGTGTCCAGTATTCCCTCGTAGAGCGCCTCCTTTGGCAGCATCCCCAGGCTCACTGCCCGCGCAAGCAGAAGAGGCTCAACCAGGGGCTTCCCCTGAACTGTCCGCGGATTCCCCAGGGCATATCTGTTAAATAATTCGAATGCCACCGGAAAATACCGTCTGAAGCTGTCGTCATCTCCCTGCTCCAAATGAAGCTCCCCTTTCAGAAAATAAATGCTCCTGTTGTCCGTAAGCGCGTGCTCCTCTTCCTTATCACTATAGTCCTTCTTCTTATACTTAAGAAACTTTCCATAACGGGCCACCAGCTGCAGAAGCAGGGCTGCAGTTTCCGAAAAGTCAGCCTCTGTCGAAACCTCTTGAAAATACCGGGAAAAGATTGTCTCAAAATGCCCGGTATAAGGAATGTCCCTGAGTTCTCTTCTGTCCAGGGTAAAAAGCTCTGACTTTACATCCAGAACCTTTTCCAGGAAAATAGAATCACAGGTAGTCTCTAACAAGAAACAGATCTCAAAAACAACCTCTTTTTCCAGTCCGTCCTCCTGAAAATAGTTTCTCCACACCTCTCCAAGCGGTAACGCGTCAAGCCCTGTTTCCTTGTAATTGAGAGGATAGAACCCCCTGTCTTTTACCTGCCGGTACTCATGCCCTGTGTAATACTCATCGTCCTCATGCTCCTGAATCCGCTCTCCCCACCGGCGGATGTATTCTGTTACCTGCTCCTTATTCCAGGGGAACACCTGCTTAAGATCCACCCGCTTTTCTTTTTTCAGAAGTCCCTTTTCAGACACCTTCACAAATTCCGGGGATTCCAGTTCGTATCTATGCTCCGGCTCATAGAGGCCAAAGCCCTCCTCCCTCCCCTTGATTTCCACAGGAGAAACAACAGCCTCAGCATATACCGCTTCACTTTCTGCCACAAGCCCTGCTTTTCTCCGAAGCTCCAGCGCAGACTCGCGGATTGTCTTTGACTTCGAATCCTTAAGCCTGTCATAGCTGGCCTGCGCCCGCTCCTTTTTCTGTGCGGCAAGCACCTCCACAATATATGCCCGCGCCCTGGCCTTCTTCGTTGTAAGCCGTCCCTCCAGCCCAAGAAGCTCATCCTCTGTCAGAGACATCTTCCCATATTCTTTCACAATCCATTTCCCAAGATCCTCATTGGAGGAAATGATCTCTTTTTCCATAAACCGCTTTCTCGCGCTCTCCGGCACCATGGGGAAACATTTTCCCATAAAGAAATCCAGGTTTGTCCAGCGAAGAGTGGACGCCGCGTAAGGAAGAAACAGCTCTGCCATCCGGGGAGTCGCATGCTTTTCCAAAAGCTGAATCATAAAAAGGCAAAGGCTCTCCTTCGTAAGCGTCACCTGAAACCACTCAAAGCCTTTCGTGGAAAATGTCTTCCTGCTTCCAAGAGTCTTAAGGAACTTCTCTGTCTGCAGATAAAGCTTCTCCGTCTCTTTCCCTGACAGACGCACTCTCTTCACATAGTCTCCGGTCCGGATACATTCTGCAAAAAAGAGCGCCATGATCCACTCATCTTCCCCGAACTTTTCCGGAAAATCAAGATGCTCTGCCACATGAAAGCTTTTGGTGAGGCTCAGGTAAACCAGAGCGCTGGCCACAATATACCGCTGGCTGCTTCCAAGCAGGCCGCAGGCCTCTTTTACCGCCGCTTCCACATCAAGTGCGCCCATGCAGTAAAGCCTGATGTACACCTCCAGCGGATTCTCCGGAAGGATGTCTTCCCCTTTAAAGCCCCGTACAATTAGGTCGAAGATATACCGCACATCCTTTTCCTTTACCTCCTGCCAGCCGATGCCAATCCATGTAAGCACCGCCCTCTGCACAGAGGAAAAACGCAGCAGGTTATCCCTTTTGATGACATCCAGTAAGTCGCGGAAAAAGGGAAGTCCATTCTCATCTGCTGTCTCCACCACGCTCTGCCGGAAGCCCTCCTGCAGCCTTGCCGCCAGGAAAACCCGAAGCAGCGTCTCCTGAAGCTCCCGGTTGTGGCTCTGCTCCACCCCGATGATCACGCCTCTTGTCAGAACCGCCGTATTATTCTCACTGGTCAGCGCCTCCATGCAGTACCGGACCGCCTCCGGGTTTTCCGCTAAAAGCTCAGCCGCGATCACCTGGGAGAAATCCACACTATAAAGCAGATCCCGGTATTCCCCGTAAATCAGCTCCTTTAAAGACAGCCCGGCGCCATAAAACAGATAAAAAGCCCAGACTGCCTGAAGAACCTTATTTCGGTAACGTGAAAATCTTTTGCTTCTGACATCCATGCGGACCACCCCGTCATTGCAGCTATATTCCTGAATATGCCCGAGATACAGACAGAGCCTTTCATGATCTTCTCCCAAAAGCCCTTTAAAACGACGGTTCTTTCTTATGAATTCCTCTGCCTGCACCGGAAGCTCCGCTTCATAGTTTATGTAAGTGTAGAGATAATCGTGCTCATCTACATATTTCATACACTGCTTTTCCAAATCCGAACATACCAGGGACTTCCGCGCCCTGTTGTACTCCCTTAGCCGGGAAATAAGCTCTTTTTGATCCATTCTTCTTTTTTTACTCCCTTCCTATATAATTACCACATCCGGCCTGCCAGCATAACGAAGCGCAGCAACACAACCTCATCCTCATCTTTTATTTCCAGCCTCCCCTTTAATTCCAGGCATTCCTTCCCGTTCAGGTATACCCGGAACAGCCCGTCTTCAAAATCCTGCCGCATGACCTGAACCGCTGTTTCTATATCTCCCATATTTTCCTCATAAGAAGCAGAAAACCGGATTCTTCCAAGCCTCTCCTGATCCTTTATCTCATTTTCCGTAAGCACAGGATCCGCCTGGACGGCATCCTTTCGCTTCCTGAATTCTTCCTTCACAAGTTCCCCCAAAAGCTCCTCCAGTGTAGAAACTTCAGGGACCTGTACCTGCTCCCTTGAAAGCTCCCGCAGACTGGAGGCCTTTTTCCTAATAATGTTCAGCTTCATCTTTTCACACCACAATTTCCACTATTTTCTTTTCTTCAAATAATACTTCTCTGATTCCTGTCCGTTTCTTCTTATTAAAGTTAAAGCTCAAAAGATACCCTGTGTCCTCCCCATAGAAATCCAAATACTCAAACAGTTGTCTCTCTCCCCGCTCATTATAGGCATTTCCTTTCCACAGCTTCATTTCAATAACAAAACGCTGTGATTTATAATCTACAATCACATCCGTCCTCGTGCGATCCCTCGTCTGTGCTTCAATATAATAGTTCCCGGAACCATTTATAATTGGCCTGAGGTACATTAAAAAAATACGTCTTCCTTCTGCTTCTATAAATCTTTCTTCATGATTACTAAATATTTCTTCAAAATACTCATAAAACTTTTCCATCACGAGACGCATCTGGAGCATTCCATGTATGACAAATTGGTTGTGTTCTGTCAGAGTATCATAAATCCTCTTACCCTCCAGTTCTGCCTCCGAAAGGAAAAGATTGTACATTTTCGTCTCAAAAAGCCGATTCGCAATTGCAACTGCATTTTCCCTTTCCTTTACAAATCCAAACATCACCCCCACATTAATACTAGGATTATTAATTTCAAAAGAATAACGAATTCCACGGAAAAGGATGCCGCACAACATGTCCTTTACTTCCGGGTAATCATAAAGCTTTTTCACCATATCATCAAATAAGGTATTGGGTTCCTTCAAAAACAACCTGACTGCCTCCAGTCCCCCCTCCTTTGTCCAGGCATCTTTCTTTTTAGGGAAATCCGCAGTCCCTGCAATCCGTTCGTCAATTAGCTTGCAGAGCCGGGACACCATATAAGGATACCCGTCAGTATAATCATAGATCCACTGGCTCATTTCCGGAATATCCATTCCTATGGCTCTGTCTGCTTCATATTCCATTAACATCCCGGTAATATCCTCTGGACAGAAGCTTAAATCTATATTAAAGTCTTCCGCAATGTTCCACGGACTATTATACTTTGATTCCTCATCTGACCGGAGTTTTAGCTTTAAATTCTTAATATCATAGACACTAGCCAGTATAACGGACTGAAATGTTGTATCCATTCCTCCTGCCTGCGCCAGATATTTCGACCGCAAAAGACCGAGGAAGCCTAAAAACACCTGATTATCCGAATTCTTATCAACCTCGTCAATCATCAGCACAGTCTTTCTGCCGCCCTTCAGACACAGCCCAGAGATTCTCTCCCCCAGATCATCGAAAGCAAATTGTTTTGAAACCGGCTGTTCCCATATTTTCAAAATGTCCTCCGGGGTATTCTGCATACGAAGCTGGCGGCCAATACTCCGCTGCAGTCCGGCCGCCAGCGCATAAGAAGAAACAAACATTTCGTCCGCCGCCTCAAAGCTGATAAATATCACAAGATATTTCTCCTGAAGGCGCTTTCTCAGAAGAAACATCGTTGTTGTCTTTCCGTATTGTCTTGCCCTGTTAATTGTAAAATATTTCCCCTTTTCAATATAGTCTCTCGTAATCTGCTCAATCCGCCCATTGACATCCACCATGTAGTGCATCCTGGGATTACATGTTCCTGTCACATGAAACTCTTTCACTATAACCACCTCCCGGAAATTCCGACCCTGCAAAGACGTTGAACTACTCCCTATACCCTGCCGTTCTTATTGTTCATTCTTAGAAACTGTACTGTACCAATTATTTTCCTGCAGTTCCTTAAGTTACAATTCTGAGTAGTTGCTCCTGTATCCATATAATAACACAATTCGCATCTGTTCGAAAGTATGAAAGGGCAAGGATATCAAACTGTACCAGGTTCGCTATTTATTGCATACTTACTTAAAGAAGGTATATTGACAGCCTATCAGAGTTGCAGTAAAATAGATACATACCAAAAGAATCTTAAGTTTGACACCAAACATAACGGGAAGCCAGTAAAATCAAGGCTTCCCGTATTTTTTCTGCATGTGGTATTTTCATTAGATTTCATGAAGGAAAAATTTTTTTAATATTTTAATATCCTGCGTACCTGCTCCCTTGTCCGGTATTTATTGTTTAATTCCAATTGGAAGACTTTCCCACATTCTTCCAGGATTTCATCGTAATAAACGAACTGGAACAGGGTATTGTCAATCTGCGTACAGTTGTATTTTCTTAAAGATTCAATCGTTTTCCCAATGGGGTAGTTCCTGCCGAGTTTGATCTGTAAAAGCCGGATCAGCACAAGTGCGGTAAAACAGGTGGCAAAGTGTCCCTCGATATGGGCATTTGTCCACACAAACACAGGCCTTGACTCGAATTCGCTCTTGGATATTTTAAAGGTTTCCTCAATGCGGGCAAGCCCCCTGTAAATATCCCGGATTTCGCTGTCACTCATGTTCAGTTCACTGGTAACAGCTGTCACTTTGTCATATTTCTTTGGGTGGGCAATCAGGTCCTTTGCCCTTGCAGCCATGATTTCACGGTCGTGCTTCTGCTTTTTCGCATATTTTTCGGAATAATAAGCCATTTGCTTCTAGTCAATGGAGACCGGTTTCTTTTTCTTCTTTTTCTGCCCGGGAACCGTCACGTTTACCTGGATCGTTCTGGGATGGCTCCGGGACTTGTGGATGAAAGAGACTTTGCTGCCGTCCTCATCCAGGAATGTTTCCGTCTGGTATCCGCCTCCCAGAACCCAGGCCTTGAATTCCGCATCCGCACCGCGGACGGACTGCCCGTAGACATATCCGTCCCGGGGATTATAGTCTGCCTTGTTGTCGCCTTTGAGGAAATAGATGTTGTCCGAGGTGTTCAGCCCCCGGTCCGCAACAAAAATGATACGCCCGCTGTCAAATTCGTTTTTTACCCGGTTTATGACCGGCCGCATATGGACTTTTTCCGATTCATTTCCGGGAAACAGGTCAAAGGCAAGGGGAATCCCGTTCCTGTCCATGAGCAGCCCCATTTCCACAATGGGATCCGGGCGGTGGTTCTTCTCGGGTCCGCGTTTCCGGTATTTGATTTCCGCAGGATTCCCCTTCTGGTCCACAGGCCTGCCGTCATCGTCAAAAGAATCCATGTCAGAACGCCCGATATCGAAGTAGTAATTCGTACAGTCAAAATAAGAGACGGACAGATCCCGTTCACAGATGGAAGAGGAATGTTCATAGATCCATTTCTGGAGCTGTGTATCGTACTGGTCAAAGACATCCAGTGCTTTGTAGATGTCCTTCAGGGAAAAACCCTCCATTTTTTCAAAATAAATGTCCTTCCTGTTAAAGGTATCCAGTTTGGAGCCCAGATAAAGAATACGTGAGAATACCAGAAGCCGGAAAACCGCTTCGAGATCATATTTAATGGAAGTCTTTTTCAGTATGTAACCGCTGCCGACCGGCATGATCATGCAGATGTCATAAAAGAATGGTATGACGGTTATGTATTTGGCAATAGCTATGTATACTGTCCCTGGGATGTAATGAATTATATGTCAGCCTTAAAAAAAGAAAAAATGCGAAGCCAAAGAATTACTGGAACTCCACAAGCCATAACTGAATTCTGTTTTCCTTTGTTGAGCAGACTGATTTTGACGTAGCAGAGAAATTTGAGACCCTTCTAAATGGCGGAATGATCACTCAGTCGATTTCCGATGAACTTACCTATGATACGCTCCACACATCGGAGGATCATCTATGGAGCGTGCTGCTTATGACCGGGTATATCACAAAGGCGAATCCAGGTGAAGAGGGCGAACATATTTCACTTAAAATTCCCAATAAAGAGATTGAGACTATATTTGAAGACACAGTGGTTCTATATTTTAAGAATACGGCGGACACATCAAAGCTTCATAACCTTATAACTGCCTTTTGGGAAGGTGATGAAGCAGAAGCAACCAGACTTATATCCGATCTTTTGTGGTATACAATCAGTTACAATGACTACCACGAGGATTATTATCATGCATTCCTCGCCGGAATCTTTACAGGGCGCGGATATCATATTGAATCCAATAAGGAAAAGGGATTAGGAAGACCGGATATATTGCTCAAAGATAAGAGAAACCGCCGGGCAATCATCATAGAAGCTAAGAAGTCGAAAAAGGAAGCCGATATGGACACGGACTGTGATGCGGCAATCCGCCAGATTATTATGAAAAAATATGCAGAAGGGCTTTATGGATATACACAAGTCTGCTGCTATGGGATTTTTTTCTTTCAGAAGCAGGCCAAAGTAAAGAAACTATAATAGCCTGGAACGCACAAAGGTTATTTATGAAAGATCAGGAAGTGCAGTATGCAAAGGTTATTTGCCTCTCAGCGAGAGGCAGAGGCGCCTGCCCCGTGGGCTGACGGGGCAGGCATTATTTTTTCCGCTTGTTCTTCCTGTCTCTGTCGAAAAAAACAGGCAGCGCAGCAATCAGGCTGCCGAAGGATATCAGCAGTGGAATACCGGAGAATCAGATTCATCTCTCTACCGTCACTTCTGCTGTTACAGCTGCTTTCCCGGCGGCTTCCTGTATATTGATCGTCCCCTTATCCAGACGGCTTTTTATCACTTCTATAGCAGCATCCATATCATCAAAAACAAAGACATGCAGTACAGAGACTTTTTTCCCATCCACGGCAGCCACAGATTTTCCAATGGATTCCTGATCGGAAAACAGCATTTCGCCATCCTGGTTGCAGATGACAGTATCCCACATTTGATAGGTTCTTCTGACTTCTTCTGCATATTCCTCGTAGGTTAACCCGAAGTCTCCTTCTCCTCCTGTCTTTTCTTTTGCCATAGCATCATATTCCTCTCTAGTAACCTCTCTTTCTGTAAATGGTACATCTACATAGGAAACTACCTGGTATGGAGACACGAATACTTTTTGTATCGTATATCCGCCGCCGCTTACATTAACCTCGTACTCCTTCGCTGATTTGGTATCTACGGTAAACGGAATGTCAAAATCCCATTGCCCTTCTACCCCATCGGATTCTGCCGTATCTTCTGCACCTGCCATTGTCATATCATCCCACCCGATACTGGACAGACGCAGGCTCAGTTCTCCCTCTGTCTGGGTATAATCCGTCAGATTCAGCTTCAGCATGCCCACGAATGTATGGTCGTCAATGACTTTTCCTTCCAGGTTGTCATTCATCAGACTCTGCGTTTTATTGTCTCCGGACAGGTTCCACTCTCCACCGAGGTACATCATCTCGGATGTAGCATCGCTGTCATCAATGTAGTGTGCCGGCATATTTTCAAGACCGCCCTGCTCCACCTCGACCTGCGCGGTCAGGAACACGGACAGTCCATCGCAGTATACTTCTGATGCTGTAACTGTAATCCCCCCATCGGACTTCACGATTCCTGGAGATGCCAGCGGCTTTCCCTCTTTATCCTTTTCAGCCACTTCTCCAAGGAGACCCGCCTTTTCACTGTAATTTCCGGAAAACGGAATGCTGCTTTCTACCTCTTCAAAGATCTTGCCAATAAATGGAATCTTAGCTGCAAGTGCAGGGTTCGAGATACACAAGGTGACGCCTGCCGTGATTGCCACCGCAGCTGCCGCTGCATACTTCCGCCCTCTCCCCCCTGCCGCAGGAATATCCTCGCAATCCGGCAGATCATCCAGAACATAATCTAACTTCTTCCATACCCTTTCCGGTACTTTCTGATCTTCTCTTATCTTATCCATCATATTCTTGAACTGACTCATAACAGCATCTCCTTTCGTTCTACGCTTCTACTATTACTGTTCAATTGGCAAATGAATGCCGGCGACTTTTCGCGTGTGTACTGTTTCTCCATCCTGTCTCTCGCTGTCGCCAGACGCCCACTTACAGTTTTTTCATTTACCTGAAGAATTTCGGCAATCTCCCGGATCTTAAATCCTTCCACATAATACAGAATTGTGACAATCCGGTACTTTTCTTCCAGGCACTGTAGAAATTCCCGCCACTCAACCGCTGCATAACTCTCTTCCGCCGCTCCTTCTTCCGGCAGTATCACCTCTGAAACCATACGGCTTCTCTGCCTGTAGATCTGATTGCAGTGATTGATCAGTATCCGCGTCATCCAAGTCTTGAAATATTTATCCTTCTTCAATATTCCAAGCTTCTCCCAGCATGTCAGAGCTGTTTCCTGAATCGCATCTGCCGCATCTTCGTCATTTTTTAGGATTGCCTTCGCCACTTTGTACATACCGGGAGTATGCTGCCTTATTAATTGCCCGAAAGCTTCTTTGTCGCGCTTCCTGGCCTTTCTGACTAACCCGTCCATAGTGCATCCTTTCCGAGAGTCTGGAGCATCTCTTGTTACTGATCACGGCTCTGACCCTCTCTTTTTTATTTTACACTTATTAGATGGAAATTCATGTAATTTCCCTCAAAAAACTTTCCATCTGTACGGTTGCAATCAAAAATCTAGATTTTATGCAAATTCATAAAAACCATCTTTACAATTTTCCTCCTATATAGTATATTCTTATACAGGAGGAATTTATCATGACAATCCAGGGCGGAAATACCATTTCACAAATCAAACGTCTCAGTGACCGGATCTTCGGGCGCATCCTGTCCCAGAGAAATGTTGATGCATTCAACGGTGCACAGGGGCGGATTCTCTACGTCCTCTGGCAGGAGGAACGCATCTCACTGCGGGAACTGTCTGACAGAACCGGGCTTGCCGCCACCACACTCACCAGCATGATTGACCGGATGGAAAGCTTGGGGCTTGTCCGCAGAATCCCGGATGAACATGACCGTAGAAAGACGCTCCTTACACTGACAGACACAGCAAAAAAACTGGAACAGGACTACACAGAGATATCCAGTCAGATGACAGAGATCTTTTATGCAGGCTTTTCGGAAGAAGAGATCCGGCAATGCGAAATGCTGCTCGGGAGAATTCATGATAATCTGAAGAAAAAAATGTCAAAATCGAAAGGAGACACACAATGAACCAGAATGTAAAAGATTTTGTAACTGAAAAAGTAAACGAACTGCTTAAGGCGCCTTCCTGCTGCGCAGAAGCAAAAGAAGCAGCACAGAACTGGCTGGATGCTGTCGGAACAGAAAAGGAGACAGAGCAGACCAAAAACCTAATTGCAGAACTGGAAGAAGACATTATGCCAGTTGACGGCCTCATCGCATTCGCAGAATCCGACATGGGAGCACAGATATTCGGCGCAGAGACCGCTAAAAATGTAGCTGCACATGGCCGCGATCTTAAGGCCTCCGGCGCAAAATACTGCGACTGTGCAGCATGCGCTGCATGCGAGACAATTCTCGAAAAGAAAAACGAACTTCTATAAACCGGGGACAGGGTATTTTTAATTTGGGACGGGGCATTTTTAAAAATGCCCCGTCCCCATTCGTATTAGAGTTCACTTAATTGCATTTTCTTTAGCTCGGAATGTACAGTCCTCTTTCTTCGCTGAATCCAATAAATGATTAACAAAATTACAGTGCCGGCATTGCCTCCTATAATAGTAAAAAGAAAGGATGACTGAATATGATCCGTATCAGCTTTCATTTTGATTGTGTCTGGAGTTTCCTGCTGCAATTCTTCTCGTACAGTCTCACCCTCTATGTCTTCTGATACAATTGTGTTTGTAGTAAAATCATCAGAAATCTCAATATTCACCGGAGTCAGAAAAAGATGCCATCCCATCACAAGCGAAAAAGAAAGAACAGGTAAAATCAGACCATAAACAAAACATTCCTTTTTAGATAAATAAATCTGGAATTTTACAACTGCAAATATAAAGATAATCAATAATAAATATTTCATTTAGCTGTCTCCTTTTTGTTTTTTGTATTCGGAAATCAAGACCCTGGCAGCATCGAATTCAATCTGTTCGTCAATCACCATTCGCTTAATCAATCCAATATAAGGGTCTTCTATATCTGTGTCGGTCAATTTTATCTTTTCAATCAAACGATTTAAGCGAACCCGAACTGTCGGATAGGTTACAGAATATTCTTTTGCGATCTCCTTTAGCGATCCAGAAGCGAGTAAGAATCGTTTAATAAAAATAAGATCTTCCTCTGTTAAATCACGCATCCATTTAGGAAAAGAGTAGATTGTCATATATATACTCCTCTTTTTTTTAAGCATACCATATTATTAGAAAAACATCAATATTTTTATTTAAACAGCAAATATTTTTTAATAATATAAAAATAAATTTTAATATTATCAAAAAAGGTATTGACACAAACAGAAAATGGATATATTTAAACATGTCAAAAATACTATTAAAAGAAGAGAAACAGGAGGTTGAATCATGAAATTCATCAGTAGAAAGAATATTTTAATTGTAACATTAAGCTTCTGTACATTGTTTTCCAAACCAGTATGTGCAGCTCCGCTTGAAAAGATTTCTGAATCCGAATACAAGAAAAATGCAGAGAAGATTGCAAATGAATTCCAGATAACTGAAAATGAAGTGGAAAATTTGCAAACGAATCTTAATAGAGCTTTTGAAAAATTGCCAAAGATTGAAGTGGGAGAAACGGCAAAAGCGAAAGTCAGTGATAATCTTCATTTAGAAGTGGAAACATTCGAAGAAAACGAACTGTCTAAAAATAATCATACAGTGCAGTCAGAGCTTAGCATTACGAAAGCTGCAAGAAAATCTCCTGATATGTGATGCTTTTCGTCATCTCCTCTGACAGGAAAAGGTTATAAAGCCTTGTTTCAAAGATACGGTTCGCAATCACCGCCTGTCCATCCCTTTCGGTTATAAAGCCGAACATTGAGCCAATGTCCATTGCAGAATTATCTGGATTGTATGGATATGTCTCCCCTCTGAAAAGAATTGCATAGATCATCTTCCTTAATTCCGGATAGTCCGTAATCTTTTTCCGCATATCGTCAAACAATGTACCAGGCACCTTCAGGAGTACCTTAACTGCCTCAGCAACGTCCTCTTTGCTCCAGCTGCCGGATGCCGGCTGGCTGGCTTTCGCTTCATCAATCAGCTTGCAGATTTTAGATACCAGGTACGGATAACCCGAAGTGTATCCATATATTTCGGCTACGATTCTGTGAATATCCACTTCCACCTCTCTGTCTGCTGCATAATCCCGCAGCATTCCGGCAATATCCGCCGCAGTAAAGCTCATATCCACACAAAAGTCCGCCGCAATGTTCCACGGACTGTTATATTGGTGCTCTTCATCCTTTCGGATCCGTTGTTTTAGATTCTTAATATCATATACTCCGGCAAGTATGACAGACTGGAAAGCCGGACGAGTCGTTCTTTTTAAATATTTACTTCTAAGCATGCCCAGAAAATCCAGAAACACCTTATGTCCGCCTGCCTGGTCAACCTCGTCAATCATCAGTACCACAGGACGCTTTGCCGTGCTGCATAAATCAGATATCATGGCAGAAAGGCCAAATAAATCTTCTATCCTGTTACTTCGGACCGCTTCATATATAATACTTTTTAACGGAACTTCCAGTGCCGGAACTTCATCATAACGTATTGCGTCATATAACAACTTACAAATCATGCCGCAAAAGGAAGATTAGGCTCTCCATATTTATCATATAATTTTCTTCTGGAAAACAGCTGCCAATTATATTAAAGGTTTTATTCAACATTCCCACCTTCCTCCATTCTGATATCACTCTAAAATCATGTACTCATTCAGCTTTTCTGGTTTACTCGCTTAAAAATGCCCGGATATATGTCAGAGCAGCGCCGATGGAGATATTATGCCGGGGCATCTTGCTGAGCATCAGAAAATCCTGTGCTTCAGTAAAAGGCGTCAGCTCTGCAATCTGTTCGTGCAGGAAGGAAAGATCCTCTTCACACAGATAGGGGGCCAGATGTCCTCCCAGTATAAAGTCTGTGTCGTAGATCAGATGAAGCAGATTGATGGCCCTGGCCAGATTTTTGAGAAATATATTCCAGCGGTTTGAAAAAGAAGGCTCTTTTTTACGGACTTTCTCAAAAAAGCTGTCCAGGGTTTCCCCCTCCCTGAGAAGCACGTTTAAAGAGCAGAGTGTTTCCAGACAGCCATATTTGCCGCAGTAACAGAGCGCTCCTCCTTCTGGTTCTATCTGGATATGTTCTATGGTAGAACTGTGGCCGTGCTTTCCGACCAGGATCTCTCCTCTGGATATGATGGCAGCGCCGAGATGTCTGCTTAGAGAGACATAGAAGGCATCTGTAAGTCCCGGTGATACCCAGATTTCAGAGAAAGCCGCGCAGTACGCATCGTGGATAAATGAACAGGGATAGGGAAGATACCTGGTAAACTCCCTGATGGAAAGCCCTGTGCAGTCTAATATCCTGCCATACAGCATGCTCTTTGCATCTGGCGAGACAAGCCCCTGCATGGCAAATCCAATACCGAGGAGCTGTTCATCCGTTATACCAGATACATTTTTAAATTCGAGAATTTTATCACAGACAGTTTTAAAATATGATTCTTTGTATTCATAAATAATATCACATGTTGTGCGGCCGATCTTTTTACCATATAGGTCCACCGCAATTATTTTCACTTCTTTTTTCACAATTTCCACACCGATACTGACACGGTAATCAGCAATGATGGAATAGGCAGAGGCCTTCCTCCCTACAAATTCAGTACTGATGTGACCGCTTTTTGTGATGAGCCCTTCTTTTTCCATGGAGGCCAGATTTGACGTGACAGTAGGACGGCTTAAATGGAGGTCGTAGGAAATATCCTGCTGGGAGACATTTCTATTCTTATAAATATAATGATAGATTAGGCTGCGGTTATTTTGCTTAATCTGATTAGGGGTTATGCTTTTTTCCATAG
>Ga0137306_102761_pt1 | contig 14206 bp, 13 predicted proteins | sample Inofroosms_March_FD_97187 | JGI IMG/M metagenome (GOLD analysis project Ga0137306, IMG submission 97187) | Mouse cecal microbial communities from Vienna, Austria - N-Acetylneuraminic and N-Acetylglucosamine D2O microcosms_March | ecosystem: Host-associated > Mammals > Digestive system > Large...
TCATTCAATTTTCCATACAACTCAAATGTTTCTCTTTCTGTTATGATAAATACCTTACGTTTATTACTCTCAAAATACAAAATATCCTGGATTGGCACCTTATGGTTTACACGCTGATAGCTATATCGAAAATAAAAGTCGCCACTGTTTATATCCTCATATGCCGCCTTAAAACACTCTTCCATTATTTCCTTGCTAACAGGCTTTACCAAAAACTGAAATGGACGTACTGCAAAAGAATCCTTCATATGATTTTCATGACTGGTAACATAAATAATTAGAACATTTTTATCAATTTTCCTGATTCTCTTAGCCACAGAAATTCCATCTTCCCTATCCATTTCTATATCCAGAAAAATGATATCATAACATTCTCCCTCCACTATGGCATCCGCCAAACATTCTCCATTCCAAAATACTTCAATATCTGTATTGATAAAATTTTTCTTCCCTATTTCCTCTATCAGCATCTCTATTCTTCCAGTCATCGGAATATCATCATCACAAATTGCTATATTTAACATATCCATCCTCCTTCTTCTATTTTTCTCTATCTCTTTTCCGTTTTTCATCTGTTTTTTTAACAGTCTGTATCATCGACCATATCATTTCCTGGTCATATAAATCCAATTCCTTATAAATTTCAATCAAATCATAATATTCATCCAATGTCTCGTTCATTTTCATCTGACCCTGTAAATCACGTTTTACATCAGAAATCCCCAATAAATAATCCGTTGTCACATTGAAATACACAGCTATTTTCTTCAGAATATCCACCTTGATAAACGTAATGTCTCTTTCATATTTACTAAGCGTTTGCTGTGTTATCCCTAATTCTGCTGCCAAAATTTCTTGTATTAACCCTCTTTTTTCACGAAGCTTCTTAATGCGACTCTCCATAAGCAATTACCTCTTAAACATTTAATAACATTATGCTACCCTAATTTGACAATTATGTTACAAATAATAGAAGTAATTGATTACTCAATTATTTTAAATACAAAGACGAGCAGCACTCAATGCGCTGCTCAATTCCTAATCATTTAGCTATACAAACTGTGTGGTTATGGAGTAGATATTCTGACAAATATTATCTGCCATCTCATCTTTCTGATCCTCACCGTTATTTTCACCTATCACCCTTCCAGTCTCGTTATTATGCAAATCTATATCCCAGTATATCCTTTTAGGAACCATTTTTTTCTGGTTCTTTCCAAGGTTTGTTGACTTCACCGTATTAACGTGTTTCTGTGTTACAAAAAGTAACGATAACAATGCAATTCTGGAAACAAAAATACGAATGATTTATAGAATATTGCTTTTGAAAAAGCATATGGGTCATCAATTTTGTATTAAAAAAGCTACTTTATCACGTTAAAACCAATAAACCCGGAAAGAACCTTTTTTCAGTTTACAAAGTAACAACATTCCCTCATTATACCTCCAATTCTATATTATAGCTGTATCATATCATATCTAATAAAGCAATTCGATTATATGTTATTCTTTCGATTGTATATGTAATAATTCCCATCTTACATAAACAATCATAATTTCTAACAGATCGGATAGGAGCTAATCAGTAATTGATTAGCCGACCTCCCACACCGCATGTACGTACCGTTCAGTATACGGCGGTTGCCTAATCCTTCAGATTCTGTCTCACGGCGAACACCCTTGGCTTCTGCATCCTTCCCACTGCCATACGGATTAGGGACTTTCAACCGTTAAAACGTGTGCCCGCCGGGCACACCCAAAAAGGGACTGTCGCACTAAGAATTAGTGCGCAGACCCTTTTCCATAAAAACTGCCAGACTCGAAAAAATCTGGCAGTAAGTGTAAAATTAATGCATGGTCAAACACATTAACTTACAAAAAAATTATTGTCTAAATCAAAGTGACTACTACAATTGCTGACAACGCAACAAATGAATAACCAGACAAATCAAGGTGTCCGTTTCTTTTTATTCACTTTACTAGAAATATACTTTAAAGAATTTAAAATATTAATCTGACCGTTTCCATAGTATTTATCTTTTCCCTTACTACCCAGATCTTCTGCCCCTTTAGATAAAGCTTTTGTTATGTCTTTGCTTTTTATCCTTATATTATTTGCTCTGTAATAAGACATCACATCAGCCGAACCAGCCGTAACAATTGGTGCTGCAAAACTTGTACCATAAGAGAAAGTATATCCTTGTGGAATGCCTAACACCTGCAAACCGTTATCTAAATATGTCGGATAAAGACAGTATATCATACTATCTAAATCCAAATAACCATCAATATAGACTAAATCTCCGCCTGGAGCACAATATTTTATATTGGAACCATAATTACTATATAATGTCAATTTTTTCCCTAAAACTGCTGAAATACTGTCTACCCCTTTAATACCTCCTGGTAAATGCTTAATATTTTCTAACTTGTAATACTCATCTAAATCCAATCCCAAGTTTCCTGCTGAAGCAATAACAATAACATCATTTTTTTTAGCATACTTTATTGCTCTCTCAAAAGCCTTTATTGTCAATTTTTCACTTTTTATATCCTTACACTTGTATGTCCCTACACTAGCATTGATAATATCATTTCCGTCATTTACAGCCTCAATTATAGCCCTAAGTGTTGCCGAAGAATCTCCAGTAGTATCTCCAATAACTCTGTAAGGTGTAATAATTGAATTTGGAGAAATTTGTTTTAGTACCCCTGCGACCATTGTGCCATGTCCGTTAGTATCAACTACACTATCATCGCCAGGTATATATGAACGTGCATTTTTTAAATCTATATTCTCAACAAGCAGCGGATGACTATAATCAACACCACTATCAATTAACGCAATTCTTACATCTTTTCCTGTAGAGATTTCAAATGAACGTCTTTCTTCCGTCACCTCATCAACATGCCATGCCAATAAATCAAACAAACCTTCTTCTGTCATTCGTAGCTTTTTATTATCCTGCAGGCCATTTATTACAGGTTCACCAGAATATGTCGCTCCCAAATCTATCTTTCCTAATTCTATATCTGGCATGTTTCCAGCCAATTCAATTTTATCATTTACTGTTTCATTGGTTATTACGTCCTCTGTGGAAATCTTATCTGATAATTCTAAATGTAATAATGATAGTTCTCCATATTCCGTGATTAGTATATCTGGACTAATTTCTTTAATTTCTTCTACCACTTCTTTTATGTCTGAATCCTCATACAGAAGTAAATCAATTTCGCTATCAACATCAGCGGCCTTAACTTCATTCAAATAGTTATCAAATCCAGTCAGTAAAAAACAGATTAATAAAACACCTATTATTCGCACCTTTTTCATCATAATTAATTTTCCTCCTTTATTATTTAATAAACTCTCGGAATCTCTAAGCCTTATTTTATGCGGCTTCTGAAAACCCTTTTTTATAAATTCCCTCAACCTTTTTCATAAAAGGGGGTGACAAACCGCTCAAAAAATGCGGCGCTTCTCGCCCTTAATTAAGAAGACATATCGTTCCGGCACAACCAGTACAGACTTTTTGATGGGAGGTGTTTCTAAATTGAAACCATTTAACACTGGCGGACATGCCGCCTGCCAGAACAGCGTTCTGGAACAACTTCGTAAATACTATCCAAATGCCGCCGAATTCCTTCCGGTGCCCACATGGGAGATTATGGAGAAATTCTGAAACCTTGACCTCTCTGAAATCGACCTCATCATACAGGAACACTATTCTGATTTCGATCCTGCTCCAAGGCTTCCTTCGGACATGCTCCGTTCCATCCTCCTCTCCGTGGAGTTCAAGGTCACTTCCTATACAAAATGGGCTGCTGACTTCAAGGAGAACCATCTCCATGCCATCCTCTCCGGCTTTTCTGTGGGCGATACTCCGGGAACAGGCACTTTTTACGATTTCCAGTCTCGGCTCTGACTTTCCGATGATAACAACCTCTCACCCAAAGTGCATCCTCAAAAGGAAAAACCTCAAAAGCCAAAGAAAAAAGGGGAAAAAGCGCCGCCTGTCGAAAAATCACCGTTAAGGAGCTCTTTGAAAAATTTGAGCTGGAACCGCCACAGGATATGAAACCCTGCCTCCGGCTTTTCCAGATATTCAAAGAGCTTTTTCTGCTGAAATCTGACGGGAACGGCCTCATCGACCTCATGCATCTTTCCATTGCCGGGGACGGCATGCCTGTTTACACCGACGCACAGGAACGAAAAAAGCACACCTTTGACTGTCTGGAAAAAGGAATACGGGACTGTAAATGTGACCGTGTCTACAGCCAGCCCGACTGTAACACCGGATGGGATTCCCACCGGGAACACTATTATTTCGGCTATGACTGTACTCGCTCACTGCATCCGATTCGGTGAACGACCTGTCCATCTCCCCATTCTTTGAACCTGCTTCCAGGCATGACTCCATCGGCTTCCTTTATTGATGGTATTCTATGAATCAGTTCCTGTCGGTAGCAGACGTAACAAAACTTCTCCTTGACTCCGCCCATGATGCAATGCCTTACTATGAATACTGCCATGACCACGGCATTGTGCCTTTCATTGACCTGAATGCCAACCGGGGACGGTCACCCGTCCACAAAGAGGATTTTACCATCAATGATGACGGCGTTCCCGTATGCCGTGAAGGGTATTCCATGCGCAGGGACGGCACTGAATCCATAAAGGGCAGGACAAAATTCAAGTGCCCTAAAATCAGCTTTGCCGGCGGACTCTCACTGCACCTGCGAAAATCCATGTTCGGATGCAAAATACGGCAGAACCGTACATCTCGTCATGGCTGATAACCCCAGGCTTTTCAATGACCCACCAAGAAGCAGCGAAGCGTGGAAACTGGAATATAATGCAAGAACTTCTGCAGAACGCTGTAACAAACGTGAGAAAGTAGACTATAAACTGGAAGACGGCAGATACCATTCATCCAAGATATGGTACTGCCGCATCTTCTGCATCATGATGTGCCAGCACCTTGATGCATGAAGCCTGCCAAAATCTTTCCGATTAAAAGATCTTTTTGAGCAGACCGCTTAACTCCATAAGCAATACCATTATACACCATGTCAGCGGCAAGGTCTATTAACCGCATCCTTTTTTTCTCAACATTTATCACATCTGTTCCATTCTGGATAATATCTACTTGTCAATGTTCATTCGACCGATGAATCTTGGTCTGCAGGCTTATGATTCCGAGAGCCTATTTTACTAGTACAACATTTTTGAATTAGCCCGACTTAAAAAATTCATATTTTCAAGTATTGTACCAGAAAATAAAGTTGAGCTATTTAGAAAACAATGTGCTAGCTGTAAGCTTTTTTCAAATGTATTATGTAGAGTGCATATTCATAAAGCATTCATTTTGAAATTATATTAATTATGCTCTGTACTAATCATTAGATCTTTGATACAGTTTCGCATAATGACTATTATTTCGAAGCAACTCCTTATGTGTCCCGACTTCAACTATTTTTCCTTCACTCATCACAATAATTCTATCAAATTGTTGAATTGTTGAAAGCCGGTGTGCAACTACAACCAATGTAACTGGCATACTAAACAAATAATCCATAACAATTCTTTCTGAATCATTGTCAAGGGCACTGGTTGGTTCATCTAAGAAAATCACTTTAGGAGAAGAAATGATCGTTCTTGCAATTGAGATTTTCTGCCGTTGTCCTCCTGATAAATTCTGCCCACTTTCGGATATATTTGTTTCTAGTCCTAATGGAAAACTTTCTACCAACTCTGCCAGATTAGTTGCTTTAATGCACTTCATTATCTCTTTTGCTGAAAATGTTCTTCCCATTGTAATATTTTCTCTGAATGTCCCATTAAATAGAACATTTTCCTGTAGTACAATCCCAATACTTTCTCTTAATTTTTGAATATCTAGTTCCTTCACATTATAACTGTCATAAAAGACTTCTCCTTTAGTCGGTTGATAAAGGCTAGCAGCCAATTTTAATAAAGTTGATTTTCCAGATCCACTTGCCCCAACAATTGCAACTTTTTCATTTGGTTTGATTTTTAGTGTAATATCTGAAACGGCCTCTTTTGAAAATCTACTATAACGATAGCAAGCCTTTTCTAAACTTACTGCACCACTAAAATCCGAAAGAAATCCCTCCCCTAATGAAGATCTCTCAGTTGGTGTTTCTAAGATATCCAAAAGTCTGTCCATATAAATCTTAACCAATAAGAATTGACTATAAGAATTCATTATTGATATTATTGGTGTTAAAAAAGCTGCTCCAATTACACTAAAGGCAACAACACCACCTATTGTTATTTGCTGCTGCAAGTAGAGTGTATATCCTATTGCATATATAAGCAATGAGTAAAAGGTTTGTATGGTTTGAGTAATATTTGTTAATACTGATGTATATTTCGCCTTTTTCTTCTCCATTTTAATTTGTTCTTCAAAATTACTCTCCCATTTAACATACATATTTTTTTGTGAATTAGTCGACTTAATTGTAAAAATATTATTAACGATTTCATTAATCATGTCTTGAGACTTAGTTAGTACAACTATCTCATTTTGGTCTATTTTTCGATTCAATTTAGCGTTAATATATGAAAAAATACATAAGATAATCGCTATCAAAATTGTAAAAACCGCTAAATATGTATTATAAGCAAACATTGCTATTAAATATAAAAAAAAGAAAAAAATATCAATAACCAGACCAATAACTTGTTCTATTAAAATCTGACGAATATATGTATTAGAATTTATTCTATATATTAGTTCACCTTTACTACGATTCACAAAATATGAGTACGGAAGATCAAGCAAATGCTCTATTGTCTTACCTAGGAACTCTTTATCAAATGAGGTTTGTAAAGTTGTAATTATTCTAGTTCGCACAAAATTCGAGAAAAAATAAACCAAAATAATCAAACATATTGAAATTATTAAATGGCCTATACTTTGTATTAAGTTTAATGCAGTTCCATCAATAATAAACTGAATTGCATATGGAACAAATAAACTTAAACATTGCATAATCAAAGATACAAGTAAAGTTTTAAAGAGATAGCTTTTATTTTTATTTATGCTTGCAAAGATTGCATTGTTAAATTTAGGCATCTCAAATTTTTTCCGACTATCACTTGTAACATACAAAGCAACTTTAGAGAACTTTTCTTTGAACTCTCCATCGGAAATTTTCATTTTTCCCAAAGCAGGATCAACTATTTGAATATACCTCGAACATACTTTTTCAACAATAATAAAGTGTTTTGAATTCCAAAAAGCTATAAAAGGCATCGGCAACGCTTTTACAGATTCAGCATTGATTTTTACTGCTTTAGAAGTAATATGATACTCACCCAGAATTGTTTGAATTTGACTAAGATTATATCCTCCATTAGGAACACCATATTTTTCTCTTAGATTTGATAATTTTGTTTTTTTTACATAGAAATCTATAAGCATTGACGCACAAGCCAGTCCACACTCGGAATGTTCACTTTGTTGCTGAAATCTGATTCTCATTCTTCTTTTTCACCCCTTTATTCTTTGCTGCCAAATAATCTTTGAATCTACTGAACTCAATCATTCCTGTTTCTCTCCAATATTTACTTTCACCCAATTCTTTATTAGACTTCTTTTCAAATTCAATTTGTTGCATTATAGACGCTTTAGCATTATTAAAAACATTTTCAATAAAAGGATTTGATTGAGGTGGTAAATCCGCATGTTCTACAATTCTATTTGCAATTTTTTCAGTTACCTCATTAATCCACTTGTTATTATCTATTTGATTAGGAAATTGTGCTGCGTTGGCCGAAGCTATCACATTTCCTCCCATAAAAGTCATTATCTCGCATAAAGGCTCTAGAACTGTGGTAAAGCCGTTAGTTGAACATGTACTTAAAACTACAATTGGTTTTCCCTGCAACCTTAATGTATGAGTCCACCATGAAGAACGATCAAGTATTAGTTTTAAATCTGCTGTCATATAATGTAAGTAAACCGGGGAAGCAACAATAAAAATATCTGCACTTAGTATTTTTTCTTGCAAAAGTTCAATTTCATCTTTGATTGAACATTTGGTATTAATGAAACAGTTGTGACATCCAACACAGAATCGTATTTTGTAATCCTGGGGATAGGCAAATTCAGTTTCAAAAATATTCTTATCTAATTTTTCAATAATTTTTTTAGCAAATATTGCTGTATTACCTTCTTTTCTTCTACTTCCATTTAACACAAATATTTTTTTCATAATCAGCCACCTACTTTTCCTTAAGTCAGTACCACCGGCATAGCCGATGGCCTGCTCTGCCCCTATAAGGGGCTATTACCTGCTTGCACCTGAAAGACGCACTGAGGGTCTGCCAACTGCACCACATTCTCAGCAGCTCCTAAAGAGGCTTTTTTCAGCACTTCCTTTCTCCGGCTCAGCTCCAAAAGGAGCTTGCTGGTTTGCTTTGATTTCCTACCGCCACTCCAAGTGGTTTGTTTCTTATTTTTCCTCACCGATTCACCCGTAAATGATTCAATGTACCCTACTAATGACATCTGGTCATATTCCAAGTCCTCTTTTAATTGGTTCTGGATATACGCCTTGATTGCAACTATATTCTTTCCCACTGTGTCAACATAATATCCACGGCACCAGAAATGCCGGTTTCCATACTTATATTTTAAATTCGCATGCTTTTCAAATATCATAAGTGAACTTTTTCCTTTCAAATACCCCATGATTTCTGACACGGAATATTTCGGCGATATCCCTGCCAACATATGGACATGATCCAGACAGCATTCAGCTTCAATAATTTCTATTCTCTTTTGCCGACATAGTGTTCCCAATATTTGTCCTACATCTGCTTTGATTTTCTTATAGATTACCTGTCTGTGATATTTCGGTGCAAAAACAATGTGATACTTGTATTCCTATTTTGTATAGGCTAAACTATTATTATCTATATTGAACCTCCTGTGTTTTTTATTTATGGTTTGTAAACCCACTTTTATTATAACACAGGAGTTATTTATATCTAGAGAGATTCCTTCCCCCACATAAGAGGGGTTTATTTTTACTGTGACACAATTATAAATTTCTAGAGGAAAACTTTCCTCTAGAAATTTATACCTCTAAGCATCTATATTTAGCATTTAACTGCTGAAATAATTGCTCCTGAAATAGCTCCTGAAATTGCACTTGCTGCAGATGCACATTTTGCAGATGAATGCTGTGAAAATGCCACAGAAAGAGCGACACAAGCAGGCGATGTTGTAATTTCTCCTGAAATATCATCTCCTGATCCCTGTACCATCGTCATTTCAGCAATGCTCATATCTTCAAATGTATCTCCAACAATCGCCTTTGTATTGATTTCTGACATATACTTCTCCCCCTCCTTTCTTCTTTATTTTATATTGAAAACTAAATCTGGACGTGCACTATCCTTCTTTAGCTTCAAGCAGTAAAACATTATTGATTTGATTGGATGAGTATAAATATATCCATCCTACTCCACTGATACCATCAAATATACCTTTTGTTTTAATATTTCCAATTTCAGGAATTTTAAATGTATCAATTAAAGCATTCATATGTAAATTAGACATCCACAATTGTAACAAAGATTTCCATCTCTCATCGTGTGTATATTCATATATCATTTTTAGAGTGGTGGCTATACTACCATTTCCATGACAAAGACTATCCTCGCACCACATAGAAGATAACGACTTATGAAACCTTTCAATGAGTTGATTCAACTGCTTTTTATCAATAGATAACGGAATAATTTCTAAAAGTTTTAATCTTGCTTGAATCATTCCTGATAACCCCCAGCACCATTTGTATATGTTTTTCTGTGGAAGTTTCATTTGGAATTCTTTCATCAAAAAGTCTCTAACAATTTCCGGAGCAACTACTTTTCCGGATGCTAATCCCAACATAATTCCGCTAATCCCATGAGCAATCCCGACTTTTGTCATTGCCTTTTCTTTTCCAGACTCAACTCTATCACGTAATACTTCAGAAAAATTCTGAATAATCTGATCTTTAATATAATCTTTGCCAAAGATAGATTGACTTGTTGACAGTAAATGGATAATACCTGCAATTCCCGAGATATAATCTGATTCTACTAATTTATGGATATCCTCAACTTTCATAGTTTCGAGTTTCTTTATCGTAAAATCCATGTATTCCTTATCGCTTACTGTACTTAAATATCTATACTCTAATGTAAGTGGGTAAACCGGGGATAACCATCCTGTAAATGCACTTTGGAATCCAGTGTTTTTTGTTTGCTCTATAGCAGTATTGATTAACCTTTGGTAATATTCAAAATACATCTTCTGCCTTGTTCTCATATACAGTTCTAAGAAAAATACCGCTATACCACTTAATCCGCTATATAGACTTTCATCACATGGCACTATTTTCCAATGTTTATTTTTATCGCAATCAATACTTAAAAATGAGCATTTATTACCTTTTGTATACGATTCGCCAATCATTTTATTTGCTATCTGTTTCGCCGATTTAACATAATTAAATTTCTGGCTTATAAAGCCAATATCCCTTTTTTGAATCCTTTGATTTAGCTTAGCATCTGATATTCCAAGTGCCGTCAGCAATATTGCTCTCTGCCTTACGAGTGTCTCTTGAGTTAGATTTTTTACTCTATCTACCGACAACTCAAATCCAGACTTACTATGATAATTCTTATACAAATTTCCTTGACTATCTATAATGTCCCTTGAGTTTGTATAAGAAAAAAAAATAGGAATATCATTGAATAATAAATCTCGTACCTCACTCTTAATTATTCGTTTATCAAAGTATGGGAATGCCCAAATATTCATCATCAATCGTTCTCGATATTTCATTTCTTGATTATATGCCGGGTGATTCGCATACCTAATCATCGATGCATATTTTTCTGTCGATTTAATCAAGGAGCGAATTTTTTTCCCTTTAAAAACATTTAATGTTTCAAGGAATTCACTCTTATGACTTATCACAAAATGCATAAAATCATCAAAACCCTCTAAAATTTTCAAACTATACTTTTTTACATCAACATCTTCTGAGTTGCCCAGACGGGGAATATTATTACCGCCTGGAAAATATCCCGGAACTTTCTTATAATGAAACTGATCCGTATTAAGTTCTGTAGGTGACAGAAACTTTTGGGAAAGTTTTACTTCTTTTCCGTTTAATGCACTTAGATCAACCTGATCGTTCATACCAACACTTACTTGTTTTGGAAGCAAAAACGAATTCGAAACAGAGTCAACCTCTAAAGTTCTTAAAAGTTCCACATAAATCGTTTGATTTTCCATAGCTGGTGACACCTGAAAAGCTGTTTCTATATCAACTATCACCGGATATTCTCCGTGGGCAATGATATTTTCTAAATGCAAGTCATTCAAATTAACTAAATAGCATAATGCAATCAAATAACCATATCGAATATAAAAGTTCTGCACTTCTTCTTCATTACAACAAAATTTTGGAGCAATGAATTCATTATATGTATACTCTTTCTTGTAAATCCCTTTTGGAATCTTAATAGGTAGTAGATCAGATACTCCTACATACCACTCAACAAATTTGTCAAAAGATTTACCAATTGACAAATCTTTCGGCTTATAAACTAATTTCCTATCATCAAAACTTAAAATGGAAACAGAATTACCCTGTTCATGAGAATCACCTGTAGAGAGCGTTATTTCTGTTAAATTTAACTTATCAACTTTTAAGAATTGCTCTATTTCAAGATGATCTCTTTCAATGTTTTGCAACAATGTAGTATAATTCTTTATCAAATACATGGTTCTCACTGTTGCCAACCTTGCTGCAACTGGATATCTATCAAATAATTCCATAAAACTGTCTTTCGAAAAAAAAGTGTTTTTTAAAAATTCCTGAAAACGTGCCTCTTTATCCTCACTCTCAAATTGGTATGATTGCTTATACTCCTCAAGACTGATAGCTATAATTTTCCCCATTATGTTAAACATTTCCATCAAATGCGCCTCGATAAACGAATCTAGAATCGAATCGGATACTTTAATATTGTTTAGTTGTCCTATTACCTGTTTTATTTGTCGAACCAGATATTTATTAAAAGGTAATGTAGGTAGGTGCACCCCAACACAATAATCAATTTTACTATATTCAAAAGTACTCATAATCTCGGTAAATACATTGTACCAATTATCATTTTTAGCTGTTGATGTAATGCCACCATTTCCCGGCTGAAGTGAAAATGCAAACGCATCTTTCGATATTTTCATTTCATTCAACATAACATCAAAGTACCTATCAGTTAATAAAGTACGAACATTGCGCCACTCCTTAAAATATGAATAATCAACATTCTGTCCAATCGAATAATCTTTGCACTTTTCTTCGATTGTCTTTGCATTTTCAATAAGTTTATTCATCTCCACTCCTCCGTACGTTTTTAGGTAATATCAACTTTATATGCCTAGATCGGCTCAACCCAGTAAAATTAATAGTTCCAGAGGCTATGAGCCTTTACCTATCCTTTCTTTGGCTTGAGTATCCAAAATTTCACGTCGGAAATCCAGTCAACACCAGGCTGAGAACTCGTTAAATTCAGCCTTAACGGGGTTTCTGTAAATAAAATATGATTGACAAACTCAACAGAAAGAGATACGATTTTTTCATAATTCGTTTTACACTACCCATTTTTATGACTTATTTCAAGTAATTTTGTCTATATAAAATATATCACACTAATTTCTTTATTTTAGCAACATGTTATAATTCCGAAATCCAATGTAACTTTTCCCACTATAGCAATGACGTTCTTTATATCAATGTTACTCTCTGTAAATAAAATAATAAAAAAGAGTCGCGAATGTAATCTGTTATTGACATTTTGTTATCTATGTGTTACTATATATCATATAATGAATCGATTCATTTGATAATATGGTGAAACGAATGGTCTTTTGTAATTTTGGATAGTTTCTGCGCAGGTAGCATAAGTGCCACATTTTTAATTACCCATAATGTGTTTTTGGGAAAAAGGGAGTTTAATCAAAAAGAAATTGCAGTCCATACAAAATAAGAACTGCAATTTCTGAAAAATTATAAAATAGGAAGGAGGTAACCATTTTGGTTTTGAATCGGATCAAGGTTTTGAGAGCAGAGCGTGATTGGACTCAAGCAGATCTAGCTGACAAAGCAGACATTTCTCGTCAAGCAATTATATCTATTGAAAAATACAAATATACACCTTCACTAGAGTTGGCCTTCAAAATCGCAGATATTTTTAAAGTTCCAATTAATGAAGTTTTTATATATAAAGGAGGTGATATAAATGAATGATCAAATAATCATTTTAATTTTTCTTATTTTTACATTTGCAGGAACCATGTTTCTTTATTTATGGAAAGCAAAAAAACAATATGACTACAAAAATGATGAACGTTGGCAAGTAATCCAAAACAGAGCAAATGGTTCAGCTAATTGTCTCAATTGGATTTTAGTTGTTTTTATAGCCATAAGTTCAACTATACCTTTCTTTCATGAGATTAGGTTAACCTTTACGTTTTCACGTGTAATGACCTATAGCCTAATTTATTTTGGAATTCGTAACATAGTTGAATTCTTTGCTTTATTGTACTTTGATAAGAAAATCTAACTTTTGAGCAACATATCTCAAAAGAAAAGAATGTAAATTTACTGTGTCTACAAAATTTGAGGTCTTCTGATATGGATATATAACCCAAAATAACAAACCCAGCAGCCCTACACTAAAAATCCATGAAAAATGGGAAATTTTCCTAAAACTCAAATGTCGATTTTGAAAGTGGAGAACAGCACCTAATACAAAACAATAATATAGTGGTGTAAAAAAATGATTTTACGGAGCATTCAAATACAAAAGCGAGGAATGGCAACCAGTCAAAAATAGTTTTTGGACAGTCTGATGGGGAGAAAAACACGAACCTACTCATACCACTAGCTCAGCCCAACATCATAAATTTAAGAAAAACAGAAAGGAATCTTAACCATAGGTTCCTTTCTTTATGTTAAAATATAGACAGTGGTATCTATGAGTAAATCTTATAAAAGAAGATTTCATAAATTTCCCGAATTACTATCCAATCCAAAACTTATCAATTATGCAAGACATCCTAGAAGCACTTCATTTTTTGCGAAAATGAAAAATATCATTGCAAAG
>Ga0137306_102768_pt1 | contig 14160 bp, 10 predicted proteins | sample Inofroosms_March_FD_97187 | JGI IMG/M metagenome (GOLD analysis project Ga0137306, IMG submission 97187) | Mouse cecal microbial communities from Vienna, Austria - N-Acetylneuraminic and N-Acetylglucosamine D2O microcosms_March | ecosystem: Host-associated > Mammals > Digestive system > Large...
TCCTGGCACAGCTGATTATGTAATTCCTTATGAGTCCCTTCCTCATACCACTTCTTCGGGTATTTCCACGCACGGTTATCTGTGGAAATGATTCCGTTATAAGCAGGTCTGTCGTCTTTGCCCCACGGATACAGTCCCTTTCCGTGACCGCATACGGCAATTCCCAATACATCTTTCCCATCAATATCCGCTTTTTCAAGCGCCCTTTTCACGCACTCACAGTTGGCAAGCCACAGCTCTTCCATATCTCTTTCCGTGTAGCCGGATCTGGGAGTAATGGTCTTCGTATGCTTTCCTGCCGTGGCAATCTCGTTGCCTTCCAGATCAAAGATCGCAGCTTTTGTCGATGTACCTCCGTTGTCCAAACCAATCAGATACTTTGTCACGTTCCGTTTTCTCTCCCTTTCTGAGTTCTCTTCAAATCCCCCTGTAATACAATGCATTTTCCAAAACACTATTTGTAATATCTTTTATAAATGCACTTTATATAATAGATTATATATATCGCACATTTATTTGTCAAATACTTTTTTGTATTTCGTCATTTTATACATTTTCCGGTATCTATTTTTGTATATATTTTCCACTAATCCTTTGTTTTTCAAAATTTTTCCGTATTATATTTTTTATTAAAAAATGGATTTTATAAATTTATTTTCAATAACTGACAGTAATATATCTCCGACGCCGCCATTATTGGAAAACATTGACTTTCAAAATTAAGCATGTTAATATAATAAAAACCATTACTTCCGCAGGCGGATATAAATATGAAACTTACCGTTAATAATAAAATTAAAAAGAATAACCGTTCCCAGGTTTTTCAGCTTTTATATAAGAAAGATTCCTTAAGCAAGCGGGATTTTCAACTGCAGCTCGGACTTTCGCTTCCTACCGTCACGCAGCACCTGACCAGCTTACTGGACGAAGGGCTCATTTACAGCAACGGATACATGACCAATACCGGCGGGCGCAATGCCGTGACTTATTCTGTCACGCATAATGCCAGACTTGCTATCGGACTGGACGTCACAAAGCACCACATTACGGCTGTCGTCATCAATCTGCACGGTCTTGTCATTGCACAGCTTCGGATCCGTTATACTTATGAACGTACAGAAGCATACTTCCAGCATCTGGGGAAGATTGTTGATCAGATTATTTCCGAGAATTCCATCGATCGCACACGGATTCTCGGCGTGGGAATCGGGCTTCCAGGCCTTACCAACGCCTCTTATGACCGTGTTGTATACGGAAAGATCCTCGATATTGAGAATTCCACTACCGAAGATTATTCCCGGTATATTGATTTTCCAGTCCGCATCATTAATGATGCCAAAGCCGCATGCAATATTGAACTTCACAGCCTGGATAATACGACTCCCAACGGCTTCTATATCATGCTCAGTAATAACGTAGGCGGCGCTATCTTTATCAACAATTCCGTCTACATGGGAGATGATTTCCGCAGCGGTGAAATCGGACACCTGAACATTCACCCGGGCGGACTGCAGTGTTACTGCGGCCAGCGCGGATGTGTGGATCCTTACTGTTCCGCCACCGTTCTTGCCGCCATTTCCGATGGCAATTTAAGTCAGTTTTTTGAGCTTCTGGACAGAGGGGACGCCACCGCGCGCTCGATCTGGTCCGCTTATCTGCAGCATCTAGCACTGGCAGTAAGGAATGTACGCACACTTTTCGACTGCCCGATCATCATCGGCGGATATGTGGGAGCTTATATTGATAAATATCTGGATGAGTTAAAAGAGATTTTGAATGGATACAATTCCTTTGACAGGAACTCAGATTATGTAATCGCCTGCAAATATAAGACGGAATCCATTGCGGCAGGCGCAGCATTGTCTTTTATAAAAGAATTTCTTTCGGCAGTCTGAACAACCGGACGCAAAAAATGGCAGAAGCTTTCGTCTATCCAAAGCGGTTCTGCCATTTTTATATTTATTCTGTTTAATCTTCCAGCGACTCTTTAATTTTTTCCATAAAACCTTTTTTCTTCGGTTTTGTCGCAGTATTCTTCTGGTTCAGGGAATTGCCGCTCTCCAGATCGTATTCTTTCAGCGCTTCTTTCGCCGCATGCGACAGGTTCGTGGGCACCTGTATGACCAGTGTCACATAGTGATCGCCGCGCACATTCTTATTGCGGAGCGACGGCATCCCCTTTCCGCGCAGGCGGACTCTTGTATCTGTCTGCGTTCCGGCCTTTACATCATATTCCACTTCTCCATCCACGGTTTTAATACGGATCGTTCCTCCAAGAGCCGCCAGAGGGAACGTAATCGGCACAGTGGAAAAAATATCAATATCCTGTCTCTGGAATACCGGATGCCTAGACACAATCACTTCCACCAGAAGATCGCCTCTTGGCCCTCCGTTGGAACCAGGTTCTCCCTTTCCCCGAATTCGGATACTCTGTCCGTTGTCGATACCCGCCGGAACCGTAACCGATATTTTCTTTTTGCTGGAAATAAATCCTGTTCCATAACAGTCCGGACATTTATCTTTGATAATCTTGCCGCTTCCGTTGCATTCCGGACATGTTCTTACATTCTGCACCATACCAAACAACGACTGCTGCGTATAGACTACCTGCCCTTTGCCGCCGCATTTGGTACAAGTCTGCGGATCCGTTCCCGGCTTCGCTCCGCTCCCGTGACAGGTCCTGCATTCATCCTTCAGTGTCAGTTCCAGCTCTTTCTCACAGCCTTTCACCGAATCCTCAAAAGTAATCCTCACGCTGGCACGTACATCCGCGCCCCGCATGGGACCGTTGCCGGTCCTCCGGCTTCTTCCTCCTCCGAACAGATCGCCGAAAATATCACCAAAAATATCACCCATATCCGCACCCGTAAAATCAAAACCGCCGAAGCCTCCGCCCCCGCCGCCCTGATCAAACGCCGCATGTCCGAACTGGTCATATTTCCGTCTCTTGTCCGCATCACTTAAAATGGCATAGGCCTCCGATGCTTCTTTAAATTTCTGCTCCGCTTCCTTATCCCCGGGATTCATATCCGGATGATATTTTTTTGCCAGTTTTCGATACGCACTTTTAATGGCTGAATCATCCGCGTCTTTACTTACCCCAAGGACTTCGTAATAGTCTCTTTTCGTCTCTGCCATAATCTGTCATCTACCTCTCGTCAAAACCGCCGAATGCCCACGGCCAATGATATTGACCGTGGGTCATCTTTCTGCCTGCAGTCTCCTGCTTTATACTTCTCTATAGTCTCCGTCTACCACATCGTCCGCAGCCTGAGAGCACTGTGCACCGCCCATATCCGGGCCTGCCCCCTGCGCTCCTGCAGCGCCTGCGGCCTGTGCCTGCTCATACATCTTCTGGAACAGATTCTGAGACGCGGTCATCAGGTCCTCCCTTCCGGACTTTAATGCGTCAATATCCGCATCGGAGATGTCTGTCTGATTTGCAGTTCTCTCCACAACCGCTTTCAAAGAAGCAATCTTTTCTTCTACCGCCGCTTTCTCGGAAGCATCCAGATTTGCTCCGGCCTCTTCCAGCGCTTTCTCTGTCTGGAATACTATCGCATCCGCATCATTTCTCGCGTCAATGCCTTCTTTGCGTTTTCTGTCCTGTGCTTCGAACTCAGCCGCTTCTTTCACAGCCTTCTCGATGTCGGAATCCGACATGTTGGAACCTGCGGTAATCGTAATATGCTGCTCTTTTCCGGTTCCCATATCTTTTGCGGATACATTCACAATACCGTTGGCGTCAATATCAAACGTAACCTCAATCTGCGGAACACCGCGCCGTGCGGGCGGGATCCCATCCAGACGGAACTGTCCAAGCGACTTGTTGTCTTTTGCAAACTGTCTCTCACCCTGTACAACATTGATATCAACCGCAGTCTGATTGTCCGCTGCCTTGGAGCAGATCTGGCTCTTCTTGGTCGGAATGGTCGTGTTGCGTTCAATCAGCCTCGTCGCAATGCCTCCCATGGTCTCGATAGACAGAGACAGCGGCGTTACATCCAGAAGAAGGATGTCGCCTGCACCGGCATCGCCTGCCAGTTTGCCGCCCTGAATAGAAGCGCCGATTGCTACGCACTCATCCGGATTCAGGGTTTTGCTCGGCTCATGTCCGGTCAGCTGCTTTACTTTATCCTGTACTGCCGGAATACGGGTAGAACCGCCTACCAGCAGAACCTTGCCCAGTTCGGACGGGCTTACTCCCGCATCGCGGAGCGCAGCCTGTACCGGGTTTGCTGTGCGCTCTACCAGATCATGGGTCAGTTCGTCGAATTTTGCTCTGGTCAGATTCATATCGAAATGAAGCGGTCCATCGCTGTTCATGCTGATGAACGGCAGGTTGATATTCGTCGTTGTCGCGGAGGAAAGCTCTTTTTTCGCCTTCTCAGCCGCCTCCTTTAATCTCTGGAGCGCCATCTTGTCATTTGACAGATCCACACCATTTAACTTTTTGAACTCGGACAGCATCCAGTCCGTGATCTTCTGGTCAAAGTCATCACCGCCAAGACGGTTGTCTCCGGCTGTTGCCAGTACTTCGATCACGCCGTCGCCGATCTCAATGATCGATACGTCAAATGTACCGCCGCCCAGGTCATAAACCATGATTTTCTGTTCTTTCTCATTGTCAAGGCCATATGCAAGCGCTGCTGCCGTCGGCTCGTTAATGATACGTTTTACATCCAGACCTGCAATCTTACCGGCATCCTTCGTCGCCTGTCTCTGCGCGTCATTAAAATATGCCGGAACGGTAATAACCGCCTCTGTCACTTTCTCTCCAAGATAGTTTTCTGCATCCGCCTTCATTTTCTGAAGGATCATGGCTGAAATCTCCTGCGGGGAATATTTTTTATCATCAATAGTCACTTTGTAATCGCTGCCCATGTGTCTCTTGATGGAAGAGATGGTCTTCTCCGCATTTGTGACTGCCTGCCTCTTGGCAGGTTCTCCTACCAGACGCTCTCCGGTCTTGGTAAACGCCACGATCGACGGTGTAGTTCTTGCTCCTTCTGTATTCGCAATCACGGTCGGTTTTCCACCTTCCATAACGGATACGCATGAATTTGTAGTTCCCAGATCAATACCGATAATTTTACTCATAATGATTCCTCCTGTTACAGTTCTGTATCTGTTTTTGATTTATTTAATTTGCCACTGATACCATGCTGTGCCGAAGCACTGCATCTTTATATTGATAACCTTTCTGGAATTCTTCTGCGACGATATTCTCGCCCAGCTCTTCTTTCTCCACGTGCATGACTGCATTGTGAAGGTTCGGATCAAATTCCTGGCCGACCGCCTCGATCGGGGTTACACCCAAATCCGTCAGCACCGTCATCAGCTGCTTGTAGATCATCTCCATGCCGCTGGCTACCGGTCCTTCTTTCTCCTCTGCCGGAATACTTTTAATACCCCGTTCAAAATTATCCACAACCGGAAGAATCTTTTCAATCACATCCCTTGCACCTATGGTGTACATCTGCGACTTTTCTTTCTCCGTTCGGTTACGGAAATTCTCAAATTCTGCCAGCTGTCGCTTCACTTTATCCGTCAGTTCCGCGATCTGCTCATCTTTCTTATCCTTCTTCTCTCTTTTCTTAAAAAAGCCCTTCTTCTCTCCCGGTCCGGAAGCCTGTTCCGTCTCCGGCTCTTCCTGATCCTCCTCTGCTCCCGCCGGCGTATCCGACACTGCTTCGGATCCGCTCTCAGCTTCCTTCTGCTCTTTTACGGCTTCCTCCGTCTCTTCTGTCAGAGACTCTTCCTGCACGCTTTCTTCCTGTAATTCTTTTTCAAGTTCTTTCTTTTCTTCCAACTGTGTCTCCACCTTTCTATTTGTGGAAAACGTCGTCCAGCTGATCCATCAATGTCTTCAGCGTACTCATGACGTTCTCATAATCCATTCTTTTCGGACCTATAATTCCAACCGTTCCATGCAGACCCTGCCCGAGTTCATACGTGGCAGTCACAACGCTGCAGTCTTTCATGCTCTGAATCGGTGATTCACTCCCGATATAGACCTGAATTCCTTTATCTTCCTTATTCAATGTCTCCGTAACCAGTTCGGCCAGCATCTGCTTTTCTTCCAGAGTCTGAATCAGCTCACTGGCTTTCCCATTATCGCTCAATTCCGGATAGCGGAAGATATTCGTTGCCCCGCCTGTGTAGATCTCCATCCCTTCATCAGAATGGATGGCTTCCGCCACTGCATCCACTACATCACTGATAATATTACTATGGATGCCTGCCTGCTCTTTCATACTGGAAATCATCTGCAGATTAATCTCTGCAATCGTCTTTCCATTAAGCATTGTATTTAAAAGAATGTTCAGCTTCAGAATCGTCTCTCCATCCAGTTCCTCACAGAGAGGAATCAGTTTATTACGGATCACATTGCCTTCCGCTACAATCACTGCCAGGATCTGATGTTCATCCACTTTTGACAGCTGAATAAATTTCAATTTATTCTGATGATACTGAGGAGCGGATATCATGGTCGCATAGTTGGTATTATTAGCCAGTACTTTCACTACCCGCTTCAGCACCTGCTCAAGCTTATCGGTCCGCCGGATCATCAGCTCTTTCAGATCAGTGACCTCGCGCTCCTTCTCCTCCATCAGGTAATCCACATACAGCCGGTATCCTTTGTCCGAAGGAATCCGCCCTGCCGACGTATGAGGCTGTATAATATAACCCATTTCCTCAAGGTCCGACATTTCATTGCGGATTGTAGCGGAACTCAACTTCAGATCTGAATATTTTGATATGGTCCTGGACCCCACCGGTTCCCCGGTCTCCAGATAGGTCCGGATAATCGCATGCAGAATCTTCCGCTTTCTCTCATCCAGATCCACCGTCGCACACCCCTTTTCGTTTTTGTTAGCACTCGGCTTTTAAGAGTGCTAACATTTACTGAGATAAAGATAGCACCCCGAAGGGTGCTTTGTCAATACCTTTATCATTTTTTTATGGAAAATTTCCCTCTCCTTTACCGGGTCTTCAAAAATACATACTCTCTCTGTGCCTTTTCATCCTCCGGATAGGTTTCCAGATAGCTTTCCATCTTCAGCTTCGCCGTCTCAAAATCTCCTTTCTGCTCATACACAACGATCTCATTTGCCAGCAGCTCCTGCCGGACTGCACCCTCTCCTTTGGAAAGTCCCGCTTCCAGCGTGGCAAGCGCCCCGTCATAATCTCCCTGTCCAATCTGCCACGAGGCTACTTTGGCATAGGCTTCCTGATGTTCGGGTGATTCGCCTTCCAGGTAACTCTGAAACAGGGTAATCGCATAATCTGTATTCCCCATCTGCCAGTACAGCTCCGCCTCCCAATAGACTGCTTCCGCATTGCCCGCTTTGGAAGCACTCTCCAGATATGTCTTCGCATTGGTGTAATCTTCCATGTAATAAGAAAGCCTTCCCAGCATGACCGTATCTTTTTTGGACGTATGTTCGATCGCCGCCGCAAAATCTTCCTTTGCAGCCGGCAGATTCTCTTCTTTCTGATACATCATTCCTCTGGCCATATAAATCTCGGCGCTTTCTTTCAGATCCAGTATGGCTGTACAGGTATCAATTGCCTTCTGAAGCTCCCCGGCATGGTACAAAGCGGATGCCTTGTACGCCGCAATATCCAGTTCCAATGCCCCCGCATGCAGACCGGCAAGCTGAAGAGCTTCCTCATATGAAGCAACTGCACCTTCATAATCTCCTTCCAGCGCCTGCTGCATCCCCTGACTGCGAAGAGAGAGCTGCTGCTCTTCCACCTCTTTGCTTTTTCCGCAGCCGGCAAGACAGAGCATACACAGCCCTGCTGCCATCCATTTCCAGTGCTTCATTCCTGTCCCTCCTGCCAGAACGATGGATTCATGGTACATATTTTTATGATCTTCTTCGGAAGCTTCCGATACTGCTTTCCTGTTTGATAGCCCAGAAACTTTCCTGCATTCTGTGTAATAATCCCGGCAACAAGCCATGGTTTCCTGATCCGTATACAATGTTCTATACTTTTTATCGCCAGCCGCATGCCTTCCGACTCCGACCGGACTCCGGCAAATACTTCCGGATGCATGGTCTGAGAGACAGCCAGATCAAAATATCTGCGGAACTGCTGCACGGCACTGTAGTTATGCGAGTGAATCACACACGCATCCGCGCAATAAGCAATCTTCCCTCCTGCCTGAATCAGTTTTCCTGCCAGAATCATGTCTTCATTGAAAATGGTTTTCTTCTCAAAACCGCCCAGCTGAAGATAAGCATCCCGTCTCCACGCCGCACAGACATTGGAACAAAAGAATGCTTTTACCCCCATTTTAGAAATTTTTTCGTTTCCTTTTATACAACTTTGTTCCGGATAATTAAAATTCCGGGTGTATCGTTCCACTTCACTGCAGTCTTTCTTCGGAAGCTGCCTCGCATAAGCAACCCACACGTCCTCATCCGCAAACATCTTCAAAAGATTTTTTATCAGATCCCGGTTTGCAGGAACTGCGTCCTGTGTCATACAGACCACCACGTCCGCCGCAGAGCCGCGTATCCCCTGATCACGCGTTCCCCCATGGTCAAACTGATCCTTTGTCAGATGATGAATCTCCAGATTGTCACGTCCGTCCATAATCTCTTCCGGAAAAAAAATCTCTTCCGTATTCATAATGATAATCTTCCGCACCGGGCTGCTTTGCTCTTTCAGTCGGTTCAGAAGAATTTCCAGCTCTTTTCCCGGACGATACACCGGAATCAATACATCCACTGTCAGCATAATCCAAGAACCTCTCATCAAACAGGAAAAGCGGTTACCGGTCACACTGTGACCGATAACCGGACCCGATTAATCCTCTGTATCTTCCGAAATCCCTGTATCCTGTATAATCTGGTCGGAAATTGCCTGCACCTCTTCCGACGGCACATACTCGTAATTATTAAACAGATATTCGTGAAGCTGTTTTACATTTGCCGCCAGATTCACCGGAATAACACAGGAACCTTTTCCTTTGATGCTTCCCGGCACTCTGTCAAACGGGAATCCCTGGGTATCCACAATATCATACCCCATCATCTCCGGAGCCATCTGAAGCAGCTGTTCATTCGTATAATTTGTTGCAATTTTCGAGAAAACAGCATTAATAATTTCATTGATCTGCGCAATATCTGCTTTTTTCGCTGTATTCACGATCTCCATGATGACTTCCCTCTGACGCTCTGTCCGTTTAAAATCATCTCCCGCCGTATAACGGATACGGCAGTAAGAAGTTGCCTGTACTCCGTCAAGCAGCTGAAGTCCTGTATGCGTCAGCTTCTCTGTCTCCACACCTGTTACCTTGGATGTCTCCACCGTATAGTTATTCAGATGTTCAATCTCCGCTTCATCTACATCAATATTGATTCCGCCCAGCAGGTCAATCGTCTCTGTCAGTGCGGCAAAGTCCACGCTGATATAATACTGAATATCCAGGTCCAGATTCCGGTTCAGCATACCGATTGCCTGCTCCGGCCCGCCCGCTGAATAGGCTCCGTTACATTTATTGAATTTTCCGTTCGTCAGGTCCAGATAAGTATCACGATAGACCGATACAAGTTTTACTTCTTTTGTATCATTGTTGATACTGGCAATAATCATCGTATCGCTGCGGTTCCCTTTGCCAAGCTGTCCCGGTGTTCTGGTATCCAGTCCGAACAGCGCCACATTGGTATACCCGGACATGGTCTGTACGGTTTCTTCCGGTATGTTCTCATTGATCTGTAGTTTTTCCGGGTCCACATTTGGTCTTTGAATCTTGTCAAGCTGTCTTACAATATAAAATCCCGCCACCAGTATCAGCAGAAGAAAAATCTCAATTCCAAAAATAACAAACCGTTTCTTTTTCTTTGCCGTCTTTTTTCTGGAAGGATTTCTTTTTTTTGCATTCAGAGAGGAAGAGCCGGTCGATGCACTTCTTTTTGAGGAACTCTTTTTTCCACCTGTCTTTTTCATCGTTTCTTTTGCCATAATTCATCCTTTCTACGCCTGTCAATAAGCATTCTTATTTACAAAACCTTTGAAAAACGTAAGGAACAAAATCTTGATATCCAGTCCCAAAGTCCAGTTTTCAATATAATACAGGTCGTATTCAATACGTTTTTTAATTGATGTATCTCCCCGGTATCCATTAACCTGCGCCCAACCTGTCAACCCTGGGCGCACCTGATGTTTCACCATGTAACGTGGAATCTCCTCTCTGAATTTTTCCACGAAAAAAGGGCGCTCCGGACGCGGCCCCACCAGGCTCATGTCACCCTTCAGGATATTAAACAGCTGCGGAAGCTCATCAATGCTGGTGCCGCGGATAAATCTTCCGACCCATGTAACACGCGGGTCATTCCGCACAGTCCATGCTTTCTTCTCGCTTCCCGCTGACTGTACCTCCATGGAACGGAATTTATACATCTGAAAAATCTGGTTGTGGAGCCCTACACGCTCCTGTTTATATATCATCGGCCCTTTGGAAGTTGCTTTTACCAAAACAGCCGTAACCAGCATTACCGGCGAAAAAATAACAATTGCAACCACTGACCCTGCAATATCCATAATCCGTTTACAGATCATATTAAACGTATTGGTAAGCGGTACATGACGTATATTGACCACCGGAAGTCCAAGCAGATCTTCCGTATACGGTCTTGTGGGAATAATATCATTATAATCAGGAACAAATTTTGTATGCACGCCTGACTTCTCACAGGCAGCAACCAGCCGCTTTAATTTATAATATTCCTGAAGCCCCAGTGTCAGGGCGATCTCATCCAGACGATTATTTTCCAGAATCTGCTCCAGTTCATCTGTGGTTCCAAGAATTGAGACTCCTTTATACTTATAACCGATTTCCTTGTTATCATCCAGAATTCCTTTTATTTTATAACCCCACTGCGGATTGGCGCGGATACGGTCTATAAAAGCCTCCGCTGCGCTGCTGTAGCCGACAAAAATAATATGGCGCAGATTGAAGCCGCTCTTTCTCATCCTGCGCAGCGCTATACGGATCAGATTGCGGACACATGTCTCCAGTATGATGTTGATGACATAAAAATAAAGCAACATCGTCTTGGAATAATAATCTGCATAGTCATTATAACTGCGGAGCAGAAACAGTGTGCCCATGATCAGCAGAAGCCCGATCGTATTTGCCTTTATAATATTGCCGCCTTCCAGCCTCCGGCCCTGCAGGCGTTTGGATGCGTAAAGATTGAAGGCCAGATATAACGTCAAATACAACGGCACAATCGGGATCAGCACGATACAGTACTGAATAAAACTTAAACCTTCCGGTCCATCCAGTATGACAAACTTATATACCCATGATAACAGATATGCAATGCAGACAGAAAGAGCGTCCAGCACTACATACAGCCGGTTAAAATACCGTTGATTATCCTTAATCAAAGTAGCTCACCTGTTCTTCCTGCTGTCATAACAACGGTATTAACAGCAGAATGTTCTTCCAAAGTTCCAATTGAATTTTCACATAGTTCAGAGCATGTCCCATATGAAACCTGACTTTTTTGTCGGAGTTTTCTCTGCAAAGACGCAGTCCGCGCAAAAGTCCTTCCAGATAATCTTTTCCCAGTCCTTTTTTTAAAAAAAACAGATACTTAATGGCGGCCCCTGCAGACAGCAACGGCAGATTCAGCAGTATTTGCAAAAAAGGCATATTTTTATATATAAGATAGACATTATTTCCTGCCGAATGCAGGACTTTAAAATGGTTATGCCGGGATCCGCTTGTCGCGCTTCCTACATGAAAGACTTTTGCCTCCGGAACATACCAGTGATAGTAACCGTATATCTTTGCCCGATAAGACAGATCCATATCCTCAAGATATGCAAAATGCACCTCATCGAATCCCCCCAGCTTTTCTACCAGTTCTTTCCGATAAATTGCCGCTCCCGCGCAGGAAGAAAATATCTTCCTTCCTCTGGAATATGCTCCTGCCGGCCTGCCTCTGCCTTTTGTGAATCCCCATCCAAGAGCGCAGTAATAATCTCCTGCATTATCAAGAAGTTCCCGATTCTTATACTGCAGCATCCTTGATGCACAGGAAAATCTTCCGGCATCCTCGCGCACAGCCGCCAGCAGATGCCTGGCAAAGTCCGGGTGAACCTCCGTATCATTGTTCAAAAGTATGACATACGGGCTGTCCGCCCGCCTGATTCCTTCATTTACTGCCCTGCAAAAACCATAATTTCTGTCCAGACATACAAGAACACATTCCGGAAAATGTTCCCGGATATATTCCCGGCTCCCATCTGAAGAGCCATTGTCCACCACTATGATCTGTGCGGACACATCCGTCTGTTCAGATACGGAACGAAGACAGATTCCCAGAAATGAGATCCCGTTATAATTCGGAATCACAATCGACACGTCTGACATGCGCCGTCCCCTCTAACGAAACTCCTGAAGCCGGCAGTCTGCGTCCTCCAAAGAGAGATTACAATTATAATAGCCATCCGGTTCCTGAAGCAGTTCTTTCCATTTCTTTTCAAAAGCCGCCGCCCGTCTGGTCTTTTTTTTGCGGCAGGCATATTTCTGTTCGGTCAGAATGATTCCAGGATCATAAATGTTCCGAAGACCGAGCTTCTCCAGTTTCAGACAAAGATCTACATCTTTCATTCTGTCTTCCACATCCTCTGAAAAGCCGCCTGCTTCCAGAAAATGCACCTTTTCAACCATCATAGCCTTACCTGACACTGCATGGTAATTCTGCTGCAGTACAGCTTTATGAAAATAACCGCTGTAGCCCATGAAAAGCCCTTCGAAGGCATCTCCCACAAGTCCTTTTAACCCCAGAATCTTTGCCCCGTATCGAAGCCTTCTGCCGCTGTTGTAAATACGGCCGCCAACGGCTCCCGTTCCTGCACGCTGGGCGTTTGCCAGAAATATTTCCATCCATCCTCTGCTGAAACGCTCGATTCTGCTCTCTATAAACAGAAAATATTCACTGTCCAGCTTCTCTGCCAGTCTGGAAAATGTTACAAATTTATTACATGCACTAGTACAATATACTACTTTTATCGGTATTTGTCTATGTTCTTTTATAAAATTCAGAATTAATTTATTTTTTTCGCCTTCATCCAGCAATACCAGAAGCTCCATATTTCCGTATGTCCGATGCCGGCTCAGCGCTTTTACAAACTTTTTTAATACCGGCAGCCCCGGTACATCCAACGCGATCACACTGACCTTGGGATTCCCGGACAGCGGATACGTAACCCGGTAGAATCCCGGATTTTCCATATTTTCTACGGACGCGCCGATTCCCAGACGCTTCAGGTGACATTCTACCGCCCGCTTTCCCGCATCACAGGCATACGATTTGCTGTCCGGATTTGCGGCCGTGGAAGCCTCATGGCACCTCCAGTGATACAGAACTTTCGGTATGTGACCAATCTGCTCTGCTTTTTCCGTACACTGAAGAATAAAATCGTAATCCTGTGCACCGTCAAATTCCCGGCGGTATCCTTCCGTCTTTTCAAACAGTGTTCTCTTTACCACCAGAAAATGACAGATATAGTTGTTGCTCCTTAGAAGATCCGGATTATAGTCCGGCTTAAAATGAGGCTGGAAGTATACAGAAGAATCAAATGTCACCTTATCCTCATCCGTATAAATCATGTCTGTTTTCGGATATCGGTTCAGCCATTTTACGATTTCGAACAGCGCATGTTCTTCAAGTACGTCATCATGATCAAGGACCGCGAGAAAATCTCCGGACGCCAGCGAAAGCGCCGCATTTGTATTGCCTGCGATTCCCAGATTTTCCGGAAGTCTTTTATAATGAACTCTTCCGTCCCTCCTCGTATATTCTTCCATGATCCGGCGGACAGATTCATCCTCCTCACTGCCGTCTGCAACACAAAGCTCCAGGTTGGCATACGTCTGCGCGAGAACAGACTCCGTCATTTCCCGAAGAAATCTTTCCGGAGTGCGGTAGGCAGGTACAACAATACTGATAAGCGGAGAGAACGCAAAGCGATGTGCTCGCTGAAGCTCTTTCTCGCTCGCCCCCGGACGCCTGGCAGTCAACCAGTTCTGATATTCTTTTTCCAGACTGTTGCGATACAGGCGTTCCTGCACCTTCCGACGCAGACGCATCACTCCGTATTTTTTCACATAGTGATAACTGCGCT
>Ga0137306_102769_pt1 | contig 14152 bp, 10 predicted proteins | sample Inofroosms_March_FD_97187 | JGI IMG/M metagenome (GOLD analysis project Ga0137306, IMG submission 97187) | Mouse cecal microbial communities from Vienna, Austria - N-Acetylneuraminic and N-Acetylglucosamine D2O microcosms_March | ecosystem: Host-associated > Mammals > Digestive system > Large...
AGTATAAACATAAGATACAGAAAAAAGCCCAGCCGATGGCGCTTGAAATATCCTTTAATCCACCACATAGCCAATTCCTTTCCTGGTTTTTATCATTTCCTCAATACCCACTTCCTCCAGTTTCTTCCTCAGCCTGGCCACATTCACAGTCAACGTATTATCATCAATAAAACTATCCGATTCCCAGAGTCTTTCCATGAGCTTATCTCTAGTGACAATCTTGCCTTTCTGCTCCAACAAAGTCTTTAAAATGCCCATTTCATTCTTTGTAAGCTCTGCCTGAACGCCCGCATATGTCACAAGTCCTTTTTCGGTGTCAAACATCATCCCTTTATGTTCCATCAAATGATTGTCGCCTGCGAAATCATACGTACGCCGTAAAAGCGCCTGAATCTTTGCCTGTAATACATTGAGGTCAAAGGGCTTGGCCACAAAATCATCTCCGCCCATATTTACAGCCATGACAATATTCATATTGTCGGAGGCTGAGGAAATAAAAATAATAGGCACCTTGGAAATTTTACGTATCTGATCACACCAATGATATCCATTATAAAATGGTAAAGAGATATCCATCAATACAAGCTGCGGCTGTTCCGCGAGAAAGGTCTTTTGCACCTCCCGAAAATCTTCTACACAGACCGCCTCATATCCCCAACTCTGCATATGCGCACGAATAGAATTAGCAATCACCGCATCATCTTCTACAATCAATAATTTATACATAGCTAGCCTCCCATCGAGTAGGGAAGATTTTCTTCCTCTACTCGCTGCGCGCGGGGCTCATACTGCGTAAGCAGTAAAATTCCTTACGCGCCCCTGTGCATATACAAACTGCGGCGCAGATTTCGCGCCGCAGTAGCTTTGTTTTGCAATTACTATACCTTATCATTCCTGTTAGTGCAAAAACCTCTTTTGGCACTAATAATGATATGCAAATAAAAAACAGGAAAATCAAATATTATTCAGCCTTACCAACAGAACCGAACAATTCCATTTTCTCCTTTACGGTTGCCTTGATTGCATCTGCACCCGGAGCAAGCAGTTTACGAGGATCAAAACCTTTGCCTTCCTGATCTTTTCCTGCTTCAATATATTTTCTGGTAGCCTCTGCAAAAGATAACTGACATTCTGTATTGACATTGATCTTAGCCACACCAAGAGAGATTGCTTTCTTAATCATATCCTCAGGAATACCTGTACCACCATGAAGTACCAGAGGCATATCCCCTGTTTTCTGCTGTACTGCATCCAGAGTCTCAAAACTTAAGCCTGCCCAGTTTTCAGGATATTTTCCATGAATATTTCCAATACCAGCAGCCAGCATATCCACACCTAGATCTGCAATTGCTTTACATTCATCGGGATCTGCACACTCTCCTGCACCGACAACACCGTCTTCCTCACCGCCGATGGAGCCAACCTCTGCCTCAATGGACATTCCCTTGTCATGCGCAATTTTCACAAGTTCTGTAGTCTTTGTAACATTTTCGTCAATCGGATAATGAGAGCCGTCGAACATGATGGAAGAAAATCCTGCTTCCACACATTTGAGACATCCTTCATAGCTGCCATGATCCAGGTGCAGCGCTACTGGAACGGTAATATTCAATTCTTCCAGCATACCATTGACCATGCCAACTACCGTCTTATAACCAGTCATGTATTTTCCTGCTCCTTCGGAAACTCCCAGGATTACTGGAGATTTTAATTCCTGTGCAGTCAGCAAGATAGATTTTGTCCATTCCAAATTGTTGATGTTAAACTGTCCCACAGCATAGTGTCCAGCTTTTGCTTTCTGTAACATTTCTTTTGCAGATACTAACATTTCTTTTCCTCCATTTCTGTTTTCTTCTCCCTAGTACACTGTACTATAAAGTTATAAACTATATGACTTCGTTTACATGGTACCAGTCAGAAAACCTGCCTTATAATCTTGTACTAAAACGCAAGAACGCTAAGGCGTTCTTGCAGCGGCGCACAGGTCAGCTTTGCTGACAACTACAATGCTGTGCGCCTGCCATTCGCCGTAGGCTTATATCAGATGAAGCAAAAACTCCAACCTGAAATATAGTTTACCTTATTTTTTCCAAAAAGAAAAGATCTTTCAAAAAGAAAGTTGTCAAACTGGAGCATTGACCATGATCTCAATGGCCTGTTTCTCATTCTTTATTGTAATTTCCCGATGGCTGCCGCCATATTCCCCATCTAAAGTCCAGGGAATTTGCTCCAAAGATTTCATTTTCAGACAATCTGTCTTAAAGGTATAGATCAAATCAGTATCATCAATCAGATTGGTCAAGCTTCTGATAATCTCATTGACCTCTATCGGATTTTTCGGCATCCGCACCAAAGTGACCTCAAAAATACCATCATCCAGCTTTACATTTTTGCCAGTAATATTTTTAAATCCCCCTGCGGAAGTGGAATTTGTAATCATTCCATAGATAAATTCGTCCTCTATCTCTTGTCTGCCATCAGAAATCTTTAGATGGTAAGATTGAATCCCCGGAATCCGCTTCACTCCTTCAAGGATATAGGCTAAGTGGCCAATCCGATTCTTCAACTCTTGTCTGGTAGCATAAGAGACATCTGTAAACAGCCCAAATGCTGCAATATACACAAAATATTCTCCGTTAAAGTTACCGACGTCGCAGGCAAACGGTACCCCGCCCACCACGGTCTGCGCCGCCTTAATCATGTTCTTAGGAATTTTAAGAGAACCAGCAAAATCATTGGTACTTCCAGAGGGAATGTATCCGATTGGAACTTTTCGTTCCCGCTCCATCATTCCGCTCACCGCTTCATCTAGTGTGCCATCCCCACCACTGCATACGACCAAATCATATTTGCCAGCTCGTTTCGCTACCAAATCTTTGGCATCCTGCGGTTTCTGGGTGGGATAAATTGTCACTTCATATCCATTTTTTACAAACTGATCTAAAATATCAACCAGCTTGTTTTTGATCTGCCCTTTCCCAGAAAAAGGATTAAATACAAATAAAAGTTTCTTCTTTTTCATCCCAAACCACCTCTTCCAAGTTCTTTCTAAAACTGCCTGTCGGTTCGTTCACTCTAATTACTTTACTTTTTCCAACACACCTACTATTCATGTGTCTGCCTGATCTCCTCTGCCATCTCACACAACTTTCGCAGACGATGGTTGACGCCTGATTTTCCTACTGGCGGCTCTAAAAAAGTTCCCAACTCCTTTAATGGAGCCTGAGGATATTGCAGCCGAATCAATGCTATCTCCTTTAAATTATCTGGCAGACTGTCCAGCCCACGCATGGATTTGATATAATTGATATCTTCCACCTGCTTGACTGCTGCGCTTACTGTCTTATTGATGTTAGCTGTCTCACAATTGACCTGACGATTGACAGAATTACGCATTTCCTTTAAAATACGGACATTTTCCATATTCAGCAAAGAAACATGTGCTTCCATAATATTCAATATATCTACAATCTGTGAACCTTCCTTGAGGTATACTACATAACTTTTCTTTCGCTGAACAATTTTAGCCTCCATCTCAAAACTATTGATAATCTCCTGAAGCTGCCTGGCACGTTCCTGGCTATTGCAGACAATCTCCAAATGATACGCCTTTTCTGGATCACTCATAGAACCTGCACTTAAAAACGCGCCTCGAATAAAAGCTCTCCGACAGCAGGATTTCTGTACTAATAGCCGATTGGCCAACTCCTCTGTGCGAATATTCTCTTGTCTTCCATTTTGCCATTTTACTGCCTGTAAAACTTGCTGCATCTGCTTCGGTTCTGAAAGAGAAACCATAAATATTCTATTTTTGTGAAGATACACATTCTGTCTCACAGATACTGTCACATCTGCATGGAACGTCTTCCTCATCAATAGAAAATACTTCCGGGCAAGGGAAATATTTTCTGTGTAAATCCTAAGAGTTCTTGCCCCCTGTACTTCCTCAATCCTTCCTGTAAACCCCAAAATTGCCGCAATTTCAGCAATCTGACAATGTCTTCCTTTGGGAAATTGTCTTGATAACTCCTCTTTCACATCACCTGAAAAAGACATCTGCCTGCCCTCCCAACTTTCTATTTATTGCGGAGCGCATCTTTGTGAATGTCGCGATGCTCAATTTTGATTCCATATTCTTTCTGATCCCGCAGACGCTCATACAGCGCATTGGCAAGCGTCACAGAGCGATGTTTACCGCCTGTACATCCTACACTGATTACAAGCTGGGTCTTGCCCTCAGTAATATAATTCGGAATTAAAAACCTCACCATATTCTCCAATTGATCTAAAAACTGCCCTGCTTCCTTATACTGCATCACATACTCTTGAATCTCTGGATCATTGCCAGTCTTTTGCCGCAGTCCTTCCACATAATAGGGATTGGGCAGAAATCTGACGTCAAACACCAAATCCGAATCTGTGGGAATTCCATACTTAAATCCAAAAGAGACAATCGTGATAAAAAGATTTTTATAATCTTGATTTTGGACAAAAATCTTTTCCAGCTCTGTCTTCAATTCTCTGGTAAGCATATTGCTGGTATCTATAATAAATTCGGCCTGACTTCTCAAAAATCCCAATTGCCGCCGTTCCATTTTTATGCCCTTATCTACACGTTCGCTGCCTGCCAATGGATGTGTACGCCGTGTCTCCTTATAGCGTTTGACCAATACCTCGTCTGTAGAATCCAAAAAAAGGATTTCAAAACTCTTGCCATCTTGCTTGAGCTTATCCAACACCGCCTGCAATTCTCCCAGCGACTGGCCGCTGCGTATATCCACGCCGACAGCCACTTTCTGTAATTCCGCATCCTGCAATGCTGCCAGTTCTGCAAACTTATCGATTAGGGCAATCGGCAAATTGTCAACACAAAAATAGCCAATATCCTCCATGATCTTAAGCGCGGTACTCTTCCCAGCTCCAGACATTCCAGTTAATATTACAAATTTCACTCGCCTCCTCCTTTCTGGTATACAAAACACCACCGATCTTTTGACAGCAGCTATATCAGAGGAAAGGGAAATTCAAACTTCCTGACTCTGTATCATTGATCGAAAAACCCTGTTTGGCTGCAGTGTGCGTATACTCAAATTTTATTAAATTCCCCAAGAAACCGAACTTCTGTGTCTAATTTTACACCAAACTGATTTTCCACCTGTTTTTGTACATCCGAGATCAACTGACGGATATCGGCAGCCGCTGCCTGCCCTCGATTAATCACAAAACCACAATGCTTCTCTGACACCTGTGCATCGCCTACCCGATACCCCCTAAGTCCAGCATCCTCAATCAGCTTTCCGGCGAAATATCCCTCTGGCCGTTTAAAGGTGCTCCCCGCACTGGGGTATTCCAACGGCTGCTTTTTACTTCTCTGACTGCGCAGTTCTGCCATCCGTTCCTCAATTTGTCGGACATCTCCCGGCTGCAGCAACAACTCCACATCCAAGACAATGTAATGATGCACTGGAATACTACTGTGACGGTAGCCAAAATCTAATTCCCCCAAAGAAAGCTCTTTTTCAATCCCTTCTGGCGTCAACACAGTTGCCTTCCTCACGATCTGACTCATCTCACCGCCATAGGCGCCGGCATTCATGACCACAGCCCCGCCGATCGTGCCAGGAATACCAGAAGCAAATTCCATCCCTGTAAGACTATATTCTGCTGCTTTTCTAGCAACCGCAAAGAGCGGCGCCCCAGCCTGAGCTGTAATTACATTGCCCTCTGCAGTGACTTGTGCTGCTTCTTGGCCAAACTCCAAAACCAAGCCCTCTATTCCGCCATCCCCGACCAAAAGATTACTGCCATTTCCAATCACAAGCCAGGGAATATCATAGGTTTGACAAAGAGAGAGGATCTCCGCCACTTGTGTTCGCTTTGGACGGACATAATATTCTGCTGGTCCTCCGACACGGAATGTCGTGTGGCCGCTCATGTTTTCCCCTGCAAAACATCTCTCTGTTCCTGCTATTTGTTGTAAATCTCGAAAAAATATCTCGTTCACATTATGCCTCTTTCAAAAATGCTGTATATCCAAGTTTCGCCTCATAGAGATCTGCTTTGCTGATAATCTCCCAAGGCGCATGCATATTTAAAACTGCCACACCACTGTCAATCACAGACATATTATAATTCGCCAGGATATAAGCGATCGTACCGCCGCCGCCCTGATCTACCTTGCCTAGCTCAGAAGTCTGGAAGGACACATCATTATCCTCCATAATCCTGCGAAGCTCTGCCATATATTCAGGATTGGCGTCATTGGAACCACTCTTACCTCTGGAACCTGTATATTTATTAAATACCAGCCCATTTCCAAAATATGCGCAATTGCGCTTCTCCATCACTGAAGCATAGAGAGGATCATAAGCTGCACTTACATCAGAGGATAATACTTTAGAATTTGTCATAGCACGGTTAAAAGCCACTTGACGGAAACCGTCCATCGCTTCCATAATTTCCGCCACTGCATAAGAGAAAAATTTTGATTGCATACCCGTTGCACCGACGCTTCCAATCTCCTCCTTATCTACCAGCAGGCAAACGCTGGTTTTCTCACAGACTCCTGCATCCAAAACTGCGGCAAAGGATGGGAATGCACAGACACGGTCATCATGGCCATAACCCATAATCATACTGCGATCTAAACCATAGTCTCTCGCTCTGCCTGCCGGCACCACTTCCACCTCAGCAGACAAAAAGTCCTCTTCCTCTATATTATATTGATCTTTGAGGATCCGTAATACATTTGTTTTGACTGCTTCTTTGGCTTTATCCTTTTGTTCCTGATCTTCAAAAGGAATGCTGCCCACCAGAAGATCGAGATTCTCCCCTTCAATCACCTTGGAGGCTTTTTTCTCCAACTGTTCGGAAGCAAGATGCACCAAAAGATCACTGATACCAAATACTGGATCATTCTCTTGTTCTCCAATATTGATCACTACCTTTGTGCCATCCTTCTTGACAACTACTCCGTGAAGCGCTAACGGCAGCGCCACCCATTGATATTTTTTTACGCCTCCATAATAATGTGTGTCAAAAAGCGCCAGTTCTGTGTCCTCATATAAAGGTACTTGTTTTAAATCCAGCCTTGGGGAATCAATGTGAGCGCCTAAAATATTCATGCCTTCTTCCAAGGGCTGTCTGCCAATCACAAACACAGCCAGCATCTTTCCCATATTTTCCGCATATAATTTATCCCCTGTCTGAATCTTGCGCCCTTGGGCAATCACTTCTTTTAAATCCTCAAATCCTGCGGCCTGCGCCTGGGCAATTAGTTCTGTGACACATTCCCGCTCGGTCTTGCAGTCAGAAATAAATTTTTTATAATCTTCTCCAAAAGCAAATACTGCTTTTCGTTTTTCTTCTGAATATTTTTTCCATGCATTTTTTCGTTCCATTGTTCTGCAATGCCTCCAAATATTTATAATATATTAAATTTTAGTAACTATTCATCCCCTGGAAATAGTTACAAATTTTATTCCTCTTCTTCCTCATCGGAAGATTTCTGGAGATTTGCTTGTACCCGACGATATAACTCCTGCGCCGCATTGTACCCCATCTTCTTCTGCCTGTGGTTTACGGCTGCTGATTCACAGATCACAGCCAGATTTCGTCCTGGACGAATTGGCAGAGAATGACATACCACTTTATTGCCTAAAAATTCTGTATATTCCTCCTCCAATCCCAGACGATCATACTCATTTTCTTTTTTCCAATCCTCAAGCTTGATCACCAGATCAATATTCTGTTTCTCTTTTACGCATTCCACACCAAATAACGTCTTGACATCAATAATTCCTACGCCGCGCAGTTCAATAAAATATCTTGTGATATCTGGCGCTGTTCCCACCAGTGTATGCTCGTTGATTCTGCGGATTTCCACTACATCATCGCTGACCAGGCGGTGGCCCCTGCGAATCAGCTCCAGAGCAGCTTCACTCTTACCAATCCCGCTCTCGCCCATAATCAAAAGTCCTTCGCCGTATACATCCACCAGCACTCCATGTATGGAGATGCAGGGAGCTAACGCTTCGCCAAGGTAATAGATCAACTCCGCCATAAATGCAGAAGTTCCATAATCTGTAGATAACAATGGGGTTTCATGTTCAGTTGCAATCCGCAGTAAATTTTCATCCGGCTGCAAATCACGGCTAAAGATTACACAAGGGATATTATGGGAAAAGAATTTCTGGTATACATCTAATTTCTGATCTTCGCTTAATTTCTGCATATAGGTATATTCCACCATACCGATAATCTCAATTCGGCTGTTATCAAAATAGTCAAAATATCCTGTCAACTGCAATGCTGGGCGATTGACCTCTGCAGTAGTCACTTTGCGGGTCTTGATATCCACTTCAGGATTTAATACCTTCAGTTTCATCTTTTCTACTATTTTTTTTACACTTACACCATTCATTCTATTACTCCTTTTCTCCGGACTTTCCGGCAGCATATCTTGGATGGACTCCATGTTTCCTATTCTCTACATACACAGGCAAAACGCGAAACTTCTCTGCCTTTAACGTATTTTACCATAGAACCTAATCCCCTTCAACTGCTGGACTGTGGAAAAATTCATAAACTGACTTTGCAGCCTGTTCGTTCATAGAAGGAATCGCTGCCAACGTTTCCACATCCGCATTTCGTATGCCATCGAGAGATAAAAACTTCTTCATCAGCGCTTTTCTTCTGGTGGCGCCAATGCCAGGAATATCATCTAATACAGAATGCACCTGCTCTTTGCTCCGCAAGGAACGATGAAACTCAATCGCAAACCGATGCGCCTCATCCTGGATGCGAGTAATCAATTTAAAACCTTCACTATGGCGGTCAATGGGTATCTCCTCATTATGATAGTATAACCCACGTGTCCTGTGATTATCATCTTTTACCATGCCGCACACGGGAATATTTAATCCTAATTCCTCGAGCACCCGAAGCGCCACATTGACCTGTCCCTTTCCTCCATCCATCATAATCAGATCTGGAAAACGGGTAAAACTGCCATAATTATTTTCCATATCCCGCTGTTTTAAAGCCTCCAATTCTTTGATTCCATGAGAAAAACGTCGGGTCAGCACCTCATACATGGAACCATAATCGTCTGGCCCAGTGACTGTGCGCAATTTAAATTTTCGATAGTCACTGCGTTTTGGCTTTCCTTTCTCATAGACTATCATAGAACCAACCGATTCAAAACCACTGATATTGGAAATGTCATAAGCCTCCACCCGTTTCAAATTTTCAAGCCCCAAAAGACTGCCAATCTGCTTGAGCGCCCCGATCGTGCGCCCTTCCTCCCGCTTGATCTTTTCTTTATCCTGAGACAGTACCATATTGGCATTTTGGGCCGCAAGCTCTACCAGCTTCTCCTTAGTTCCCTTCTTTGGCACCCGAATGTATACTTTCTGCCCCCGTTTCTGCGTCAGCCATTCCGCAATCACTTCTGATTCCTCAATTTCCTCCTGAAGCATAAGCTCTCTGGGAATAAATGGAGTACCAGCATAAAATTGCTTTACAAAAGTCGCCAGCACCTGTGACCTAGTATCTTCACTCCCCACATTTACATGAAAATGATCACGCCCAATCAATTTCCCATCACGAATAAAAAATACCTGAACCACTGCATCCTCGCCATCTGAAGCCATAGCGACAATATCTTTATCTTCCCCATCCGAGCTAGTAATTTTCTGCTTCTGGGCAATCTGTTTTACAGCTTTGAGCAATTCCCGATACTCTATTGCTTTTTCAAAATTCATATTTTCAGAAGCTTCCTGCATCTTGTGCTCTAAATCCTCCATTACAGGCTGATAATGGCCATTTAAAAACGCCATCACCTGATCTATTTTCTGGCGGTATTCTTCCTGGCTAATATAACCCTGACAGGGTGCCATACACTGGTGGATATGATAATTGAGACAGGGACGCTCCTTTCCAATATCTTTTGGCAAAGAACGACTGCAGGTTCTCAAAGAATACAGCTTCCCAATCAATTCTATGGTATCTTTTACGGCTCCGCCGCTGGTATATGGTCCGAAATAGCGTGATTTATCTTTTTTCATCTGACGTGAAAAGAGGACTCTGGGAAATGCTTCTCCCAGCGTCACTCTAATATAGGGATATGACTTGTCATCCCGCAGCATCGTATTGTATTTGGGTCTGTGTTCCTTGATCAAATTACATTCTAAAATCAACGCTTCCAGTTCGGAATCGGTGATGATATACTCAAATCTCTCAATTTGTCTCACCATCTGCTCCTTTTTCAGCCCTTCATTATGACTGGGACGAAAATACTGGCGCACCCGATTCCGCAATCTAACTGCTTTACCAATGTAAATAATCTCATCCTTTGCATCATGCATTAGATACACCCCTGGTTTCTGGGGCAGCTTCTTTAATTCTTCTTGAATGTCAAACATTATTCTAACCCTTTTAACAATTTATCTAAATAGTTTTCACTATCGTTTGATTCCACTGTCTCAGCAGCCTTATGCACATTCTCCTCTGCCACGGCAATATCTTTGGGCAATTCTTTAAAATCATCGGCTGCACGGGAAACCTTTTTTGTGATATTGTTTTGTTCCTCAGCGGAACTTTTTGCATCTGTAACTTTTTCTGCAGAAACTTTTTTTACCACATTTTTCTTTTTCAAGTTTTTCGGAGATGCTTTCTGGGGTTCTGGCTTTGGCATACTTTTCTCTTGAGACTTCTCATATATCATTTTTTTTGGTTGTGACTTTGGCACGCTTTTCTCTTGTGGTTTTTCCTGATATATTTTTTGTGATTCTGTCTTTGGTATACTCTTCGCTTTGACCCTCTCTTGTGTCACTTTTTTGGGTTCTTCCTTTGGTACACTTTTCTCCTGGATAACTTTTTTTGGTTCTTCTCTTGGTATGCTTCTCTCCTGTGGCTTCTCCTGGTGCGCTTTTTTTGGTTCTTCCCTTGATATACTTCTCTCTTGCAGTTTCTCCTGGTGCGCTTTTCCCTGTTCTTCTCTTGGTATACTTCTCTCCTGCGGCTTCTCCTGGTGCGCTTTCCTTGGTTCTTCTTTCGGTATACTTCTCTCCTGCGGCTTCTCCTGGTGCGCTTTCCTTGGTTCTTCTTTTGGTATACTTCTCTCCTGCGGTTCTTCCTGAGTAACTTTTTTTGGTTCTTCTTTCGGTATACTTCTCTCCTGTGGTTTCTCCTGATGCGCTTTTGGGGGTTCTATCTTTACTATCGTTTTCTTTCTGCTCTTCGCTTGAGTTACCTTCTGTGCTTCTGACTTTGGGACATTTTCCCCTCTGACATTTCTCTGAACAGCTTTTCGCGGCTCTGCCCGAACAATCCTGATTTTGGGAGAATGTGACTTTTTTTTCGCTTCTTCCCTAGAAATCACTGGATGATCGGTCAGCTCTTCTGTTATCTCCTCATGCTTTTCCTTTGGCTCTTCTGGTTGTTCTGGCAAAGTCTCACTAACTGGCTCCGCTTTCTCTAAGTCATCCGCCGACATAGAATCGGATTCTTCCCGAAAAACCTCAGACTTGCCGGGTTCTTCCTCCTGCTCTGTCTTGGGTTCTTCTGGTTCTTCAGACAAATGCTCAGTGACTGGCTCAACTTTCGCTAAAAAATTCTCTGCAGCTAATTCATTCTCTCTCTCTAAAATTAACGGATGGCTGATATCTTTCTCTGCCACTGACGTTTGTTCTATGCCCAGTTCCTCTGTTATCATCTCTTGTACTAATTCTGGTTTCTCCTCTATCTGCTGAGACGGTTGATCATTCAAGTTTGACTTGCTCTCCTGTGGCAATTCCTCCTCAACACTCTCTTCCTCTTTTTTAAAAACCTGCTCTTCTTGGGAAGGATCTATATCAATTTTATCTTTTGGCTCCTCAGACGCTGTCTCCTCCTCTGTCGTAACATCCCAAAGCTGCCTTTGCAAAAATTTTGGTACTCGAAAATTTACATTCTCCTCCAAGACAGGCATATTCATTGTCTCTTCCTCTGTCCAGGATTCTTCTAAAACCGTAAGTCCTGCTGGCGGTTCCTGCGGTTTTAATTGTACCGAAGTCTCCTGCGGCTGGGAATCCTCCAAAATAGTGATCCCTGCTGGAATTTGTTCTGGATGGGCTAACGGTAAAGGCTTGGCCTCAGCCAAAAAATGTTCTTCTTTCTGACTGCTGCCACTCTCTTTTCTAGTGGTACTGCCGCCTTTCTCTTCCTTGTAATTATTGTGATCTCTTTGTTCTTTGTATGTGCTGTTCACATAAGTTTCTTCCACCTTGAATCTCTCTGCTGCCTTCTGTGCCCCAGTCTTTTCCTCCGGTTCTGGAAGGCCTTTGAGCTTGCGGAAAATTTTCATAAATTCCTTACCAGTAATCGTCTCATGTTCATATAAATATTGTGAGATCTCATCCAGAATACTTCTATTCTCTTGAAGCAGACGTACTGCCTCATCATAACTCTCTTTCAATATTTTCATTACTTCCTGGTCAATCTGGGCTGCTGTCTCCTCACCACAATTTAGACTGGCTCTGCCATCCAGATATTTATTTTCTACCGTGACAAGCCCCATCAGTCCAAATTTCTCAGACATACCATATTGCGTCACCATAGCCCGCGCCATTTTCGTGGCCTGCTCAATATCATTTGAAGCTCCAGTAGTCACAGAATCAAATACAATCTCCTCAGCGGCACGACCACCCATATAAGTAACCAAATGCGCCACCAATTCATTTTTTGTCATCAAAAACTTTTCTTCTTCTGGAACCTGCATGGTATAACCCAATGCTCCCATCGTTCTGGGCACAATCGTAATCTTCTGCACTGGTTCTGCATCCTTTTGCAGCGCTGTCACCAATGCATGGCCTACTTCATGGTATGCCACCATCTTCTTTTCTTTCGGTCCCATAATGCGGTCTTTTTTCTCTTTTCCGGCAATCACTACCTCCACCGATTCAAAGAGATCCCCCTGATTGACATATCTTCTGCCATGCTTGACTGCATTGATGGCTGCCTCATTGATCATATTGGCAAGATCGGAACCTACTGCGCCAGATGTTGCCAGTGCAATGGCATCCAGATCTACAGTCTCATCCATAAGAACACTTTTGGCATGAACTTTCAGAGTCTCCACACGCCCCTTTAAATCTGGCTTGTCTACAATAATTCTGCGGTCAAAGCGCCCTGGACGCAACAAAGCCTTATCTAAAACTTCTGGACGATTGGTAGCCGCTAAAATCAACAATCCCTTAGAAGTATCAAAACCATCCATCTCTGCCAACAACTGATTTAACGTCTGCTCACGCTCGTCATTTCCGCCATATCTGGTATCACGGCTTTTGCCAATCGCGTCAATCTCATCGATAAAAATGATACAAGGCGCTTGTTTTTGTGCCTCTTTAAACAAATCACGTACACGAGAAGCACCTACACCGACAAACATTTCTACAAAATCAGAACCCGCCAGCGAAAAAAACGGCACCTTTGCTTCACCGGCAACTGCTTTGGCCAGCAATGTCTTACCAGTTCCAGGAGGTCCCACAAGCAGCGCGCCTTTGGGCAATTTCGCTCCAATATCTGTATATTTCTTTGGATTATGCAGAAAATCAACTACTTCCTGCAAGGATTCTTTGGCCTCATCCTGCCCTGCAACATCCTTAAAGGTAACGCCAGTAGACTTCTCCACATAGACCTTGGCTGTGGTTTTGCCGACACCCATGACTCCTCCGCCGCCCATCTTGCGAAAGATCAAAAAATACAGCAAAACCCATACCAACACCAATGGCAGTATATAACTGAGCAGGTTCCATAAAATAGTTGAATACACATCCTCCACGGTTCCGCCAAACTTTACATTATGTTCTCTTAGTAACGGAAGCAGTTCATCATCACGAAGTTCCGCTGTATAGTAAGTAACCCGATATAATTTATTATCATCCTTTGGTGTAATCTCAATCTTATTAGAGGTAAATTTTACCTTCTCAACTTTATCACTTTCCACCAGGTTGATAAACTCAGAATAGCTGATCTCCTTATTGGTAACGCTTTTAGCACAACTGTTTAAAAGACTTGTAAAAAACAGCACCATCAGCGCGGCAAGAATAAACAACATTATCGTCATGCCATTGCGGTTATTACCATTATTTTTATTGCCGTTATTGTTATT
>Ga0137306_102770_pt1 | contig 14148 bp, 6 predicted proteins | sample Inofroosms_March_FD_97187 | JGI IMG/M metagenome (GOLD analysis project Ga0137306, IMG submission 97187) | Mouse cecal microbial communities from Vienna, Austria - N-Acetylneuraminic and N-Acetylglucosamine D2O microcosms_March | ecosystem: Host-associated > Mammals > Digestive system > Large...
ATTGATTTTGGGTGGTTCTGGTTCGGGAAAGACCAGATATTTATATGATACAATAATTCGGGATTCGCTAGAGCATCCGGAGCAACGGTATTTTATCCTTGTACCGGAACAGTTTACCATGCAGACACAGAAGGATATTGTGACTCTTCATCCGAATCATGGAACAATGAATATTGATATTGTCAGCTTTCAGAGGTTGGCGTACCGGGTGTTTGAAGAACTGGCGGTGGAGAATCTGCAGGTTCTGGATGATATGGGCAAGTCGATGGTGTTGCGGAAGGTAGCGGCGCAAAAACGCCGGGAGCTGATATTGTTTCAGGGACATTTGAACCAGAATGGTTTTGTGAATCAGTTAAAATCAATGTTGTCGGAGTTTTACCAATATGGCATTACGCCGCAGATTTTGCGGGAGATGGCAGAGTTGGCAAAAACCCCACTTTTTCAGCAGAAGCTTAAAGATTTTGCGGTGATGTTTGAGGGCTTTCAGGAATATATAGCTGGGCATTATATTACTACGGAAGAAGTGCTGGATGTTCTGTGCCGGGTATTGCCGCGCTCGGAAATTGTAAAGAACAGTGTGATTGCGCTGGATGGGTATACGGGATTTACGCCGGTACAGTACCGGCTTTTGGAACTTTGTCTGCTTTATGCGCGCCGAGTGATGGTGACGGTGACTGCGGATCGGGAAGTATCCGTATATGAGGCGGCCGGAATACAGAACCTTTTCCATATGAGTAATCAGATGGTGGGGCGACTGACTGCGCTGGCAGAGAAGTGTAAGATAGAAAAACTTACAGATGTGTGGCCGGAGAGTGGGGGGCAGGCAGGTTATCGTATTTCACGCTTTGTGAAGAGTCCGGAGCTTGGCTGGCTGGAGAGGAATTTGTTTCGCTATCGGAGAAACCGCTATGAGGGTGAGAATACGGGAAGTCTGGAATTGTATCAGGGGAATAATCCTTCAGGGGAGATCGCTCATGTATTACACCGGATCCAGGAGTTGATTCGTGAGAAGGGGCTGCGTTATCGGGATCTGGCGGTAGTGACCGGAGATCTGGCGGGATACGGCAAAGAGATTGCCCATCAGTTTGAACAGAATCAGATTCCCTTTTTTATGGATGATAAGAAGAATGTGCTGGATAATCCGCTGGTGGAGTTGATTCGGGGAGCGCTGGAAGCGATTCAAAAAGATTTTTCGTATGAAAGTGTGTTTCGTTATTTGCGGACCGGCTTGGTGAGCGAAGATCGCAAAATGCTGGATCGGATGGAGAATTATGTGATTGCCATGGGGATTCGCGGGCGGAAGCGTTGGAGTGAGCCATGGGAATGGACGTATCGGGAAGCAGCGAATCTGAATCTGGTAGAGTTGAATGCGTTTCGGGCTCAAGTGATGGAGCCTTTATTTCTCCTCAGGGAGGCATTTGCGAAAAAGCCAATTTCTGTGGCGGACATGGTACAGGCGTTAGGCATGTTTTTGGAGAAATGTCAGGTTAAAGAAAAGCTGGAGGCATATCAGGAGTATTTTTTGGCGTTGCAGGAGTACCGGCTGGCGAAAGAATATGGACAAGTATATGAGCGGGTGGCGGAACTTTTGGCACGGCTGGCGGACTTGCTGGGGGAGGAGCAAGTGAGCCGGAAGGAGTTTATGGAGATTTTGGATGCCGGTTTCGGCGAAATCTCTGTGGGGGTGATTCCGGCAACGGTTGACCGGGTGGTGGTGGGAGATATCACTCGTACCCGATTGGCACATGTGAAGGTGTTGTTTTTTGTGGGGGTTAATGATGGAATCGTGCCAATGAAAAAGGATAGCGGAAGCCTGCTTTCCGATCAGGAGCGGGAGTTTTTTGGCAGACATCGGTTGGAGCTGGCGCCAACGGCGAGAGAAGACAGCTTTCGCCAACGATTTTATTTGTATCTGATGATGACGAAGCCTTCTCGGATGTTGATTCTTTCTTATGCCAATGTGGGGGGAGATGGGAAAAGCCGGAGACCATCTTATCTGATTGGGGAGATTGGGAAAATGTTTCCGGCGCTGAAATGCCAAAGTCTGGATAGCAATAATCCAGAGGAAATCTACTCGGTGGAGGAGGCCAGACAACAGCTGGTAGCCGGGTTACGACGCTATCGGGATAGGCCGGGAAAGGTGGCTGTGCCTGGAACGGAGGTAAGGCAGGAAAGAGCAAAAGAGCAGGAGGAGATAAAAGAACCGGAAGGGACAAAAAAAATGGCAGAGCCGGCAGAGCTGGTGAGCGATGAGGAAACGTTGAAATTTCTGGAACTGTTTCGCTGGTTTCTACAGTCGGAGGAGTATCAAAAAGAGGCCATGCGTCTGGTAGAAGCGGCGTTTATGTGCTATGAAAATCAGGGGATCGGTCATGCGGTGGCGCGTGCTTTATATGGAAATATTTTGAGTGGCAGTGTGACAAGGCTGGAACAGTATGCCGCTTGCGCCTATGCCCATTTTCTGCAATATGGCCTGGAGCTGATGGAACGGCGACGACATGAACTGGCGGCAGCAGACATTGGTAATCTGTTTCATGATTCGATCGATCTTTGTTTTCGGAAGATGAAGGAGGAAGGAAGGGATTGGCATACCATCACGGAGGAAGAGCGGACAGGGCTGGTGCGAGCCTGTGTGGGACAGGTGACGGAGGAATACGGCAATACCATTCTCAAGAGCACAGAACGGAATGCTTATCTGGCCCGGCGGGTGGAGCATATCACACAGCGGACGGTGTGGGCGCTTCAACAGCAGATAATACGGGGAGATTTTTCGCCGGTGGGATTTGAGGTGAGTTTCTCGGCGGCAGATAATCTGGCAGCGATGAAGATTCCGTTGTCAGCAGATGAGGCGCTGCATCTGCGGGGGCGGATCGATCGTCTGGATCAGTGTGAGGATGGCGAGAAGGTTTATGTAAAGATTATTGACTATAAGTCCGGCAACACCAGTTTTGACTTAGCAGCGATTTATTATGGCTTGCAGCTGCAGCTGGTGGTTTATATGGATGCAGTGATGGAGATGACTAAGCGGAAATATCCAGAAAAAGAGGTAATTCCGGCCGGAATTCTCTACTACAATATTTCCGATCCATTGGTGGAGAAGAAGGGGGAACCGGATGAGGAGGAGATCAATGCCGAGATTCTGCGTCAGCTGCGGATGAACGGATTGATCAACAGTGAGTGGGAGGCGATTCATCATCTGGACCATACCATAGAAAAAGAGTCGGATATCATTCCGGTGGTATTAAAGAACGGGGCAGTGCAGGAAGGCAAATCTTCGGTGGCGAATCGCGAACGTTTCGAACGGCTGCGCCAGTATGTGCATGAAAAAGTAAAGGGTGCAGGAAGAGAGATTCTGGATGGTGAGATTGGCATAGAGCCGTATAAGAGTGGACCGCGAACAGCTTGTGATTACTGTCCGTATCATGCGGTGTGTGGATTTGATAAGAAGACTTCTGGCTATGAGTATCGGAGATTAAAAGGAAAGAAGGCAGAAGAGATCTGGGAGGAGTTATGTCGGTAAATTGGACGAAAGAACAAATGCAGGTGATTGAAAGCCGAGGGAGCAATCTGTTAGTCAGCGCGGCAGCCGGAAGCGGTAAGACTGCGGTGCTCGTGGAGCGGATTATCCGTATGGTCACTGAGGGAGAGCATCCTTTGGATATTGATCGTCTGCTGGTAATGACCTTTACGAATGCGGCGGCGGCGGAGATGCGGGAACGAATCGGGGTGGCTATCGAACAAAAGCTAGATGAGCGGCCGCAAGATGAGCATCTGCAGATGCAGGCAGCGCTGGTACATCATGCGCGGATCACGACGATTGACAGTTTTTGTCTGGATTTGATCCGCAATCACTTCAATTTGCTAGATCTGGATCCGGCGTTTCGGATTGGCGACGAGGGGGAGTTGTTGTTGTTGCGCGGCGATGTGATGCAGGAGCTGCTGGAAGACTATTATAGGAATGGTGGAGAGCGGTTTGTGCGATTTGTGGAAACCTATGCGCGCGGAAAGAGTGACGCGGGGATTGAAGATATCATTTTACAAGTATATACATTTTCGCAGAGCAATCCATATCCGCAGGAATGGTTTTTACAGTGTCGGCAGGAGTTTGGGAATGCGGACGGCGAGATAAGGAGAGAAGAGGAGAAAACGGCAGACAAAGGGGAGGAGACAGGGGAAACCACAGAATCAAAGAGATGGGATCTTATAGAGAATTTTGCTTGGATGCAGTTTTTGATAACCGATATTCGAAGGCAGGCAGGGGAATTGAAGCAGCAGATTTGCGAGGCGCTTCTTGTGTGTCGTGAGGATGAATTTCTAGGAGTTTATGCACCGATGTTGGAGCAGGATATCAGGCAGCTGGAGGAAATCTGTCTGGCAGAGAATTTTATGGAAATTTATACATGCCTTTCAGCGATTGCTTGGGCCCGTTTGGCATCTGTGCGCAGCAAGGAGGTAGACCCGGAAAAGAAAGCGTTGGTGACAGAATGTCGAGACCGGGTGAAGAAGGCAGTCACAAAAATGCGAGAGATGATCGGTTTTGCACAGCCAGATGAGATGCTGTCAGAGTTGGCGGCAACGCGGGAGCCGGTGGAGATGCTGCTAGAGCTGGCAGAAGAATTCGCCCGGCGATATCAGGAAAAGAAGCGGGAGCGCAACTTGGTAGATTTTCAGGATCTGGAGCATGAGGCATTGAAAGTGCTGATTCGGCTGGAAGATGGGAAAATGGTATATACAGAAGCGGCGGATGAGCTTAGCCGTCAGTTTGAGGAGGTGTTGGTGGATGAGTACCAGGACAGCAATTTGGTGCAGGAGGCACTTTTGCTGGCTGTGTCACAGGAACGGTTTGGCAGACCTAATGTGTTTATGGTGGGGGATGTCAAACAGAGCATCTATAAATTCCGCCTGGCAAGACCAGAATTGTTCCTGAAAAAGTATCATACCTATGAGATTTATGATCAGGCGTCTGGCACAAACAAAAAGATCGAGTTGCATCAGAATTTCCGGAGTCGGGATCGGGTATTGGCCGGAATCAATGACGTATTTTTCCGAGTGATGACAGAGAATCTGGGGAATATCCGCTATACGGAGGAAACCGCGTTGCATCCGGGAGCCGTATTTCCAGATATTGACGACAGGGGAGATCAGGGCAAATCTGAAGGAGAGGAAAGTCAGAAAGAATTGCTTGCCAGTTTTCCTGAGCTACTGGTGATGGACACTGGCGCGGAGGCATTGTCTGGACTGGATGAGGAGGCGGCAGATTTTACGGCAAAGGAGCTGGAAGCAAAGCTGATTGCCGGGAAGATCCGATCGCTGACAGACCCACACAAGGGGTTGCAGATCTGGGATAAAAAGTTAAATGGAACCGGTGGATACCGGACCGCACAGTATCGGGATATCGTGATTTTGCTGCGGAGTACGGCGGGTTGGACGGAGAATTTTCTTTCTGTATTGATGAATGAGGGGATTCCGGCCTGCGCGGATTCACGGATGGGATATTTTGCTACCACAGAGGTAGAGGTGGTGCTGAGTCTGCTGGCGGTGATTGATAATCCGATGCAGGATATTCCTTTGGCAGCCGTGCTGAAATCTCCGGTGGCGGGAGTGACGGATCCGGAGCTGGCGCGATTAATGGCTTGTTATCGAAGAAATGCCAAAAAAGAACAGGATCGCGGAATCTATGCAGCGGTCGTGTGTTTTATGGAGGAAGATCGTACATTTGCGGAGGAAGAGAAAATAAAAGAGCATAACACAGATCAAGAACTGCGAAAAAAGCTGCAGCATTTCCTTACTTTGCTCCGGCGTTTTCGGACAGAAAGCACATATTTGCCGATACATGAGCTGATCTATCGGGTATATGAGGAGACGGGATATTATCATTATGTGTCAGCGATGCCGGCTGGGGAGACGCGCAGGGCCAATCTGGATATGTTGGTGGAGAAAGCGGCAGATTATGAGAAGACTAGCTACAAGGGGCTGTTTCATTTTATCCGTTATATCGAGAATCTGAAACGATATCATTCGGATTTTGGGGAGGCGTCTGTTATCGGAGAAGAGGACGATACTGTGCGGATCATGAGCATCCATAAGAGCAAAGGTCTGGAATTTCCGGTAGTGTTTTTGGCTGGAATGGGAAAGAAATTTAATAAACAGGACGTCTATGGTAGGATCCTGATTGATCCGGAATTGGGAATCGCCACGGACTATCTGGATTGGGAGCACAGGCTTAAGCTGACAACTCTCAAAAAAAATGCGCTGCGTCGTAAGATGGATCTGGATAATCTGGGCGAGGAACTGCGGGTTCTTTATGTGGCAATGACGCGAGCAAGAGAACAACTGATCATGACAGGTACGAGTCGGAGTCTGGCAAAAAGTCTGGAAAAATATGCGCATGTACCGCTGGTGGATGGGCAGATTCCCTATACGATCCTTTCGGCTGCCGGCTCTTATCTGGACTGGATGTTGATGAGTATCAGTGATGGTATAGCGCGGGTACATCTGACAGAAATTCCGCTAGCCGGAGTAGTGGGAGAGGAGTTGATTCGTCAGGTAAGAAATCAGAATTCCAGAGAGCGTTTACTGCAAATGAATATGGAACAGGAATATCAGAAAGAATATCGGGAAATTCTGGTCAATCATCTGAATTATCAGTATCCCTATGAGACAGATATTCGGCTTCACACGAAAATGACAGTGTCAGAACTCAAAAAACAGGGGCAGACATTGGAGGGAGAAGAAGAGAGTGTGATGTTGATAAAACCAGAAGAACCGAGTGAGAGAGAGCTCTTGGATTTGGAACATTTTTTGGAAAATATGTCCCGAAAGAAGGGGGCTGGGGCCACGCGGGGGACCGCTTATCACCGGGCGTTGGAACTGATCCCATTTGCGCATATAGAGAGCAGAGAGGATATCGAACAGTATCTACAAGAACAGATCCGACAGGAACGTTTGGGAAAGGAGAGTTTGGCCCTGATTAATTGTGAAGTGATTTGGCGTTTTTTACAGTCAGGGCTGGGCAGAAGGATGAGTCTGGCTGAAAAGGAAGGGCGGCTTTACAAAGAGCAACAGTTTGTTATCGGGATTCCAGCACGAGAGATGGGGGCGGGAGATTCCAATGAGCTGGTGGTGGTTCAGGGAATTATTGATGCCTATATCGAGGAGGAGGATGGACTAGTGGTAGTGGATTATAAGACTGACCGGATCTATCATTCCCATTTGCTAGTAGAGCAGTATAAAACGCAGCTGGATTATTACCGTCGTGCGCTGGCCCAGATGACAGGAAAACCAGTCAAGGGGGCAGTAATTTACTCGCTGGCAATGCAGCAGGAGGTTTGGGTGTAAGAATGGAGATGAATACGCATTGTATATTTAATGCCCTGTTGCTTGTGGTGGAATATTTGACTGCCATTGCCAGGCATCTCCCCGCTCTGATACCAGCGAAAAGCCTGCCGCATTCACTTGTTTTTCAAGACAACTAAGGCATTCGGCGGCTTCCTCGCCGGTACAGATCTTATCATCATATAGCTCGTATTGTTTCCGATTTTTGAGTGGAGACAGATTGGGCATGATGACATTTGCTCCGGCCATCAATCCTTTTTCCCGTCCGGAGGGGTCGAGGGTTCCCAAAGCAGTAGTGGCGGGAAGCAGCACTTCTGGCAGGAGTATCCGGACTAGGGTGAGCAGATAGAGTGTCAAATCCACACTGCCAGCGGGTTCTTTCGCAAAGCAGGTATCATGATGAGGGATAAAAGGTCCAAGGCCGACCATCTGAGGCTTAAGCTCTTGCAGAAACAGCAAGTCTTCTGCTAATGTCTGGACACTCTGGCCAGGACTTCCCACCATCATGCCAGCGCCGACTTGATAGCCCAGAGATTTCAGGTCCCAAAGGCAGCGTTTCCGGTTTTTAAGACTCATATTGTCCGGATGAAGCCGTCGGTAATGCGCATCGTTTGCTGTTTCATGGCGCAGCAAGTAGCGGTCAGCTCCCGCTTCTCGAAATAATTGGTAACTTTTCCGGGATTTCTCTCCGATGGAAAGCGTCAGAGCACAATCGGGGTAGCGCTGTTTGATTTCCTGGATGATCGCCGTCATTTTTTCGTCCGTATAGAAAGGATCCTCCCCGCCCTGTAGCACAAAAGTACGAAATCCCAGCCGATAGCCTTTCTGACAGCAGGTAAGAATTTCTTCTTGGCTCAGCCGATAGCGGATACTATTGGGATTAGCGCCTCGGATACCACAATAGTAGCAATTGTTTTTACAATAATTCGTGAACTCTATCAGTCCGCGGGTAAATACCCGATTGCCATAATATTGTTTTCTCAGCTGTAGAGCTTCCTCTCTTAACAACTCCCGAATTTCTGGATTGTTATAATAGCCGAGCAGTTCGATGAAATCTTCCCTGACCATCGTCTGCCGGCCGATTAGTTTATCTGCTGCATTTTTATGAATCATTCGGTTCCTCCAAAGCAATTGCTTAAGCAACATCCGTTTTTTTAGAATGCTTTCAGACTTGCCAGTTGGAAATTTTATGCAAGTCTGAAAGTCTTTCCATTGCAAGCCGGAATCTTGATAAAACATTTATGTTCGATCTGTCAGTAGATTTTTCGTGTTTCAGACACTAAGATTCACATACCGCCCTTTTTCTACGGGCGTTTCCTCTACAACTGGCGCACTGCGAAAGGTAGTGCGCGTAGTGCCGCCGGCCATATAGATTCTGCCGCATTCGGGGCAGACGCCAGTGCGATAACTGACCGATTGAGAAACGATTTCCTGATCTTCTTTTTGAGCTTTGACCCGGGCATGGGCGACATGTTCAGCCTCATGGGCACGGATAGCAAAAGCAGCTCTCTCCGGGCTGAGTCTGGTAGGTGTTTTGAAAGATACGCTGGGATCCTGGGAACCATCCTGATACTTGCGGTTTTTGCAGGTCTCACATTCATAAGAGTCCCTATCCGGTTGTCCAGGTATCTTGGGTTTTTTGGAATCCTGAAGTTTGGTCTGTTCCGGTAGAGTTGCCTGGCTGGAAGCTTCTATCGGATTGGCGGAATTTGCCTGTTGAGATAGACCATCTTGGCCAGATACCGAAACCATTGGGGAATTTTGCCCTATGTTTCCGGAAAAAGATGCCGAAGTATAAAGGGAAAAATCACTAAATGCGGATAAATCGGTTATCATAATTTGCCTCCCTTTTAGGAAAAGAGCAGGCTGTCGGACAGTCTGCTCCCTTCGGAATGGTATAAACTGACAGTACCCAGTTTATACGGTTTGGTGTTTTGCCACATACACCGGGAAGCTGTCACTGCCTTTTAGCTCTTTGCCGGCAGTAAAGGATACATTCTTATCAGAAATAATATATTCCAAATTTGCGCCTTCTTCCACTAGAGTATCTTGCATCAACACGCAATTTTTAACCTTTGCACCTTTGGCAATTCGGACGCCACGGAATAATACGCAATTTTCCACCTCGCCCTCGATCACGCAACCATCAGCGGCCATCGTATTTTTTACCTTGACCTCACCGATATAACGAGTGGGATTATCATCACGGATCTTGGTGTAGATGGAATCCCGGGCGAACAGACCATCTAAGTTTGTTTCATCTAGCAGCTTCATATTTTCATCGAAATAACTCTTTAAATCACAGATTCGTGCCAGATAGCCCTCAAATTTATAAGCCTGTACGTTCAGTTTATCCAGTTGCGGAGCCAGAATATCGCGCTCAAAGTATGAATATCCATGCAGATAAGCCGTGCTGATTTGCTCAATTAATAGTTCGCGATCCATGATGTAGATGTTCATGGAAAAGTTCTGAAAGCCGCTTTCCTGAGAACAGATATCCAAGCGTACCACCCGGCCATCTTCGATGCCGAAAGAATAATACATATTGGTGCCGATATCGTTCTTTTTCATAGCACCTGCCGGAAGTTCGCTCTCACTGTAAGCCACGGTTACATCAGCGCCACTAGCGATGTGGGCGTCCATAAATTTCTTGAAGTCAAAATTCACAGCAATGTTTGCATCGGACATTACTACATATTTTTCTTTCTGATCTTTTAAGAATTCTAGGATACTAGCTAACGCTTCCACCCGCCCAGTATACATTTTGATGTTTTTTTGTGCAAATGGAGGAACAATGTTCAGGCCACCGTTTTTGCGGGTCAGATCCCATTCACGACCAGCTCCTAAATGATCCATCAGCGAATGATAGTTTTTGCGGACGATCAGAGATACATTGCCGATGCCGCTGTTGACCATGCTAGAGAGGATAAAATCAACCATCCGGTAACGTCCTGCAAAGGGAATGGAAGCCATCAGCCGCTCACTGACTAATTCTGGAATCAGACTGTCATAGGTATTTGGGAAAATGATGCCCAGAGCATCTGCATTGGAATTTACCATTGTTCTTCACCGCCTTTCACATTGCTGTTGACCATAGCGTTGGGCCCGATCTTGGCGCCGTCACCGATATAGACACCGGAACCGACGGTAGCCACACCCTTTTCGCTGTCGGTAGGCATAGCGCCAACCACAGCATTTTCACCGATCACTACATTTTCCGCCACGATACAGTGTTTTACACAAGCGCCCGTTTTGATGGTAGTACCGCCCATGACAACGGCATCTTCCACCACGGCACCTGGCTCCACCGTAACGCCAGCAAAAAGAATGGAATGCTTTACAGAACCAGATACCCGGCATCCGTCTGTGATCATGCAATTGTCTACCACGGCTTCGCTGCTGATGCGATGTCCGGTCATACCGCTGTTACGACTGTAAATCTTCCAGTTCTCATCGAATAAGTTGATGCCACTGTGTTCCGGATCTAACACTTCCATATTGGCTTCCCAGAGAGAAGAGATGGTTCCTACATCTTTCCAGTAGCCGCTGAAATGATACGCATACATTTGGCGTCCGTCACGCAACAGATTGGGGATAATATTATTGCCGAAATCATTTTCGGAGTTGGGATCGGCTTCATCCTCGATGAGATACTTTTTCAGGACGTCCCAATTGAAAATGTAGATGCCCATGGAAGCTAAGTTGGACTTGGGCTCTTTTGGTTTTTCCTGGAATTCGGTGATCTTATCATTATCATCGGCAACCATCAGACCAAAACGGGACGCCTCTTCCCACGGTACTTCCATGACAGCCACACTGAACTCAGCGCCTTTTTCTTTGTGGAAACGAAGGAAATCGCTGTAGTCCTGTTTGCAAATCTGATCACCAGAAAGGATGATCACATATTGTGGATTATAACGCTCGATGAACGAAATGTTCTGGTAGATGGCATTGGCGGTTCCCTTATACCAGTCGGAGCCGGACGCCTGCTGATAAGGAGGAAGCACATGTACACCACCATGCAGACGGTCTAGATCCCACGGTTGACCATTACCGATATATTCGTTCAGGACCAGTGGCTGATACTGGGTCAGGATACCCACGGTATCGATGCCGGAGTTGACGCAGTTTGACAGCGGAAAATCGATGATGCGATATTTACCGCCAAAAGGAACTGCAGGTTTTGCCAGCTTCTGAGTCAGTGCATACAGACGTGAACCCTGTCCGCCGGCAAGAAGCATTGCAATCATTTCTTTTGCCATATTAATCTCCCCCTGATTATTTGATTTCCGCGGACAATGAGTCGAGCGCCGTCTTGCACGGACAAGTGACAAATGCCGCGAGGGCCAAATACTCTGTGACTTACACGGGGTATTTGACTGGTGAAGAGTTACAAAATTTGGAGTGTCAGAAATGTATACTCGTTTTTTGTACCTTCACCAACCAGGGAAACCCGTAGAGCAGGTTTCCTGGCTGTGATATTAAAATTGTACCACAAAACAGAAGAAACGGGTAGTGCTTTGTGGGAAAAAATTGATAATTTGGGAATATTTTGACAAACCAGACCGGTTTGCCGAAAAAAATCGCGGTAAACCGGTCGAATTATTGTGAAAAATGATGAAAAAAGGGGAAGAGAAATGGTTTTCTGGTAAAAGAAAATCAGGAAAGCGTTTCAGAAATTCTCAAGAAACTGTTCGAGAATTCCGGCGGCATCGGCTGCTAGGTCAGCGCAGGGACGTTTTTTATAATATTCCGTGGTACGAGCCGAGGGAGTGGGATCGTCCGAGTGGCGCTCCAGACCTAAAAGTTCCCGGCAGATAATGCTTCCATGTTGTTTTTGAAAGGTGTGAGATAGTTGTTGCACTTGCATGTAAAGGCATTTTTTTCCCTCCAGATCCTTGGGATCGTGATAGCCTTTTAGCAGTCCTAAAACAAGGAACATTCCACTGACTGTGCCACAGACCTCTCGCAGGCGGCCCATACCACCGCCAAAGGCGGAAGCCATGGAAGCGGCGGTTTCTTTGTCGAAGCCCAGTTCCTCATGGAAGGCCAGAACAACAGCTTGGGCACAGTTGTAGCCTTCAAGAAAGTAAGATTTGGCAAGTTCTTTGTGATTATTCATAAACGTTTCCTTTTCATGTAGAGATGGGGGGAATTCATTATTTTTAAAAACAATTTTATAAAACAAAATAATTATAGTAGAAATTTTATGACCTGTCCAGAGAATACTTTATATTGTTAAGAATACGATCCTGTGATATAATGTCACCAACGGAAGCGAAGCGGATGCTGGTGTCCAGTGTAGAGGCATCAGAGCGGTGTTTTTCGAGCTTCATGTGAGTCATATCAGAGATTTTTATTTGTCCAAAATCAGAAAAATCTTCAAAATTCCATAAAAAATCATCCATTCGGCATTATGCTGGGTGGGGAAGGAAAGGATCAAAAAGATGGAAAAGGAAAAAACAATATCAGAAGCAACAGAAAAGGAAGTGATTTCCAGAAATTTTATTGAGCAGGAGATTGAAAAGGACTTAGCGGATGGCGTCTATGATCATGTTCAGACTCGTTTCCCTCCAGAACCTAATGGCTATCTTCATATTGGACATGCCAAATCGATTCTGCTGAATTACGGATTGGCTCAAAAATACAACGGCAAATTTAATATGCGTTTTGATGACACCAATCCGACAAAGGAAAAGACGGAATTTGTTCAGTCAATTCTGGATGATATTCACTGGCTGGGGGCTGACTATGAGGATCGTTTGTTTTTTGCTTCCAATTATTTCGAGCAGATGTATGAATGTGCGGTGTTGCTGATCCAAAAAGGTAAGGCATTCGTCTGCGATTTGAGTGTCGAGGAGATCCGCGAATATCGTGGAGACTTTAAAACTCCAGGTAAGGAAAGCCCTTATCGAAATCGCTCAATAGAAGAGAATTTACAGCTTTTTCAGGAGATGCGCGCCGGCAAATACCAGGATGGTGAAAAAGTACTGCGGGCCCGGATCGACATGGCTAGCCCGAATATCAATATGAGAGATCCGGTTATTTATCGAGTAGCCCGAATGAGTCACCACAATACGGGGGATCAATGGTGTATCTATCCAATGTATGATTTTGCCCATCCGATTGAGGATGCGATTGAGCATATCACACATTCTATTTGTACACTGGAGTTTGAGGATCATCGTCCGTTGTATGACTGGGTGGTGAGAGAGTGTGAGTTTGAGAACCCGCCGCGTCAGATTGAGTTTGCTAAACTGTATCTGACCAACGTGGTTACTGGTAAGCGATATATCAAAAAACTGGTAGAAGACGGGATTGTAGATGGTTGGGATGATCCGCGCCTAGTATCCATTGCCGCTCTGCGCCGTCGAGGTTATACACCAGAATCCATCCGGATGTTTGTGGAACTGGTGGGTGTGGCAAAGGCCAATAGTTCAGTGGATTATGCCATGCTGGAATACTGTATTCGTGAAGATTTAAAGCTGAAAAAACCGCGGATGATGGCGGTTTTGGATCCGGTGAAGTTGGTGATTGACAACTATCCGGAAGGACAGACAGAGCTCCTTGAGGTACCAAATAATCTGGAGAATCCCGATTTAGGTTCTCGCATGGTACCATTTGGCAGAGAATTGTATATTGAGCGGGAGGATTTTATGGAAGAGCCGCCAAAGAAATATTTCCGGCTGTTCCCAGGCAATGAAGTTCGCCTGATGAGTGCATATTTTGTGACTTGTACTGGGTATGAAAAGGATGAGTCTGGTAATGTTACCGTGATTCATGCCACTTATGATCCTGCGACGAAGAGTGGTT
>Ga0137306_102771_pt1 | contig 14148 bp, 15 predicted proteins | sample Inofroosms_March_FD_97187 | JGI IMG/M metagenome (GOLD analysis project Ga0137306, IMG submission 97187) | Mouse cecal microbial communities from Vienna, Austria - N-Acetylneuraminic and N-Acetylglucosamine D2O microcosms_March | ecosystem: Host-associated > Mammals > Digestive system > Large...
GGTTGGCATATCCCGTCAAAAGAGTTATGATTATATCGCCACTTATGTAGGAGGTTATATACCATGAGACAAGAAGCCATCTATGCAAGACAGTCCGTAGACAAGAAAGACAGTGTTTCCATCGAAGCCCAGATCGAGCAGTGCAAAGCCCTTGCCAGAACCCAGGAGCCGCTGGTATTCCAGGACAAGGGATTTTCCGGCAAGAACACGGAGAGGCCGGATCTGAAACGGCTGTTTGAGGCAATCCGGGCCGGGCGGATCTCCACTGTGTACGTTTATAAGCTGGACCGGATCAGCCGTAACATTGTGGACTTTAACCAGCTTTACCAGACCATGGAGGCATACGGCACCGAGTTTGTCTCTGTCAATGAGAAGTTTGACACCTCAAGCGTCATGGGAAGGGCCATGATGCAGATTATCGCCGTGTTCGCCCAAATGGAACGGGAAACCATCCAGCAGAGAGTCAAGGACAACTACTACTACCGGATTACAGACGGCAGGTGGGCCGGAGGGCCGGCGCCTTACGGATATAAAAACGCGAGGACGGAGAACAACGTTCCCACCCTGAAGCCGGTCCCGGAGGAACTGAACCTTGTAAGGGCTGCTTTCTCCTTGTATGACGGAACCGCCCACCTCTCCCTTGCCTCCCTCTGTACCTGGCTGTATAACCAGGGCTACCGGACACGCAAGGGAGGAAAGTTTGTATCCTGCACCCTCTCCCGGATCATGCAGAACCCAGTCTATGTCCAGGCTGACCAGAAATTATATAAATACTTCCAGACAAAAAAGATTAAGTTCCTTAATGAGCAGGAGGAATGGGATGGTTCCACTTCCTGCTGTATCGTGGCGAAGAAGAAAGGAAATTCCTCCCTGAGCAAATATGAGGACATGAAAGAACAGTCGGTTTACCTCACCAACATTCCCGGCATTGTCCCAAGCCACTTATACATATCCGTCCAGAGCCGCCTAAAAAAGAACGAGCAGTTCAAACGCGCCAATTCTCCCTCCGCCCTGGAAGAATTAGCCGGAAAACTGAAATGCGCCAGTTGCGGCCATACAATCAAATCCTACAGCCAGAGCACCAACATGAGGCCATACTTAAGCTGCCCTGGGAGGGCCACCCACAAAATATGCGGTGAAAGCTACCGGAAAGTGAATTTTGAAACCCTCCAGGAGCAGATAGGCAGGGAGATTCAGGGATACTTGGATTCCATAGAGGGCAGGGAACGGCAGAAGCAGGAAGAAAACCGGAAGCTGGAAGCCCGGAAGGAGGAACTAAAAAAAGAACTGGACAACCTGATCGCCCTGGCGGCAAAAGGAGGGCTTACCGCCGAGGTACTCCAGGCAGCCATTGAGGAAAGACAGACAGAAATCAACGGGATTGAGTTAAAGGTTCAGATGAACACGTCCGCGGTGGACTTCCTCAAAGTGAACCTGGAAAACAATTCCGAACTGAATTTTTACCACGGGCCGCAGGAGCATATTGAGTATGGGCTGCTCCTTATGGAACAGAAAAAGGAACTTGTAAAACTTCTGATTGAGAAAATCACCCTCCATTCAGACGGAGCCTATGAAATTGAATGGAGCCTTTAAAATCCTGATAAAACATGACAAAAGCCGGGAGCGCATCCCGGCTTTTCATATCTCCTGATTTATGTATCTTTATCCCTCAAAGGCCGCCAGAGCCTTAATCGCATTTATAAAGGAATATCCCTCATAACGCACCAGATAGCCAATCCCGTCATCTGTTTCGTCCGTGGAGTGGCGGGTGTATTTATAAATGGATCTTCCGTCCCGTTCCTCCTTCCGGTAAAAGGTAAGGCTGTCATGCTCCACGCTCCGCCAGCAGACAAAGCCGGGCTTGTCCGGGTGGTCCGAAAACCTCACGCTCCTTGGATGCCTTGCCTTTAAGTAGCTGACTAAATCGGCCTCTTTCGCTTTTCTCTTTAAATCTTCTCCTATCCTCTCATAACCCATATGGTTCCTGTCCCTTTCTTACGTTTTATAGTCTGTAAACAGTATGTAAGTTTTGGGCTTTTTGGCGAATGAGAAATTATAAAGAAAATATAAACTTTTTCAATCGACAGTTTATAAAAAATTTATAGATTAAGGAGAAAATTTCCGTCCCAACCGGATCAGGTCTTACATACTGACTGTAGAGGAAAAACCTTTCCTGGAAGGTGTGCCGCATTTTGGAGAGTTTTGGCGGCAGCAGACAACTGAATACCTGTGGCCGGTCGCTGACGGACGGAGCCATGAAAAGGGAGACAGTCAGGCGTGCCCATGCCGCCACATGGGAGTGTTGTATGACAGAGGGCAGCCCGGTCATACGGCTATCTGGGTAACGTGACAGTATAAACAGTAATTCGTGGGTGAGCACCATTAAAGAAAGCAGCTCCCGGCCAGTCGGCCAGTGCAGGTCAGGAGACCCGGCATAGAAGGTCCCTGCACGATACCGGCCCGTGTCATGTGGCAAAGGTTTTACAGCCATTGTCTAGGTACATCTATGCCCTTGTACCGACATACAGAAATGTAGCCGCGGGTCAAAAACCGGAGACGGGACCCGCGGGATTAAAAGTAAAAGGTAAGGTCCGGTTCTGGGCCGCGTATCGGCTGCGTGCGTGGCGGGACATGATTGCGGGAGCAGTAATGCTCATGCGGCAGGACAGAACAACGCCGCTTGTAACAGCCGCTTTTATGGACTTATGCTTCTGCTGGCTAAGGACATTTGCACCCAAAGCACAGCACCTCTTTATCTCATGAAATCCTTATGAACTCTTTTATTCTGATTACTTCTGAATCACCTTATGAATGGATTACCTTATGCGGCGGAATCCCTTATGATTGAATGAATCCCTTATGAATGGATTACCTTGTGAAATCCCAATGATTCTATCCCTTATGGAACAATCCTTGTGAACCGAAATCCCAATGATTAAAAACCTTGTGATAAATCCCTTATGAATGGAAACCTAATGAATGCTCTCTTATGAAGCACTTCCCTATGAAACGAAAACCCAATGGATAAAAACCTTATAAAAAGCCCTATGAAATGGAATCCCTAAGAATCCTCATACAGAAAACCGTTACACCGTTTCGCCTGGTTTTGTCATAAAGATCACTTCGTGATTCCCAGTGAATCAAGGTAAATGAAAATCACACCCACAGCTTTCCATGAATCAGAAATGCAGCACACAATCCCGTTTTTTCCTTACTATGATTCAAAAGGCTCCGCAGCACCAGGAAATCAAAAGGCTCTTAAACGTTCCATAAAGCCATAGGGAATCCTTACCATAAGGACATGAGGAAAACTGTTTCATAGGGATCACAGAGGGCAGCCGTTTCATAAGGCGCAAAAGGAAAGTATCCCATAAGGAAACAGAGGGCAGCCGTTCCATAAGGTACATAAGGAAAACCACTCATAAGGAACCCAAAAGGATACCATTCACAAGGTATCTGTTTCATAAGGAAGATCCCAAAGGCAATCCATAAGGTTACGTTCCATAAGGTCATAGATTCCAGGTAATGTATAAGGGTAGGAACTCCTTTTTAACCCTTTTTCTCCCACCCTTCTGACATACTATAGGTAAGGAATCAGACTTACAAAGGAGGCATCCCTTATGCGTAAATTCTTATGTTTTTATATCCTCACAGAAAGAGAAATGGATCAGATCCAGTGTGAACTGGACGAATACCAGAAGTACAAATTTCTGGCAGAGATTCCAGAGGAGGAGCCGCACCATGAAGAAAATCCTGTCACTGATTTATAACTTCCTTGGATTCACCGGCCTTTGGCTGGCTCCAATTCTGTATTTTATCACCAGAAGGACGTTTCCAGACGCAGAAACAAAACATATCCTTATCTTGTGTGCCGCTGTGGCCGCCTGGGCTATATTCAATAACTTTTGGAGCGTGGTTTGTGAGGGAAAACCGTTTTCCGAAATCGGCATTGGTGACGGTCTCATACCGGAAACCGGGCTAAAAAAGGAATCATCGCTGAAGCGTTCCGCCATGTATCCGAAGGTTCCGGGAGAACTTCTTTCCAAAGAACCGGAGGGAATCATTTTAGGGAAATACAAAAATTACTACGTCCGTTTCCCTCTGAAAGACATTTACCACGCTTGTATTATTGGAGGCACTGGTTCCGGGAAAAGTTCAACGGTCCTTTTGGATTCCCTGCTTTGTAACTTTGCCATCGGGAAAAACGCTTTCAACTGTTTTGTGATTGACATTAAAGGAGAACTCCACGAGAAGGCAACGTATGCCCTCTCGGAACATGTCCTTGTGGTTGACCCTGCGGACCGTTCCTCATTTGGCTGGGACGTTTACTACCGGCTCCACAATAATCCAGATGACGATCTTATCATAGAAGCCATTGAGGAAATCGCCCAGGCCATCATTATCAGCACCAATCCCAGGGATTCCTTTTTTGTGGAGAACGCAAGGTCCATGTTTACCGGGCTTTTAGTTTATTACTTTCAGCAGGGAGAAACGTTCATTGATTCTGTCAATAAAATCCTGGAATCGGAAATGAAATCCCTGATTGCCGAAATCGTTAAAGACAGTGAACCCTCTGACCTCTGCTATAAATACCTGGCGAAGTTTGCGGGCAAGGATGCGGAGAGCGTGGAGGACTGTATGGTGGAAATGACTACTTCCCTTTCTGTTTTCTCTAAAAGCGACATAAAATTCTGTTTCCGTGACAACTTCCAGAAAGCCAGCCCATACTCATTCCGGGAGGATAAATCCGTGTTCCTTGCCATACCGGAGCATATGCTGGAATCTTATAAAGCAGTAATGAGGCTGTGCACAGTCCAGACGCTGAAAGAGTTGGAGCGCCGGTCAGAGAAAGAGGAAAAACCCTTGCTTTTGATTCTGGATGAGTTCGCCCGGATTGGACGTGTGGAGGGAATCTTTAACGCCCTTGCCACTCTAAAAAGCAAAAAGGTCATGGTCATGCTGGCCTTCCAGTCCCTGGCACAGATCGAGGTCAATTACTCAAAGGAAGAAGCCAGGGTTCTGACGGACAACTGCCGCTTAAAAATCATTTGCGAATCCAGTGACCCGGACAGCAGTAAATCCGTAACCGCCTGGGCAGGGAAGTACCGGGATAAAAAGGAAACCCTCAATGGAGGGAAGAACCGGCACAAAAGTTATTCTTATGAGGATAAGGACATTGTGGAGACAAACGACCTAATTACCCTCACGAAAAAGAAGGAAGTGATCCTTATCATTTCCGGTATTGGATATTTGAGGGTGGAAAAGTGCTATTACTTTTTAGACGAAACAATAAAGAAGCTGGCTGAAAAGGTCAGCAGCTATAACAGACAATTTGCGAGGTAAGATATGACATACACAGAAGAACAGAACCATTTTTTTGAAGAACTCTATTCTGCCCTGGATAGAGCGTTGAGACCGGAGGGAGCCAGCTTGGAGAGGGTGGACGTACCCAAAAACAACACGGTCCAGAAAGGGATTTCCATCCGGTTTGAAGGGCAGCCCATAAGCCCTGCCATTTATCCCAGCCAGTTCTACCGGGATTTCCAGAACGGTGTTTCCGTAGAGGAAATTGTTTTCTACATAAAGGACGGACTGACAGCGGAATCCATCACCAAAAGAGGCATCATGGAACTGAACCATGACAATGCGCCGCACTATTTGAGGTCGGCAATAGTCAGCTATGAAGGAAACCGGGAATGGCTGAAGGACGTCCCTCATGAGCGGGTGACGGACCTTGCCCTTTACGCAAAGTGGGACTTTGGCGGCGGGTATTCGGCAAAGGTAACGAATCCGCTGCTTGCCCACCTCCAGATGACAAAGGAAGAACTGCTAAGGACCGCCAAAGGCAACATGGCTATGCAGGCCCGCCTGCGGACCATGAAGGACGCCCTGATTGCCCGTGCGGTTCAGGAAGGGATGCCGGAGGAACTGACAGAGGAAATGAGGGACCAGCTCCCGGACATCCCGTTTTATGTCCTGAACGTGAACGGAGGGATTGACGGAGCCGCCCTGGTTGCGGACCCTTCCGTTATGAGGAAGGCCGGGCGGGATCTGGGAGAAGGCTTTTATATCCTTCCTTCTTCTGTCCATGAGGTGTTGATTGTCCCAAAATCAACCGGAGCAAAGCCGGAGGAATTAAGGGACATGGTATACCGGATCAACCGGCAGGAGGTTCCCATTGAGGAGCGTCTTTCCGATAACGTTTATGAGTTTGACGGGCATACATTAACCCTGGCAGGACAGACGGAAACCCTGGAAAGGGAACTGCCGGGACTGGCAGCCATGCACCGCAAGAGATAACCAGGGAAGGAGCAGATACTATGAATTTACAGAGAAAATTAGATTTTATAGAAGCATACAGAAACTACATACAGTTATCGGGCAGAGCGGAGGCAGGGATAGAGATTTCCGTCTGTCCTTCCTTTAAGCCAGGCATAAGGCCGGAGGGATTCCATGACACAAAAGAGGTACACAGCCGTACAGAAGAAAAGCCCGGAAGATAAATTAAAAGAACTGACGGACAAGCTGGAGGCCGGGATCAAGGAAGTCTTTTCTTCCCAGAAGTATAAGGATTACTTAAAAGTCATGTCCCGGTTCCATGGCTACAGCTATAACAATACCATGTTGATTTTGTTACAGAAACCGGATGCCCGTCTCCTGGCAGGATACAAAACCTGGCAGGGCATGGAACGGAACGTGAAGAAGGGAGAACACGGCATTTCCATTCTTGCGCCCAGCAAAAAGAGATTCACAAAATATATGGATAAGATTGACAAGGACACCAGGAAGCCGGTGCTGGACCAGGACGGGAACCCGGTGAAGGTGCCGAGAGAGATTGAGTACCTTACCTTCTATCCCACCACGATTTTTGACGTTTCCCAGACGGAGGGAAAGCCGCTCCCGGTTATGGCGGAGGAACTGAATGGACAAGTGACGGATTATGGAATCATTATGGATTCCTTAAAAGAAACAGCGCCGGCTCCCATCCGGTTTGAATCCTGGGAGGAATCGAAGAAGGGATATTTCAGCCCTCTTTTAAACGAGATTGTGATTAAGTCCGGCATGAGTGAATTGCAGACGGTGAAAACCGGAATCCATGAAACGGCACACAGTATTTTACATAGCGGGACAAACAATTTAAAGGATTCCGCAACCATGGAGACGGAGGCCGAAAGCATCGCTTTTATTGTCTGCTGTCACCTGGGACTGGATACATCAAGTTACAGTTTTCCTTATCTGGCGACATGGAGCAGCAGTAAGGAACTGCCGGAACTGAAAAGCTCCCTCTCCACAATCCAAAAGACCGCCCACAGCCTGATTGAGAAGCTGGACCAGGCGATTTTAAAACACATCCGGGAACATTCCATAGAAGGACCGGAGATTTCCAGGGATACCGGCAATCCTGATATTTCTTTAGAAATAGCTGACCGGGAACCGGAGATACCAGCTTTACCTGATACCCACAGACGAAGGAGGTAACACATGACAGAATTAGAAGAACTACAGTTAAAACACAGAGAAGAAGCAGCCCGGAAACGGGCAAAATTAAAGGAACGCAAAGCCAGGGCGCACCGGCTCATTGAGAGAGGCGCTATCCTGGAAAGTGCAATCAATGAGGTCAAACCGGCTGACCGTTTCACAAATCAGGAAATAGAGAAGATTGTCTATTTCGCTATCCTATCACCCTCAACCATCACTTTTATTTCGGAGTTGGGACAGTAAATCCCTTCTCCATTTTACTAAGAAGGGCGCACTTATACCTGACCCTCCGGGCCAGGTGTGCGTTCTCCGAAGGCTCCTGCAGAGGGCGAAAACCATAGGGACAAAACCACAAGCCCAAAGACCCAAAACCAGGAGTCACACAAACCATAAAGGAGTTGAAGCCAGCCATGGCAATTTACCATCTTTCCGTCAAAATCATAGGCAGAAACAGCGGACGCTCTGCCGTTGCCGCAGCCGCCTACCGGAGCGGCGACACCCTCACCAATGAATGGGACGGGCTGACCCACGACTACAGCCGGAAAGGCTGGATAGAACACACGGAAATCCTTCTGCCGGAACACGCGCCGGAGGAATTTAAAAACAGATCAGCCCTATGGAACGCTGTTGAGGCGGCAGAGAAATCCGGCTCTGCCCAGCTTGCCAGGGAAATAGAAACCGCCCTTCCCAAAGAACTGAACCAGGCTGGACGTCTCTCCCTCATAAGGGATTTCATAGAAAAGAACTTTGTTTCCGCTGGAATGTGCGCCGACTTTGCGGTCCATAACCCGCCCGTCACCGACAGCCGGAACCGCCCGGTAGACCAGGCCGGGAATCCTACACGGGACAAGGACAACATGATTTTCAGAAACCCTCACGTCCACATCATGCTCACCATGCGCCCTCTTGATAAGCAGGGCCAGTGGCAGGCAAAATCCCAGACCGCCTACCTTTGCAGAAAAAATAATGAGGAACGCTCTGTTCCGGTATCAGAGATTAAGCAGGCAGAAACAGAGGGATGGCAGAAACAATACCAGTACAAAGCAGGCAGGAAAAAGGTGTGGCTGACAAAAGAAGCTGCCGACCAGAAAGGCTTAACCCGTGTCTCCAAGCAACCAAAAACCGAGAAGATCCAGAATCCAGTGACGGCACAGTGGAACAGCAAGGACGCTCTTTTTCAGTGGAGAAAATCGTGGGCGGAACTATGTAATGAACAGTTAAAAAGGAATGGTATTGAGGAACAGATCAGCCACCTTTCCTATGAAGCCCAGGGAATCAGCAAGGTAGCATCCGTCCATATGGGCGTTGAGGCGGTTCACGCAGAGAAGCGAGGGATTCCCACAGAACTGGGAGAACTGAACCGCCAGATCCAGAGGGATAATGAATTTTTAGCAGTCATGGAGGGACGGATTCGGGAGTGGGAACGCAGGGAAAACGAATCCCTTAACCGCACCGCCGCCCGTCTGGAAGGCATAAGGAGCCGCCACATAGCCGCCGCTTACCAGCAGCTCTGTCTCTCAATCAGTCTGGCAAAGGAGCAGGACAGCCTGGCGGCCCAGATGCGTGCAGCCGCAGCCATGGCGGAAACAGCGGAACACCTCATAAGGGCAATCGGTGCATTAAAGGAATCCCTGGACGTTTACCGGAGACAGCGGGAGGAAACGAACCCTTTCCAGAAGCAGAAACGGAAGGAACTGGAGGAAAAGGTTATGGCTGCGGAACACCAGATCCAGAACTTAAAAACCCGGCTGAATGAAGTCCGGTCCAGACAGAGGGAAGTCAAAACCGCTCCGGTTTCCTCACCGGAAGCAGCCAGAAAAAAGAAGGAACAGATTCAGTATCTGAAGGAGATCCAGTCCCAGGCTTACCGGGAATTTTATACCCTGGTGAAGGAGAACAAGGAGAATATGAACCGTATCCGGGAGATCATTCAGGGCAGACGGAATGAGCGTGACAGCCAGCTAAAACAGAGATTAAAGGAGCATTACACGGAGGATTTCCAGGAAAAGATATTAGAGCAGGCCAGGGACAAAGCACCGGAGATTCCAGAAGCGGAGGGAGCCAGCATCCAGAAGAATATTTCCCATAAAAGATAAAAGCACATCCCATAAAGAACAAAAGCACCTCCCAGCCAGGTGCTTTTATCATAGGGATACCATATTAAAAGGTTCTTTTTGCCTTTAGCTCAAAATCCGGCTTTGTAACGTATTCCAGATAGGCGGGCCTGGCGGAATATTCCAGGAAAGCCCGGAACCGTTCCTGACTGGAAGGAGCCTTTATCATGTCCAGAACCTTTTCTTTTGGAACCCATGCGGATTCCGGGTTTTCATCAGAGCCTCGCAGAGTGCCGGATTTTTCCGTACAGATAAAATCAAAAATAACCTTTGTCGGGACTTCCTTTACACCGCCATATCCGGGATAGGTTCCGGTATTGGAGGAAACACAAAACAGTTCTCCCACTTCCACACAGATGCCGGATTCCTCAAAAATCTCCCGTTTTACCGCGTCAACCAGATTCTCTCCCGCCTCAACTTCACCACCCGGAAGGACCCAGGAATCCTGGTAAGTGTTGACAAGTAAAACCTCACCCTTTTGGTTTAATACGACACCAGCCGCAGCAATAATATGAGTTGGCAGGAACTTTTCAGGGATATTCTTTTCCATGGCTGAACCCTCTTTCCTTATGGATTTTGTCTTATAATATAGCAAGACTGGATTAAAAAAGCAATAAAAATCATTTATGCTCTGTATTTGAGGGAGCTATAACATCCCATGAAAAATAGATACTTCCAGAATCTATTTTGAGGGAGCCAAGAACTCGCTTCGCTCCAAGAAGGCACCTCCCTCTTGCTGTCCATGGAAACTGTGGATAACTAAAGACCAAGTTACCCACAGTTCCCACAGACATCAATTCACCCTCCGCCTTCTTAAAACTGACCTCTTTCTTTATGGATAAAAACAAAAATCTTTTAATTTCTAAGAACAAAAACCTTCTTATCAAAAATCCCAGACCTTTATAAAGAAAAAACGGAATCCCAAAACAGATTTCACAGACTTTGGCTGGAAATTTTATAAAAATACTTGATTTCCCTAAAAAATCACCTTGCCGGTGCCTCAAATAATTATCTGATAATATATAAATTATCAGATAATATACAAAAACATATAATTTGTCTATAATTGTGTAAAATACATAAAATATTTTTCAAACATAGAGCATTAAGGAAAAATATATGTTCAATATAACTAAAAATGCAAACAAATATGTTGAAATATTTTCTACATATTACTATTAAGTTGAAATGTCAATTAGTAAAAACAGAGAAAATGAAAATTATATTTTAAAAATAAAGTCAGATAATTTATGATAAATACAGAATTGTCAATCTTTTCTTTAGCCTGCCCGGTAGCGTTTCCTCATGATTTACAAGAATTATAGCATAAAATCCAGGAAAAATTAAGACTTTTTCACGGACTTTGCAAGGGAAATCCTTAAAACCAAAACAGATTTCACAGACCTTCAAAAATATGCACAGACCCTGGCTGAAAATTTTATGAAAACTCCCGGCTTCACGACCCTGGAAGAACCGGCTATAATCAGGGAAGGAATCAGCCATGGTGAAACCGACAACAACAGCAAAGGAGAATTGCCTATGAAGGAAAAGGAGCCAATAGACATTCATTCCAAACGGGAAAAACTGGAATCCCTGCCCTTAAAAGAGGAACCGCCGGACAAACCCTGGCTGCGTTCCCGGATTTATGACTTTTCATCAGATAGAGATATGCTGGAAGAAATTTCCGTTAAAATGGAGTCCATGGGAAAGAAGCAGCTTGACCAGCTACAGACAGAAGCGGCGCGAATCCTGACAGAATCCAGGCGGGATCAGATAGAAGAATCCCAAACCTGGTTTGAAACAGCCGCCCTCCCAGTGCTGAAAAACTTTGCCGAAACGTTCAGCGCCTCCCTGGAAATATCCCACGAGGACGAGACTATGATTTTAGTCACATTTCAAAACAAGTGTGGGTATGACCTGGCAGAAGATGACCGGCATATGCGGATGCTTTTTGGCCTCTCTAATCATGTTTCGATTGAAAAGAATGGAGATAACATCACGCTGGTTTTGGCGTTTGACTGTCTGGATATGAAGTAGCCGGAACCCAAACAAATAAGAGGGCGAAAGCCCTCTTTATTCCTCAATATATTCCATGATGTCCGAAACATTGCATTTTAACAGTTTGCATAACTGATTGACGGTGTTGGTGGATATGCTGTTGCCTTGTTTAATGCTGTAATAGGTAGCCCGGGAAAAGCCTTCCTTCTGTAGCTTATAGGAAGTGATTTTTTTCTTTTTCATTGTCTGAAACAACGGCTCATAGCTTATCATACAGCGGCACCTCACATAAGAATCTATGTCCAGTATAATTTGAAGAAAAAGCCTTGAATATGTATGAATATCCGAGTATAATAAGAATTGACATTTCGGTGTATCAAGAGTAAAATAAGATCATTGTTATCTGATAATGGATAATGTATCAACAGAAAGAAGGAGAAGAAGTATGAGGAAACAAGTATTAACAGTCTTTATGGCAGGGATTCTAACAGCATCCATGAGCATGACAGCCCTGGCCGGGTGGGAGCAGGAAGGGAATAACTGGAAGTACAATGACAACGGGAATTATGCCGCTAATGGCTGGTATTGGATAGACGGGAACAATGACGGGATAGCAGAAAGCTATTATTTTGACAATACTGGAATCCTTGCAAGGGATACAATGGTGGAAGGTTATACAGTAAATGCAGACGGAGCCTGGACTGTAAATGGCGAGATTCAAACTCGCACTGACGTTGGTGTTGTTCAGACTAAGAGTGTTGCGGTTAATAACGGGAATGCTGCTACTGGTGGTGTGAACCACAATGCAGGATATGATCCTGCGCATCCGTTGGCAGGAAAGATTGATGAGTGGAACTTGAGGATTACGAATACTGGTCTGATTGGTGCAAGTGGTTTTAATATTTGCAATGAAAACGTTCAGGCACTGTTAACTAATCAGATGGATAAGTATTATATCCCGCCTGTTGGAAATTCTATTAATCCTACTACAGGAACTCAGATGTATGTTTCTCAGGAAGATTACGACAAGAATGTTCATAATACACAGGCCCTTTATCAGTGGTTCTGCAATTGGCTGAATGGTATGGACTTCGAGAATATGTCTGAGATGGATAAGGCAAGAGAAATTCAGAAAGTGCTTGCACAGGGACAATATGTAATTGAAAATACTGTTGGGAGAAACGGTTATTATTCAGTTTTGATTGATAAAAGAGGTGTGTGTGAGGAATATTCGTTAACCGCTTGTTCTCTTGCAAAGGCCCTTGGTTTAAAGGCGGCTATTTCTGGTACAGGTAACCATTCTGTATATTACATCAGAGTGAATGGAACTGCCTATATGGGATCTAATCAGGTGTTGAATCTTGACTTCCCAACACCCGACAACGTATATTTTCAGTAATTAATTTTAAACTCATCGGAAGAGATTCCGGTGGGTTTTTTGTTGTGTGGAGACAAGGGCAAGCTGTTGTTGAATTGGATTGAAAAAATATTTTTTATATTGTATAATTAGTAAAATTAGTTGATTGGAGAATAAGGATGATAGACTATTTATACTATGTTAAGAATATGATTAAAGATGCAAATATAGAAAGAAAAGAATTCTTAATGTCAAAAATAGAAAGTCATATTTCGCAGTGGCTCCATTATAAAAATTGTAAAGGCAGAAGCCCTCTTCATCCAGAGGAATTTGTTTCAGGCAATGTACACAATTTTTATTTTCCAACTAATGAAAGCATTCAACTTGTATGGGATATTGATAAGATCTACCGAAAAAGTATTGCTATACAACCGAAAGAATTTGAGTTACCAGAACTTCAGGAAATTATAAAAAAAGATATAATAAGTTCTCTTGATGAATTTACTAAGATTGAGAATGAAGTACATAATATTCAAAAACACCACTATGCTGCCGTTATAATTTTTTATTTTTCTCCATTGCGTATCCATCTCATGATAGATGGGAGACACCGATTTATAGAACATAGAAAGTTTAAGCAACAAGAAAAAATATTGGCATTTGTCTTGGATAGTGACAAATATCTAGATTGCATTGTCTATAAGAGAGATTATGCAGCATATATCATTTTGCATAATATTGAGGTTATGTCAAGGTATCTGGAAGGCATGAATTGTTTAAAAGAGCTATGGTGATTTTAAAAGGTGTTAATGAAAAAACGTGTTATTAAATCTTACACACGTCGTAAATAAGGATCCTTACGAGGTTATTTACTGACACCATTAAAATAGTTGTTCCTGCTTATATTTTAAGTCCTTGTTAATTCAAATATTTATGTCATCATCAAGAAAGGTTCCATCCCATTTAAATATCTTCCTAACACCAGATATTGACTTTATATAACAATTGTATCCAGAACCAAGGTGTCCAAGCTGAATAATCCCTTTAGAGTCTTGGGTTAAAGAGATATCACGACACTCATGAGATATATATAATTCGTTTTGTAATAAACACATGTAAAAACTCCTTTTATTTTTAGTATGATAGATACAATGTTTTTGGCTTCATGAAAGGTAAGGGTGTTGCTGTGAATAATAGCGG
>Ga0137306_102776_pt1 | contig 14110 bp, 13 predicted proteins | sample Inofroosms_March_FD_97187 | JGI IMG/M metagenome (GOLD analysis project Ga0137306, IMG submission 97187) | Mouse cecal microbial communities from Vienna, Austria - N-Acetylneuraminic and N-Acetylglucosamine D2O microcosms_March | ecosystem: Host-associated > Mammals > Digestive system > Large...
GATATGAAGGGAAGGTTTACACCATTGACGCACATAAGGTGTCCATGGCGACCATGGGAAGATATTTCCCAAACACTCCTCTTCTTGCCGCGATCGTAAAAGTGGCAGGGCTCATGGATGAGGAGACATTCCTTCGGGAGATGCGCGCATCCTTCTCCCACAAATTTGCCAGCAAGCCGGAGGTCATTGACGGCAACATGGCGGCACTTGAGATGGCTTTTAAGGAGGTACAGTGATGGCGACGGATATAACAAAATTAGGCGTGAAGGCGAACTGGAGAAATCTCACAGAGGGCATGATTATTGCCGGGGCAGGGACTTCTAAGGACTTTAATACCGGCGAGTGGTCAACGGACAAGCCGGAGTTTATAGAAGATAAATGTAAGCAGTGTCTGCTATGCGTTCCGGTCTGCCCGGACAGCTGCATTCCGGTAAAGGATATGAAAAGAGGAGCATTTGACTATGATCACTGCAAGGGTTGCGGCATCTGCGTGAAGGCATGTCCCTTCGGCGCGATTACAATGGAAGGGGTGAAATAACATGGCAAAGAGAGACAGATTATCAGGAAATGAAGCGGTAGCGATCGCTTTAAGACAGATTAACCCGGATGTATTTCCGGCATTCCCTATTACCCCGTCCACAGAGATTCCTCAGTATTTTGCCTCCTTTGTGGCAAATGGACAGGTAGATACAGAATTTATTCCGGTAGAGAGCGAGCACAGCTCCATGAGCGCCGCAATCGGAGCCTCTGCGGCAGGGGCAAGGAGCCTTACGGCAACCTCCTCCTGCGGTCTTGCCTATATGTGGGAGGAGCTTTACATAGCAGCGTCCAACAGACTTCCTCTGGCGCTGGCTCTTGTAAACCGCGCTCTTTCAGGCCCTATCAACATTAACTGCGACCATTCAGACAGCATGGGTGCAAGAGATGCGGGATGGATACAGATGTATGCGGAAAATAACCAGGAAGCCTACGACAATATGGTACAGGCTTACCGGATCAGCGAGCATAAGGACGTAAGACTTCCGATCATGATCTGTCAGGACGGCTTTATTACAAGCCATGCGGTGGAGAATATTGAACTGTTAGAGGATCAGGATGTGAAGGACTTTGTGGGAGAGTATCATCCGGAGAATTATCTTCTGAACCCAGACTGCCCTGCGGCAGTAGGCCCTTATTCCATCACAGACTATTATATGGAGGCAAAGCGCAATCAGGCAGAGGGGATGAAGCATGTAAGCCAGGTGGTTCTTGATGTGGCGAAGGAATTCGAGGGTATTTCCGGAAGGGCATACGGTCTGTTTGAGGAATACTGTATGGAGGATGCTGAGATGGCGGTTGTCATGATCGGTTCCGCAGCCGGTACAACCAAGGATGCCATTGACCGATTAAGAGAGAATGGAGTAAAGGCAGGCTTAATTAAGATCCGTCTCTACCGTCCGTTCCCGGCATCTGAGCTTGCAGAAGCCCTTAAACATGTAAAGGCAGTTGCGATTATGGATCGGGCGGAGGGCTACACCAACCACGGAGGCCCCCTTGGAGCAGATGTTATGTCAGCGCTTTACAGAGCACACGCAGACGCGCTGGCAGTAAACTATATCTATGGACTCGGCGGACGCGACATTCGTGTGGAGGATATGGAAGGCGTATTTGAAGCCCTGAAGCAGATCATAGAAGAAGGCGATGCGGGCGAGACCTATCGTTATCTTGGGCTTAGAGAGTAAGGGGGAGGATAAAAGATGAGCTATAATTTTAAAGAGACCATGAATAAACCGGAACGTTTAGCTCCGGGACACAGAATGTGCGCAGGCTGCGGCGGAACCATTGCAGTAAGAAATGTCCTGCGCGGACTTCATGAAGGGGACAGGGCAGTTATTGGCAATGCTACCGGATGCCTGGAGGTGTCCACCTTTACCTACCCCTATACAGCATGGGAGGACAGCTACATCCACAATGCCTTTGAAAATGCGGGAGCGACCTTAAGCGGAGTGGAAGGAGCCTACAAAGCGTTAAGAAAAAAAGGAAAATTAAATGACACCTATAAATTCATCACCTTCGGCGGCGATGGAGGAACCTACGATATAGGTTTCCAGTCCCTGTCAGGGGCTATGGAGAGGAATCATGACCTGGTATACGTATGCTATGACAACGGAGCATACATGAATACCGGGATCCAGCGCTCTTCCGCAACGCCTATGTACGCGGATACGACTACGACTCCGGTGGGAAGTGAAAGCAACGGAAAGCCTCAGAACAGGAAGGATCTGGCGGCAATCATTGCGGCTCATGATGTGCCCTATGTGGCACAGACCACCTTTGTACAGAATTTTAAGGATTTACACATAAAATCAGAAAAGGCGATCTACACGCCAGGGGCGGCATTCCTGAATATTATGGCGCCGTGTCCCCGGGGATGGAGATACAACACCCCGGATATTATGGAGATCTGCAAGCTGGGCGTGGAGACCTGCTACTGGCCCTTATTCGAGGTTGTGGAAGGGAAATGGATCCTGAACTACGAGCCGAAGAAGAAGCTTCCGGTTGAGGATTTCCTAAGACCCCAGGGAAGATTTAAGCATCTGTTTAAGAAAGGAAATGAATACCTCCTTGAGGAGTTCCAAAAGGAAGTAGATAGAAGATGGGAGGAGCTTAAGTTCAGGTGTTCCAGGGCTTAAGGACAGAAGAATGATATGAAAAGAGAAAAATTTGGTTCAAGACTGGGATTTATATTAGTCTCAGCCGGATGTGCAATTGGAATAGGAAATGTGTGGAAATTCCCGTATATGTGCGGGGAATTCGGCGGAGCGGCATTTATCCTCATGTATTTTGTGTTCCTCCTGATACTGGGAATCCCGGTTCTGGTCTGCGAATTTGCGGTGGGCCGGGGCAGCAGGAAAAGCGTGGCGGCAAGCTATGAAGTACTGGCGCCGCCAGGAACCCGCTGGCATGTCAGCAAATGGATTGGTATCATAGGAAGCTATCTTCTTATGATGTTCTATACAACCGTGGGAGGATGGATGCTGTACTACTGTTACCGGAGTATCCGAGGGGAATTTAAAGGAGCATCAGCGGATGTAGTGGCAGAGAAATTCTCAGGCATGCTGGGGAACCTGCCAGTCATGTCGTTCTGGACTGTGCTGATTACCGTACTGGGCTTTGCGGTGTGCTATTTTGGAATCCGCGGCGGAATTGAGAAAGTATCCAAGGTGATGATGTCTGCCCTCCTGGTCATTATGGTCGTACTGGCAGTGCATTCTGTATTTCTGGAAGGGGCGGGGGAGGGAATCCGGTTTTATCTTATCCCTGATTTTCAGAAGATGAAGGAAATCGGAATCGGCAACGTCATATTCGGCGCCATGAGTCAGGCGTTTTTTACCCTGTCTATCGGAATCGGCGCCATGCTCATCTTCGGAAGCTATATGGATAAAAAGCGCAGCCTTGCCGGTGAAGCCATAAACATTACGGCGCTTGACACCTTCGTGGCGCTGACGGCAGGCTTCATCATTATCCCGGCATGCTTTTCCTTCGGAATTGAGCCAGGCGCAGGCCCCAGCCTGATCTTTATTACCATACCGAACATCTTTGCACAGATGCCGGGAGGACAGATCTGGAGCGCGCTGTTCTTCCTGTTTATGACCTTTGCCGCTTTTTCCACTTTGGTGGCTGTGTTTGAAAATATTATTTCTTTTGATATGGATATGTTTGGGTGGTCGCGGAATAAGAGTGTATTCGTAAGCGTTGTCCTGATCTGCGCCTTAAGTATGCCCTGTGTCCTGGGCTTTAATCTGTGGAGCAGCATTCAGCCATTGGGAGAAGGCACAACCATACTGGATCTGGAGGATTTTATTGTATCGAACAACCTTCTGCCATTAGGAAGCCTTGGCTACGTCCTGTTCTGCGCAAAGAAAAACGGATGGGGATGGGATAACTTTATCGGGGAAGCCAACATAGGAGAAGGGATGCGTTTCCCGAAGGGCTTAAGGGCATATATGCTCTACGGGCTGCCCCTTATTATTATAATCATCTACCTGAAAGGATATTATGACATGTTTTCAGGACAGGGGACAGCGGTGCTGGCAGGATGGATGACCGCAGCCGTGCTGTTTTTAGGATTCGTTCTGTTCTGCGCTGGAGGAAGGAAAGAAAAAGTGTAACATATGAAAAGAAAAATCTTAAAACAATATTTCGGGTATGATGATTTCCGGGAGGGGCAGGAGGTTCTAATCGACAGTATCCTCTCGGGGAGGGACACCTTCGGAATCATGCCCACCGGCGCCGGGAAATCTTTATGTTTTCAGATTCCGGCGCTGATCATGGAGGGGATTACCCTGGTTGTATCCCCTCTCATTTCCCTCATGAAGGACCAGGTAGGGGCGCTCAACCAGGCGGGAATCCACGCCGCCTATCTGAACAGTTCCCTGACCACAAACCAGTATTATAAGGCTCTGAAGCTTGCAGGAGAGGGTCGTTATCCGATTATTTACGTTGCGCCCGAACGCCTTCTCACGGACAGCTTTCTTGACTTTGCCCTCCACGCGAGGATCGCCATGGTTGCCGTGGACGAAGCTCACTGCGTCTCCCAGTGGGGACAGGACTTCAGACCCAGCTATCTTAAGATCACAGAATTCATAGAGCGCCTTCCCAGCCGCCCGGTTGTCAGTGCATTCACCGCATCTGCCACAAAGGAGGTAAGGGAGGACATCGTTGACATCCTGATGCTAAGGGACCCTGCAGTCATGAGCACAGGTTTCGACCGCCCCAATCTCTATTTTGAGGTGCAGACCCCGAAGAACAAGTATAATACTTTAAGTGAATATGTAAAAAAGCATACCGGAGAGAGCGGCATCATCTACTGCCTGACCAGGAAGCAGGTGGAAGAAGTGTGCGGAAATCTCATAAGAGAAGGGGTATCTGCGACCAGATATCACGCGGGCCTGGGTGATGAGGAACGGAAAAAGAACCAGGATGATTTTATCTATGACCGTTCCCCCGTCATGGTGGCAACCAATGCCTTCGGCATGGGAATCGACAAGTCAAATGTCCGCTATGTCATCCATTACAACATGCCGAAAAATATGGAATCCTATTACCAGGAGGCAGGCCGTGCCGGACGTGACGGAGAGCCTGCAGAATGCATCCTGTATTACGGCGGACAGGATGTGGTTATGAACCGTTTCTTTATCGAGCACAATCAGGACAACGACGAGCTGGATGACATCACCAGGCAGCTTGTGCGGGAGCGGGATCATGAAAGGCTGAAAAAAATGACCTTTTACTGCTTTACCAACGAATGCCTGCGGGATTATATGCTCCGGTATTTCGGAGAATACGGCGGCAATTACTGCGGCAACTGCTCAAACTGTATGACACAGTTCGAGGAAGTGGACATCACTGAAATGGCCGAAGCCTTAACCGGCTGTATACGGGAAGCAGGGCAGAGGTACGGAATCAACGTCATCATCGACACCGTGCACGGCGCCAATACGGCAAAAATCCGCCAGTACCGTATGGATCAGAGCTCCTTCTATGGAAAGCTTCCCGGGGTGCCTGTCTATAAGCTCAGGCAGATCATGAACGATCTGCTGGTAGATGGATACATTCGCTTGACCAATGATGACTATATGATTGTAAAACTGACCGAAAAAGCCAGGGATATCCTGGAAGGAAAAGCAGTCATTATGATGAAAATGGCAAAAGAACAGGAGCAGCGGGAAAAAAAGGAATCCCGTCCGAAAAAAAAGTCTTCCGCTGCCATGCAGCTTAAGGCAGAGGACGAACAGCTGTTTGAGCGCCTGCGTAAACTCCGGACAGAGATCGCCAGAGAAGAAAACGTACCGCCCTACATTGTTTTCTCAGACAAGTCCCTGATACATATGTGCATCCTGAAGCCGGGAAACCGGGAAGAGATGCTGAAAGTCTCCGGGGTCGGGGAATTCAAGTATGAAAAATACGGCGAGAGATTCCTCGAAGAATTGAAATTGGGGACGGGGTAAAATTAATTTTACCCCGTCCCCAATTCGCCTTCTGTTGTTTCGCGCCGGATCAGGACAGGTGTCACGACCTTGTGGACCGGTTCCTTCAGGGGCACGGGACGTCTTTTTTTCCGTTCATTCATCTGTTCCACCAAAAGGCTGACTGCCTCGTACGCCAGTTTGTCAATCTGCTGTCCAATGGTACTGATTGGAATGACAGCTTCTTCGGAAATCGGTGCGTTATCGAAGCCGATCAAGAGAAAATCTTTCGGTATTTTTCCGTATTTTCGGACGAGAAGATTCACCAGTACATTTGCCTGTGTATCATTGGAGATGAACAGGCCTTTTTTCAGCCCCTTGTATTTTTCTGTAATATTGTTTAGAATCTCGAACAAGTGATACTTAAGGGACTCATAAGTGTTTCCCATTTCCTTCAGGATCAGTTCATGTCTGATGTGGTGTTCCGTGCAGAAATCAAGGAAGCTCTGGACGCGTCCGTAGGCGGGAACCTCGGGATTGGCTGAAGAATTTATATAATTAATATGGATGATGACATCGCAGTTGTGGTCTGCAAGCAGACTGGCTGCCTGATAACCGCCCATATAATTATCAGTATTGACACTGCAGACGTATTTATCTTCACGCTCTACTGTGACTATGGGGATTCCAAGCTCTGCCAGTTCCTTTGAAGGGATGGTGTGGCTCAGGATAATCAGTCCTTCAATCTTATAGGAAAGGAGTTCCTGAATGTAGCGCCGTTCTGCCTCTTCCTGTCCATTCCCGATAAAGACGAGGAATTTATAACCAAAGCTTTCATATGTGGCAAGAATCTGGTTCAGCATCTCGGAATAATAGTGGATAAACAGGTTCGGGATAATGACGCCGATAAATTCTGTATTTCCGTTGGCGAGAATCCGCGCCACCTTATTTTCTTTATAATCAAGATCAACAAGTGCTTTTGCGATAATTTCCTGGTTTTCAAGTGTCAGTGAATCCGGATTGTTGAAATATCTGGAGATCGTTGTCTTGGAAAAGTTTGTGTACTCTGCGATATCACTAAATGTTACGTTCTTTTTCTGCTTCATAAATTATATCATGACCTCTTTCTGACATTCAGATCTAGATAGAAATGTCAGTATCAGTATACCAAAAATCAAAAGAGCATGCAATGAGTAATCGGTTAAGTAACCGGTTTTGTAAATGTTATACAAATTGGAAATATGCTTTTTGGAGGTAATTCACAAAGTTGTTTTCTGTTATTGACGAGGTCTGTTTACAGTGATATTATAAATATAAAGTAACCGGTTACGTTACTGGTTTTGTAACCGGTTATAAAAAATAATAAACAGGAGGAATGATTCATGGGAAAGAGGATCATGAAGAAGGTCATCTCATCAGGGCTTGTACTGGCACTTGCGGTTACGATGTTGACAGGCTGCCGCTTTGGTTTTGCCAGTGACCCGGATGACCCGAATGAGGAGACAAAGGAAGTGCCGATTGACACCTCGGTAGACACATTTGAGTATGATACGTCACTGAGCGGAACAAGTATCACACTTCTGAATTCAAAGGCAGAGATTCAGGTTGCACTGGAAAAGATGACCGCTGAATATGAGAAAAAGTCAGGCGTTCATGTAGAGGTTATGCCGGTTACGGACGGAGATTCCCCGTACACCAAGGTGGTAAGCCTTTACAACTCCGGAACACCGCCTACAGCCTCGATTCTGGATACCACAGACGTGATCGCGCTGGCTGAGGAGAAGGCGGCGGATCTGACAGAAGAGCCATGGGTGGCGGAAGCGGAAGGATATCTGACAGAGATAAACGGGAAGATTTACAGCTTTCCGCTCTGTATCGAAGGAAGAGGAATCATCTACAACAAGGCAGTTATTGAGAAGGCGCTGGGAGAGAGCTTTGACCCGGCTTCTGTCACGACACAGAGTGAGTTTGTAGAGCTGCTTGACCGCCTGGTGGATGCAGGAATCAAGAAGCCGGTATCCATGGCAAAGGAGGACTGGTCACTGGGGGCGCACCAGCTTCAGTACATCTATGAGACCTACGAGGGTACAAGCGAGGGTGCGCAGGAGATTATTGAGGACATCAAGGCCGGAAAAGTGGATCTTTCATCCTATGACAGACTGTCCCAGTTCCTTGATACATTCGATATATTAAAAAAATATAATGTTGCAAAGGGAGATCCCCTGGGAGCTGACTATGACGAGATGGCAATCGACCTGGCAGACGGAAAGACGGCATTCTGGTTTAACGGAAACTGGGCATGGCCAAATATTTCCGAAGCAGGAGCCAGCGAGGAGGATGCATACGGATTCCTGCCATATTTCTTAAATGATGACAAGAGTGATTTTGCAAACCAGAAGATTCAGGCTTCCCCGTCAAAGCAGATTATGCTGGACGGACAGATCGCCACAGAAAAGGAGCAGGCAGCTGCAAAGGAATTCTTAAGCTGGATCGTATTCAGCGAGATCGGCCAGCAGATGATGGTAAAGACCTGTAACATCATCCCGCCGTTTAAGAACAACCCGTACGAGCCAAGCGACCCGTTGAGCGCAGACATTTATACAAAGGTTCACGAGGATAAGGCATTCAATGCATCTGCTATCGTGCCGAATGACCACTGGGCAGTATTAGGCGCTTCCATGCAGAAATACCTTGCGGGAAGAAGCGACCGGGAAGAGCTGACAGGGGATATTCAGAAATACTGGGATGAGCAGGAATAGGAGGAGCGGAATATGAAATCAAAAAATAGCGGAAAAGATTTTTGCATGTTTGCACTGCCAGGGATGTTTTGCTTCTTTGCAGTAGTAATCATACCGTTTGTCTATGGTGTATACCTGACACTCACTGACTGGAACGGTGTATCGAAGGTGAAGAACTTTATTGGCCTGAAGAATTTTTCGGGTGTTATGCGGGACGGCCAGTTCTGGACATCACTGCTGCTTACATTTAAGTATGTTATCTTTGTCGTTCTGATTGTAAATGTACTTGCGTTTGCTATTGCTTATCTCCTCACAAGGGGAATCAAGGGACAGAATTTCTTCCGCGCAGGATTTTTCACCCCGAACCTGATCGGAGGTATTGTACTGGGATATATCTGGCAGTTCGTATTCTCGCGGGTATTCGTTAGCATCGGGGAAAGTACAGGCTGGAAGCTCTTCGAAGTATCCTGGCTGTCTGATCCGACAAATGCATTTATCGCACTGGTAGTCGTATCTGTATGGCAGCTGTCAGGCTACATGATCCTGATCTATGTGGCAGGCTTCATGGGACTGAGCGAGGACGTTATGGAGGCGGCAAGCATTGACGGCGCATCAGGGTTTGTGAAGCTTAAGAGCATCATCATGCCCCTTATGATGTCTTCCATTACCATCTGCCTGTTCCTTACACTGTCCCGTGCCTTCATGGTATACGACGTGAACCTGTCCTTAACAGCAGGCGCACCTTACGGAACAACAGAGATGGCGGCAATGCACGTATATGAAAAGGCATTTACCTCCAGACAGTTTGGCGTAGGCCAGGCGGAAGCATTTATCTTATTCATTATTGTTGCAGTTATCAGCGGTCTTCAGGTTTACTTTACTAAGAAACAGGAGGTGGAAGCATAATGAAGCAGACAACGATAGGCGGAACTAAGAGGAAGGTTACCAATGCACTGGCAATGACCGGGCTGATTATTATCTTCATAGCATATATGTTCCCATTCATCATGGTAGTGATCAATTCCCTGAAACAGAAGAGGGATATTATAAAGAGCCCGTTTTCCTGGCTGTTTACGATTAAAGGACTGTCCTTTGACAACTTTGTAAATGCATTTACACAGATGGATTTCCTGAATGCATTTAAGAATTCACTGATTGTAACCGTATCGGCGACGGTGCTTGTAACACTGCTGGCTGCAATGCTTGCATATTACATTGTCCGTCACAATAACGGAGTTTCCAAGCTTACATTTGCGCTTATGGTAGCTTCCATGATCATTCCCTTCCAGGCGATCATGATCCCTCTGGTAAGTATTTACGGAGGTACCTTAAATGTGCTGAACCACAGGATTACGCTGATCTTCATGCACACCGGATTCTCCATGGCGATGTCCGTGTTCATGTTCCACGGGTTTATTAAGGGAAATGTGCCCATGGCGCTGGAGGAAGCGGCTTATATTGACGGGTGTACCCACTCCCAGACATTCTTTAAGATTGTACTGCCGCTCTTGAAGCCGATTATCTCTACTATGGTAATTCTGAATTCACTGGCATTCTGGAATGACTTCCTGCTCCCGTCCCTGGTGCTGACGGATAAGAAGCTCCTGACACTGCCATTGTCTACATATAGCTTCTATGGTACTTACTCGGCAGACTACGGGACCATTATGGCGGGACTTCTGCTGTGCGTAATTCCGATTCTGATCCTGTATGTAGTGCTGCAGAAACAGATAATCGGAGGAGTCGTGGCTGGAGCTGTAAAATAGATGTATGGGGGACGCCATCCGGGGGCAGGAGCATATCCCACGCAAACGGGACAACATTACGGTGAACTAACTGTTAACTGCGACTAAGGCGTTCGGGAAAGCCCTCACGCCGAAGTCTCCGTAAACAGTGGATTTCACCTCCATTAAAAGCGTCCCTGGATTGTTTGCTTAGGGATATGCTCCTGCCCCCGGACGGCTGTTTTCTGGCAGTTGTAGTGTGTTAGTTTGTGGTGTGATGTCGCGGAAGTGCGTGGCAACGAGTTCTTTTCGCTGCTGGCACCTTTTTGAAGGTTATCGTTTGGAACTGTTCACACAGTAAACGGTAACCGGTGTATTTCTCTTGGAGGGTATTGTATTATACCCTCCTTGTTAGTATACTGTAAAGAAAGATAGTAGAAAATGTAATGAGACAGGGAGAATTTTTATGATGGTTAGGCATGATTTGCATTTGAGGGCGCCGGGGAACTGGGTGAATGATCCGAATGGGTTTATTTTTTTTAAGGGGAAGTATCATCTGTTTTATCAGTATTTCCCTTATGCCCCTGTGTGGGGGACGATGCACTGGGGGCATGCGGTGAGTGAGGATCTGGTGCACTGGGAGCATGTGGGTGCGGCGCTTTTTCCAACGGTCTATGAGGATCAGAACGGGTGTTTTTCCGGGAGTGCGCTGGAGCATGACGGGAGGATGTATCTGTACTATACAGGGATTCATTATAAGGAGGCGGATCCGAAGAATATTCATGCCTGTGTGGGGGATGATTTCCAGGCGTGCCAGCTTATGATCTCTTCGGAGGATGGGATGAGTTTTGATAATTTTTCGGGAAAGCGTGTGGTTGTTCCGGTGATTGAGGATGAAGAGACAGGTGATCCGAAGGATACGAGGGATCCGAAGGTGTGGCAGGAGGACGGGAATTTTTATATGATTCTCGGGAGCACATACCGGAAAGAGACCGGGCGTGCGGTGATCTATAAGAGCAGGGATGGGGAGAACTGGGAGTATGCGTCCCAGCTTCGAAGCAGTAGGTTTGGAAGGATTCTGGAGTGCCCGGATATCTTTAAAGTGGGGGATGTGCATGTATTTATGGGGTCTCCTATGTATATTGAAGAGGATGCGGGAGGATATGAGCATCATGCAGTGTGTATGACAGCAGGATTTGATACGGATACGTGTACTCTGACATTTCCGGAGGAGGATGAGTGGAAAGAGCGGGGAGATGACTCTTCCGGCAGGAGGGAGGATCTCTTATCCCCTGGAAGGTATCAGTATGTGGATTACGGGCTTGATCTCTATGCACCTCAGACAAATGTGGATAAAGAGGGACGAAGGGTTATGATTGCGTGGCTCCGTATGCCGAAGGCGGTGGAGGAGCCGGTGGAGAAGCCCTGGATCGGGATGATGTCCCTTCCCCGGGTGGTAGAGGTGTCAGACGGGCATATTTACTTCCGGGTTCATCCGGAGGTGGAGAAGTATTTTGGAAAGAGAGTGGCTGCAGAGGAGACCTGGGAGAGAAATATGCCAGAACTTCCGTACCGGATCCGGACGGAGCTCGGGGAGGGCGAGATGCTGGACGTCGGGGGTTATAAGATCTGGCGGGAGCGGGGATTCGTGAAGACGGACCGCAGCGAGGTATTCGCCGGGATCCAGGGACACCGCCTGATCAGTACAACACCGAAAATCTGTGAGTGCCGCCTGGATATTTTTGTAGATAAGAATCTGATCGAAGTGTTTGTAAATGAAGGGCAGTATGTGATCAGCAGTGTGGTGTACGGACTGGGGAGACAGGCCAGGGGGCGTATAAAGGAAATGTGGACGGCATGATTCGTTAGAGTCATGCCTGCTTTGTAATCTGCTCAGAATCGGAATAATAAAAAGTGTAAAGCGCTATTCAACAGGCTTTACACTCTTGTTTTTGCGGTTATGCGTTTTTGCCATCTGGTTCTGTAACTTCTAAAAGAATAGTATCAAACTCATTTTCAAGTTCTTCTCTTTTCTCTTGTGGTACAAGTTTCAGAAGTTTTCTAACAAAAACCGTCAATCTGTTAATGTATTGTAATCAGGAATGCTGTAAAGGAATGTGGATGAGATGTTAGTGCTGTACTTAAGCCTCCTGGACGGGGAGGACGAAGGAAAATTTGAGAGACTTTATTATAAATACCGGAGACTGATGTTCACCTGTGCAAAGGAAATACTGAAAGATGATGTGCTTGCAGAGGACGCAGTCCATGAGGCCTTCCTGAGGCTCACAAAATATATGAAAAAATAGATGAGGTTGAATGTAACAAAACACTCCGTTTTGTCGTTATAGTAGTTGAGAGCGCGGCGAAGGATATTTACCGGAAGGAAAAAAGGTTCCGCCATATCCCCTGGGAAGATGTGGAAGCGCAGTATAACTTCCCGGTGCAGGAGATCACGGAATCACTGACGGATGTGGAGAAGGCAATCCTGCAGCTTCCCCTTACCTATCGTCAGATTTTTCAGATGAAATTTGCATGGGGCTATCCGAATAAGGAAATTGCAGAGGTTCTGAATATCCGGGAGGGCACGCTCAGACAGAGAATATCCAGGGGGAAGGAGATTTTGCGAAACCTGCTTGAAGAAATGGAGGTGTATGTTGATGAGTGAGTTCCGGGTAGATGATGATTTCTTATACGAATGTATGCCTGCTTTGGAGGAAAAGGTTCTTCAGGCATACCGGGAAGAGAAGGAGCAGCCGCATGAATTTTCCAGTGGGTTTGAACGGAAAATGAGACAGCTCATAAAGCGTATGTTACAGAAGGAGAGATACGGCTTTCCTGTAACAACCGTGCGGAGGGCTGCGGCGGTGATTGTGGTCGCGGCAGGTGTGATGGCGGCTTCCCTGAGCGTGGAAGCTGTCAGAGATAAGCTGTATGAATTTGTCCAGACAATATATGAAACGTATATAGAGACGAGGTATTCTGTGACAGAAGGAACAACAGGGGAATTTAGGCCGCTTTATCCGACGTATATTCCGGAGGGATATGTATCTGTGATTGAGGACAGAGATGAAAATTTTCTTGTACTGAGTTATGAGAAGGAAGATGAGAATGGGCTGCAGGGGATTGTAATTGTGGAAAATTATGTGACAGACGGATTATTAGTATCTGATGATAATGAATATGTATCAGAGAGTCCTGTAGAAATTCTGGGCTGTGAAGGAAGGATGAGCAGAAAAGAAGATGGGAGTATTGATGTGCGTTGGGAGTCAAAGGATTGTCTTTTTATGGTTGCAACCGACACACTGACTGAGGAAGAGGTGCTGAAAGTATGTAACGCCCTCAAATAGCTGATAAATGGACAGAGTGCTTATGGAGAAGAGACACCATAAGTACTCTTTTTTTATTTTTTTGGAAAAATTTCTCTAAAGATGTAACAAATGGGAAAATTCTTTCGTTATAGTGTATGAAGTATCAAATGTAGGAGGTAATAACAATGAAGTATCAAAGAAGGAGAAAAAGAAAATTAAAGGAGATAATGGCAGTCTGTCTGTGTTTGCTATTGGTTTTAGCAATGGATATCACTGGATATGCTGCGGAAGAGAATAGTTCTATTATGTCTGTTGATTCAAGAACGAGCGTGGGACTGAATATCTCTTCGGGTGTGGCAAAGGCGCAGTGTCTTGTAACCGGAAAGGCAGGA
>Ga0137306_102779_pt1 | contig 14092 bp, 9 predicted proteins | sample Inofroosms_March_FD_97187 | JGI IMG/M metagenome (GOLD analysis project Ga0137306, IMG submission 97187) | Mouse cecal microbial communities from Vienna, Austria - N-Acetylneuraminic and N-Acetylglucosamine D2O microcosms_March | ecosystem: Host-associated > Mammals > Digestive system > Large...
TAAAAATAATCAGCAGGGCCATCCTGGCGATAAGGAAGGTCAGGCCGCTGGTGCTGATCATATTAAAATTCCAGGTTAATAAGAGGACAATAAAGGTGGTAAGCGCGGGGAGCAGCCACACCATGGACCATAGCCTGGGGGCATAGCTTTTCAGTACCCGTTCTTTGGTGATATTTAAAAAATACAGCATAAAGGGTGCGGATAAAAGGCAGGGAAACAGGCGGAGCATGGTGTGCAGGGGCGAACCCAGCCAAACATAGGGCGTCTGCGGGTTATAAAAAAACTGAATGGCTAAAAAAACGGAAATTCCCCGTATAATCATCATATAATCCAATACCATGATATAGATAAAGAGCAGTTTGGGAAGTTCCGTGCGGATGCAGGAAAAGTAAATAATCATGGAAGTGACGGCAAAGAAGATGTCAATATTGCGCGCGTCCTGCCCCGCCTGGTAGAGGTAGCAGCAGACGAAAAACTGCGCACAGAGGTTGCTTCCTGCAAGAAGGAAAACCATCCATGACGGAAAGCGGAAATTATCCCGGAAAGGGTAGTAGGCGAGCAGGTGAACCGGCGAAAGCTCCAGAATATAACAAAATGAAGCAAGTAAAGCTTCCGGTGTAAACATAAATTCCTCCATTCTGTACACGTTTCTGTCAGAACCCCGGTTTTTTTAAGGTTAAGTCAAAGGAAATTCGCAGTGCCCGATAAAGCAAAAGACTTCCCTGCTACGTGAAAATAAAAATCTGCCGGATTACGTATTTCGTGTACGCTTAAACAGATAATTGGCATAGGCCATCTGCATTTCTTTATATTTGGAACGGCTGATGGGGATTCTGTATCCATTGGTCAGGACAAAATCTTTGGTTTCTAGGGAACGCACATAATCCAGATTGACGATGTATCCCCGACAGCAATTCTGGAAGCGAAATCCCTGATGAAAATCCCCGTATTCTCCCATGGGGCTTAGCAGGGAAAGGAAGGCTTCCAGCGTCATATAAGGTTTAATCACGTCGCTGTTTTCTGCCGTGTAAATTTCCAGAAAATGTCCGATAGAACGAACATAGAAAATATCATCCACCAGCAAATGCCGCACCGTGCGGCTTTCTTTGATTTCAATGAAATGCTGGAATTTTCTGCTGTCAATAAGGCGATTCATCGTGGAAAACAGGCGTTCTTTTTCCACGGGTTTTAAGATATAGTCAACGGCCTGGACACTGTAGCCTTCCAGCGCATAGCTCTCTTCTACGGTAATAAAAATAATGGGAACAAAATGGTCCTGAGCGCGTACACGGTGGGCAATATCCATACCGGAAATCCCCCCCAGCTGATTATCCAAAAAAAGAATATCATACCGTCCGGGCCAAAAGCCGGAAAGAAACTGTTCTCCGCTGGTAAAAAGAGAAATTTCATGGATAATATGGCGCGGTTCTAAGTAAGTGCAGAGAAGGTTCTTTAAGGACTGTAAATCTGTTTCCAGATCATCGACAATAGCTAAATGCATAAAGCTGGCTCCTTTCCTTTTCATTATAGCAAAATCCATCCTTTCTTGTAAAACCATTCGTGCGAAAAAAGTTCCGTTGGTGCTATTTTGTTGAAATAAAAAGATAAGAAATGGTATGATAAGTTGCAAGTGTATTCTTGAAAAAAGCCGGGGGGATAAGAGGATGAAAAAGATAACCGTACCGGCCTTCATTGACAGGCTGCAGCAGGTTTTGGCACAGATAGCAGGTTTTTTGGAGCAGGAAGGATGCCCGGAAAATGAACGGCGTCTGATAGAAATATCCGCAGAAGAGCTTTTTACGAATATTGTATCCTATGCTTATGGCAAGTATCCCGGGATAAGCAGGGAAAACGGACAGGTGCAGGTGGAATACGGCGTGAATCTTCTGCCCGAAGGGGAAAAGCAGGCAGATATCTGCTTTATAGATCAGGGAAAGCCGTTTAATCCGTTTGCCAGAGAAGATCCGGATCTTACCCTTTCCTTAGAAGAGCGTCCGGTCGGCGGACTTGGAATCTATATGGTGAAGCAGTTTATGGATCAGGCAGAATACCGCTATGAAAAGGGCTTTAATGTAACGACGATAAGTAAGAGATTCCGCCCGGAGGGGGAGAGGAAATCGGGATGAAAACATTTTTCGATACAGAATTTCTGGAAAGCCAGGTTTTCGGGGAAGGTGAAGCCGAATACGAAGAGGAAAACCGCATAACAGACGGTGACAGGTCAGATCCTGATGCAGAGGAAGAGGAAATTGAGGAAGCCGAAGAGGACGAGGAAGCCGAGGAAATTCCCGTGGAACTGACGCTTAACTTGGAGGATGGGAGAACGCTTTGCTGCCGGGTTTCGGGTGTTTTTATGGAGCAGGAAAAAGAATACATCGCACTGGAAGCCGACGGAAACGAAGATGAGGGAATGATTTTTTTGATGGGGCTGTCCCAGGGAGAAGAGGATGAACTAAGGCTCAGACCTTTGGAGGATGAAGAAGAGCGGGAAGCCGCCTTTTCGGCCTTTTTCCGTATGGTGGAAGAAGAGGATTATGCCGCACAGGCGGAGATTTATGCAGGGCAGGAGGGCACAGAAGCGGCTGAACCGGACGCAGGACAGGAAAGCGCACAAGCGGCTGAGCCGGACGCAGGACAGGGAAGCCCGCAAGCTATGGCGGCAGCAGAAAATAAAGCAGATGCAGAAAGTGAGAATAAAGATGACAGAGATTAAAACAGAAAAAAAGATAGATGCAGCGACAGCGCCCAAGCTGGATGCCAGGTTAAAGGAACTTCTGGCCGGAGGGGAGAATGCATTGGTTGTCGATATGGAGGATACCACCTATATCTCTTCCGTGGGTCTGCGTGCCTTTGTTTCGGCCCAGAAGAAGCTGAATAAGAGCGGCGGAACGATGGTGCTCACCCATGTAAAGCCCTGTATCCTGGAAATTTTTGAAGTGACCGGGTTTGCGGGTGTGCTTACGATTGAGAGTGATGATTAGTACTACATAGTATTAATTCCAGTGAAGCTGTACGGAGCATGACAAAAGAGGGTGTAAAGATGAGAGAACTAACCATGGAACAAAAGATATGGAAGGGCTTGGGGGTGTTCTGGTATTCCGTAAGACCCCTTCTTTTTTATCTGTGTTTTCCGGCACTTTTGATGTCCTTTGGTATGCTGCTGTTTGGCGGGCGTAAGGCAGAGGAGGTTTTGGCGGGCAGCCGTAATTTTTACCACGCCCTGGGGATTGTGCTGACGCTTTTTATCCTTCACCGCCGCAGTAAGAAAAGGGGAAGCTCCATCCTGAAAGATTCGGTGATTGACCGGGAGAATCTGGCATGGAAAAGGGTTTTTCTGCTGTTTGGCGCAGGCTTTGGCGGTTCCGTTGTTTTTTCGGCGCTGCTTACGGTATTTCCTTTTCCGTCCGGCTGGATGGAAGCCTATCACCGTTCGTCCGGCCAGGTGCTTTTGGGGACGGATCAGATGGTTGCCATGCTGTCGGCGGTTGTCCTTGCCCCGGCGGCGGAGGAAATTATTTTCCGCGGCTATATGCTGGGAAGGCTTCTTACCTGGTTTAACAGCCGCCATGCCGTGCTGATCTCTTCCCTGGTTTTTGCCCTGTGCCATGTGTCTTTGCTGTGGATGGCATATGCCTTTTTTCTGGGGCTGATGCTGGGATGGATTTCTGTCCGGGAGGACAATACCCTGTATTCCATTGCCCTGCACATGGGATTTAATGCAAGTATTCTTCCCATCCGACTGGTGAATGAAAACGCAGGGATGAAAGCCGTTTGGTTTGGAAGTCATGTCCGCATTGCCCTTTTGGGAGTTCTTTTTGGACTTTTGGCCTGGTGGGCGTTTCGGGCATATTTAAGGGAGGAAGTAGGATGATGAAAAAAATAGCCGCAGGGCTTTTGGGATTTTTGCTGAGTACCTTGCTCTTGGGATTTGGGGGAAGTATTCTGCTGTTTCGGTTTCTGCCCGCATCGCTGGGGATGTATGAAGGGGAGATTGTGGATTACAGCCTTTTATTTTACGGGAAAACCTATCTTTTGGGTGCAGCCGTTACGGTTCTTTTGGTTTTAATTTATCTGCTGTTTGCCCGTCCTTCGGCTGCCCGCGCAAAAAAGCTGATGAAGTCCAAGGCGGAAAATTTTGAAAGCAATCTGGAAAATTCCCGGTTTATGACGGAAAAGGAAAGGGATTTTAATTTCGATCCCTACCAGTTTACGAAACTGTCCGAATCAAAAAAGGACGGTATTCCCGTGTATGCCAACTTTAATAAAAAGCGAAAAGAACTGGATGTAAACCTTGCCTCGCCCATGCACGGACTGATTATCGGTGCGACGGGAAGCGGCAAGACAACCACCTTTATCAACCCGATGATTCAAATCCTTGCCCGTTCCGGTGCGGGTTCTTCCATGATCTGCACCGATCCCAAGGGGGAGCTTTTTCAGCTGCACAGCGGATTATTAAAGGAACGGGGCTATAAGGTTATGGTTTTGGATCTGCGCGATCCCTACAGCTCCTTCCGCTGGAATCCGCTCACGGATTTATATGAACGGTATCAGCAGTATCTTTCCACCGGGGAGGAAATCTATATCCGCACGGATTCGGCAGCGGAAAGCGGCCTGGAATTGCTTAACCCTGTGGAAAATTACGGTGAGGAGTGGTACGAGTACGAGGGAAAGGCTTATGCCGTGCGCCGCGAACTTCTGGCAAAGATAAAAATCGCAAGGCAGAAGATTTTTGACGAGGTGTATGAGGATTTAAACGACTTAATCAGCGTTATCTGCCCGGTGGAATCCCAGGACGACCCGGTGTGGGAGAAGGGTGCACGTTCCCTGATTATGGCGGTGTGTCTGGCGATGATGGAGGACAGCGAATTTCCTGAACTGGAGATGACGAAGGAGAGGTTTTGCTTTTATAACATCAATAAAGCCATCGGCAATTCAGATAATGACTACGAAGCCCTGCGGAATTTCTTTAAGGGTAGATCGCCCGTATCGAAGGCGGTGGGCCTGTCCAAGCAGGTATTGTCGGCGGCGGAAAGCACGATGGCAAGCTATATGTCCATCGCTTTTGATAAGCTTTCCATGTTTAACGACGAGGGGCTTTGCTCCCTGACCTCGGCGACCGATATCGACCCGGTGCAGTTTGCCATGGAGCCGACCGCGCTTTTTCTGAAGATACCGGACGAGAAGGATACCCGGCACGCACTGGCGGCGGTATTTATTCTTTGTATCTATAAGGCGCTGATTAAGGTGGCATCCTCCCGCGAGGACTTAAGCCTTCCGCGGAATGTTTATTTTATCCTGGATGAGTTTGGAAATATGCCCAAGATCGATAAGTTTGACAAGATGATCACCGTGGGACGCTCAAGAAAAATCTGGTTTAATATGGTGGTGCAGTCCTATGCCCAGTTAGATAATGTCTATGGGGATAAGGTGTCGAACATTATCAAGAGCAATTGCGGGATGAAGATGTTTATTGGCTCAAATGATATCGAAACCTGTGAGGAGTTTTCCAAACTCTGCGGTAATATGACGGTTTCCACGTCAAGCATTTCCTCCTCGACGGGCGATAAGCAGGGAAATATCAATGTTTCCAGCCAGCTCCAGACCCGACCGCTGATTTATCCTTCTGAACTGCAGAAGCTGAATAATAAGACGGACACGGGCAATGCCATTATCGTTACCTTCGGCAATTACCCGCTGAAAACCAAATTTACGCCAAGCTACCGCTGTCCGCTGTACCAGATGGGGACGATGGATTTATCTGAGGTGCGGATGAACGCCTTCTTCGGCGATGAGATTTATTATGATCTGGAAGAGCGAAATTACATTATCGCTTCGATGGAGGAAGCGGAGTCCGGGGCGCAGGAAGAGGAAGAGCCGGGGGTGTATGGGCAGGAAACCGGAGATAACGAAGTACAGGAAGAAGAAATGATGGAACAGGAACTACAGGAGGAGGGCGCATGAAAAGAAGAAGGAAGGGCATAACTCCTCTGAAGAGCATTAGGGGCTGGATAAAAGTATCCGTTCTGGCGGCGGTTCTGACGATGCAGACAGCCCTTGGGGGAATGGTAAGCCATGCGGTGGTGTATGTCTATGAGGACGACGGGGAAGGGGATGCCTGGCTTCCGTTTGGTCAAAACAGTACGTCGGGAAACAGCACAGGAAGCAGCGGTACAGGCCGAAGCACAGGAGGTACTGGCACGAGCCGAAGTACAGAAAGCACCGGTACAGGATACCGAAGTACAAGGGATGTGGAGATTGGGCCAAACAGCGGGACGGACGGCTGGGATGAGATAGAAACCAACAGTGTTATCCTGGATGAGCCTTTAGTGAACCAGGTTACGCTGAAGGAACAGTATAACGAGGATTACCGGGTGTATGAGGAATCCATAGCGGATGTGTTTTTCTTCTATTCTAATGTGGGCAACGGCGGGATCACCCATGAGAGCGTTTTTTTGGATATTCCGCAGAATTTAAGCTATACCATTGAAATGAACGGTGTCCCCTGGGACTACATACCCGGTCAGCCAATCAGCAATTATGGAACCTATGTGGTTCGGCTGACAGGAATTGAGGATGAAAATGTACCGCTTTATGAGCAGAAGGAATATCAGGCGGTGTTCCGTTTCCGCATTCAGCAAAAGCCGCCCAAGGAAACGGAGGAAAGCCGGGAGGTGGCTGTGGAAGCCGGAGCGCCTGCGGGGATGGAATGGCAGTCCTATACCTATGACGGAAGGCCGTTAGAGGAGGAATCCGAAGAAGGGCAGGATGTTTTCCGGGTTAGCGGGGCAGCAAATGGTCAGAGTGAAGAATCAAAAGAGGAATCGGGGGAGAGTTTAGAAGATAATACGGTAGCTTCCGGCAGCCGGGAAGGTCTGGAAGAAAACGAAGAAGGCTTGGCAGGAAATGAAGAAGGTCTGGCAGGAAATGAAGAGAGCCTGGGGAATGAAGAACTGGCAGAGGGAGCACAGGATGGAAACGATAGCCAGGAGGGCAGGAATGAGGAATCCGGCGAAGGCGGCAAAGCAGAGCCAGGAAGCATAAATAACGGCTTTATTTCCCGCACGCAGGATTATGATGCCGCTTCAAAACGTTATCATGTTACCTTTTCCGACGGGCTGGAACTGGTTTCCAATGTCCCGGAGGGCTATATCGGGCCGGATGCCGTGGAGGTAAGTGTTTCTCCTGCCGGCAGGGAAAGTCTGGTGCTTTACCGCGATGATGAGCCGATCGATTATGTCCATGGCGACAGCTTTACCGAGCCGGGGCATTACCGCCTGGAAGTGAACGGGCAGCCGTGGTCGTGTACCATCGCTTCCTATCTAAAGGAAGCCAGTGTATTTGCAGCCCCTGCGGGTCTGCGTTTTACCTCTGCTGTGCTGAACGGAGAGCCTTTGGAACTTTCCTCCGACCGCTATGTATGGCTGGAGGAGGACGGCGCTTATCAGTTTGTGCTGGAGGGAGAAAACGGTGCAGTGCTCCATACCGGTCTGGCAAAGGACAGCGAGCCGCCGCAGGTTGAGGTAAAGCTAAAGGGCGGGAACGCAACGATTCAGTATTTATCGGAGGATATTGAAGAAATCCTTCTGGAAAGGGATGGGGAAGCCGTCGAAGGCTTTTCCGGTTATTCGGTCAGCCAGCCGGGCAGCTACCGTCTTGTGGTCAGGGATAAGGCGGGCAATGAAGCAGAAGCTAAGTTTTCCTTAAGCTACCGGGTCAACCGGTACGGTATCATTGCCGTTGTGCTGCTTATCCTGCTGGCTGCGGGAGGTGTTGCTTTTGTGGTTCATACGAAACGTTCGGTGAGGATACGCTAGGGCGTGTTTGAAAATGCATTCCCGTCATCTGCACGCCCAGATCCGTTCGGTGAGAATCATGTTAGAAGAAGGGAGGTAGATTCATGGAACTTGTGGCGGGGGTCAGGTTTTTCGGGGTGCTCAGTACGGGGTTCTGCACCCCTTTTTCCCAGGTGCTTGCGCCTGTTCTTACCAAAATCCTGCACATGTACATCGAATATGTCCTCACGATTTTTTGGGCATTTTGGAGCGAGTGGCTTCTTGGATTGTTTATCGCCCTGTGTTCGTTGGTGGATTTTGCGGAGAATATCTTTAATATTTTTGCCGGAATCAGTCCGGTGTACGTGAATGAGCAGAAAACCTACCTTCTGGATGCCTTTTTTCAGATGGAAAAGGTGTCTGCCGCATTCACCTCTATCACGGTGATGGCGGTGGCCATTTCCTTTATCTTTACCATATTTAAAACGGCAAAATCCATCTCGGATATGGCGATGGAGGATAGAAACCCAATCAGCAAGGTGCTTGCAAACGGGATGAAGGCGGCAGTTACTTTTATGCTGATTCCCTTTCTCTGCATTGCCATGCTGCAGCTTTCCTCCATTGTAACCAGCCAGGCGGTGGCGGCGTTTGCTGCCGGGCAGGGCGGAAGCTCTTCTGTCGGATGCATTATCTTTTTATCTGCCAGTATGGATGCCGATAAGGAAACCTCATCACCAAGAAATATTTTGGATCTGTCATCTCCACAGGCGCAGGGGGGAAGTACACACACGCTGACGGATGGCGTGCGCCTTTCTTATCTGGAGGGGAAGAAGGATTACCATAAGCTTTCGGTCGTAAAAAAGGATTTTTATGCGAGCAATTTTAATTATGTCGAGGGCTTTGTCAGTGCCGTCCTTCTTCTGCTGATTTTACTGGGCGCGGTGATGGTCTTTATCCGCAGAATATTTGAACTTTTGCTTTTATATCTGGTATCGCCGTTTTTTGTTTCCACGATCCCCTTAGACGACGGGGTGATGTTTAAAAAATGGCGGGAGCTGTTTATCGCCAAGTTTTTTTCAGGTTTTGGCATTATCTTTTCCATGCGTTTTTACCTGTTAATTATTCCTGCCATAGCAAACAGTAATCTCTGTCTTTATGCTGCCAAGCTGCCCAATGCGGCGGTGATTAACAGCGTGCTGAAGATGTTTTTGATTATCGGCGGGGCATGGGCGGTGTATAAGAGCCAGCATTTGATTATGCAGATCTTAAACCCGGAGGCAGCTTCTGCGGACGAACAGGCCAGTGCACTGATGAAGGGAATTATCGTCGGATCGGCTTCGACCGCCGCCAGTATGGCGATGTCTGCGGCAAGCGGCGGGGCAACCACGGCGATGGGTGCGCTGGGAGGGGGAGGAAATCCTCTTGGTATGCTGGGGTCAGCGCTTAAGGACAGCGGAGGTTCAAAAGGTTCGGGCGATGACGATAAGCAGAAATACACAGGAAAGAGGTAATAAAACCGGAAGGCTTAACCGGTGCAGGGAGGTGAAATATTGGAATATGCATATTTGGGATTGTTCCAGAAGGTATTTGAATGGGTGTTAAGCAAGATCCTAGATCCGGTGATCCGCTTTGTGTCCAATCTTCTGACCACCGTATTATCCTGGCTTTTTGAGGAGGTTTTAGCGCCGATTCTTTTCCCGGTGTTAAAGGATGCGTTACAGTTTTTTGTCGATCTGTGGATGCTGATCTACAGCCGGTTTATTTACTTACTATTCAGCGGAATTTTAAAGCTGATTGACTATCTGGAAAAGGCTTTCGATATCTTTATCGGTCTGGAAGATGTCACCTACACGGTGGAGGGTCATGAGATTTCGGGGACGCTGGTGGAGGTTTTAATGCAGCAGAAGGCGGTCAGTACGGCGTTTTGGGCGCTGACGCTGGGGGCGCTCGGCCTGTCGCTTTTGCTCACCATCTATGCGACAGCCAGGTCTGCCTTTGACCTGGATTTTGAGAACAAGCGCCCGGTTTCTAAGGTGCTGGCGGCGATGATGAAAACATTTATCCAGTTTTTTACCGTGCCGTTTTTTGTCTTTTTTCTGTTAAAGCTTTCCGCAGTTATTTTAAAGGGAATCACCGGCGTCCTGGGCTTTGGCGGGGAAACGACGCTTGGGAGAATCGTTTTTGTCATTGCCTCCCTGGATGCATCGAGAACCGAGGGCTATAATATCTCAAATCCGGGGAAGGGAATCAAAATTGGCGTTACCGACGCGGAGCGTGCGCCTTTTTACAATATTAGCGGAACGGGCTTAAAGGACTATGGGAGATTAATGGATGTGGATGAAGCCTTTTACCTGCAGGATTTTGATTATCTGATAGGGTTTATCGCGGCAATTTTTCTTCTGTTTACCATCGGCATCTGCCTGATTATCTTTGTGCAGAGGGTGTTTGAAATCTGCCTGTTATACCTGGCATCCCCTTATTTTGTCTGTATGATTCCCTTAGACGACGGGGAAAAATTCTCCCGGTGGAGGGAGATGTTTGTCGGCAAATGCTTTACCGGCTTTGGTTCGGTGGTCGGGATGCGCCTGTTTTTGATGATCTGTCCCATAATTATGGGGAACAACATCACCTTCGGCAATGAAGCCAGCCCGGAAATGACCTATATGATAAAGCTGTTTTTTATCGCCGGAGGCGCATGGGCCGTCTATAAATCCGGCCCGATGATTACTTCCTTAATCAGCAGCCAGGCGGGTTCGTCCGAGGCCAGCACCGCGGCAACGGTCGGCGGTATGCTCTATGCCTACACTGCAGGAAAAATGATCTCCAAGGGTCAGCAGCTTCTTCGCTCGCCGCTTGGAGGAACGACAAGGGAAAAGCAGGATAAAGAAGGCCAGGGCGGGAAAAACGATCAAAAGGGCAAGTTTGACGGAAAAGGAAGGAAGAATCCTGCGGCTTCCCGGGGGATTCCGGGGCGGGCAGGAGCGGGAGGCTGGCGTCCGGGCTATGCAGGTTATGGGATGTCTGGTTACGGTCGCCCGGGCTATCCGGGTTATGGTCGTGCAGGTTACGGAATGCCTGGTTACGGTCGTCCGGGCTATCCGGGTCTGGGCCGTCCGGGCTATGGTCGTCCGGGTGCATGGCCTAATCCAAGGCCGGGACAGGTAAGACCAGGAGCAGTACCGGCAAAGCCGGGGGCAGCATCCGATCCGTGGGAGAGCCAGGCAAGTTCCGGCGGCACATCCTCAAAGATTGCAGAGGAGAAGAAAGCAGCCGCTTCAGCCGCCAGGGCAGGAAGGGCAAGAGCCTTATCGGCTCCTCCGGCACCGGGAAGAGGGCTTGTCCGACCGCAGGCTGGAATGCAGCGGCCGGGAGCACAGAGGGCACCATACAGACCGGGAATGCAGAGGAGAAGCCCTTATGCTTATTACCGAAGTCCCTATGGCTACGGCTACTACCGGGGGCCTTATGGACGCAGACCTATGGTGCCGGGGCGTCCGGGAGCATCGCAGACTCCGGGCACCGCATCAGCTCCGGGTACGTATGCGCCGCCTTCCGTGGATAGATTTGCAGCGGCAGCCGCCCGGGGAGGAAAAACAGCACCGGCAGCACCGGGCAGATATGCACCGCAGGCTCCGGGTACGTATGCGCCGCCTTCGGTGGATGTATTTGCAGCGGCAGCCGCCCGGGGAGGAAAGGCGGCAAGACCTTACCAAATGGGGATGGCCTACCCCTACGGAAGTCCCTACGGCAGCTATCGGATGAACTGGCGCGGCTGCGGCTATACCTTTAATCCGGCGGGAAGTGCGGTTTCCCGCAGCTTTCCGGGAAGCGCCGTAAGAAGCGGGGCAGAGATTATCCGTTCCGGGCCGTCAGGCTCTGCGTCAGGTTCGCAGACTTTAAGTTCCTACCAGGGATTAAGCGATCTGGATGCAGGGAGTGCAGGCAGCAGCGGCGGAGTATCGGGAAGCGGGGCAGGATCGACAAACGCCCAAATCGGAGGAAATGAACGCCGTTACCAGGTTTCTGCTGCCGTCCGCGGAGTTTCTTCTTCGGGCGCACAGGTGAAGTATTCGGATATCGGCATCCGGGGCATTTCCCATAACGGCGGTTCGGGAGGACGACAGTTTACCAGGAGGAATTCACGATGAGGATTATACCCAAAAAAACAAAGGTGGCAATGGAATTTTTTAAGGGCGTCGAGATACCGGACGTACTTATCGGCATTGTCGGCCTGTCCATGGTGATCTCGGTGATTTTTTCCAACCTGCCCTTCCGCCTGTGGATTGGCGCGGGCTTAGCTGTACTGTTTGGCGCATCCGTCGTCCCCGTCGAGGGGGAAAAAGCCTATATGATGGTGTACAACGGCTTAAAATACATCGCCCGTTTCCGCCGCTTTCAGGAAGCCCCGGAAAAAAAGGGCATACCCTCTGTCCGGGACATTACGCCATTTACCGGAATCGACGGAAACTTTATCGAATACGGCGGGGAATACTACGGCATTGCCGTAAATATCCCTGACATTGAATTTAAGTTTTATACCTTACAGCGGCAGAACCAGATGATCGATCAGGTCTTTGGATCGGTGCTCAGAACTATTTCCGGCACGGAAACCGCAGCCCTGGTAAAAATCGACCGCCCGGTGCTCTATGATTCCTACATTGACACGGAACACCGGAAAATCCGTGAACTGGAGGAGGCTTTTGTCAACGGGCTGCTGAACGAGGAAGAATTAACCACCCGCGTCGGCATTATCTATGACCGCATGGAGCAGATTCATTTCATCAATGAAAAGGAAAAGGTGTACATTCCCTTCCACTATCTGCTGTTTTTTCATAAGGATAAGGATTTGCTGTTAAGCCAGGCGCAGACCATGATTGAAACCATGAACAGCGACGATATGCAGTGCCATATTCTTTCCGAAAAGGAGCTTGCCGTCTTTTTAAAATATAATTACACCCTGGATTTTGACGAGCGCGAGGCCGCCGGGCTTTCCAGGGATGAGTACATGGACTGGATACTGCCCAGGGAAATCCGCTTTACCAGCCGCACTGTCCAGTACGACGATCTGATCACCCACAATTTCCGCATCACCGACTACCCGACCATGGTGGGCAATGCCTGGGGCAGCACCCTGTTTAACCGTCCGGGAACCAAGGTGGTGATGAAAATGAAGATGGTGGACCGCTACAAGGGCATCCGTCAGATTGACCATGCCATCGACGAACTGCGGGAACAGGCCAATCCCACGGGAAAGACCAGCCGTCTTATGGAACTGCAGACCCATGTGGATTCCTTAGCGGAGGTTCTTGCCATGCTCCAGAGCGATAACGAAACGCTTCTGGATGTCAATTTATATGTAACCGCCTACGACTATGAACTCTCGGAAGAAATGAAGCACCCGCAGGCGGGAAAGGCAAAAGCAGGTCTGCCCTCGCTCTCGCTGAAAAAGCAGATCAAGCGGGCATTGTCCGAGGAAAGCTTCCGATCCTCCGATAACTATGTGCAGCAGTTTGAAGCCTACGCCTCCACGCAGGTTTCCGGCTATGACGCTTTTCGGCGGGTCAGCCGGGGTATCCATTCCAGCTCGGTTGCCGCCGCCTTTCCCTTTGTCAATATGAGTTTAAGCGACCCGAACGGCGTCTGCATCGGCGACAGCGGGGGAAGGCCGGTGTTTATCGACTTTTTTGTGCGCAACAAGGATCGGGTAAACAGCAATATGGTGGTTATCGGAAAATCAGGCAGCGGCAAATCCTACGCCACCAAGACGATTCTGGCAAACCTTGCCGCCGATAACAGCAAAATCTTTATCCTTGACCCGGAAAACGAGTATTACGGCCTGGCGGAAAACTTAAACGGAAAGATTATCGATGTGGGAAGCGCAACCCAGGGCCGGTTAAATCCGTTCCATATTATTTCCAGCCTTTCCGACGAGGGGGAGGATGAGGAGGAAAGTATCAACACCAGCTTCAGCACTCATCTGCAGTTTCTGGAAGAGTTTTACCGCCAGATCCTGCCCGGCATCGAGCCGGACGCGCTGGAATACCTCAATAATATCACCGTGCGGATGTATGAGGCAAAGGGCATTGACGCCGAAACCAATTTAGGCGAACTTGAGCCGGACGATTATCCGATTTTCGACGATCTGTACGATAAGATTTTAAATGACTACCAGGTGGCAACCGGGGAGTACAGCAAGGAAAACCTGCGCGTGCTGCTCAACTACATCTCAAAATTTGCCACAGGCGGAAGAAACGCCCTGCTCTGGAACGGCCCGGCCTCGATTTCGACGAACGAAAACTTTATCGTCTTTAACTTCCAGT
>Ga0137306_102780_pt1 | contig 14091 bp, 10 predicted proteins | sample Inofroosms_March_FD_97187 | JGI IMG/M metagenome (GOLD analysis project Ga0137306, IMG submission 97187) | Mouse cecal microbial communities from Vienna, Austria - N-Acetylneuraminic and N-Acetylglucosamine D2O microcosms_March | ecosystem: Host-associated > Mammals > Digestive system > Large...
TCTCGGAGGAACGAATATCAAGGCGGGAATCGTCAATGAGAACTACGAGATTTTGCTTGAAAAAAGCATTCCGACGCTTGTAAAGCGTTCAGCAGATGAGGTCATCCGGGATATGGCGGCGCTTGTAAGGTCGCTGATACAGGAAGCGGGTATCGGGATGCAGACCGTTTTGGGCGCCGGTGTCGGATCGCCTGGTACCGTGGATGCGAAAAAAGGCATTGTGGTGTATTCGAATAATTTTGGCTGGGAAGATATACGTCTCGGGGAATGTCTGTCCGCAGCGCTTCATATGCCGGTGCGTGTTTCCAATGATGCAAACTGTGCCGCACTCGGAGAGGTCAGGGCAGGGGCGGCGCGCAAATATGCGAACTGCGTGTTGTTAACGCTCGGCACGGGCGTTGGCAGCGGTATCGTGATTGACGGACATATTTTTGAAGGTGCGCATGCGGGAGGCGCGGAACTCGGGCATACATCGCTGGTGGCGGACGGAGAGGAATGTACCTGCGGCAGACGGGGCTGCCTGGAAGCTTATGTGTCGGCTACGGCGCTGATCAGGGATACGCGAAGGGCTGCCGGGGCGGATCCTGCGTCCATGATATGGCGTTTTTGCAACGGGGATCTGGAGCGTGTAAACGGCAGGACCGTGTTCGATGCGTCGGCAGCGGGCGATGACTGTGCGCGGGGAGTTGTGGATCGCTATATCCGTTATCTTGGAGAGGGGATCGTGAATGCCGTGAATTTGTTCAGACCGGATATCGTGCTGCTCGGCGGCGGAGTCTGTAAGCAGGGAGAAATTCTGACAAAGCCGCTGAACGCGTATGTCGGACGGCACTGTTTTGCGGGCGACAAGGGATTTATACCGGAAATCGGAATTGCCGGGCTTGAAAATTCTGCGGGGATCATCGGCGCGGCGGCGCTGATCTTAGCCGATACGGAGGGAGTTGCGTTTTGATAATACGGAATGCATGGAAGCAGATTCTTTATGATAAGTATAACAGTATGATCCTGTGGGCGGCTTTGGTGATCGGTTTTTTGTTCCCACTGCTTGCGGTCAATGATATCAATGATGTGATCAGGGATGGGGAAGTCGCAAAATATGAAGACGCTTCCAAAATCTCTGTTCTCGAATATCTGGTGACGTCCAAAATCGGGGAAGAAGAAATGGAGGCATCCATTATCCGCTGTCAGGAGGAAGGGATGTTTCAAAAAGCGGGATATTCTGTCTGCCTGTCAGAAATCGTTTATTCACACGGCCGCTCTTACAGCTGCAGCATCAGCGGGATCAGTAAGGAGTATTTATCGCTTGCCGGATATGAATTGATAGAGGGCGCATTCTTTTCGGACGAAGATTATGCGGCAGACGGTGAAAATGTATGTCTGTTAAGCTATCGCTCCGCATTACAGGAACAGAATATCCGCGTCGGGGATCTGATTGAGATACTCGGGGAATCTTACCGGGTGAAAGGAATCGTGCGCGCACCGAGAGCCTACGGCAGCGTGTTCCTTCCATATGGAGCTGTTTCGTTTTCTGTTTCTTCCGGTTCCCCGTTAGGTATGCAGTATCAGATCATCACATATGGAGAACGAAAAGGGACGCCGATGCTGCTGGCAAAAAAAGTGTTTCCGTTTTTGGACAGCGAAAGCGGCGTATCTGCGGCACAGACCGGAGAAGAACAGGAGGAATGGTATTATGGCTCCATGTGGGAAGTCAACCGCTATCGCGTTCTGCGCGCGATCCTTGTAGCGGCGTTTGCAGGGGTCAGTCTTGCATTGCTTTTCGCCGGTATGATCTTAAGAGGGCGGTATGATATGGCAGTCCGCATCGCGCTGGGGGCAGGGCGCGGAAAGGTTTTAATGGAATCGGCTGTCCGCAACATTCTGCTGATGTGTATTGCTTTTTTGACAGCGCTTATTCTGTATCCCTGTTTTACTGCTGTCGTCTCCGGCGCGGGAAGCCATCTGCTTTTCAGGACGGTCGTTCAGGTCGGTCTTACGGGGACGGTCTTTATCATATTGATCAACAGTGCCGTATTTTTTGCGGGTTTCCGGAAACGGGATATTGCGACGCTGTTAAAAGGTTAAAACGGGAGAGAATGTTATGGGATATTCGATCAGAAAGATTGTTCGGAATCTGTGTGATAACTGGCTGCTGTATCTGGTGATCGCCGCTCTTTTTATGCTCGGAGCAGGATTGTTCAGTGTCTGCATGAATTACCGGATGACTAGCAGGGAACTTCTTTGGGAGAGTAAGCAAAAGAGTGCGGAGAGACTGTATGTCGCAGTGGAACTGAACGGGCAGAGCAGACAGGGCTACAGCATTTCTTATGATACTTATGTAAGACTGAGATCGGACGAACAGTATCAGGACTTAGAGATGTTGTTTGCCGAGCAATTTTATGGAGGATTTGGCTATTACCGGTCGGAAGAGGACGCTATGATGCGGAATCTGAACACTTATTTCATGAATGACGCGTTATTTGAAGAACTTTATCATTTACCGCGGAAAGACGGCGTTGTTTATGTGGGAAAAGAAGCCTATGACACATTGACGATCGTGTCCGGAATGAGAGAAATAAAAGACGAACTTCCGTATTTTAATATGACAGGCGAGGAAATGTATATAGAGGGGGACGTTCTCTTTGTAGAAGGGGAAGCATACCCTTATGAAGTTGTTGAAGACGCAGGGCTGCCTGTTTTCGAAGACTATATGGAGTCTATGACATACGCAGTCATTTTCCCGCTTGAGAATGTGCATGAGATTCCTTATGAAAAGGATTCGGAGGACGACAACCGGCACTACAGCCGGCTCTCATACCGTTATCGGAATGCCGATTATCGGGAAGATCTGATCGCCGGACAGCTTCAGGAGATCAATCATGCGACAAGCAGTACCGGATATTTTACAGTGCAGGATGAATATAAGGAATTAAAACGGCAGATGGATGACTATCAGTGGGATATGGACAGGTGGATGCTTGCGGCGGTCAGCATTCTTCTGCTTGCGGGCGTCGGATGCATGGGGGCGATGTTTTTGCTTTTGAATAAGAGGCGGCATCTGATTGCGGTGTCCATTGCTTATGGTTCCACCATACGCCGGGAGATCTTTGAGGCAGTCGCGGAAAATCTGATCGTGTTATTATTGGGCGGAGGGATTGGCATTGCGATTTGGCCTTTATTCAGAAAGATTATTCTTTATCAGGGAGAACTCAGAATGAACGTGACGGCGATCGGGATTCTGGCAGCAGCGGCGCTTGTATTCAGCACAGGTTCCGTTCTGGCAGGTATCCATGAGATCAAGGTGCAAAATGTGGCGGCAGCGCTGAAGGAGGATGCGTAGATGTCGGTGATGATCAGAATGGAAGATGTCGTAAAGACATACGGTAAAGGCGGCAGCAGGACAGAAGCGCTGAAAGGGATTTCCCTTACGATTGAGAAAGGTGAATTCATCGCTGTAACAGGCGCTTCAGGCTGTGGGAAAAGTACGCTCTTAAACATCATGGGAGGAATGGACAGGCAGACGTCAGGTGTTTATGAGTATGACGGGATGCCGGTGACAGGATTTAAGGAAAAGGAGCTGGCGGAATTTCGTAACCGTAATATCGGTTTTGTGTTTCAGGCGTTCCATCTGGCGAAGGAGCTGACCGCAGCGGAAAATGTCGCACTGCCGTTAGGGTATGCAAAAGTCGGTGCAAGGGAGAGAAAGAAGCGGGCAATGGAACTTCTTGACAGGGTAGGACTTTCCGAAAAATACAAGGCACACCCGTCGAAGCTGTCCGGCGGGGAGATGCAGCGCGTTGCGGTCGCACGCGCACTTGCCAATCATCCGCAGACTTTGCTGGCGGATGAGCCGACAGGTAATCTGGATCACGAGAACGGCCGTGCTATTATGAAACTCTTACGTGAGATCAATGAAGAAGGCATGACGATCGTAATGGTCACGCATGACAGGGAACTAGCGGAACTTGCAGACCGGAAGATCTGCATTGTTGATGGTAACATCATTTGACAGGGGAGCATCCGGTTGGAAATGAAGCGCTTTTTAATCTTCCCTAGATGTTTGTTTTGCCGCGCCCGATATGTATCAGGTTACCGTCAATCGTATGTATTAAGTTTCCATCAATCGTGACTGGACAAATGATTTATTTTATGATATTATATTTGCATTGTAATAAAATTGTAACAATTGTTACAGTTATTTGCAAGCACGCACCCGTAGTCTAATGGATAGAACGAAGGCCTCCGACGCCTTTAATGCAGGTTCGATTCCTGTCGGGTGCATTTTCTTTTTACGGAAATAGATAGCAGGGTATTTGTGGTAAGGAGTAAAGGGAATGGAAGAAAATACCATGGGAAGAGGCGACGCGGAAGAAACTGTTTCTGTGCCGGATATAAGAGAGGGAGAAACGTTTGACGGAAGCGGCCGGGAGACAGGAAAACAGGAGAGCCCGATCGACAGTTCGCGAATGGACGAAGGCAGTGAGGGGAGGACGGCGACAGAGGTAAGAGAGGGAAGCCGCCGCGTGAGCCGGAGTGAATCAGAGGAGAGAACGGGGAGCCGCCGTGTGAGCCGGAGTGGAGCAGAAGAGAGAACGGGAAGCCGGAGTGGAGCAGAAGAGAGAACGGGAAGCCGCCGTGTGAGCCGGAGCAAGGCAGAGGAAAGAGTGGGGAGCCGCCGTGTGAGCCGGAGTGAGGCAGAGGAGAGAACGGGAAGCCGCCGTGTGAGCCGGAGTGAGGCAGAAGAGAGAACAGTAGGCCGCCGTGTGAGCCGGAGCGAGGCAGAGGAAAGAGCGGGGAGCCGCCGTGTGAGCCGGAACGGGGCGGAGGAGAGAGTGGAAAACCGTCGCGCGAGCCGGAGCGGGGTAGAGGAGAGAACAGGAAGCCGCCGTGTGAGCCGGAGTGAGGCAGAGGAGAGAACGGGAAGCCGCCGTGTGAGCCGGAGCGAGGCAGAGGAAAGAACAGGAAGCCGCCGCGCGGATTCAGGAAACATTGCAGATATGGAGCAGTTCGCCGGTGTGCATGAGAACCGAAGCACTTCTGAACGGACGGAATCGACTGCCTCTGCAAAAGCGGAGAGCAGAGAGAAAGATCATGAGACAACGTCTGGAAAATTTGGACTTGGTCATCAAAAGACAAGACGTTCGGCGATCGTATATTTGTTTGAAGATATCGGGGACGCATTTGTTCGTGCGAAGAATTGGTGTGTGAAGAATTATAGAACGTCTATTCCGGCGGCAATTTGCCTGGTGTTGGTAATTGTAGTGGCATGTATTCTTGTACGCAATTTCCGGCAGCAGCCGGCGCCTGCGTCTGACAATATGGATGATATGGCGGAAGAATATCCGTTAGAGAAGGATGCCTATGAGCATGTGAATCTTTTTTTTCAAAAGTATTATGAGGCTAGTACGTATGGTGATGTGGATACCTATATGTCCATGAGGAGTTATACGGATGAGACAGAATGTATCAGAATGCAGAAAAAGGCAAACTATATTGACTATTATCAGAATTTAAGCTGCTATACAAAGCCGGGACTTGTCGAAAATACGTATCTTGTCTATGTTTATTATGAAGTGAAGTTTAGAGGAATCAATACGCTTGCCCCGGGATTAAAGACGTTCTATGTCTGCACGAACGATGAAGGAGAACTGTATATTTATTCTGACGAGGTAGATCAGAATGTAGAAGACTATATGCGTACGGTGTCTTTACAGGAAGACGTAAAGGATCTGTTTACCAGAGTTAAGGTGACCTATAAGAATGCAGTAGCGTCGGATAAGAATCTGGAGGATTTTTTGGCTGCGCTATCAGAAAATCTGAAAGATGAGGTAACAAAGGCGTTATTAGAGCTAGAAGAGCAGAATCAGATCGCAGATAACAGCAGTGGAAATGAGACTCAGGAAGGGACAGAACCGGTACCGGAAGAGCCTGCGCCGGAAGAATCGGAGCCTGCCACTGAGCCACAGACAGACACGGTTATGACAACGGACAGAGTGAACGTGCGCAGTTCTGCGAGTCCTGAGGCGACAAAGTTGGGAACGGTTGCTTCCGGTACACAGTTTACAAGATACGAAAGTCTTGAAAACGGTTGGAGTAAGATTGATTACGAAGGCAGTGAAGCGTATATCAAAACGGAATATCTTCAGGTTATTGAGGCAGCGACCGGAAAAGTCAGAACCATTGACAGCGTGAATATCCGGGCGTCCGCAAGCGAGGATGCGACAAAGCTGGGAACGGTAAGTGCCGGTACGACGCTGGATCTGATCGAAGACCAGGAGAACGGATGGAGCCGGATTCTGTTTGACGGATCGACAGCATATGTGAAGACTGAATATTTGGAGCATACAGAGTAACTCTGTGCCCGCGGTAAGACAGAAGAACTGCGGGCGCGGCTGCTTAAAAGGGAAGGTATGTGGCATGAAGCAGTGGAAGATGGCAATTCTCGGTGCAGGGCATATTGCACAGACGATGGCGCGGACGATGGCAGGGATGCCGAATGTGGAGTGCTATGCAGTGGCGTCGAGAAGTCTGACAAAGGCGCAGGAATTTGCGAAACGTTTTGGGTTTTACAGGGCGTATGGTTCTTATGAAGAACTTGTTTTGGATGATGCGGTGGAGCTGATCTATATTGCGACGCCGCATTCTCATCATTATGCGTGCGCAAAACAATGTCTTTTGCACGATAAACCGGTTTTATGTGAAAAGGCTTTTACGGTCGATGCACCGCAGGCGAAAGAATTGCTGCGGCTTTCAAAAGAGCGGCATATTCTGGCGGCCGAAGCGATTTGGACGAGATATATGCCTATGGTGCAGACCATTCAAAAGATACTGAAAGATGGTATGATCGGTAAACCGTCAGTCTTGACATGCAATCTCGGCTATCAGATTGCGGATAAGGAGCGTCTGAAAAGTCCGGGGCTTGCAGGCGGTGCACTGCTGGATGTCGGGGTCTATACGCTTCATTTTGCATCCATGTTTTTTGGAGATGAGGTTGAGAATATTGTATCTTCCTGCGTAATGACTGATACCGGAGTGGATGCTTCGAATGCGGTCGCATTGCATTATCGGGACGGGCGCATGGCGGTGTTGAACAGTACGATGTGCGGAATCAGTGACAGAAAGGGTATCATATATGGTTCAAACGGGTTTCTGATCGTCGAAAATTGTAATAACTTTGAATCTGTTTCTGTCTATGATGCAGGGTATAATCTGATTTTGACAAAAGAGCGCCCGGATCAGCTAACGGGATTTGAGTATGAAGTACAGGCATGTATTTCAGCGTTGGAAAGAGGAGAGATACAGACTGAGGCGGTGCCGCATACGGAAATCTTAAAAATGATGGAATGGATGGATGAATGCCGGAGACAATGGGGCGTAAGTTATCCGTGTGAGGGAGTATAGCTTTTAGAAATATGGAAAAGATAGGAGCAGGGTCCAAACGGGCGCTGCTCTTTTTTATAGTAATGCTGGGAACGGGAAGTTTGAAAGTAAACTTTCAAATATGGATTGGTATATGCGCTGAAGCGCATATAGGGGTATATATATGAAAAGTGATGATGCGGCAATGCTGCGTGAGGTGCAGAAAAACAGCAGTACGGCTTTGAAAGCAATCCAGGCGGTTTCTGAATATGTTGATAATGCGGAGTTGTCGAGAATGCTGTTTGGGCAAAGCAGGATTATTGAAAATATCAGAAACAGGGCAGTGGAGAGTCTTATGGAGGGCGGCGAACAGGTGCGCCAGGAATCGATCGTCAGCCAAACGCTCGTGTCAGGCGCAATCCATATGAATACAATGCTCAATACGAGTACGAGTCATATTGCGGAGCTGATGATCAAAAATCATCAAAAAGGCGTGACAGGAATGTGGCGTGCTATGAACCGGTATGACACGGCAACTGACCGAAGCGTTGAACTTGCGCAGGAACTTGCGGATTTTGAGGAGAGTTGTATCGAAAGAATGAGAGAATATCTGTAGAGGTGTCAACTGCAAGGGACTCTTATTTATGGTCTTTATAAATAAATATTGTATACATGTATAAAGTTCTTGCACTATCGCGTTAAAGTGTTATATAATAGCAAAGGACAAAGGGGTCGAAGCAGCAGACGAATATGGTCCGCTGCTTTTTTCAGCCTTACAATCAAATAAAAGGAGGACATTACAACATGTCATATGTAGATGACGTCTATGCAAAGGTCGTAGAAAAGAATCCGGCGCAGCCGGAGTTTCATCAGGCGGTGAAAGAGGTATTGGAGTCTCTTCGCGTCGTGATCGAAGCGAATGAGGAGGAATATAAGAAAAGCGCATTATTGGAGAGATTGACGATTCCTGAGAGAATCATCCAGTTCCGTGTTCCGTGGGTCGATGATGCGGGACAGGTTCAGGTGAACAATGGTTATCGCGTTCAGTTCAACAGTGCGATCGGACCTTATAAGGGCGGCCTTCGTTTCCATCCTTCCGTAAACTTAGGTATCATCAAATTCCTTGGTTTTGAGCAGATTTTTAAGAACTCCCTGACCGGTCTCCCGATCGGAGGCGGCAAGGGCGGCTGTGATTTTGATCCTAAGGGAAAATCTGACAGAGAGGTGATGGCTTTCTGCCAAAGCTTTATGACGGAGCTGTACCGTCATATCGGTGCGGATACGGATGTACCTGCCGGCGATATCGGTGTCGGCGGACGCGAGATCGGATTTCTGTACGGACAGTACAAGAGGATCCGGAATGTTTATGAGGGGGTTCTGACCGGTAAAGGTCTGACCTACGGCGGTTCTCTTGCGAGAACGGAAGCAACCGGTTATGGTCTTTTATATCTGACGGCAGAAATGCTGAAGTGCAACGGCAAGGATATTAAAGATAAGACCATCTGTGTATCCGGCGCGGGAAATGTGGCAATTTATGCAATTCAGAAAGCGCAGCAGCTCGGGGGAAAACCGGTAACCTGTTCCGATTCTACAGGCTGGATCTATGATCCGGAAGGAATCGACGTCGCACTCTTAAAAGAGGTGAAAGAAGTAAAGCGTGCCCGTCTGTCCGAGTATGCGGCAAAGAGACCGTCCGCAGAGTATCATGAGAAGAAGAACGGGGAGCACGGCGTATGGAGCGTAAAGTGCGATGTGGCTCTTCCCTGTGCAACACAGAACGAGCTTGATCTGGAGGACGCAAAAGCACTTGTTGCGAACGGTTGCTTTGCAGTTGCCGAGGGTGCAAACATGCCGACCACGCTGGAGGCGACCGAGTATTTGCAGAAGAACGGCGTATTGTTCTGTCCCGGTAAGGCAAGCAACGCTGGCGGTGTCGCGACTTCCGCATTGGAGATGAGTCAGAATAGCGAGAGGCTTTCATGGACGTTTGAGGAAGTCGATGCCAAGCTTCAGGGTATTATGGTCAATATTTTCCACAATCTTGACGAGGCTGCGAAGAAATACGGCATGGAGGGCAATTATGTCGCAGGCGCCAATATCGCGGGCTTCCTGAAGGTTGCGGAAGCAATGAAGGCGCAGGGAATCGTATAAAGAGTATTTTAGCGGAATCAAAGCCATCGATTAAACCGGTGGCTTTGATTTTTACAGCACAGTGGTTTGTGCCCGAAAGGTACGAGCATTAAGAACACGGAAAAACGCAAAGAACAGTGTTTTCGTATCTATTTTAGCCGCCAAATGCGGTATGGGTGTTGATATGAAAAAGAAACGATTCCAAATTATTATTTTATTGATAGGACTGATGATCATAACGGCAGGTTGCAGTAGTAAGTCGGAAACGCCGCTATTTCCTATAACATCTCGGACGGTGTCATAACAGGGATCAGTGTCAGCGCTTATTGTTCGTATGCGGGATGATCATAAGAAAAAACCAAATAGCATTTCTTCAAAGGAGCCTGCATTCCGCAGGCTCTTTTTTACAGGAAGAGCGGTATGGAAACGGAACGGGCGACGCCGGAACGGTTCTTTATGACAAAATTTATGACAAAAATAGGATTTTGAACTTGACATGACGTAGTTTGCAGTGTTATTATAAAAATAGATGAAATCTGATAGTCAAATAGAAGCGTGTTATATGAAATTTAGTTCTGTTGAAATCTAAGAAAAGAGGGAACTGATGGGACAGAGATATCCACTATTCAATAGAGACAGGATTGTTTACGAATATCATAATGAATATTTGCGTATTGGCGCGGATGATGATGATACAGTGCAAATTAAAAATCATACTGAGATATGGATGGAACTTATCAGGCTTTCAGACGGAACTAATGATTTAGAATCTATCTGTTCCGTATTTTATGAGAAATATGGAATCAGTAAAGAGAAGACGATTCAATTTATCAAACAATTTCAGGAAAGACATTTGATAGAGGTATTACCCTGCAAATATGTGCCGGATGAAAAAGAATTGTATTTTCAGTCAGCGTTCACTTATTATTCGAGCAGAGGATTAGGAGGATTGGATCTTTTGGAGCGTCTGCAGTCTTTGAACATTGCGGTGCTAGGATGCGGTGGGGGCGGTTCTCATATTGCATTTCAATTATCGCAGTTGGGTGTGGGCAGAATCCATATTGTTGATCCTGATTTGGTTACTGTTGAAAATGTGAACAGGCAGGCGCTTTTTACGATGGATGATATTGGGCGGTCAAAAGTAGAAATAACAAAATTTATGTTAGAATCTAAAAATCCATTTGTGAATGTAAGTTTAAGCAATGAGAGATTAAATTGCGTAAGCGATGTAAGAAGAGAAATAGCGGGAGCTGACTGGGTATTTTGTGCAATGGATGAGCCTCCTTATATTGCGCAGAGAATCGTAAACAAAGCATGTATGGAATTAAAAACACCGAGTGTCTACTGTTTTAGCCAAAAAAGTGCGGGTAAAATGTTTATGGTAAATCCGGGGGTATCCGGGTGTGCTGACTGTTTATTAAAGTCATGTGATAGTGAAGAATTTAGGAGTTTTATACATATATTTTTGACAAATCATCAAAAGGTGATCACTGCCAATATTTATCCTAATATTTCTATATTATGTGCATGGATTGTAAAAAAATGGCTTGATGTCTTCTGCGGAAAAGCGAATGATCCGTGGAATAAGTTATACCGATATGATTTTGATTTGTTCAAAGAAGAAGTATTCACAAAATATGAACGACAGCAAACATGCCCGACTTGTGGCGGGCAGTCAAATGAAACAGCCCAATGCGGAGACGATGGGGAGTTATGGGAGTTATTGAAGATAAGATACTGACGGTTCGCTGAAGGTACACTTACGCACATGTTTCGCAGGGGTCTATTTGGGCGGATAGCACGTCAGACGGTTGTGCTTGTATGGATGTTGGGAAATGTAGCGGGGATTTGGCTTTTACAGGAGGTGCATAATGGTTCAGGCAAAAAAACGTTACAGGGGGATTTACATCCTGACGGTCATTTTCGGCATGGTATCGGCATTTTTTATGTCAAGATTTTCAGTAAGCTTAGGGAAACTGATTGATGTGGTAATCAATCCGGATCAAATCCTTAAAACTACGATATTTGTATGTGTAGGCATGTTGGTATGCTGGCTGTTTTTTTCTTTTGTATATGATTATGTAGAAATTGTTTATGTGAATAAAGTAGTGAGGTGTTTGAAAACAAATCTTTATGAAACACTATACAATAAGGAATTGAAAGTGTTTTTATCAGAAAAGAAAGGCGATTATTTAGGGTTATTTTCAAAGGATATCGATCTGATCGTAGACAATTATTTGATTCCCAAATGTGATATTGTATGTAACTTTTTATCTGCGTTTATCTGTATGGTATCCATTTTCGTTTTGAATTGGAAATTAGGATTGGCATTTATCGTGATTTCCGGTTTTACAGTGATAGCATCCCAACTACCGGGGGCTGTTATGGCGAAGAAGACGGCTGATTATACAGAAAATAATAACAATTATATGGCAGTCCTTGAGAATTACATGAATGGATTTGAACAGATCAAATTGTTAGGGCTCGGAAAGCTTTTTTGCAGGAAATTGAATAACGCAGATTTTACCTATGAAAGATCAAGAAAAAGTTATCTGTTTGCGAAAGCTGCGGCGCTGGACGTCGGGATGTCTTTTGGGATGCTGTCACAGCTTTTATGCATGGTTGCCGGAATTTGGTTTGTCATACATGACAGCATGACTGTAGGAATGCTGATTTCTGCCGTACAATTATTAAACGGAGTATTTTCTCCGCTGCAGAGTTTTGTTCAAAATAAAAATCTCATGGGAACAGCGGACGGGATCATTGAAAAGATTGAGAAAAGTCAAGCAGTGGAGGAGGAAGAAGCAAAAAATGAAATAGGGACTCCTGTGAGCCGGATTGAATTTTCCGATGTGAGTATCAGCTTTGACAATAAGCATATACTGAATCATTTTAATATGAAGTTTGAAAAAAATAAAAAGTATGTAATCATTGGGGAATCAGGGAAAGGAAAAACAACCTTAGTCAAACTTATCATGAGCTATTATTCGGATCAACAGTATGAGGGTAATATCCTGATTGACGGGCAGGATGTCAGAACGCTGAGCGAGGATAGCATTTTCCGTAAAATCGGTTATATCAAAAAAAATGAGTTTTTGATTCCGGGTACCGTGTTTGATAATATACAGCTTTATCGGGAAGAAATTCAAAGTAACGAAATCAACGATGTCTGCCGTGATCTAAAGCTTTCCCAAGAATTGCTACATAAAACGATTAGTCAATCCAGTATCAATGAAATATCATTTGGTGAGAAACAAAGGATTGACGTCGCAAGATTCCTGATACATGATTATGATGTGCTCATATTTGACGAACCGACGAGCAATTTGGATACAGAAACGGCAAACGAAATTTACAATATGATATTTTCCATAAAAAACAAGATTGTGATCGTTATCACACATGATCATGGCAAAGAACTGCTTGATGGATTTGATATTGTAATTCAATTATAGCAAAGAATTTTATTGATAGAATTGAAATTCAATTGTAAAGTTGAATTTCGATATAGACAGCGGAAAGGAGGATATACTGATGAGAGAAGCAGAATATGAAGATCTTGTCCTTGAGATCGAGGAAGTAAAAGATTCTGGCGGAACTACGGTAAACTGGTATTTCATATAAGAATTACCGGCTGAAGCGGTTCTTTAGAAATCTGACAATCATGGGCGGCGGTTATCCATTTGGATGCCGCCGTCTAATTTGTGTAACGGTAATAGATTCTAATCAAAAACTAATAAAAATCTGTTATCATGAGTGTGGGAAAATGCAAAGGACAGCGTTTTTCATACCCGTTTGTACAGCAAAAGGCGGAATGGAGCATTGATATGGATAAGGATAAGAAAATATTGATCATTGAAGATGAAGCGGCAATACAGAAAATACTATCCGAACCGCTTGCCTTTGCGGGATACAGGATTACGACCGCTTCGGACGGACTGGAAGGTATCAACGCTTTTCATGAGCAGGACTTTGACCTGATCCTGTTGGATATCATGCTGCCTAAAATTGACGGATATACCGTATGTGAAATGATACGGCAGGAGTCGCAGATCCCGATCATCCTCTTAACTGCACTGGATGCGGAAGACGATCAGATCAAGGGCTTTGACAAATTGGCTGATGATTACATCACAAAACCATTTTCCATAAAGCTCGTCTCAAAGCGTGTGGAGGCGCTTCTGCGGCGGGCATCGTCAGATGCTGTGTCGGACTGTATCCGTTACAAAGAGATTATTTTGAATGAAACAGAACGTAAAGTTACAGCTTTTGGGAACGAGGTAACGCTTACCCGCTTAGAGTTTGAGATATTGTTGCTTTTCCTAAAAAATACAGGACGTGTTTTTACAAGGGATGATCTGCTAAATCTCGTTTGGGGCTATGACTTTGCAGGGGATTATGTACGGGAGGACATTCCCATTGAAAGCGCCGGATTAACCGTTCAGTTTTATTATGCCCGGAAGCATCAGCCTCTTATGGAGGAGTCGGACGCCGCCGGAGCTATCCGAAAGGTCGTGGAATACTGCACCGGACATATCGGTCCGCTGTCGTTCTACGACGGCGATGCCGTTAAGCTTATCGAGAGGAGGATCAGTGACGGCGGCT
>Ga0137306_102781_pt1 | contig 14090 bp, 7 predicted proteins | sample Inofroosms_March_FD_97187 | JGI IMG/M metagenome (GOLD analysis project Ga0137306, IMG submission 97187) | Mouse cecal microbial communities from Vienna, Austria - N-Acetylneuraminic and N-Acetylglucosamine D2O microcosms_March | ecosystem: Host-associated > Mammals > Digestive system > Large...
GCAGAAAACCAGTTTGATTTGATGTGGATGTATCTGTCTAACGGTATCTCAGCCTATAATCTGTGGAATATGGTTTTGGAATGGGATGGGGTAAGCCCAGGCGGAAACAATACCGCCCCAAATCCCTGGCACCAGAATGCACCGATTACGGTAAATGAGACAACAAAACAGTATAGTATCAATCCGCAGTATTATGAGACCAAACATTTTACAGATGCGGTAAAACCTGGGGCACGCAGAATTGAGAGCGGCGGAACTTACGATATGCCCTATACGCTTTCTGAAAATTCAGATAAGCAGGAGGATTCGGTATATTGTGCCCCTCTGCGTGAGATTGCTTTCCGAAATTCAGATGGAACGATATCTTTGTTAGTAAAAAATGGCAGTGATGAAGCCAAACATGTGGATATCAATTTCAATGGACGAAAAGTCAGTGCAAAGCTTCCAGCCCATTCCATACATACTTTTACAGCACAGGGAACTCCTTTGACTGGGACTGAGACAGATATGACAGAGAAGATTTCTCAGGAAAATATTGTCAAACTTATAAATAAAGTACCAGGAGCAAATAGTGCAGAATTAGGGCTGTGTATCAATGATGGAGGTGCGAAAACGGGAGCGCAGGTACTGCGCTATAATTACAGCGGCGAGATGAACCAGAAATGGTATATCAAAACTGTGGACGAGACAAATCATGTAGTAAAGTTGGTAAATTTGAAAAGTTTTAATGTGGCCTCAGCCGGTGGGAATCAATTAGATCAAGTGACGATTCAGCCAGAAAGTGATGATGTCAGCCAAAACTGGGTAATGGAAGATGCAGGTGATGGGTATGTAAGGTTTAAAAAAGCAGGCACGGAACTTTATATGGCGATCAATGCCAGTATCAATCCGAATCCAGCGATTTTATGGAGTTGGGAAGAGGGCAAAGATGATAAGTCTTGGAAGGTAGAAAAGGCTTCTGTTGATGCTCCGATAATAGATTCTGTCAGCATTACCCCTGGAAATCTTACCATGCAGACTGGAAACAGCCAGCAGTTTACCGCCGCAGTGACAGGCGGAAGCGGGGCGCCGGAAACCGTAAACTGGGAATTGGAGGGCAGTCAGAGCGCCGGTACAGGAATCAGCAGAACGGGTCTTTTGACGGTAGCAGCGGACGAGACAGCTTCCACGTTGACTGTCAGGGCTGCCTCTACCTTTGACACAGGTAAAATAGCAAAAGCAACTGTGACGATAGAGAAAGCAGCGACTGAAGTAGTGTCTGTAGATGTGACGCCTAAGACAGCAAATGTACAATATGGAACTACCAGGCAGTTTACTGCGAAAGTGGAAGTAAAGGGCGGAGCAAAAGAGACTGTAACCTGGAGCGTCAGCGGCAATCATAATAGCGGCACCACAATCAGTGAGAAAGGATTGCTGACTGTGGCAGCAGAGGAAGCGGCAGAGAAGATTACAGTAAAGGCGGTTTCCACGGAGGATGTAGCCAAATATGACGAGGCAGAGGTGACATTGACAGCGACAGAGAGTACAGATCCGTTGGTAGAATCCGTAAGTGTGACACCAAAGACGGCAACGGTAGAAGCTGGAAAAACACAGCAGTTTACCGCAGAAGTAAGTGTAAAAAATGGCGCCGCCCAGACTGTAACCTGGAGCGTCAGCGGCAATAAAAGCAAAACTACAACAGTCAGTACAGGAGGGTTGTTGACAGTTGCAGATAGTGAAACGGCTAAAACTCTGACCATAAAGGCTGTCTCCACAGAGGATGAGAGTAAATTTGATCAAGCAGCCGTGACAGTTACGATACCAGAAAAACCGGTGGATCCGCCACAGGAAGGCGATGTGAACTGGATTTTGTCTGAGGATGGAAAATATTTGCAGGATAAGGGCACTTTGAAGAGTACAGATTGGGATGAGAATAACCACAGTGAACTCTATATTGATGTGGATGAAACTATTACTTATCAGCAGATGGCAGAGAATGTCTGGGGCGGCTGCTTTAATGAGCGTGGCTGGGATAAATTGATGCAGCTCACAGAGGCGGAACGAAATCATATTTTAGATCTGTTGTTTAAACCAGATGAGCCAGAGGGCCTTCATCTGACAATGGGAAGGATACCAATAGGCTCTAGTGACTATGCGATGGATTTATATTCACTGAATGATACCGAAGATGATTATGAGATGGAACACTTCTCCATTGCCAGAGATCAGGAAAAATTGATTCCCTATATCAAGGCAGCGCTTGAGCGTCAACCGAATTTGAAATTATGGGCTTCTCCTTGGTCTCCGCCTGCTTGGATGAAAAAGGCAGAGGATGGTTCTGCGTGGAACAGTCTGATTGCTGGTTATTTTGACAGTACGCCAGAAAATATGGCTGCATATGCCAAGTATTTCCGAAAATTTATTGAGGCATACGAAGCAGAAGGGATTGATATCTATATGGTATCGCCGCAGAATGAGCCGACAATGTGGACGGCATATGCTTCTTGTGTTTGGACAGGTGAACAGCTGCGAGATTTTATCAAGGGCTATCTGGGGCCGGAAATGAAGGAATTAGGCGTACAGATTTATCTGGGGACTTTCACCAATTCAGATGACAGTCTGATCGATCCCACACTGAATGATCAGGATGCCAGAAAATATATCTCTGGAATCAATTTTCAGTGGTGGTCTTACAACAAGGCGCGTTCTTTGTATCATACAGGATTTGATTTGGGAATGATGCAGTCCGAGACCATGTGCGGAGACGGCAATAATAACTGGCAGTATGCACAATATCAGTTTGATGAAATGTGGATGTATCTGTCAAATGGTATTTCAGCCTATAACCTCTGGAATATGGTTTTGGAATGGGATGGTGTAAATCCAGGCGGAAATAACACCGCAGAAAATCCCTGGCATCAAAATGCACCAATTACAGTAAATGAGACAACAAAAAAATATACTGTCAACCCTCAATTTTATGAGACAAAGCATTACACGGATGCGGTGAAAGCGGGGGCACGCAGAATTGAGAGCGGCGGCACTTATGATATGCCCTATGAGCTGACACAAGATTCTGATCAGGAAGCAGATTCCGTATATTCTAAAGAGCTGCGTGAGATTGCTTTCCGTAATCTGGACGGAACCATCGCCCTTTTAGTAAAGAATGGCAGCGATCAGACAAAGAATGTGGATATTAATTTCAATGGACGTAAAGTAAGCGCAGAGCTTCCAGCATATTCTATTAGTACCTTTACCACACAGGGGACGCCACTGACTGGAAATGAGAAGGATATGTCAGAGACGATCGCAGAGGACAAAATTGTGTCCATACAGAATGCTAAGACAGGGCAGGCGCTCTGTGTGGAGGGCGGAGGTGTGAAATCTCTTGCCAATGTTATTTCCTGGGATTACAGCGGCCAGGCCAATCAGAAATGGTATTTAGAATCCAGTAAAGTGGGAGACACAGATACCGTAAAGCTGGTAAATATTAAGAGTTTTAGCGTGATCGCTGTAAATGGCGGAAACTCCAATGAGGGGGAACGCCTGATTATCTGGCCGTACACTGGCGGGGAAGATCAAAATTGGATTCAAGAACAAAGCGGCGAGTATGTGAAATTTAAAAATGCTAAGACAGGATTGTATTTGACCTTGGAATCAGAAAATCCGGCGGCAAAAGCAGTACAGAAAGCAGCCAGTGACTCTAAACTTCAGTTATGGAACGTGGAGGCAGTGGGTAATTCCAGCCCCTCAGAGGGTACGCCAGAAGTGGAAAGCGTCAGTGTAACGCCCAAGACAGCAACGGTACAGACTGGAAAGAGTCAGCGGTTCAAAGCAGATGTAAGCGTAAAAAATGGCGCAGCAGAGACCGTGGACTGGAATGTGTCTGGAAATAGCAGTGACAAAACAAAAATCAGTACAGATGGACTCTTGCACGTGGCGGAGGATGAAGCAGGGAGCAAGCTTTTTGTGAGAGCCGCCTCCACAGAAGACCCAACCAAATATGATGAGGCAGAAGTTACTGTCACCAAGGATGATACACAGGAACCGGAATTGGGGATTATCTGCATTACGCTGCAGCTTGAGGCAGGAGCGAGCCAGCAATTTACGGCAGAGGGAGAAGAAACTGAGAATGTAGTCTGGAGTATCGAGGGCAATAAGAGCAGCAAGACCACGATTAGTCAGACGGGATTCTTAAAGATTGGCCAAGATGAGACAGCGCAGAAACTGAAGATAAAAGCTGTTTCTAAGAGAGATGATTCCGTGTATGCCCAGGTATTTGTGACTGTGATTGCGAAAACCCAGAATCCAGAAGTGGAAAGTGTCAGTGTAACGCCCAGGACAGCAACCGTGCAGGTTGGAAAGACCAAGCAGTTCCAGGCAAAAGTGACAGGCAAGAATAATGCTCCAAGTACTGTGACTTGGAGTGTAGAAGGCAATAAGAGCAGCAAGACCACGATCAGCAGCAAGGGTCTTCTTACGGTAGCCGCAAATGAGACGGCCGCAAAGGTCACTGTAAAAGCAGCTTCCACATTGGATAAATCCAAATGTGATAAGGCCGTCGTGACTGTGAAAAAGGCAAGCGTGCCGAAGAAAGGTACTGTCTGCAAGGTTGGAAAATTCTATTATAAAGTGACCAAATCGGCGGCAAAGAATGGCACAGTTGCCTTGACAAAACCGGCAAAGAAAACGTATACTTCTGTAAAGATTCCAGAGACGATAACGATCAATGGCTATAAGTTTAAAGTTACAAGTATTGGTGCAAAAGCTTTTTACAATCATAAAAAGCTGAAAAAAGTTGTGATTGGCAACAGTGTTTTAAAGATTGGCGCTTCTGCATTTGCCTCTGACAAACAATTGATCTCTGTGACTATGGGGACAGGAATTACAGAGATTGGCAGTAAAGCATTCTATCAAGATTCAAAGCTTAAGACAGTAACCTTAAAGTCCAATAAATTAAAATCGGTCGGGAAGCTTGCATGTAAGGGGATTGCAAAAAAGGCCAAGATTGATGTACCGAATAAGAAAGTCAAGAAATATAAGGCATTATTTAAAAAGGCAGGTCTTCCTGCGGCAGCTTCTGTAAAATAGTTTTGATAAAAGGAAGAATCCTTGAACTGTGTTGTCTCACGGTTCAAGGATTCTTTTTAATTATAGGAAAATGCTTTATATTTCTTATGTTGTAAAAAATTATTGCACCCAGTAGGCTATTTATTGTCCTTGCGGTCGTTATCAAGCGAAAGTAAACCTTTTGATACCTTAATAGAGTTTATAAAAAATCGGTTTTCGCCCTTGAAATACGGTATAGTATTTAAAGCCAGCCTCCTGTAAGATGTCAGGCACTTTCTGAAAATCATATGCCACATGCTCTGGTTTATGGGCGTCAGCGCCAATCGTAATAATTTCTCCGCCCAGTTCGCGATAGCGTCTTAAGACTGCTTCTGTGGGATTGGGATGTCCAAGCCCATATTTAAAACCGCCAGTATTGATCTCAATCCCTTTGCCCTTTTGGATTATAGCGCGCAGTATTTCATCCAGCAGATCAGCGAATTTCTCATAAGTATAATATTGATTTCTGTTTGGTCCATAGCGTACCACATAGTCAATGTGTCCATATACATCAAAACAGTCAAAGACAGCCAGATTTTCAAGAATGGATTCAAAATATTCTCGGTATGCCTGATCTTCACTTCTTCCCTGGTAATATTCTGGGTAATAGGGATCTATGCCATGTACCATGTGAGAAGAGCCAATGATAAAATCAAAAGGGTAATTATCTGCAATTTCTGATAATTCTTGTCCAAGATGGGGCTGTAATCCCAGTTCTACACCGATGCATATGGAGAATTTATCTTTCAATTGCCTCTGTATGCTCTGCATTTCCTTAAAATAAGCAGGAAAATCAATCAGGTACTTTTCTGGTGCTTCATCCAGGTAATCTAAATCCATATGGTCTGTAAAACAAATTCCCTCAAGGCCCGCATTTATGGACGCCTGTGCCATCTCAAAAGTGTCTGCCTCGCTGTCACCAGAGAAATGTGTGTGCATATGTGTGTCCCAAAGCATAGCGAACCTCCTTATTCAACGTTTTCGTTAATTGGCAGATATGCATATCCAAAATGAAATTGGGATTTGGTGATCGCTCTTTTTACGCTGCCATCGCCATTTCGGAATTTCAGCATATCCGCTTTTATGTTGTTTTCTTCTTTTAAATCGGTGAGTTTAAACCAGATTTTTCCAGTTTCATCGGGTCCAAATTCTTCTGGAATAGTCTTTGGATCCCCAGGACAAGTAAATTCCTCTCGTTGAGATTCGATTTCGGCGATCGTGGCTGAGTAGCGGATCTCATTGATACCCATACCAATGACAAATAAAATTTTAACCGTTTCACCCTTTTGGATGGCGTTTTTGTAAAACTTGATTTTCTGTTCTGCCATCCCAGAGTGAAGGCTGATCGTGCTAAACCACGAATAACCATATTTCTCGATCATTCTGGCATAAGCTTGCACAATTTCTTCTCCGTTCAGTTCTTCCTCGTCGATGGTAAAAGATGTCCCAAGTTTCATAATGATAAAATCGTTAAAGGGAGAAATATCTTCCCGCTGTAATAAGAGATCTCTGGCATAATCACTGTGTAAAGATTTCTTTTTTAATGTCAGATAGAGATCTTCGTCTTGAGCCAACATATAGATTTCCATCATCTCTGTGAGGGCTGTTGATTTGCTGATGCCCTTCAGTTTTACAAATTCATCAAAAATATTTTGTGTGCGCTGATCTGCATAGACAGATAAATAACTAGGTCTGGCCATAGTCATCCTCCTTTCATGTACCGCATTACTCTATTGATTGTTTCTGAGACAAGCATAGCATAGAAAAATTCGTTTGTCAACAGTTTGTACCGCAAAACTTTATTGACTGTTTGGGACATAGATTATATCATTTTCCATTTATGTAAACAGCAATCGTCCATAATGTCGACTATGGCCGAACTGTTGTTAAAAAATCGAAAAAGCCCCTTGAATTTTTTCCTGAGATTAGTTAAAATGTAACTAGATTGGGTAATATATCCAAAGAAATATAAATTCATTCAAAATTAGGAGGAATTATCATGTCAGTAAGAGTAGCAATCAATGGTTTCGGACGTATCGGACGCTTGGCTTTCAGACAGATGTTTGGGGCAGAGGGATACGAAGTAGTAGCAATCAATGACTTAACAAGCCCTAAAATGTTAGCACATCTGTTAAAGTATGACTCTTCTCAGGGAAAATATGAATTAGCAGATAAAGTAACAGCAGGCGAAGATTCCATTACAGTTGATGGAAAAGAGATTAAGATCTATGCGTTCCCAGATGCAAATAACTGTCCTTGGGGAGAGTTAAAAGTTGACGTTGTTCTGGAGTGCTCTGGATTCTATACCTCCAAGGATAAGGCTCAGGCTCACATCAATGCTGGCGCTCGTAAGGTTGTAATCTCTGCTCCGGCAGGCAACGACCTTCCAACCATCGTGTTCAATACAAACCATGAGACATTGAAGGCAGAAGATACTATCATCTCTGCAGCTTCTTGTACTACAAACTGCTTGGCGCCAATGGCAGATGCTCTGAACAAATATGCAGCAATCCAGTCTGGTATTATGTGTACCATCCATGCATATACAGGAGATCAGATGACATTGGACGGACCTCAGAGAAAAGGCGATCTGAGAAGATCCCGTGCAGCAGCAGTGAATATCGTTCCAAACAGCACAGGTGCAGCTAAGGCTATCGGTCTTGTTATTCCAGAGTTAAATGGTAAGCTGATCGGTTCTGCACAGCGTGTACCGACCCCAACAGGTTCTACTACCATCTTGACAGCAGTTGTTAAGGGTGCAGATGTAACAGTTGACGGAATCAATGCAGCTATGAAGGCAGCAGCAAATGAATCTTTCGGCTACAATGAGGATGAAATTGTTTCTTCTGATATCGTAGGAATGAGATTTGGTTCTCTGTTCGATGCTACCCAGACTATGGTTTCCAAAGTATCTGATGATTTATATGAAGTACAGGTTGTTTCTTGGTATGACAATGAGAACAGCTACACCAGCCAGATGGTTCGTACAATCAAATATTTCAGTGAATTAGCATAAGCTCCAAGTAGGGACAAGCCCTAAGGTGCGGATAAGACTCAACAAGGGTCCGGTCTTTTGAGGACCGGACCTTTGTTTTTTTCTTAAAAAATTTTCAGGAGGGAATTAATATGTCTTTAAATAAAGTTTCAGTAGATGATATCAATGTAAGTGGAAAACGTGTATTGTGCAGATGTGATTTTAATGTGCCGCTGAAAGATGGCAGCATTACAGATGAAAACCGTTTGGTTGCAGCTCTTCCGACAATCAAAAAGTTAGTAGCTGACGGCGGGAAGGTAATTCTTTGTTCTCATCTTGGCAAACCTAAGGGAGAGCCAAAACCAGAGTTATCTTTAGCTCCAGTTGCGAAAAGACTTTCTGAACTGTTAGGACAGGAAGTAAAATTTGCCGCAGATCCTGAGGTGGTTGGACCTAATGCAAAGGCAGCAGTGGAAGCTATGAAGGACGGCGAGATTGTATTATTGGAAAATACTCGTTATAGAGCAGAAGAAACCAAGAATGGCGAGGCATTCTCCAAAGATTTGGCTTCTCTGTGTGATATTTTTGTAAATGATGCATTTGGAACAGCACATAGAGCACATTGTTCAAATGTTGGCGTCTCTGAATTGGTAGAGACAGCAGCAGTTGGTTACTTAATGCAGAAAGAGATTGATTTCTTAGGAAACGCAGTTGAAAATCCAGTCAGGCCATTTGTGGCAATTTTGGGCGGCGCAAAGGTTGCTGATAAACTGAATGTAATTTCCAACCTGTTAGAGAAATGTGATACCTTGATTATTGGCGGCGGTATGGCATACACCTTCTTAAAAGCACAGGGATTTGAGATTGGAAAATCTTTGGTGGATGACACTAAGTTAGACTACTGCAAAGAGATGCTTGCAAAAGCAGATAAACTGGGCAAAAAATTATTGTTGCCAGTAGATTCTGCCACCATTACAGATTTCCCAAATCCAATTGATGCCCCAGTAGAAGTAATTGTATGTGATTCTGAGAATATGCCGGCAGATCGTGAAGGCTGCGATATTGGACCAAAGACAGCAGCAATGTTTGCAGAAGCTGTAAAATCTGCAAAGACAGTAGTATGGAATGGACCTATGGGTGTATTTGAGAATCCGACTCTTGCAGAGGGAACGATTGCAGTAGCCAAAGCATTGGCAGAGACAGATGCAACTACGATTATTGGCGGCGGAGATTCCGCGGCAGCAGTTAATCAGTTAGGATTTGGCGAGAAGATGAGCCATATCTCCACTGGCGGCGGGGCTTCTCTGGAGTTCTTGGAAGGAAAAGAGCTTCCTGGCGTTGCAGCAGCAACAAATAAGTAAGATCATAATGATTCCGCTAAGTTGGTATGCGTATGGCTTAGGGAGCTGAATAACTAGGTAATATTATAAAAACAAGGGTGAGAGAAAAATAAAAGAAAGGAAAATGTGCGAACATATCTTTCACCCTTTCAGTTTGCGTTTCGATTGAAATTCAAGAACGCCATCGGCGTTCTTGATGCGGGGTGCGGGTCAGCTTTGCTGACAAAAACAATTCCGCACCCCTGCAATCCGCCGGAGGCTTTATCTCAGCCGGAGACCTAACTCCCACTGAGACAAAGTTGTTTACTCACCATTTTTAGAAGTGGGAGTTTTCGCCGGTGAGATACATCGGAAATTTGGTGAAGTTATGGCTAGAAAGAAAATTATTGCAGGGAACTGGAAAATGAATAAAACCCCCAGTGAGGCAGTAGCTCTGGTAAATGAATTAAAGCCGTTGGTGGCAAATGATGAGGTTGATGTAGTATTTTGCGTGCCCGCAATTGATATTATTCCAGCGATGGAGGCTGCAAAAGGCTCCAATATTCAGATTGGCGCTGAGAATATGTATTTTGAGGAGAGCGGCGCTTATACTGGAGAGATCGCTCCTAATATGCTGGCAGACGCTGGTGTAAAATATGTCGTATTGGGACATTCTGAGAGAAGAGAATATTTTGCAGAGACGGACGAGACTGTAAACAAGAAAGTGTTAAAGGCATTTGAGCATGGTATTACTCCGATTATTTGCTGCGGAGAATCTTTGACACAGAGGAAACAGGGAATCTATATTGATTGGATTCGTATGCAGATTAAGATTGCTTTTCAGAATGTGACTGCAGATCAGGCAAAGGGCGCAGTGATTGCTTACGAGCCGATCTGGGCGATCGGTACAGGTGAGACGGCTACTTCTGATCAGGCAGAGGAAGTATGTGCTGCAATTCGTGCATGTATCAAAGAGGTATATGACGAAGCGACTGCTGAGGCTATTCGTATTCAATATGGCGGTTCTGTCAATGCTGGAAATGCAGCAGAACTGTTTGCAAAACCAGATATTGACGGCGGATTAGTTGGCGGGGCGTCCCTCAAACCGGATTTTGGGAAGATTGTATGTTATAAATAATAAGAAACGTGCAAAAATCTGATCGTTAGAAAATACAGTAATATTAGGGTATCAAGGGAAATGTAATCCTTTGATATCCTTTTTTTATCTTATAGGAAAGATCTTGTTACGCTGATGCGTGAAAGTGTCTTTCCTATAAGATAAAAAACAATTATGCGCATTCGTGCATGGGGTATTAGTCGCTAAAGCGACTGCACTCGGCGCAGCAAACCGTCCAAATACCTCATGAATGAGGGATTTAGGGAGTTGATGCGGACTTGTCCGCTTTGTTATGCACAGAGGCGCATAAGGAAATTTACTGCTTACGCAGTATGCGCCCCGCACGCAGCGAGTAGGGGAAGAAAATCTTCTCTACTGGATTATATTGTCAAATGTCAGAGTAAAGTTACTTGAAACTATTCTTTTACTCTAATATAATAGAAAGAAGGAAGAATGTTGGATGATGCCATCAGATGTAAAGAACTAGAAAATCCTTGAATAAAATCAGAATAAAAGAATTAAATAATAGAAAATAGTGCTTATAGGCGGAGGAGTAAATATGTTACCAGAGAGTGCAAAAAATAAAATAGAACAAATATGGCTGGATGTGATAGCAGGCGGCGTATCACAACCAACAGAAGTAATAGAGCAGCTAACATATCTTATGTTTGCAAAACAGTTGGATGAAATGGAAGCAGATATTGAAACTTCAGAATTATTATCTGGAAAAAGCCAAGAGCATTTGTTTGGTGAATCCGATGATGAACAGTCATTACGTTGGAGAAATTTTAGAAAACTAGAAGCAAGACAGCTCCATGCTGTTTTTTCTCAGAAGGTATTTCCTTTTATTAAATCGGTGAATAGAGATAAGAACTCTTCTTTTTCGCGTTTTCTAGCAGATGCAATATTTAAAATTAATGAACCACTGGCATTACAGAAAGTAGTCTCGGGATTGGATGATCTATTTGAACACGATATCAAAGGCTTAGATATGCAAGGGGATCTGTATGAACATATGCTTGCGAAATTAAATTCGGCTGGCAGACTTGGGGCGTTTCGAACACCAAAGCAGATCAGAGACTTGATGGTAAATCTTATGCAGCCGACGGTAGACATGCTGATATGCGATCCTGCTTGTGGAACCGCTGGATTTTTGATTTCATGTGCTGAATACATACGTGAGCATTACGAAAGAAAAATGTCAGAGGAACAGTGGAAATATTATCAAACGGATTTATTCACAGGATATGATACAGATGCGACAATGTGTAGATTATCATGTATGAATTTGATGCTGCATTCTGTCAGTAATCCTAAGATAGAGAAGCGGGATAGCGTGTCAAAAGATTACCATGAAGAGGAGAAATTTCACTTAATTCTGGCAAATCCTCCATTTAAAGGGACGTTGAACAAAGAAAATATTAGTGATAAACTGAAAGGAATCACGAATACAACGAAATCGGAATTACTCTTTGTGGGGTTGTTTATAGAAATGCTCAAGATTGGTGGAAGATGCGCTTGCATTGTGCCGGATGGTGTTTTGTTTGGAGCTTCAAATGCACATAAAAGTCTTAGAAAGGAATTAGTTGAAAACCAGTATCTTGAAGCTGTTATTTCTCTTCCTTCTGGCGTCTTTAAACCATATGCGGGTGTATCGACAGCTATTTTGGTCTTTACGAAGACAAATTCTGGAGGTACAGATCATGTATGGTTTTATGACATGAAAGCAGACGGATATAGCCTGGATGATAAGAGACAACCTATTTCTGAAAATGATATTCCCGATATTATACAGAGATTCCATAATCTTGAGGGAGAGAAGGAGCGAAGCAGGACAGAGCAAAGTTTCTTTGTAAAGAAGGACGAGATTGTAAAAAACAGTTATGATTTATCAATCAATAAATATAAAGAGATTGAGTATGTGGCAATAGAGTATCCGCCTACAAGTGAAATCATTGCGGATATTGAAGAACGCCATAATAGAATTGGCGAACAAATAAATGCCATCAAAGAGCTGCTTAGTAAAGAGAACGATGAATAAATTTGGAGTTGTGGGGATGAATAGATGAAAGTACTATTAAAGAACATTGCTATTATCGCGGCTGGACAAGGTGCACCTCAAGGAGATGAAAATTATTGCGATAATGGTGTACCATTTGTGAAGGCTGGGAATTTGGCAGAACTCGTAGAGGGTAAACCGATTACTGAAATACAAAAGGTATCTGGAGAAGTGGCAAAGAAATATAGGCTGAGATTGTATAAAAAGGGAAGTGTTTTATTTGCTAAAAGTGGGATGTCTTGTTTGAAAGGATATATATATGTTTTGCCGCAGGATGCATATGTGGTTAGTCATTTAGCATGTGTTATTCCAAATCAAGATATGTCGGAGTACTTGAAATATTATTTTGAGTATAATCGCCCCAATAAACTTATTAAGGATGAGGCATATCCATCTATTAGTCTTACGGATATAGGGGAATTGAAGATAGATATTAAGACGCAGGGGGAAAGAGAAAACATTGTTCGGAATTTAGCCTGTATTGCGTATTTAATTGAGCTACAAAAGAAGCAGTTACAGATGTTTGATATTTTAATCAAATCCAGATTTATAGAAATGTTTGGGGATCCGGTAAGCAATCCATTTAAATGGGATAAGGTTCCGCTCTCTGAATTGGCTGATATCAAGATTGGGCCGTTTGGTTCATTGCTACATAAAGATGATTACATTGAGAATGGGCATCCTTTGGTCAACCCCTCTCACATTAAAGATGGTAAAATTGTCACGGATAACAAACTCACCATCTCTGATGAAAAATTTGGGGAAATGGCTGCTTATCACTTAAAAATTGGTGATGTAGTAATGGGGCGGAGGGGTGAAATGGGACGTTGTGCTGTTGTAAACGAAGATGGGCTATTATGTGGCACGGGAAGCCTTCTTATCCGCAGCAAAGGAGAAGTTACGGCTGACTATATACAAAAAATTATTTCATTCCCATCATTTAAAAAGATAATTGAAAATATAGCCGTCGGACAAACAATGCCAAACCTAAACGTTCCGCTTGTCTCCAATTTTAAAATAATTAAGCCGCCGATTGGTGTACAACATAAGTATTATTCTTTCGTCCACCAAGTAGAAAAATTAAAATCAGAAGAACAAAAAAGACTAGAACAGACGCAAACTTTATTTGACAGCCTAATGCAAAAATATTTTGGGTAAGTAATAACAATGTTTGAATCTACTAATTTGTGCCAGTATAATTTTAAAGAGGGAATGTAAATGATGAATACGAATTTTTCATATTTAAAAGGAAAAACAGAATACGCTCTTTTTGGGCCGGCGTGCATTGACGCCGAGAATGTTTTGGCTACTTCTCCTGTGATGAGTGCTGTGGCATCCCGCAAGGCGTTAGAACTTTGCGTGAAGTGGATATACTCTACAGATGAGACACTTTTAAAACCTAGGGAAGATGGTTTACAGGCTTTATTACATAATAATGGTTTTCCGTCCTTGATGGATTATAATTTGTGGAGAAGATTTCAGTATGTTGTAAAGAATGGCAATGTGTCTGTACATACCGCAAAAGTTCTTTCA
>Ga0137306_102786_pt1 | contig 14070 bp, 10 predicted proteins | sample Inofroosms_March_FD_97187 | JGI IMG/M metagenome (GOLD analysis project Ga0137306, IMG submission 97187) | Mouse cecal microbial communities from Vienna, Austria - N-Acetylneuraminic and N-Acetylglucosamine D2O microcosms_March | ecosystem: Host-associated > Mammals > Digestive system > Large...
CCGCTTAAGGATTTCCAGTGGCAAATGGTGGTGGTGGAGCCGGGGCATCGACGGAAAGAGCGCCCTTGATTATCTGATAAAAGTAAAGGGAATTTCCTTTATAGAAGCGGCAGAGATGCTTGCAGGGCAGGCGGCGGTTAAGCCGCCTGTTTCTATGCCCGCCAAAAAACAGAGGAGAAAGCTGCATAGGTTTTCCTACATTAAGTAACAGGAGAGGCCATCATATAGCTATCTTCCGGCTGACCTGTTCTTTTTAAGAAATCCTTCATTTCCTGCATAATCGTATCTAACATCGGGCAGGCGATCAAAAAGGCATATTCCTGACGAAGTATATGCTCGGCAGGCTCTGTAGCCAGGCCGTGAAAATCCAATTTCCGGTATTTATCATATACATGTATCAGCCGCGCTTCAGGATAATATTCCGATATGTACTGATAAAAGCTCTCTGCAAGCACACTGACTCCCCACAAAGAATATTGAAAATCTCTGCCATATCTCTCAACTGCCTTCTCGATCAGAGGAATCGTTTTCGACAATGCCGTCACGCCTTTTCTTTTCGGACGTCCGCAATAGAAATTATGAATTCTCCTACAGGTAGTTTCCATCTCAAAAACTGCCCTAAGCCGTACAGAGATCAATTCCTTCATCATTTCTTTATATTCTTCCAATTCGGCTGGCTGAGGATTCCAGTCTATCTTTCCATATTGCGGCTGGTCATAGACGGGTATGAACCGATCGCACCAGGTATATCTGCTGGGAAAGTCGTTCTTGCAAAAGATTACTGGAATCCCCATTGCCATACATGGAATTGCCGCGTGAAGCCTTGACGTAATGACAAGTCTTGCCGAATCTGCATATTGTTCAAGAAGTCTCTTCGCATCTTTCCGCAATTCCCCTTCTGGAATCAGATGTGTCACGCGGACAGCCTTCTGCTTTAATTTATCCGGAATATAGCTTTCAAGCTCGGGCTGTACATCCACGAAATATACTTTTCCATTTTTATTGTATTGCTCCAAGCGCGGAAAACATATGGTAATACACCCATTCAAGTATGCGCGGATTCCCTTCCGCAGACATTCATTCAACGTATGCTCATCCCTGCATCCAATTGGTTCATGGGCCTTTAACCAGGAAACATCTTCCGGATTGATCGCACCATCTAATAATGACCAGCATAAAAAAACAGGAATAACATTTTCTGAAAAGGCTTTGGAAATGAAATGGCACTGCGGATACCCCTTTACAACCGGCAGTATGACCTTTTCGCCATCATAGCTTGAAATATCCGGTTTATTGATACATACAATGCTGGTTTGGGAAATTCCCATGTATTGATATATTTCGTCCATTGCTATATCAATAATTGTTTCCCCAATATTATTTTTACGATCCGAAATCCTGGATTTTGAATAAATTGAAGCATACTTCAATTACCCCCCCCCCCCTTCTATTTTTCTCGAATCTCCTTATAAAATGCCTAAATATGAGAATAGGCACTGCTTTTGGGCAGCATATTTTTCAATCTCGGATAAAGATAAAATCCTATCTTTAATGCCGCAAACAAACTCCTGCCTTACCGCCAGATTCCGAAACATCGGATCGGCATCCCGTTTCAGTGTATCTGTCCATACCGAATCACTGAAAACTTTCTCCAGCAATCCCAGTTTCTTTTCCGTATCCATCTCTCCGGCAAATATATTTCCAACCGCTTCATCCACAAGCGAAAGGTATATTGCATAGAGAAAATCCTCATTCAACTTAGAAACCGGCCCGTAATATTCCAGATATTCTTTTGTCGCTGTCCATAAATCCCGGTAGCTGCTCAGGCCATCTTCAATATTTCTATGAGAAAGAGAATTATGATATTGATAATACTTATACATGGCCTTGCCATAAATACCTATGCGATCCGCTTTCCGGAACATATTCAATGTCCATATCGTATCATTACAAGTTCTTGCTTTTCCGGGAGGTCTTGCATAATCAGCCGATTTTAAAAACGAGGAAGAATACAATTTTCCCCATAAATAAGAAATAAAGCCTCTATAGTTAATAAATTCATCTTTAAACCTGCTGCCATAGACAATCAGATTATTTTCCAGCACTTTATGTTTTTCGATTTTACCTGTATTTCCATTAATCTTATCATAGCCGCCAGCAGCAATATCCAAACTATATTCCTCAGAAAACCGAACCATATTTCTAAGAAAATCTAAAGTATAGGCATCATCCGCATCACACCACATAATATAATCAGCGTTAGTAACATTGATGATCGTACGAAAAATTGCCCAGCCATTTGTAGGATCATTTTTACTGACATTTAGCGGCACAATACGCTTATCGCTTTTAGCATATCTTAACATAATGTCCCATGTCTGATCCTCAGACCCATTATCAAGAATATAATATTCCAGATCCCTGAATGTCTGATTCAGAATGCTTTCTATCGCCCTGCCTAACGTCGCCTGGGCATTGTACGCCATTGTAAAAACATTTACTTTAACCTTACCCATTCTTTCTACCCCAACGTATGAACGTACTCCTCATCGGTCTGGTCCGTCTCAAAATACCCATGGCATCTCTTCTGCCCTGTGCAGCTTTTCAAGCCTTACTCCCTGCTCCTCATATTGGCGCAGGCTGTCAAAAATATCCTGATCATATTTATATGTACAGATCAGCACGATATCTGGCTTCAGCCCAATAATCTCATCAGGGCCATGCACAAGCCTCTCATCGGCCATCTGTCCCCACATCTTTGGGTCACTGTTAAATTGCAGCCACTCAAATTCCGGTTCGCCAAAAAACTCCTGATAAAGCCTGATGATCAAATTCGAAAATCCTCCATTGGGATAAAGGCCGACTTTCCTATATCCTTTTTGGTACAAAAGCTCTCTCAGCCGCTCCTTATGCGCCTCTTTCGTAAAATAAGCCTGCCCTGCCCGCCGGTACGTGTCCGCCACAGCCTCTATGATCCCCAGCTTCTGCGTACACTGTTTTTCACACTTACCACACTTGATACATGGATTTTCTGCCGTTTCCGGAAGCCAGCCTTCATCGTGAAGCAGCGGCCGGAACATCTGAATATGATAAAGCAGCTCCTCTGGCTCCGTGCGGTTATAGGAAGCGGCCGGCGCAAACAAAAGGGCATTGCGGGCCTGCATGATCGCCGGCGTAGGAATTCCCTGGGGACATCCCTCACAGTACTTGCATCCTGTACAAAAATCCTCCAGGCCGGCAACACTTTTCATAACCCGCTCCAGCCTCTCTGCCGGCGGTTCCGGGTCAGGTCTGGTAAATACACTCAGGCTGTCTTTTAACTCTTCTTCATTTTTCACTCCGCCCAATACCAGGTCTACCGCAGGATGCGCTTTTACAAACCGTAAAGCGGCATGGACCGTACTGCCTTCATCCTTGTCTTTGCAGGCGAATGAAAAATACTCTTTATTTTGGGCAATAACGCCTCCCCCCAAAGGATTCATGACCGAGACGCCAATATCATTTTCATAAGCGGCATCCAAAACCGGAAGCATATTAGCAGCGCTGAGCATAGAATATGAGACAGTGATGCCTTCAAATGCTTTGCTTTCAATTATTTTTTGTATATCTCCCGGCACGGCATGAAGGGAACAGCAGATATGATCGATGATCCCTTCTTCTTTCATCCGCAAAGCACCTTCATAAATGCCGCCCTTTTTCATAATTTTTTCAAATATGCCATAATTCCAGATCGTCCAGCAGGTAAAATACTGGACTTTCTTAAGCCCCATCGTTTTGAGATACAACTCTACGCGCCTGCGGGCATCATCCGCCGTCCGGTCCTGCCCATACATCACTTTCGCCGTCACCGAGAAGGGCCTGTCTGTCTGCTGAAATGCTTCTTTCAGCACAAACGGAGCCATACCGGCAGAATAATTATATCCAACGTCTATATAAGTTACCCCGCTTTCCAGGGCTTTACATACCAACTGTACCGACTTTTCAATACCTTTTGTATCATTCGGCCCCGAGATCGGGAACCGGGATGTACCAAGCCCAAGCGGGAAATGCTTACTGAAAATACTCATAAATACCTCCCTTTCCTACACCTGTTCCGCCGCCGGATATCTGGGCAGTATGTCCATATATTTCTGCTTACAGTACCGGCAGGAACGGCGGGCATGCTCATAAAACTGGGAAATGATCTCCCTCTTTTCTTCACGGCTCACGCGATCGTCCCTAAGGCACACGAAATCCCCTTCCTTAGGCGGGAACAGCCCCATCTCAAGCATAAAACAAGAATTTGCACAGCGGTGAAGCTTGCCGTCATAGACATGCATATTTTTAATGCGGTTCTGCGGGCAGTTCCGCGCATTTGCCTCAAGTACATACCCGGGTTCTTTCAGGTCGTGCGGATTGGTGTTGTCAATCCATCCTCCAAAATACTGATCCTCATCATGGTATTTTTTCAGGTTGCATTCTATCTTATGCTTCCCGCAAAAATCTACGAATTGATCCCTTGCTCTCGAAAGGTCACCATAATTGCTGATGTATATACTAAGCTTGTCTCCATATTGCAAAAGCGCCTCCTGCTCCTGCGGATTGGGAAATACTGTAGCGTTCGTCTCGATGATCAGGCGCTCAAAACGGTCAATATATCTCACTGCATAGCGAAGCAGATTCGCAAAGTCAGGGTAAACGAAGACCTCCCCGCCCACAAACTGCAGCCAGACTACCTCGTCGAACAGATCAAAACAGGCATCGATATCCCTGCAGACATCCTCCAAAGGAATATGCCGCCGCTTTACCGGACCGTATAAAAAATCTCCGCACAGCTTACAGTTCAGGCTGCAGTGGGTTGTCGGCACGATGGCCAGCCGACGGGCACTTAATTTTTCGTTCATTACTTTCTCCTTTCCTTCATAAGGTTGTGATACCATTCTACCCAACAGTTATTCTTCCCCTACAATTGCCTTAATTCCTTTTGTATTTTTATCTTTTATAAAATGCAATTCAGAGCAATGCAAACAAGGAATATGATCTTCCTTTTCCGATATTTCAACATCGCCCATAAGGTATTTCTGAGCCAGTTTATATTTATAGCTTTTTAACGCATTCTCTAATCCGATTTCAAATACATTTACTCCAAAATCATCATCATATACACGACAGCACCCCAGCAATCTTCCATCCCAGTTTATTGCAGGATACTCAAAAAGTTCCCGGCAACTGGAGTTATATGAATTTTCATATTGTTCCGAATACTCTTTTACTGTAATGCAATTCAGGCCCGTCTCTCTTTTTATCATTTCTGGATTTTTAGGTACATATGACTGATCCCACGTCAATTTAAAATAAATAGGTATTCCCAAATTCTCTGCCTTTTTTTTCGCTTCTGTAATATCCGCTTCAGAAGATTCCATGATGATATATTGCCAGATAATACGCGGGTACTGTGATTTTTTCTTTGTTTTAATCGATATCAGCTTCTGGAGGTTCTTAAATACTTTCTCTATATTTCCATTTCTTCTATAAGCCGAATATGCACTTTGAGTTGCTCCGTCAACCGAAACGGTAAGTCCTATAAATTCATTATCCACTAAACATTCCAAAATATCATCTGATACATCATTAAAATTACATCCATTATATGCCGAAAGACCTACATTTTTAATATGTGCATATTCAATTATCTTTTTTAAATCAGGATTCAAAAAAATTTCTCCTGAATTTGACAACTCGATTTGTTCAACATACGGACTCGTATCAATTAATTTCTTGAAATTGTCAAACTTCAAGTACCCTTTCCCCATAGTGCCATAATCTCCAAGTCTCATATAGCATGATTTGCAATTCAGTTGACACAGCGTAGATGCCTCAAGCCAGATATTTGATGGCAATCTTTTATTTTCATAAATTTCTGAAATCAATTTTCCAGATAATTCTCGTACTGAAATAATTTTATTTTCTTCAACTAAATCCAACAGTGATTCTTTCATTTCCCGGAAATATTGCAAAGATCCTATCACAATATAATCATATGTATACGCATTAAGATTTTTAGGCTTTATAACCGGCTTTTTCCTAAAAAGACTTTCTTGCTTTGTTGCATCATTGTCAATAAATGCTGTAATATGACGATCCAGCCATATACGCCGTTCTAAAAAATTTATTGTGTAGTTTCCTACCCCATACCATAACAATGTGTAATCATCATTCAAGTCCCTGCTCCTCCTTCAATTATAGAATTTTAAAATATGAAAATAAGCGTTGCTGTTCCATAGGATATTTTTCAATTTGGGGCAATGACATAATCTTTTCCTTAATATCAGAAACAAATTTTTTCCTTAATGTTAAATTGCGAAACATCGGATCCGCCTCCCGTTTTAATGTATCTGTCCATACAGGATTACCAAAAACTACCTCTAGCAATTCCAGTTTCTTTTCTGTATCCAATTCCGCTGCAAACACTTTTCCAGACGCCTCATCCATAAACGAAAGATAAATAGCATAGAGGAAATCTTCATTCAGCTTGGAAACAGGCCCGTAAGACTCCAAATATTCTTTCGTAGCTATCCATAAATCCTGATAGCCGCTCATACCCGCTTTTTCCTCTACAAGTGTGCAGGAAAGCGAATAGGGATACCGATAATGCTGATACATAGCCAAACCATAAACTCCTGCTCTTTTCGCCTTTTTAAAAAGTCCCAATACCCAAGCCGAATCACTACAGATTTTCTCCTCTTTTGATGTTCCAGCACAACCTCTCCCTCCTTTCAAAAAAGGAATAGAATACAATTTCCCCCACATATGGAGGGCAAATCCCCTATACTGTATAAATTCTTCTTTAAACAGATTATCATAAAGAATCAGATTATTTTCCAACGCCCGGTGCTTTATCAGTTCTCCGGTCAAACCGTCAATTGTATCATATCCGCAGGCAGCAATATCTAATTGATTTTCTTCAGCAAAATCCACCATTTTTTCCAAAAAATCCGGCGTATATGTATCATCTGCATCGCACCAGACAATATAGTCTGCATTTGTGGCATAAATAAGAGTATACAAAAATGCACTTCCGTTGAGTGTATCATTTTTATTGACATGAATTGGTATAACACGCTCATCCTTTTCACTATACTCAAATATGATTTCCTTTGTATTATCCGTGGAAGCATTATCAAGTACATAATATTCAAAATTGTAAAACGTCTGATTTAGTATACTCTCTATCGTTCGCCCTACTGTCGCCTGTGCATTATATGCCATTGTAAAAAAAATTACTTTCATATCTTCCTCCAATGTTATTTTTCCTGTAACAAAATGTCTACCCATTCCCTTTCAAAATCCAGTATCTCCGCTGAACTCAAAAACTCCTCCCTGTGTTCTTTAAGCTCCTGTATCATCTTATCCAGTTGAATCCCACAATCCCTGATCTGCAGCCTGTTGATCTTCTCCACCATCGATATCATAAACGACCATTCAAAATAGCGGAAGGTCTGCGCATAATCCGGGAATTTCTCGCTCAGCCATTCTGTCCTTGTGCGGTAAGCATACAGATATTCCTCCAGTGTATCCGCCGTCAGCAGCCGGTGATCAGTAGTCCACGCTGAATGATTCCCTTCATGGCGGTAAAACGTATACTTAGGGAGACCGTGGTATACAACTTTATCTGCTTTTGCCAGAAGCCGGTACATCAGCGCGATATCATCATAGGCTCCTTCTTCTGGAAAATGGAGCCTGTCCGCAAGCTTGCGGCAAAACAGCTTCGTTGGAAATGCCATATTATATTTTTTCCGCCACATCAGCTCAACAAGCGCTTCCCTGGCCGTCATAACCTTCTTTTCATCGAATACCTTATCCGCCGCACCGCAGATGGATACGTCCGCATCGTTTTCCACCGCAAGACGATATAAAAATTCCAAAAAATCCGGTTCCGCCCAGTCGTCATCATCGATAAAGGTAATATATTCTCCACCGGCGGCACGAAGCCCCGCATTTCTTCCCGAACCAATATTCCCTCTTTCCCGGTGGATCACCCGGATCCTGTCATCCTTCAGGGCGTATTCGTCTGCAAGATTTCCGCTGCGGTCGCAGGAACCATTATCGACGATAATGAACTCAAAATCCGGCTCCGTCTGGTTAAGAATACTTTCTATCGCCCTGGGTACAAGCCTTTCCCGATTATAAGTCAGCATGATCACACTGATCTTCGGCCTTTTTTCTTCACTCACTGCCCAACCTCCGCACATTTATTCTAATGCCTTCTTTTTTAAAAACTCATAAATTTTCTGACCTGCCGTACCGTCTGCATTTACCGTAAAATCCCGAAACATCTGTATCTGCAGCCGCTGATATTCCTCTGCCTCCGGATACTTCTCCCGATGTAAGACAAAATCAATAAATCGATCGGTATAATGATTAAAATGCATATTTTGCATCACGTCTTCTTCTAAAAAATTGTCCCACCAGATGCAAACATTCCAGTCTCCGACATTCGCTCCTTTAGCCGCACGCATATTGTGAAGCCGTCCTGCCAGCGGCGCGTGGAAATCCCCGCCGTCATCATAGACCGGCTGCGGCAGCGTTTTTGTAACCGATGGAATATAAAACGGCTTTCCTGTAGCCATATAAAGCAAAAGAAGCGAGCTTTCATCCGAAATCATCCCATCACTCCATGCGATTGCCCTGTGCAGATCCTCCGTATCGTCAAAGATCCCTCCGCCTGAATCTTTAAACTCCTGGGAAATCTCCAGATATTCCTGTAAAAAAGCGGGACGCATAGAGCGAAGCGTTGCCTCAAATAACGGATGCGGACGCCACCATAAGATAACGTCATCATTTCCTTGAAAGTCTTTTATGATCTGGCGAAGCTTTCCAAAGTACCAGCTATTACAAGGCGGATACTTTCCCATAGCCTCCGCCTGCTGTGCACTGGATTTCAATAGCTCTGACAGGCTCGTATTATAAAGAACCACTTTTTTGCCCTCGATCTTCCTCTGCCACTTTTCCGGCAAATGATAATCCTCTCTTCCTGTGTTCAGGATCTTATCGAATTTGGGAGAACCAAGAGGAATAAACTTCTTACGGATCCTCTCCGGCGTCATGTGATATTGCCGTGCAATCTCCGGATACGCCGCGAACATCGTTCCGTGCGATTCGGCAAGTTCTTTGGAATACCGGATATCATAATGGGCATGCAGATGCACCGGAAGCGGCACACTATTTTTCTTAATATCCCCCTGCAGATCTTCCGCCCACGGATCCCGGTACTGCCAGTAAGGCAGACCATACTCGATATACACCAGCATATCCGTACAGTCTTTCAGGCGGCTGCTGTAATAATCCGGGTGGACAGAAGTTACATAATTCTGGCCATCATAAGGATTCATAATGAATATCACGTCGGGCCGGCGGACTTTTGCATCATATTCCCTCCAGTCTGTCAGCTCATATGCTGCAGGATAGCAGCCCGGCCCTTCCAGATGCATCTGACCGAAACTCCCGTCCGGATTACGGTCGTAAAACGGAATCGGGACAAAATATGCATCACAGGAGGGATCCTCTTTTGCTGCAAAATATACACTCTCCAGAGAATCCGACATACTCGCCTTATTACAGAAAAAGACCATCTCTATCTTATCTGCCCTCAGGCTGCCGATCTCTTCCTCGAGCTTACGAACCATCTTGTTTATCTGTTTTACCGGAACCTTTCCCTGCGAAGCATAATACAGCATTTCATAAAGCTCCTTTAAGAGCTTCAAAAACTCCGCATCCTCATCAAATACCATTTCTGCATGTTCAAATATTTTAGAAACAAAATCCTGTATATCTGCACACAGGTTTAAAAATCTATCCTTTTTCTGTATTTTCAGCTCTCTGCAGGCCGTATCCAACGTTTTTACCAAATCAGAAAACTGTCTTATCTGTAACTTCCGCATGGCTTACCAAACCTTCCAGGGCGCGCTGCCGCTATTCCAGTGAGTCTCAAGAAAATATCTGTCCCGCTGGGTATCCATGCACTGCCAGTAACCGCTGTGCTTGTATATCCCAAGCTTTCCTTCCTTCGCCATCGTTTCCAAAGGAATCTTCTCCAGCACACAATTATCATCATCGCCAAGATATTGGAACACTTCTGGCTCCATCACCATAAAGCCTCCATTGACCCAGCCGCCGTCTCCCTCTCTCTTTTCCCGGAAGTCAATAATCCTTTCTTCTGCGGAATCTAATTCCAGGACTCCAAAACGGCTTCTGGGCTGTATCGCCGTCAATGTTGCCGCCGTGCCGATATTCCGATGCGTCTTTAGCAGCAAATCCAGATCTATATTGCCCACGCCGTCTCCATAAGTCAGCATAAAGGCTTCATCCCCGATATATTTTTGTATCCGCTTTATCCTCGCGCCAGTCTGCGCATACCATCCGGTATCCACCAATGTGACACGCCATGGTTCCGCTATATTTTCATGAACGACCATTTTATTCTCTTTAGAAAAGTCAAACGTCACATCAGAGCAATGAAGATAATAGTCTGCAAAATACTCCTTTATGGCATAGCCTTTGTATCCGCAGCAGATCACAAAATCATGAAAACCAAAATGTGAGTAATATTTCATAATATGCCACAAGATTGGCTGTTCTCCGATGGTGATCATCGGTTTTGGTTTCAAATGGCTTTCTTCGCTGATCCGCGTTCCCAGCCCGCCTGCTAAAATTACAACTTTCATTACGCATTTCTCCCAGTATTTTCTGCCAATGCTTTTTCGCATTTTAAATAAGGCATATTGCGTCACCTTTTATACGGTGATGCCTGCTGCAGACTTCTGCCATGTACTTTCCGCACGGCCGCCGCAGCTTGGCTTCGCTCCCGGTACTTCTCGGATGCTGCTTAATATTCGATGTACTAGACCGCGCCCGAGTTCCCACAGGTCCTGGCATACCCAATACCCGGCATAATGCCGGCTTCTAATGCCGTTCTTATTTTTTTGCTTATGGAATGAACTGCTTATGTTCCATACTCAGTCATTGCATAATCTATCATAAAGAAATCCTTCTACAGTCCTTGTTCCGGTCGCCCGGTTCCGGTGAAATGCGCCCTCGCAGCCCATTTATCTGTAGAATTTTCTATCATGAACCTAGCACTTCATCCTGCTAGTGCTCCATCCTGTTAGAAACCGGACTAACAGGCTGTGTGGTTCGTGCCAGTGCTAGGCAAAATTCCGACGGCGATGTGGTTCTTCGTCTAGAAATTTTAACGACGCAATGGTGCGAAACAGGCAGTTCATGAGTTCGGTTTCTAGCAGGATGGAGCATTAGATTATCCTGCCGTTTCCGGCTCCATCAAAAGCCGTCCCCGGCTTCGGGCGTTCCTCGCCGCATTATGTTTTCTCGGAAGCACAAGCTTGCATCTGCTGCAAATAAACTCTCCCTGGCCGATGCTTCCATTGCCCCCGCATCTGCTGCATTCCCTGCTGATGTCCTTTCCAAACACCCCGACAAGCTCAATGGAACGCTCCCTGCATTTTTGCGCCAGCCGGCTTCTCACATACCCCCTCTGCCACATGCTGGCGGAATAATTGATTTTTCGGTTTATACCTGCCTTCGGTACTGACGGCAGTTTGGGAATATAGATGATCCGTGGCTTTTCTGTTTCCAGCATCCGATTAATCTCTGCATTGACATAAGTGTGCAGCGCCGACTCCAGCCGCTCCTTCCCCGCGTAATACTTTTTCCTGCCGGGATTATTCTTCCGGTTTCTCCGATAGCGGGCCTGTCCCTCCCGGACATATTCGGTGAGGGCATCCTGATAGATCCCATACCTTCCGCCGTAGATATTCCCCTGATCTGTCACAAACATTTCCGTCATGCCCACAGCAAGCCCGACCTCATTGCAATAATCTTCCCTGTTCTTTGTTTTGACTTCTATCGGAATGTCAATTTTTATTTTCCCCGCATCCGAATCAATACTGATATGCAGTTGTCTCTCATATTGGTTTCCGTCCGTCAGCGGGATAAATATCCGCTTTCTCTTTTCTTTCGTAGAAAGATAAATTCCGTGATCTCCATAGCGATAACCTTTTACTGCTACGGAAAATCCGTCTGCTGCATCTGTATGCAGCTTTTGCAGGTGTTTGCGTACCTGACGGCGCAGATACTGGTCCAGCCTGCGTCCGTCCACTTCAGCACGCAGAATTTCAAACTTCTCCTGCCAATTGCCGCTTACATCTGGTATTTTACCGGAAAGGACAGCTTCAAAACATTGGCTCTGCTTCATGATAAACCGCAGATAATGCCGCTCCTTGTGATTCAGGTCCGGATGGCTCCGGATACTTTTTTCAACTCTGGCCCGGGTATAGGACCATTGGCTCTTCACATCTCCTAATGCATCAAAAACTGCACAATAGAAGTATGCTGCCGGAAGGCCAAGGCTTTTTCGCAGACCGCTCTGTGTCATCTCGTTCTGGACGGTGTATCCTGGATAGAGCTTTGCCAGGCTATGTATCCCTCCATAACGCTGGTAAATCTGATTTTTCACCTGGCAGTAATCTTTTGCTATCTCTTCCAGCTTTTCCATGTCTGATGCCGGTATCAGCCCTCTGCTGTACTGATGGACTGTCTTGTATATTGTCTCCTGAGCCTTATCCATGCCAAATTCCTTTTTACGCTGTCTTGTTCTGCTTTTTCAAATTACGCTGAGTAACGGAAATTTTCGTAGATTGTCGGTTTCTACGAAGGATTCTTATTTCCTTTTTCGAACTCAATTTAACATGACAGAGAATAACCTGTCAACTTATTTTACAAAAAGTGTCTGAAAATACCAGAAAAATGGTTACCGTACATTCCATTCCCGGAAATATATTATGCCACAAAAATATAAGAGTTGCTTATACGTATCTCACATTATTTTATATCGGCAGATTTCCGGGATTTATAATAAGCAAAGACGGATTTGGAATAAATAAAAAATCCAATAGCCGTCAAAATTCTGGTCAATAAGGAGGATGAAGCTATGCCAAAGACAGGCGAAAACATTTACAAACGGAAGGACGGACGTTGGGAAGGGCGCTACATAAAAGAGCGGGTTAACGGAAAAGCAAAGTACGGTACGGTCTATGCAAAAAATTACCGGGAGGTGAAGGCAAAATTAGAAGAAGCGAAAAGAACGCAGACACAAAGGCCGGCGGTAATGGCAGGGGAGGGGGAGGATATAAGTAATTGCTGGCTTTATGAGATGTCGCTGACCTTGAAGGAATCGTCCAGAAACAAGTACAAAGATATTCTGTACCGGTATATATTGCCAAAATTCGGGGCGGAGGAGCTGTCAGAGATCAGCAACCAGAGTGTTCTTGATTTTGCTAACGATCTGCTTTCCGGAGGAGGGGTAAATAATCAGGGGCTTGCGCCGTCAACCGTGTCGGGGATTCTTTCAGTTTTGAATGGAATCCGTATTTATGCACTGCGGAGGGATTGCACTGTCCAGTTTTCCTTAGAATGTGTCAGTTTGAAACGGGAGCAGGCAGATATTCGGATATTTAGCTTGGAGGAAGAGGAAATGCTGGTCAGTTATCTTCTGAGAAATATGAATTTTTCGGCGCTTGGCATTCTTCTCTGTCTTTTTACAGGGATCAGGGTAGGTGAACTGTGTGCAATGAAATGGGATGACATAAGCCTTTCAGAGCGGAGAATGTATGTTAGCAAAACCATGCAGCGGCTACGGACGGTGAATACAGATGGAACCCGGACAGAAGTGAAAATCCAGGAACCAAAAAGTACCTGCTCTGTCCGGACGATTCCTCTGCCGGGAATTCTCATGGAGATTCTTGAGGAATTTCATCATCCAGGCGCGTTTCTGCTGACCGGGGAAAGCGACAGGTATGTAGAACCGAGAACCATGCAGAACCGTTTTAAGAAGATTCTTCTGGCTTGCGGAATACCGGATGCTAATTTTCATGCAACAAGGCATACCTTTGCTACAAGGTGCATAGAGTTGGGCTTTGATATTAAGAGCTTGAGCGAAATATTGGGACATGCTGGCGTTACAATTACAATGAACCGGTATGTCCATCCTTCTATGGCTCTGAAAACGGAGAATAT
>Ga0137306_102787_pt1 | contig 14063 bp, 16 predicted proteins | sample Inofroosms_March_FD_97187 | JGI IMG/M metagenome (GOLD analysis project Ga0137306, IMG submission 97187) | Mouse cecal microbial communities from Vienna, Austria - N-Acetylneuraminic and N-Acetylglucosamine D2O microcosms_March | ecosystem: Host-associated > Mammals > Digestive system > Large...
AACTTATTTTCCGCTTGCTATCCCGCCAAAACAGAGGTAAGCTACGACACCACGAGGAGGGATTTGATTGGAAAAAGATTCTGCATTATACCAGCTCATGGGCACCTGCATGAACGGTGTCATGAACGGCATTGTGAATGGTGACGGGGAATACCAGGCGATTCTCCGAGAGTCGGACATATACTCCGGCGAACTGGACAGGATGGATCTATCAAAAGAAATCCGGCTGCTGATCGACCGATGCCCGCCCGCCTGCCTGCTTGGGTTTTCCAACTACAAAGCCAAGTTTTTGGGGAAATGCCTGCCGACAGAAGCAAAAGAAATGACCGCAGAACTGTAACTGCAAAGTGCCGGACAGGACGGAAAGGCCGCACCACAGCCCCTCCGCCCCTGTCAGATCCCATTGCACGAAACGACTATAAACACAAACGCCAAGCGCCATGTAAGCACATTCCCCTGATTCCCCGCTTTCCAGCAGGCAGACCGCCGCTATGGCGGTTTGTCATAGCGGCGGTTTTCTTTTGTGTATTTTCAGTTGATACGCTATTGCTGCTACAATCAGGCAAACAACACTGACGGCAAGCCGCATTCCGGCATGATGAATGCGTAGTATGTAAATGCCGCCAAAGCTAAAGTTATAAACAGAAGAACAAGCTTTACAAACAAAGAAGTTCCATGCTTTGGAAAAAACAGGATAATATTAAGTACAAGTGATATAACGCAAATGGCTATATCAAGGAAAAAGTTGATCCAGAGTATCGCTTTATACTCACTGCCTAATGTACCCAGCACAAGGAAAACAAGAACAAATATACCATAGTTTACACATAACCAAATAATGATTTTCTTTGAATTCAGCTGTAACTTGTTCATTTCAATTTCTCCTCTAAATTTATTTTTAAACAGATTATCATACTTCTTTCTGAATTTGAATGAGTAAATCACGCAAAAATAATTGCCTGTTTTACTCATTCTATTTCAATCCATAAAAACTACAATATTGTTATCAAACGCAAAGGAGAATTTCATATGTCTGCATTATTAGAAGCAAAAGAAGTAACAAAAATTTATGCCAGGGCACAGCACCCAAGCCTTAACAACGTATCATTCCGTGTGTCAAAAAGTGAATTTATTGCTGTCATGGGTGCTTCGGGATCCGGGAAGACCACATTACTTAATGTCCTTTCCACGATCGATACACCCACGAGCGGCAGTATCACGATAGACGGCGTCAACATTCAGAGTCTGACCGATTCTGGCGCGGCGGATTTCCGCAGGGATAAGCTGGGATTTATCTTTCAGGAATATCTCCTGCTCGACAGCCTTACCATTTTTGAAAATATTGCTGTCCCTCTTACTTTACAGAAACTCCCTCCGAAAAAAATAGAAAACATGGTCAAAAGTCTGGCGGAAGCATTTGGCATTGATCCGCAGCTTCACAAATATCCAAACGAGCTCTCAGGCGGGCAGAGACAGCGGGCTTCGGCGCTGAGGGCCATTGTAAAGCGGCCAAGTATTTTATTTGCTGACGAACCGACGGGGGCATTGGATTCCAGTTCTGCGACAGATCTGCTAAACACCCTGAAGGAATCAAACAAAGCGCTAAGTACCACGATATTGATGGTTACACATGATGCATATGCCGCAAGTTTCGCTGACCGTATTTTGATCTTTAAAGACGGATGTATTATACGGGAACTGTTCAGGCAGAGTGATGACCGGCGTACATTCTACGAATCCATCGCACGGGAAGTGGCAAAATTAGACACAGAAAGATAGGAGGGGATGATACATGAAAAATTTATCTATGGCACTGAAAAATCTGAAAAATAATCTTTCGTTTTATGCTCTCTATCTGCTATCCGTAGCATTTGTGATCATGATCTTTTTTGCATTCACTTCATTCTCGATGAATAAAGTCATGCTTGAAAAAATATCAAATGACGGGCGAATTGAAACGATGTGCAACACGATCTCCGTATTCCTCATGGCCTTTGTTGTTTTCTATATGTCCTATTCAAACCGTTTCTTCCTGCGCCGCCGCACAAAAGAACTCGGTATTTACGCATTATTAGGATACAGAAAATCCACAGTGCTCTCCCTGCTCATGACAGAGAACCTGTTCACCTGTACTGGTGCTTTTATCACCGGGATACTTTTGGGCGGCTTTTTCCATAAGGGAATTGTCTTTGGCATTACAAAATTACTGGATCTGACTGTCAATCATTCAGAAATACCTCTTTTCAATCCGAATGCCATTATGAAAACAGCCTGCTTTATTTTCGCCGTTGTCATCGTATCAGTCCTGTCCAACAGCAGATTCCTTTTCAAAACCTCACTCATGGATTTGGTGAGATATGAAAAGAGTGCAGAAAAAAAGATGAAATTCCATGCTGTTTTGGCTGTCATCGGGTTTTGGGCTGTTATTTCTGGATACTGCCTTGCACTCGATATATTAAGAGGTACGAAATCTTTATGGACCACAGTTGATTTTTATCCGGTTGCCATGCTGACATTTGCACTCATCCTTTCAGGAACAGTGCTTTTTATTGCATCCTCTCTTCCATTTGCGGTACAGGCAGGGAAGAAAAACATACGAAAATTTTACACAGAAACAAAGATCATTACTACTCCCGGATTTCTATACCGCATCCGTTCAAACTCCAGGACACTGATCATGCTTACATTGCTGTCAGCCGCAACATTGACCGCTTCAAGCGTTATGGCCTTGACATTATACTATCCGATCGCTGCGGTATCCCGTATGGCGCCATCGGAAATAGAATGCAGGATTGAAGATGAAAACGAGATAGCTGCGATCAGACAGATCCTAAGCGCATATTCATCAGATACAGATGTCACATTCCTGCAGACCGATATTTATAAGGTCACCTCCACTGCGGAGCAGCTCCCTGTAGAGTACGGCATCGGAACTTCCAAAGGGGATGCGGATAACGAAAGAATCCTGCGGGAGGCAGGATTTGAATGTATCCCGTATTCAGCTTATCAAGCCCTTCTGGAAGCGCAGGGACGGACAAAGGTGCCGGAGCATCCATTGAGGGTAACGAGGCTCTGTTTCAGGCTCTGTCAGACTATCTGTCGGGAAGCCCGTACCTGCAGGGAAACTCGCACAGGGTACACGAAATATTTTCCCTGAGCAGCTCCACCTTCCTGCTGATCGGTTTTCTTGTGGTGCTGTTCTTCATCGCTACCGGAAGCATCCTTTACTTTAATAATGTTTCAGCCGTAACCGACTCGAAATCCGATTATGAGATCCTTTGGAAAATGGGCTATACGGATAAGAGGATCAAAAAGATCATCAAAAAGCAGACGGCAGCTTTTTTCAGCATCCCATTTTTATTCGGGCTGGCAGACTGTGTCTTCGGTACGCTGGTATACAAGTCCGCCCTCATGCAGAATATTCTTGGAAACAGTCCTTTACTTTATACGCCCGCAGCGGCAGCCGTTATGCTGACATTCCTGATTTATCTGGGATATTACCATATTACCGTCCATACCTGTTGTAAAACCGTCCTGACAAAATAGAGTTTGAATGCCCGGACGCCCTGTTTTTAGCTGCCCCATATGATATCTTCGTGTACCGCCTCCTGAAAGAGCTTGTCACAAATATTTACAGGCACTCATCAGGAGAAAAGGCATGGATAACCCTTACACAGGACAATGAAGTCCTAATGCTGCGCATAATGGACAACGGAGCTGCTGATGCAAAAAACCTCTCATCCGCCGATCTGTCAAAGCACAGAGGGCTTTCGCTGATCACTGAGCGCGTCAACAATATGGGTGGGTCTGTAAAAATAACTGATAACTTCCCTTGCGGGGTCTGCATACGGATCAGCCTGCCAATGAAAGGAGATGTTTCTTATCAATATTTTATTAGTCGATGACCATGCCTTATTTTCAAAAAGCCTGGAGATTGCCTTATCGGATTATCCGGAGATCACATCATTTGAAAGCATCAGTGATATTTCCCGGTTGGACAGCTTTATTGAAACCAACAGACCGGACATCCTGCTCATGGATATCAACTTAAAGAACATAGCATCCGAAGACGGACTGGAATTAGCGAAACAGATATTAGACCAATATCCGGAACAAAAGATAGTGATCCTGTCCGGATATGACCTGCCAATATACCGTAAAGAGGCAGAAAAAATCGGAACCAAGGGATTTATCAACAAAAATACAGAACCCGAAATGCTGGTATCCTTCCTTTCCCAGGTATCACAGGGTGCAGTTATCTTTAACAGGAAAATTCCATTTTTGGAAGAGTTGACTGAAAGCGAAAAACAAATCCTGCGGCATATGGCTGATGGCATGAAGCGGAAAGAGATTGCAGCTACACTTTATATCAGCGAGCGTACTCTGTCAAACCATTTACAGCATGTATTTGAAAAACTTGATGTTACCTCATCTGTTGAAGCTGTAACAAAAGCCATTCAAATGGGGTATATCCCTCCCCTTTGTTAAAAAGAAGGAAAATTTCCCATCTCCTCGAATATGTGGTTAAACTGCTCCCAAAAATCTTGATGGGTCTCAAGTATTTCTGCAATCGCTTTTGGTATTCTCGCCGTTAATGTAATGACAAAGGGAATCCCCATTCCCATTTCTCGCGCCTCGGCTGAAATATGGTCATGTTGATCTCATTTATGTCATACAGACCGTCGAACAGTTCCAATATACCCAACGCATAACACATCATCTGCATGCACATCTCAATCAACTGCTTCTCCGGTAAAAAGGAGAGAACCTTGATTCGTCCGGGAGCAGATTTCTCCCGCAAATCAAAGTCCTATTTCTCAAAAATAACACCACGCCACTCTCATAAAGGCATACTTCGTCCGATCGGAGCCTGGAATCCCCTCTGCCTCCTCAGTGCAGGTATTCGATTGTAAATTCGGCGTCGTCCTTACATCTCACCCCCTCTTCCAGCAGGTCAAAAAATAGGACTTGGTCAGGAAGCCTTTAAAATCGGTCTTCTCTTGACTTGTCCTATTATGCCGTACTCGTCCACAATGACCGCAAACCGCCTGCTGCCGGATTTTACCTCTTTATAAATCACTGGAAATTTTTGCAATGTGATAATGATAATCGGAACCCCATCATTGATGGCAGACTTTAGCTGCTGCACATTCTTCTCAATTTTCTGCACCATGCCATCTACATGATCAAACTGATATATCGTAAAAAGGTTTCCGTATCCAATGCCAGTTTACGATCAAATTTACGCGGATCTCCTTTTTCATAGCCTCCCTCGGCAATAAGATATTCTTCTATATCCTGTTCAAAACGTTTTTCCTTTACATCAAAATCTGACATGAATCGATCCTCCTCAATGTACCTTTTGCTCTTCAACAATTTTCCTGCAATGTGTATTTACTCACTCTGCTTTTCTTTTTGCTGTAAAAAATACATGGTTTTTTGCGTTTCGATTTCTTTTCGCAGCTCTTCTTCTGTCGGCAAATACAATTTATATTTTGACGCAAACAACTGCTCATTGCCATGAAGGACGGAATACCTTGCGATATCTGCATCCGTTTCCGTACAGAGTACGATACCTAATGTCGGATTATCGTCCGCACCCTTCTTTAATTCATCGTACATGCGGATATACATATCCATCTGCCCTACATCCTGATGCGTTATCTTGCCCGTTTTCAAATCAATCAGTACAAAACACTTCAAAATGTAATTGTAAAATACAAGGTCAATAAAATAATCCTCTTTCTCCGTCTTGATATGCTGCTGACGGGCTACAAAGGCATATCCTTTTCCCATTTCCATCAGAAATTTCTGGATATTGGAAATAATGCTGGTTTCCAATTCCGTCTCCGTGAAATCCGTGTTGGACGATAACCCGAGAAATTCCGCTATGACAGGAGTTCTGATAAACTCTAACTTGTCATTCTGAAAATCGGAAGTCTTTTCAAGCATTTCCTGTTCCACCAGTTCTTTATGTTGGGACTGCAGGATACGGTAGTAATATTGCGTGTTGATATTGCGCTGTAATGTACGGACGCTCCATGTCTGCTCATATGCCTCTTTCTCATACCAACTGCGGGCAGCGAAATCTGGCACCTGCAATAATGCACGATAATGAGACCATGAAAGCCGTATATGGGATTGTCGACACGCTGTGTCGACAATCTGGGGAAATTCTTTGTAAAAGCGCAAACAATGATAAAGATTACTGCGGTCATAACCTTTTCCATACTTTGCGGTTAGCTCTTTGGATAACTTTTTTACGATATTTGCACCATATTCAGCGCGGTCTGAACCATCAATTTCTTCCTCCGCAATCCGATATCCAATCAGCCAGTTTCTTTGCGACAGGATTGTGTCTACTGCATGGTAGGCTTGCCATATGTTAATATCACACATTGATTTCTCGAATATGCGTTTGTTATTTAAATATAGCAATTTATAATTTTGTACCCAACCTGAATGATAATTATCACTTTCATCTTCCCATTCAATTTTTCATAGTTTCTGAACCTTTTGTTTCATTAAATACTGAGCAAGGCGGCACAGGAGCACAAACATTCACATCAAGTCTTTTTAATGACATACCCCATGCCTGCCTCGCCGACATGACCTTTCCGGCGATCCTGCCTTTTTGCACTGATCCTCCTTCCGCGTACACGCTCTATAACTCCGCATACCGGATTTCAAAATACTTTCGACACTTTTCCGCGACAACTTGTCAGCTTCTGTATAACCGCATGTCAAAAAACATGCTATCCGTTCTACCATGGTTCTCTGTAAAAACATCCAGAAAGTCTGGAGAATGCGTGCTGATAAAGCACTGATAAAATGTATCCGCCGTCTGTATCCAATTGCCAACCACTTTTTGCCATGCAGGGTGCAGATTCATCTCTGGCTCATCGATCGCCAGCAATGTTTTGTTTTTTCCATCGGCATGTTGATCAGCAGATTCAATATCAACCCCTTTAACGTTCCCTCAGATACATCGGACAGATCATACTGCTCCCCGTCATATACCAGCTTAAAAATTGATTTATCATATGCATTGTCCCGCAGTCCATACAACAACTGTGCGATATTTCCTCCTGATCCATTCACATTCATTCCTATCATATACCATTCTACCACGAGTCTTTCAGAATAAACACTGGAAAATGCGCTCATACTGAACTCAGTTGCCACCTCATGCGCCATGCCAGGTCTCACCGGATCGGCAGAAGAACCTCCGTGGCAAACACGCCGTCCTCCGACTGGCGGTCCAGAAAGCCGCCGTACTTCCGAACGATCCGGTCTACTCTCTGCAGTCCAAAGCCGTGAACCCCCGTCCCGTACTTGGTGCTCTGAAACAGCTCCCCGTACCTCACAGCGCTTCCCTGCATCCCGTTCATGACGGAGATGTAGAACTGTTCCTGCAGGGTGTCCATATAGATCCTGATAAAACGCCCCTCCTCCTCCGAAACCCTCTGACATGCCTCAATGGCGTTGTCCAGCAGGTTTCCCAGGAGTACGCACAGCTCCGTATCCGTGATCCTCATCTGCGCCGGCACATGGGCTGTCACCTCTGTCCGGATCTGGTATTCGCGCATCAGGGACAGCTTGCTGTTCAAGATCGCATCCGCCATGAGATTTCCTGTCTTTATGATCTGGTCGATCTCATAGAGGCTCTCGTCAAGCTCTTTGAGATACACCGCCAGTTCCTCATATTTTCCCAGTTCCAGGTACGAGCCTGCCGCCTGGATGTGGTTGTGGTAATCATGGCGCCATGCCCGCATGGTGCGGTACATCGTTTCCACTTCCTCATAATGACGGTTTACCAGATCGCTCTGGAAGCTTTCCGTCCGCCTGTCGATCAGGCGGGGAATCCACACAAAAGCCGCTGCAAGCCCCGAGAGCAGCAGCAGGACGAGAAAAAGAGTCAGCATAGTTCATATCCTTTCAGCACAGCGCAGTCTCCAGACCGGGCAGGAAAAACAGCTATCCCTCCCTGCGGAACTGGCGGATAAACGCGCGGTTCAGCCCCTGGTACTGTGTCCTGCTCACAGGGACCTCGCTGCCCCCTGCAAGGGTCGCCCTGTCCCGTCCGACCGCGGTGACCTGCGCCAGATTCACCAGATAGGAGCGGTGGGTGCGGAACACCGAAAGCCCCAGGATCTCCAGTTCTTTTTCAATCTCCGATATGCCTTTCTTTACCAGAAAGCACTCTTCCAGCGTATGCATCAGACAGGTATGTCCGAAGGATTCCAGATACAGGATCTCTGTGAGCGCCACCCTCTTTTGGCCTTCCGGCGTCTCCACTGTCCAGTATCGCTGATCTCTCATCCTCCGGATCAGAAAAAGATCCAGCGCCTCCCACAGCTTTTCCCGCCGCAGGGGCTTTAACAGATACCGGAATGCCTCCACTTCATAGCCCTCCGCCAGATAATCCTCATACCCCGTGACAAAAAAGATTCCTGCATCGGGGTCTGCTGCACGGATCCTTCTGGCGGCACTCATACCGTCCGTTCCCTGCATCTGAATGTCGAGAAGCACCAGGTCGAAGCCCTTCTGGAAAAAAGCCTGCAGCAGCGCTTCCCCGCCGGAAAAAGATAAGACAAGCGCCTGATACGCCCTGCAGGCTGCCCACTCCCTGATGTACTTTTCCATAAGCTCGCACTCCGCCTGCTCGTCATCACAGACCGCGATCCGCAAAGGCTTCATTTCCCCATATCCTCCGTTTACGCCTGACTTCCTATATCGTACCACATACGCCCGTTTCCTGCAAATGAGTAATGTTATAATACTTCGCCTGCGCCTCCCACATCCTCCGGTAGAGCCCCTCCTGTCCGCACAGCACGTCATGACTTCCCCGCTGAACGATATCCCCGTCCTCAAACACCAGGATCTCCCCGGCAAACCGGCAGGCTGAAAGCCTGTGGGATATGAAAAGAGTCGTCTTGTTTCCTATGATCTCATGGAATCTGGTATAGACCTCATTCTCCGTCACCGGATCAAGGGCTGCAGTCGGTTCGTCCAGGATCACGAATGGGGCGTCCTTATAAATGGCACGCGCCATGGCAAGCTTCTGCGCTTCCCCGCCGGAGATCACAAAGCCATTTTCTGAAAAATCCCGCCCGATCACGGTATCCAGCCCATCCGGCATCCTGGACAGCAGCTCCCCGAGCCCTGCCCTGACTGCCGCCTCCAGCGCCTTCTGCCGGTCCGCCTTCTCATTTCCTGCGATATACTCTCCCATCTTCAGCGAAAAAACCTGAAAATCCTGAAAGACGACGGAAAACAGCCGCATGTACTCCCCATACCGGTATTTCCGGATATCCACGTCGTTCATCAGGATCGTTCCCTCCGTGGGATCATAGAGACGGCAGAGAAGCTTGACAAAAGTAGTCTTGCCCGAGCCGTTGGGGCCTACCAGCGCCACGCGCTCCCCGATCTCAAAGCGCAGATTCATGTTTTTCAGCACCCATACATCCGTTCCCGGATATTTGAAGGAAACATTCTTAAATTCGATCAGAAACCGTCCATCCCGCCGCTTCTGCACCGGGATCGTTCCCTTTTTCTTTTTTTCCGGCAGGTCCAGATAGGCAAAGAACTCATCCATCCTTCCCCTGTAGTTGTGCAGATAATCCCAGCTGTAAAGGAGATCCGAGACCGCCTGCACCATCTGCTGGATGCCTCCGGCATAGCGCACGACGCTTCCCGGGGCGATCGCTCCCGCGTACGCCTGCAGTCCCGTGTAGAGGTACGCGGCCGCACCCAGCACCGCCGCCCAGAGACTCTGCAGAAAACCCTGCCTCATCCGGATCCCGGAAATCTCTCTGTATACCTTCCTCCCGTTTTCGCACATCTTTTCGCCGTATTCCATCAACAGCTCCTGCTGATGAAACAGGCGGATATCCTTTCCGGCTTCCGGATCCAGAACCACTTCCGACATGATGAACGTGTCCAGGCGCTCGTTATCCGCATCGTCCCGCCAGATTTGGTACTCCCGTCTGCTGACACGGTGTGCCGTCCTCCGCATCAGACCAAGCCCCGCCGACAGCACCACCACGGTCGCAGCGGCGGCCATGCGCCCGCCCCGGGAGGACACTGCCGGCAGCGTGCATACCGTTACGACGGCAAAGACCAGCTTCAGACAGGCTGTGAGAAAGAGCTCCATCTGCCAGATAAAGATCTCAAAAGCGCTCCCGCCGTGCTTGCGGTATTCCGCCTGCCTTGCCCGGAGCTTCTGCACCTCTTCATCCTCCATCAGTTCATAATCCATTCCCATGGCCTTTTCCATCATGGGTTCCTCCACCCGGAAGCGCATTGCCCACCAAAGAGTATTTTTATACTTTGCCGTCAGATGCCGCAGCATGCTCACCAATAGTGCAGCCCCCGCTCCCAGAAGCGCCCAGAATACCATTTCCTCAAGGGTCCTTTTTTCATACAGGGCGTCAAGCAGCATGGCCGAGACATAAATACTGATAAATGGATAAACGCCATCCATCACGAGTGTGATCCCCATGACGGACCATTCCGGGCTGTAGGTCAACAGAAGCCGCATAGCCCTCAAATGACTGCGCGCATCCTTTTGAAATTCTGATTCTTTATTGTTTATTCCCCGCATATTTCTGCGTCCTCCTCCCTGTAATACTGGCTCTGGATCTGATACAGCTCCGCATAGGCGCCGCCCCTTTCAAGAAGCGCCTGATGGCTTCCCACCTCCGTGATCTGTCCCTTTTCCATAAAAAAGATCCTGTCACAGAAACTGGTGCTGGAGAGTCTGTGGGATATGAACACGGAGGTTCTTCCCGCGGACATTTCCCGGTATTTCTCATAAACCTCCTGCTCAGCCAGCGGATCAAGCGCCGCAGTCGGTTCATCCAGAACAAGGATGGGCGCTTCCTTATACAGTGCCCTTGCCATCCAGAGCTTCTGCATTTCACCGCCAGACAGATCGACCGCCTGGGCACAGACCCGCCTTCCCAGAGAAGTGTTTTCCTTTCGCAGAAGGCTTTCCACCTTTTCCCAGAGTCCTGCCAGCTTCAGGCACCACCTTACCCGTTCTGGATCCATCCCCGCCTGGTTCATGCCCGACTCCGGCGCGGAAGCCACATTCTGCGCGATACTTAGGGGCAGCAGCTTCACATTCTGAAAGACTGCCGAGATCATCCCGTAATAGGATTCCCTGTCGTACTCCCTCACATTCCGCCTGTTTATCAGGATTTCACCCTCCGTAGGGTGGTAGAGCCCGCACAAAAGCTTTACCAGCGTCGTCTTTCCTGCGCCGTTTAATCCCACCAGGGCAATCTTCTCCCCAGGACGGATGGTAAAGCTTATGTCCCTTAACGTGGCGTCCTGACTCTCCGGATAGACAAAGCTCACATGCCGGAAAATGATCTCTGCCGCCTGTACACCCTGTGTCTTCTTTTTATCCGAAAACTCCTTTTCATCCGAAGACCCCTTATCTGGTAATTGCCGTTTCCCAGAAAAGGCTGTCCCATCCCAGCTGTCCAAAAACTGCCGGATCCTGCCGTAATCCAGATTCAGCCGTCCCACCCGTTCTCCCAAGGCCAGAAGCTGGGAACAGGCCTGCTGGGCACCCGCTACCATCGCCATATACCAGACAAAATCGGACACAGCCATCTCTCCCCGCACGATCCGGACAATGAGGAACACATACGCACAGCCATCCCGCACAAAATTCAGGACGGAATCCACACAATTTGCCGCCAGATAGGCATTTTCCCACCGTTTGACATAGCCCTCGCTGATCTTACGCTCTTTTTTCAGGATCCCCAAAAGCCACCCTGATAGATCAAAAATCCGTATATCCTTGCCCGCCCTGAGATCGGCGGTCAGCCGCGCCACATAATCCATCTTCCGGTTGGCGGCTTCCGCGAAATGCCGCATCTTTTTGTCATACGCCCTGGCTCGTTTCTGCAGCAAAGATGCCGTCAGCGTGGGCAGCACCACCAGGATCAGGATGCCCGCGCTCTGGGTGAACAGGATTCCGCCGTACAGCGCCACAGATAAAGCCGCCACCGGTTCCCTGACACACATTTCCCGGAAAAAACAGAACATATTTTCCAGAAAACAATACTTTTTTTCCCTCTTCTTCGTATTTGACATGACCATTTTCAGCCCCCTTATCGCATGACAGTGCTTTTTATATACACTCCCCTACTCGATTTTCTCCTGATTTTATCATGCCATGCAGAATCACTGCAATTGTTCTGCACGAGTTGCAGTGTGGGAGCACGAAATGATTTCCTGCACTCAAAAGGATCCCGTCTCCAACATAGTATCTGATATGGTGCGTATGCTTTCCTGCTGTTTTGAATGATTCTCCATCTGTTTCATGATCTTTCCGTCTTTTATGAATAAGATCCTTCTGGCATAACTTGCAACCACCGGGTCATGTGTCACTACCACAACCGCCTTTTTCTTCCGGCCATTTATTTCTGTAAAATAATCCATAATTTTTCTTGCTGATACCGTATCTAAATTCCCGGTCGGCTCGTCTGCCAGAATGATATCCGGCTCATTCGACAGCGCCCTTGCGATCGCTGCCCGCTGCTTTTCCCCGCCGGAAAGTTCATAAGGATATTTTTTCAAAAGGCCCGATATTTCCAATAGCCCCGCATTCCTGTCAACAACTGCGCGCATATCCCGGTACTTTGCTTTATTCAGTACCATCGGAATCATAATGTTCTCCTCAACAGACAGGTTATCCATCAGATGAAAATCCTGAAATACAAAGCCAATCCTGTTTTTTCTAAGTTCCGCCAGTTGGTCTGTATGGAGTCTTTGTACATCGACATCCTCATAAAACACCTTCCCTTTGGTTGGTTTATCAATGGTTCCCATGATCTTCAGCAGTGTCGTCTTCCCACACCCGGAATGCCCCATGATGCTTATAAAATCGCCCTTTTCCACATTCAGATCAATTCCCCGCAAAACGGGATATTCCCTGTCTCCTGCTGCTTTATTCACGATGGAATGGTTGTAACTTTTCTGTAACCCACATATATTTACCAGGCTCATCCCGCATTCTCCTATTCATTGATAATGATTTTCGTATTCTTTTTAAGCACCACTCTTTTGATCCAGCAAAAGTACAAGACGTTGAAACCCACAAATATGATCTGAAATGGTATGTACTTACATATAAAATCTTCAAAGGCCGTATCCATGCCGGTCATTTCCGCCGCCATGTATACGCCCGACAATAAGAGGGACAAAACAACAGGTATCTCCATCAGTTTCCTGTATTCTGAGGACATGGCCTTATAGATGGATCTTTCCGACATGCCAATATGATACAGGATCCTGTACTTCTGATTTAAAAGCGGCATATCTCCCTGCAGCTTCAATGCAAAGATTCCAAAACAGGAAAAAATGCAGAAAACTCCTGCGAATATACTGATGATCCTGACATAAGCCATATTTTCATCCGCATCTTTTAAAAATGCGCATCTCCAAAATAGATCCGCCTCATTTTCCTGAAAGCAATATCCATACTGTTCAAATTCTTTCTGCAGGCTTCCCTTTTTTGCAAAAATACTATACGCTTCTTCCTGATAGTCTGCAATCGCCGCCTCCGGCAATACAGCAAACTCCCGAAGGCAGTCCGGTTTCTCTGTTCCGAAAACAATCTCATTTTTCCTTTTTGTAACAACAAAAACATCTTCTTCACCAAAACAGATAAATTCCGGCCGTTCCATCGACGCCGTAGATTCGTTTATCCATACAGCCTCTGTATCTCCCAGCCGTAATTCCTGTGGTGTCAGCCGGCTGTAGTCCCTGTCTGATATACCAAAAACAACCGTTCCATTGTACAGAGATCCCTTTACTGCCGGTATCTCGATCCCGTCTCCGCCCACCATTTCCCGTGCCATATCCTTCATGCCGCCGTCCTGCAGGACTCCTACAAAACCATAGGGATATACCGGGCTGTCCACGTCTTCCGGCATCTGTGAGATCACGGATCCACCCGTAAAGTACAAAACTGCAAAGTTAAGAACCAGCATAATAAACAGCAGCCTGCAATTCCTTTTAAACTGATAATAAAATTCATTTAA
>Ga0137306_102794_pt1 | contig 14024 bp, 12 predicted proteins | sample Inofroosms_March_FD_97187 | JGI IMG/M metagenome (GOLD analysis project Ga0137306, IMG submission 97187) | Mouse cecal microbial communities from Vienna, Austria - N-Acetylneuraminic and N-Acetylglucosamine D2O microcosms_March | ecosystem: Host-associated > Mammals > Digestive system > Large...
AATGCCAAGCGGTCTTTTATCAATTATCTTTTGTCTGCTGCTGCCATGACCGTCCTTTTGGCAATTATAGAGGTATCTAACTGTATAGCCATTATCGGCAGATCAATTGGTTTTCAAGTAATTTCTCTGCCCTTGCTGATAGCAGTGATCCAAATAGTTCTTGTTGGGTATATAGACACTTTCATGCTAAAGGAGCGGGCAAAGGAATTTGCAAACTATTTACTGCTGGGTATGGAAAAAAAGAGATTAACCCGTCTATTTCTATGCGAAGTCTTACTGATCAGTTTTTTCTGCTATTTGGCGGGAACAACAATCGGTTTTGTGATCTATGGCTCTTGGTATTTCTGTGAGCCGCATGAGATGATACATTGCGGATTCCTTTACGGCAAAAGTATGTTTTATTCGTTTATGTTTTTTTGCTGTATTGAAGCAGTGTGTTCTTTTCGGCTGAGCAGGCGCTTAAACAAGCTGCAAATCAGGGAGCTGATATATGAAAGGAACCGCAATCAAGGCGAAAAAAATATAGGGAACTATAAAAAATGGGGAATTATCTTCTTTTTGTGTTTTCTATGCGGAATTGGATGCGTATGCGGAATTGTTTTTTTGCCGGATGTTTATATTGTTTATCCTGTATCTTTTACAGCAATACCTTTTCTCATATCTGTCTTTGCCTTTTATAAGTGGGCGTTTGGCTGGCTATATGCGAAAAGGAGAATGAAATCTGTGAAAATATACCAAAAAGATACCCTGTATATCACGGCAAATATGACTGCAGGATTCAAAACGGCTGCTATTGTCAATGCTGTTTTTTGTGTCTGTTTTTTATTTTCAGCATGTTCCTTCGTAACTGGAGCGTTGATGCTGCAGCCGGAATTAGCACTTTTTGATGCAACTGAGCGCCAATGGATGGGAACTTCGCAAATCTGTATCTGTATTGTATTTTTGGTTATTTACTTTTCCATATTATCTTTCCAGCAGATGATAGAGATCAGGCAAAATTCAAAAAGCAATCAAATCATGCGCTGGATGGGAAAAAGCAATAAGCAGATAGAACGTCTTGTGAGGCTGCAGATTGCAATTAAACTGGCCTCTCCAATGATCATGGCTTTATTGATCATACTGTTGTGCATACCGTTACTGAATATAAAAATGAACTTAACATTGCCGGCTTCTTTGAATAATATTCTGCTCAAATTAACTGGTGAGTTTGGGACGTGTATAATACTTTTCTATATTAGCTATTTTGGAATTGTCAGTGCGATGAGCAAACGATATATAATCCCCTCTGCCTGACAACAGACAAAGTAATTGATACAGCCGGCAGCGGCAGATCATTCAGAGAGCGGCAGCCTAAAGTGCTTCCGCTCTCTGAATGATAATGGTGTAACTGCCAGTCATGCAACTGATTCAACTACTCTATAAGCTGCCCTTCCAGATCAAGATGTCCTTTTTCCTGTCGCTTCTCCTTAGCTAAGCTCCACCTTCGCGACCATCGCCGTATCTTCCGGCTTAAATTCATTCTCAAGATCATAGATGTTATGTCCCGTAGACTCCCCGAGAACTCTTCCCTCCAGAGAATAGCACCGGATAAACCGTTTCCCGTCCACGCTTGACCAGTGCTCCACATCCCAGCTCATGTAACCGTCCTCATCGGACTTCTTCTCTTTCAGGTAGATATCGACCTGCCGTCCGTCCTTCATGATCTGGATCAGACCCTTCGTCCCGTCCACTTCTGTTTCTGTCTTGTTTACCGTATCGTAAATCTTCATCTCTGCTTCCTCCCAGCTTTCTGTATTCATTACATGTAAAATTATACTACTCTTCCGCCAATTTCTCAAGTGCCTCATTCTCCAGCCGGAAGGTAGTGCTCATCTCCATCTGCTTTCCGCCCACAGACTCGTAGAATCCGATACTCGGCAGATTACTCTTCAGGCAGAGCCATTCGATCCTCATGCCGCCCCGCTCCCGCGTAATCTGCGCCAGCCGCTGAAACAACGCTTTCCCATATCCCTTTCCTCTGTATTCCGGTTTCACATACAGATCGTCCAGATAGATGCCGCCCTTCCCCGGATAAGAGGCAAAGCTCTCAAAAAACAGCGCAAACCCGGCCTCCTTCCCGGAGACCATTAAGAAGAGCACCTCTGCGCGCTCCTTGTCAAACATCCATTCCTCAATAAGCTCCTCTGTAGCACACACTAGCTCTGGCATCTTCTCATACTCCGCAAGCGCCTTCACAAACTCCATGATCAACGGCACATCCTTCCTCTGCGCATAGCGGAAGGTCACATTTTCTGTCATCCTATCTCCTCCTTTATCCAAAACATTTCCTGTATCTACTTTCTGATAAACTCCATCCACGCCTTTATCTTTTTCTCATAACCGTTATCCCCCGGCTCGTAGAACTTCGCATCCCCAATCTCCTCCGGCAGATACTGCTGCCGCACATAATGGTTCGGGTAGTCGTGGGCATACCTATAGCCTGTCCCCCTTCCGAGATTTTTCGCCCCCTTATAATGGGCATCCTGAAGATGGACCGGAACAGAAGTCTTATGAGCCCGCACACTCTCCATCGCCGCAAATACCGCATTGCACGCCGAGTTACTCTTAGGCGCCGTGGCCACATAAAGCACCGCCTGGGACAGGATGATCTGTGCTTCCGGCATCCCGATGCGCTCCACCGCCTGAGCCGCAGATACGGCGACATTGAGCGCCATAGGATCCGCATTCCCCACATCCTCCGCGGCGCAGATCATGATCCGCCTCGCGATAAACTTAATGTCCTCCCCCGCATAGAGCATCTTCGCCAGGTAGAACACCGCCGCATCCGGATCTGAGCCTCTCATGCTCTTGATAAATGCAGATATGGTATCGTAGTGGTTATCTCCCGTCTTATCATAATAGACCACCCTTTTCTGGATACACTCAGAGGCTACCTTCAGGGTCAGATGTATCTTCCCATCCCCGCTCCGCTCCGTCGTCAGTATGCCAAGCTCCACCGCATTCAGCGCATTCCGCGCGTCGCCTCCCGCAACGTCAGCGAGAAAATCTAATGCCTCTTCGTAGATCTCCGCACGGTAGCTTCCCATACCCTTTTCCATATCGTAGACCGCCCGCTTGATGAGCGTCTTGATATCTTCCCGGCCGAGAGGGTACAGCTCGAAGATGCTAGAGCGCGAGATCAGCGCCCTGTTCACCTCAAAATATGGATTCTCCGTAGTCGCCCCGATAAGGGTAAGCGTCCCGTCCTCCACAAAGGGCAGAAGATAGTCCTGCTGCCCTTTATTGAACCGGTGGATCTCATCCACGAACAGTATCGTCTTTTGCTGGTACATTCCCAGAGTTTCCTTCGCCTGACGCACCACCTCTTCCATATCCTTTTTTCCCGCGACCGTCGCATTGATCTGGGTAAATCTGGCGCTGGTCGTATTGGCTATCACCCGGGCAAGGGTCGTCTTTCCGGTGCCCGGCGGCCCGTAAAGGATGATCGAACCCAGCTTATCCGCCCGGATAGCCCGGTAAAGAAGCTTATCCTTTCCTATAATATGGCGCTGGCCTACCACCTCGTCTAACGTTGACGGGCGCAGCCTCGAGGCAAGAGGCGCCTCCTTCTCCATATTTTTCTCATGCATATAATCAAACAAATCCATCTTCTGCCATCCTCTAATTCAAAAACAATTCATCCACTGTCACAAACTCATAGCCATTCTCCTGCAGAATATCGACGATCTTTAACGCAGCGTCCACAGAAGTATTGTAACAGTCATGTAATAGAATAATATCATTTTCCTCCGCCTTCGTCACTACTTTCTTTACAATTTCATCCGTATTCTCCGTCTTCCAGTCCAGCGGGTCTATCGTCCAGCGCACCACGATCATATCCATGGACTCCTCAAGCTTTTCTGAACACACCCCGTAAGGCGGGCGCATGTACTGGGGATATTCCCCGGTTATGGCATGGACCGCCCGCCCGGTCTTTTTCAGCTCCTTTTCTGCCTGGGCTTCCGACACCTTGCTCATATCAATATGGCTGTAGGTGTGGTTCCCGATTATGTGCCCGTCCTCGTATATGCGCTTCGTAAGCTTCGGGTTGGCCTTCACATTTTTCCCAATCACGAAAAATGTTGCCCGCACGTTCCGCTTTTTTAACCCCTTAAGAAGCCTTCCTGTGCATGCCTCATTGGGGCCGTCGTCAAAGGTAAGCGCGATCTTGGGCGGCATATCGCCATACTCCTTCGTCTCTCCCGACACCTTCTCTGACACCGCCTCCTTCACTTTTTGTGCGTTGTTATAGTGCATTTTCTCCTCCGCCCGGAAATTTAAGGATATCCCCGTCATGTTCAGGATGCAGAACAGATATAATATGGCGCACAGACAGCGGATGGCCTGCCTCTCCTCCCATTCCCTCCTGTGCCCTTCCTTCTTTCCTCTGATCAAATTCACACCTCTCTCGCTGCTTCATAAAATCGTTGCATTATAAATATATGAATGATATAATAGCCAATGCATATTTTAAAGGAGGTTTTCACATGTCTGAGACACAAAAGCAGATCTCTGCTCCGGAAAACAAGATGGGCGTCATGCCGGTTCCGAAGCTCTTAATCACTATGTCCCTGCCCATGATGCTGTCCATGCTGGTGCAGGCCTTGTATAATATCGTTGACAGTATGTTCGTGGCAAAGCTGAGCGAGGACGCGCTGACTGCCGTATCTTTGGCATTCCCGGCGCAGACCCTGATGATATCCATATCCAGCGGCACCGGAGTAGGCATCAATGCCCTGCTTTCCAGGAACTTAGGAGAAAAAGATTTTGAAAGCGCCGACCGCGCCGCAAGAAACGGCGTATTTTTAGCGGTCGTAAGCTGTATCGTATTTGCCATAGCCGGAGGCCTTGGCGCAGGGCTTTTCTTTTCCCTGCAGACGGACAACCCGGAGATCATCCGCTACGGCACCCAGTATCTTAGGATCATCACGGTCATGTCGGCGGGGATTTTCCTGCAGATTACCTTTGAGCGGCTGATGCAGTCCACCGGAAAGACCTTTTACAACATGATCACCCAGGGAACCGGGGCGATCATCAACATTATCTTAGATCCCATCATGATCTTCGGACTGTTCGGATTCCCGCGGATGGAAGTAGCGGGAGCTGCCGTGGCAACCGTCACCGGACAGATCGTGGCCGTATGCATGTCTCTTTATTTTAACCAGACAAGGAATAAGGAGATCAGCCTCAGCTTCCGGGGATTCAGGCCCCACAAAAAGACCATCGGCATCATCTACAAGGTGGGCATCCCGTCCATCATCATGCAGTCTATCGGCTCTGTCATGACCTTTGGCTTCAATAAAATCCTGCTGATGTTCTCCTCTACGGCCGCCGCCGTATTCGGCGTGTACTTCAAGCTCCAGAGCTTTATCTTCATGCCGGTATTCGGGCTTAATAACGGCATGATCCCGATTATCGCCTACAATTTCGGTGCAAGGAAGCGAAGCCGCATTACCCAGACGATACGCCTAAGCGTCGCCATATCCATGTCGATCATGGCTGTTGGAATGGTTATCTTCCTGACCTGTCCGGCGATTCTTTTATCCTCGCTGTTCAACGCATCGGATAATATGCTGGCGATCGGAGTCCCGGCGCTTAAGATCATCAGCCTGCATTTTCTTCTTGCCGGGTACAGCATCATTATCAGCTCTACCTTCCAGGCCATGGGAAATGGCGTCTACAGCCTGATCGTATCGGCGGCAAGGCAGCTTTTTGTCATCCTGCCGATCGCGTACATATCCGCAAGGCTGTTCGGGCTGTCCGCCGTATGGTGGTCATTCCCTATCGCCGAGCTTGTGTCGGTTATTCTCTGTACGCTTCTGTTCATCCGGATTTATAAAGAAAAAATAAAAGGGTTGGGAAACTAATGTTTTCCCGACCCTTTTACGCTCCATCCGAACCTCCCCTTAGACTTCCCAAGGGAAAAATATTCTCCGTGGGAATAGGCGATAAGACCGGTAGAATTCAGTTCGAACTTCCCGCTCTTTTTCATGTAGGCTTCGTCCACCTGGACTGCTAACACCTGAGCGAGAAACATATGGTGGGAGCCCAGCTCCCTGACTTCCGTCACTTTACACTCAAGGTTCACCGGAGATTCCATGATCAGCGGCGCATACTTTAGCTTTTTTGCCTCTCCTCTCGTCAGGCGCATCTCCTTCCATTTATCCGTATCCCGCCCGGAGCGCACGCCGCACCAGTCCGCCGCCTTCGCAAGCCTCTCTGTGGTTAAGTTCACCACGAACTCCCCGCTCTCCCGGAGCATGTGGTAGGAATACCGCTCCGGCCTCACAGAAATGTATAACATGGCGGGATCTGTGCATACCGTCCCTGTCCACGCCACGGTAATGATATTATCCCTGCCCTTCGTATCCGCCGTACTGACCATCACCGCCGGGAGCGGATACAGCATATTTCCCGGCTTCCAGATCTGCCGTCCCATAATCTTTCCTCCTAATACATCATTGCATTAATCTTGAAGTAATGTCCTTCTACTGCTGCAGCGACGCCACCAGCGTGGGGATCAACTGCTTCTTCCTGGATACCACGCCCTTAAGGATGATCCGGTCCGTATCCTCCGGCAGGTCAAAGGCACTGATGATGCTGGCTCTCGCCCCGTGGCCGCAGCACAGAAGCTCCGTCGATTCATTCAGGATATCCGTCAGCATAAAGTAGATCATCTCCATCTTCCCGCCCTCTAATACCTTCGGAATATGCGGGCTGAGCATCTCTTTGATCTCTGACAGCTCTTCTTTATTCATGGAATTAATCTGGCCCACCCCGAACACGGTATCATTCACCGTAAACTGCTTGAAATCCTGGAACAGGATATCCTCCGCGCTCTTGCCTTTGAGGCTGCTTCCCGCATTGAACATCTCCATGGACATCTTTTCCATGTCAATCTTGGCAAGCTTCGCAAGCTTCTTCGCCGTCTTCTCATCCACCGCCGTGCAGGTGGGCGAGCGGAAAAGAAGGGTATCCGATATGATCGCGCAGCAGAGAAGTCCAGCGATATCCGAAGGTATCTCCACTCCCGCCTCTTCATACATCTGAGTAATGATCGTCGCCGTGCAGCCTACCGGCTGGTTCCGAAAAAATACCGGTCCCATCGTCTCAATATTGCCCAGCCTGTGATGATCGATGATCTCCACGATATCCGCTTCCTCGATGCCGTCAACCGCCTGGGATTTCTCATTATGGTCTACCAGGATGACCTGCTTTTTCTTCACATTCAGGAAACGCCGCCTGGAGATAAATCCCCGGAACCTCCCGTGCCGGTCAAGGATCGGGAAATCACGGAACTTATTCTTCGTCATCACTTCCCTGATATCATCCACATAATCATTCATGTGAAAGGTGACAAGAGGCCCTTTGCTCATAAAATGCTTAACTGGTATACTCTGGTTGATCAGCCGCGCCACCGTATAGGTATCGTGGGGCGTGCTGATAATGACGATGCTCTGCTCCTCCGCTTTTTTAATCAGCTCCGGCGATACCTTTGCATCCTGGCAGACAACCATGCAGCTCGCGTCGATATTGACCGCGCAGGCCTGGGCTTCCGGACGGTTCCCTAAGATCACCAGGTCATCCTTCTCGATAAACTCTTTCATCAGCTCGTCATTGGACGCCCCCACAGTCACCTTGCCTGTCGTAAAACACCCGTGCTCATTGCCGCTGATCAGCTTCCCGTCAAGGGTGTCGATGATATTCTTATACTGAGTCCTGGCGCTTGACAGCTCCCGGTTGTCGTACACCTCCATATAGGAAGTCGCGATATCCCCGGTAGAGATCACCCCCACAAGCTCCTCATCCTTCAGCACAGGAAGCGTCTTGATATTGTTCTCCTTCATCTTCTCCCAGGTATTCCTGATGGAAAGGTTAGGCGCTACCCCGTCGATCCTATGTATATCCATATCTTTAACCTGCAGCTTAACATTCTGCAAAAGCCCCGGCGCATCCACCTTGAACCTTTTCAGCACAAAGTGCGTCTCCTCATTGATCTGCCCTGCCCGCTTCGCCACGTAGTCGTCGCCGGTCACCTTTTTTTTGAGCTCTGCGTAAGCGATCGCAGAACAGATCGAATCTGTATCCGGGTTTTTATGTCCGACAATATATATTTTCTTCGATTTTTTTCCCATATAGATCTCCTTATAAAACCTTTTTGAAAGTTTCTAATAGTTAGATTGCCATTTTTTTCATGCCAAGTCAACTATATTTTTTCTACTTCTCATTTTTTCTCCCCACAATACACAGATTATATGCTATACTAGAGATATTAGAATGATGAGAAAGGAACAAAGTACAATGAGTGAAGAGTTATTACAGGAAGAAACCCAGACCATGGCTGATTTTGAGGAGCATTTTGACGATGCCAACCCGTGGAACCTGATTGCATCTTATAAGGCAAATGGCACAGTGCTCCCGGTAAAGGTTGAAGGCATTGTGAACGGCGGTGCGATCGCAATGGTAGAGGGCATCCGCGGTTTCATCCCTGCATCCAGGTTATCCCTCTCTTACATTGAGGATCTGGAATCCTACCTCTTAAAGGATATCGAGGTAAAAGTAATTGAGGCAGATCAGGCCGAGAACCGTCTGGTTCTTTCCGCCCGCGAGATTCTGAAGGAAAAAGAGAAAAAAGAACGTGAGGAAAAGATTGCCAGCGTAAAAGTGGGAACGGTTCTTACCGGAACGGTAGAGACCCTGCAGAACTACGGAGCGTTCATCCGTCTCCCTGACCATCTCTCCGGCCTGGTGCATGTATCGCAGATCAGCCAGAAGCGCGTAAAGCTGCCAAAGGATGTACTGAGCGTAGGCGACGAGGTTACCGTAAAGGTAATCGGCATCAAGGACGGAAAGATCAGTCTCAGCATGAAGGCTCTGGAAGAGGTAAAAGAAGAGCCGGAAGAAAGGGTTGAGATTCCAAAGGCCGGCAATATCGGAACGAGCCTTGGCGATCTGTTCAAGGATATCAAGCTGTAAGCACCGGTTTTTTGTAAATACCGGCTGTCCAAAACTATCGGACAGCCGGTATAACAAAGACCAGAAAAGAAGAGATAAACACAGGACTGCTGTCTTGTCACTGAAAAGCGGAAACCTTCAGAACCGGCACATACCGCCGCCGTTTCTGAAGGTTTTTATTCTGAAAAATCAAGAGCAGGCACCAACCACTTGTCCGCTGTGTCCGTTATCCGATCCCCATCTCACCAAGCACCTCTAACGCCGTCTCCACACATTCTGCACAGCAGGGGAGGGGCTGCGGCCCTTTTTGCGTCAGCAGGTCCCTGCAGTAGACAGAACCCTTTTTCTCTCTGAAAAGCGCCGCCGCCTTTCTTATCTTTTCATAGGTATCCATCTTGGTACGCAGCGGGTCTTCCATATCTCCGGCGCTGTTATAAAGACCGATGACAAGAAACATCCCCGTAACGGCTCCGTACCGCCCGGCATATGTGCAGACCACCGACTGGCAGCAATTGTACCGCTTTTCCATAAAATTTGCCACTGCTTTTTGCTTATTCGTCTCCATCCTTCTTACCTCCTGCCCTCTCCAGGTTATCTATCCACGCCCGGACGCATGCGTCGCTGGGCATCCGCCAGTCCCCTCTCGGCGACAGCGCCACCGTCCCCACCTTCGGCCCGTCCGGCAGGCAGGAGCGCTTAAACTGCTGGGAGAAGAACCGGTAGCAGAAGGTACGAAGCCACCTATAGATTGTCTCATCCTCATATTCCCCTGCAAATGCCTGCTTCGCGATCCGGTAGATCTTCGCCGGCTCATAGCCGAACCGCAGGAAATAATACAGGAAAAAGTCATGCAGCTCATAAGGCCCTACCAGATCCTCCGTCTTCTGGACGATCTTGCCGTCCTCGGGCGGTAGAAGCTCCGGACTTACCGGCGTATCAAGCACATCATAAAGCACCTCCATAAGCGTCTTATCCTGGCAGGTATCCGCATAATAACGCACCAGATGCCGCACCAGCGTCTTCGGGACAGACCCGTTGACCCCGTACATGGACATATGGTCGCCGTTATAAGTCGCCCATCCCAGGGCAAGCTCCGACATATCCCCGGTTCCGATGACCATACCATTCTTCTGGTTGGCTATATCCATGATCACCTGGGTGCGCTCCCTCGCCTGGGCATTCTCATAGGTAACGCTGTGATCCTCCAGATCATGTCCGATATCCTTAAAATGCTGCGCCACCGAATCCGCAATAGGGACTTCCTTTAGCGTCGCCCCAAGCTTTTCTGACATCTTGCAGGCATTGCGGTAAGTCCGGTCCGTTGTTCCAAAACAGGGCATCGTGACAGCCATGATCTGCTTTCTGTCCATTCCCAGAAGGTCAAATGCCTTCGCCGTCACAAGAAGTGCCAGTGTAGAATCAAGGCCTCCCGATATCCCCACCACCGCGCTCTGTGCATGGGCGTGGGCAAGGCGCTTCTTAAGCCCCATGGCCTGGATCGTAAGTATCTCCTCGCACCGCCTTTCCCGCTCTCCATCCTCCGCCGGTACAAAGGGCCGCGAAGGGAAGCTCCGGGTAAGGGACGTCTCCTCAACATCTGCATGGAAGGAAATCCGCAAAAGCTCCTTGCCGTCCGCCGGCTTAAATGTCGTATTCTTCTGCCTCTCACTCAATATCCGCTTCACATCGATCTCCGCATAGATCACACTATTTTCAAACCGCTTTCCCGATGCCAGCGTAACACCGTTCTCCGCAATCATATTGTGGCCGCCGAACACAAGGTCTGTAGTAGACTCCCCTTCTCCCGCATTGGCGTAAATGTATCCGCAGATCAGCCGCGCAGACTGCCCCTCGATCAGGCTTTTCCGGTAAGCCGCCTTTCCGATCGTCTCGTCGCTGGCAGAGCAGTTGACGATAATCGTAGCTCCCTCTCTTGCCGCCTGGATGCTCGGCGGGACTGCCGACCACACGTCTTCGCAGATCTCCGCCGACACGATAAGCCCTTCCACATTGTCCGCTTCGAACAGAAGCTGCGGGCCAAAAGGCACTTCCTTTCCGTCAAGCAAGATATCCTCCGCAAAGGACGGCCCCTCCCTGAACTGCCGCATCTCGTAAAATTCCCCGTAATTCGGGAGAAATGTCTTCGTCGTAAGCCCTAAGATCTCCCCGTCCTGTAGCGCGGCAGCCACATTATAAAGGGCACCGTTAACCGCCAGCGGAACGCCCACAAAGACAAGCATATCTTTCCCTTTTGTGTATGCCGCAACCTGAAAAAGCCCCTCTCTGGCCTTCGCTAAGAGAATGTCTTGGGTAAATAGATCGCCGCACGTATACCCGGTAAGGCAAAGCTCCGGGAATACTGCGATCTTTGCCCCCTCTCCGGCCGTCTCACCGATCAGCCCGCAGATCTGTTCCGTGTTATAATCCACATCCGCTACCCGTATATCCGGCGTCACCGCCGCCACCTTTATAAATCCATCTTTCATCGGCTCTCCTCCAATCTCCGGTAACTTATACCCAGATCCGTTATCTGCTTCTCTTTATGATCTTCTTTAAATCCTCAACCGTATAATTATATGCGCTGTTGCAGAAATGGCACTTTACCTCGATATCCTTTCCTTCATCGATCATCTCCTGGATATCCTTCCTTCCGATACTTGCAACCGCCTTCTCCACCCGCTCCTTCGAGCAGTTACAGAAAAACTTCGCCGAAATAGTATCCGTAACCTCAAGTCCCACATTCCCAAGAAGCTCCCTTAAGATCTCTTCCGGCGTATACCCCCTGTCCAAAAGCTCCGTAACGGATGTGACATGCTTGAGGTTCTCTTCAATCCGTGCGATAGTCTCCTCCTTCGCAAAGGGCATCATCTGGATGATAAATCCCCCGGCGCACTTCACCGTGTTGTCCTTCTCCATCAGGACACCCAGCCCCACCGATGACGGCACCTGCTCAGAGCTTGCAAAATAGTAGGTAAGATCCTCCGCGATCTCACTGGTCACAAGCATCGTATCTCCCACGTAAGGCTCCTTTAGCCCCATATCCTTGATGACCTGCATGATGCCGATGCCCACGGCTCCGCCTACATCAAGCTTCCCGTTTTTTGCAGGCACCATCGCATCCGGGTTCTCCACATAGCCCTTTACGTTGGCATGGCTGTCCGCAGTGACGGTAATCCCGCCGAGAGGACCGTTTCCCCGCACCTTGACCGTAAGCATGTCCGTATCATTTTTCATCATGCTCCCCATCATGGCGCCGCCGGCCAAAAGCCTCCCGAGGGCAGCCGTTGCCACCGGGCTTGTGTTGTGGCACTTTCTCGCTGTTTCCACAAGCTCCCCTGCTGTTATGGCAAACGCGCGCACCTGGCTGTCCGCTGCCGTTGCCCTTACAATATAATCTTTCATCGATCTTTTCCTTCCTGCCGAAAATATATTTCCTCTTTTGCGTCCGCGCTGTCTAAGCCTGCGCCTCACACCCTGAAGCCCTGACGCACCACCTTTCATTTTAATATGTTTTCCCTTATATTACAAGGTCTTTCCCCGTTCTTTTGCTACCGCCAGTATCCGCTCGCTGCACGCCTTCGCCGGCTCCTGTGTGTAGGCATCATAAGCGGCCAGAAATTCCATGCCGGCCTGTTCGATCAATGCCTTTATCTCTTCAGATGTATAACCTCTCTGATAATGGCTCTCCTGATATCTGCGGTAAAGCTCCTCCTGATCTTCCTCCTGAATAAACAGAGTCAGTTCATACTCATTCACCCTGCTGTCCGCGTCGTAATAGTTATCCCAGATAAAACTGCACTCATCCCTGCTCTCCGCAAATGTCCGGCTGCCCAGGACATGTTCATATTTGTACTGGGTATTAAAATCAAAAAGAAAGATTCCAGAAGGATCCAGATAATTATTCACCAGGCGGAATACCTGAAGAAGCTCCTTGTCATCCATCACGTAATTGATGCAGTCGCACACGCTTAGGACTGCCCGCACGGTCCCGTACAGCTCAAAATTCCGCATATCCTGCAAAAGATAGAGGATGTCGTGCCCGCTCTTCTCCCGCTTTTGCACAGCGATCTCCAGCATCTCCTGCGCGTTATCCACACCGATCATATCGTAACCGCGAGCCGCAAAGCTCTCTGTCATGCTCCCCGTACCGCACCCAAGATCCAGCACAAGACCGTCACAAATTCCCCGTTCCTTTAGTATCCCTTCAAGGCAGTCCGCCCACTCTGCGTAAGGGACATTGTCCATAAATATATCATAAACCTCAGCAAAACCGGTATATGCCTCCATTTTACCTATCCTCCAATACCCTGCCTGCGGACTTCTTCCGGAGTCTCCTCCAGCAAGTCCGCGATCTTCTCCGCATCCATCCCCTTTTTGTTCAGCTATAATACATGCGCTCTGAACATCTCGGCTCTTGTCTCTTTTCTTCCTTCTTCCCTTTCCTCTTGCCTTTCATAATATTTTTCTTCCCAAGCCTGCATATGTTTTACTCCTACCTCCTCGCTGCGCTTCACCTTACAGACCGGGTCATGTATACGTCTGATCCGCTCACTCCCTGCATTTTCTGCATTCTCATCGGTGGTATGCTCCGATAATGAAGAAAATCCACCAGTTCCTTTGACACCTATATCTCACATAGCCAAACAAAGCAAAAAGCGTGATCATAATGATATATGACGGGTTCAGCTGATTGTAATCCGATATCCCTGGATCAAGAAGGCTTTATCGATCATCGACTGATAAAACCGGCTTCTTTGGGCCAGATCGGTCTTTCTTTTTTCCTGCATCTCTGTATTATATACGTTTTTCTCTTCATCTACGGCAAAAATATCCATGCAGACAGAATGGATCCGAATATGATGCTGAGTATATCCTGTTGTGTCCCCGGATCCCCACCACCTCATCAAACAAAAAGCGGGATGTAAAAATCTTCTTACTTAGTGACTGCTGATTAAGTCAATGGTTTTTTAAGTACATATAGAAAATTCTTTTCTCGATCCAATAAAATTTAACAGATGTATTTTCAAATC
>Ga0137306_102796_pt1 | contig 14018 bp, 13 predicted proteins | sample Inofroosms_March_FD_97187 | JGI IMG/M metagenome (GOLD analysis project Ga0137306, IMG submission 97187) | Mouse cecal microbial communities from Vienna, Austria - N-Acetylneuraminic and N-Acetylglucosamine D2O microcosms_March | ecosystem: Host-associated > Mammals > Digestive system > Large...
AGTCAGACGGTACTATAAAAAGTACATTAGAAGATGCAGAGGCCAGATTCAGTGCCTCAGGCGGGATATTTATTGCGGTGCAGCCTGCATTTTAATCCGCTGTAATCCGGCTTCAATGTAATATATAGGCAAAAATTAATTGACATTTACTGGATATATGGTAAAATAAAGAAAGTGTTTTTCTCAAAGACGGGACAACGTGAGAACGTTGTCCTTTTTCGATAAAAGCTGCTGTATCATTCGTTGCAGTATACACCAATTTATAGGATATTTTGACAGAGGCAGGCGGACGTATACATAAATTGTAACGATAATCCGTGCATATTTTATCGGAGTCAGCATAGTGTTAAGATGGGGACATGATTCTGGTGACAGGCGGTAATAACGGGGAAGGGAGGAGATCATGTATGGTAAAGGCTTTGGAAGAGGTCTTAAAAAATATTGATGATTTTGTATGGGGTCCGGTAATGCTGGTATTTCTGGTAGGTACAGGAATTTTTCTGACATTTCGGCTGAAGTTTTATACATGGAGAAATCTGCCCTATGCAGTAAAAATCACCCTGAGCAGGGAGGCAAGGACCAAGGGCCGAGGGGAAGGCGACGTATCACCGTTTGCAGCGCTTACAACGGCACTGGCAGCTACAATCGGCACTGGAAACATTATAGGCGTTGCGACGGCTATGGTATCCGGCGGAGCCGGTGCACTGGTGTGGATGTGGATATCTGCATGCTTCGGACTCTCATCAAAGTTCAGTGAATGTATGCTTGCGATAAAATACCGCGAGGTAAACGATCAGGGCGAAATGTCTGGCGGTCCCATGTATACAATGAGAAAAGCGTTAAAAAATAAAACGGCCGGAGCAGTATTAGGATGGCTGTTTGCGTTGTTTGCTGTAATTGCGTCATTTGGTATTGGAAATCTGACGCAGGCAAATTCTATTTCTGAAGCGATGAATAAGACTTTTAATGTTTCGCCGCAGATTACCGGAGCTGTAATTATGGTATTATCATTGTGCATTATTGTCGGCGGCATTAAATCCATCTCCAAAGTATCTTCCATCGTAGTTCCCTGTATGGCAGTTTTTTATGTAATCGGCGGATTGATTGTAATTGCGGGCAATATAGAGAATGTGCCGTCCGGCGTAGCTGAGATTTTTAAAATGGCATTTTCTGTCAGGGCAGTGGCAGGCGGTGTCGGGGGTACGATCGTGGCCTCAATGATGAGCGGCATGCGTTATGGTGTGGCACGCGGCATGTTTTCGAACGAGGCAGGCATGGGTTCTGCTGCGATTACGGCAGCCTCAGCGGTTACGGACAGTCCGGTGCGGCAGGCTTATATCAATATGACAGGCACTTTCTGGGATACGCTTGTGGTGTGCACGATCACAGGACTGTGCATAGCCTCATCCGGCGTGCTGGGCATTACAGATGCGTCCGGCAAGGCCATAGAAGGCTCGGCTCTTACGATTGAAGCATTTAAAACGGTATTGGGGCCGGCGGGCGGATGGATGGTTACTATAGGCATCGCTTTATTTGCCTTTTCTACCATACTTGGATGGGAATACCATGGAGAAAAGGCGGTTGAGTATCTGTTGGGAACACATAAATATAATATGGTCTATCGTATTGCTTTTTCGCTCGTTGTCTTTGTAGGAGCGACTACGACGCTTTCTATAGCATGGAGCTTTTCGGATATTGCAAATGCATTAATGGCAGTGCCGAACCTGATCTGCATGCTGGCATTGAGCGGGGAAATAGCAAAAGATGTAGAAAAATTTCAAGCAGAATTAAGGCGCGCACGCGGCTAGGACATAGTAGGAATCGTAAATATTTCTTGTATTTTGGAACAACATAACATACACTGCAATATGCATAAATTTTTGTAATGTTTTATAGGTCATTCGTATGAATTTAACAGAAATTTAAAAAACACTTGCAAATGCTTGATTTATAGACTATATTACGAGATGAACTTGTGTATTCTAAACAGATTCTAAGGAAGTGGGTATTATGAGTAATAAGCAGATTATAGTATCAAATGTAGCAAAAGGTCACCAAAACCCAATTGCAGAGCTTGTTCAGGTAGCTTGTCAGTTTGACAGTAATATTACGTTTGTAAATGAAAATCGTAAGATCAATGCAAAGAGCATTATGGGAATTATGGCATTTAATCCATGCAAGGGAATGAGTGTTAACATTATTACAGAAGGCAACGATGAGAAAGAAGCTTTGTTAGCAATGGAAAAGTTTTTAGTATGTGAGTAGATTTTAGGAGGTCTAGGAGATGAGCTCAAAGAGTAGTACAGACAAAGAAGCAAATACTATGGCGGAAGTAAACGGAGCCGATGAGGCAGGTATGCAGGAAGCTGTATCGGCAGAGGTGAAACCAGAAGCAGCAAAAAAAGCTGCAAAGGATGAAGCAAAACCAGCTGAGAAAAAAGGCGGGAAGGATGAAGCAAAAGCAGTAAAGAAAACTGCTTCGAAAAAGTCCGCAGCCAAGAAAGCAGATAAGCCGGAGCTGAAGCCGGAGCTGTATGTTGAATATCAGGGACGGCAGGCCACAGGAGCTGCAGTAGTCGATAAAGTAAAGGCGGCATTTGTTGCCAGCGGACATAGAGCATCATCCATTAAGTCATTGCAGATCTATATCAAACCAGAAGAGTTTAAAGCTTATTATGTTATTAATGACGGTAAATATACAGGCGGAGTAGATCTGTTCTAAGATATTAAGTAATTTTCCTACGGTTCCTAAAGTGTATTATAAATTCATTTCTACAATGTATCTAAATGGGGCTGCCGCATTAAGAAAAATGATACAAGATATAGTTCGTTATATCTTGTATATGTTTTGCTTAGTGCGGCAGCCCCATCAGCTTAGGATTAAAGCTCTCCGTTTTGATATTTTGTAACAAGACGCTTGATCCTGTCATAAGGATTCAGCAGATCGCTGATCGAAGCATCATGATTTAAGGTATCTACGATATAGGCAATATATTTGCTCATATCACAATTGATGTAATACGGCTTTGCCAGAAGCTCTGGTGACTGATAGATTAAATTGGTCGTAATGACGCGGTATATAATGCCGTCTTCTACAGCCTTGTCAAACTTGTCCAGGCCGTTTGTAAATAAGCCGAAGGTAGACAATACAAAAATACGTTTTGCCTTGCGTTTTTTAAGCTCCGTCGCTACATCGATCATGCTGTCGCCGGAAGAAATCATATCATCAATAATCATGACATCCTTATCTTCCACTGAAGCACCCAGAAACTCATGGGCAATGATTGGGTTGCGACCATCGACAATGCGGCTGTAGTCGCGGCGTTTGTAAAACATGCCGATATTGATGCCGAGCACGCTGGCCAGATATACGGCACGGTCGGTAGCGCCTTCATCCGGGCTGATCATCATCATATGGTCAGAATCAAATTTTAGGTCCGGTATGTTTGCGCACAAGCTTTTTATAAACTGGTACGAAGGCTGTACCGTTTCAAAGCCGGATAACGGGATTGCGTTCTGTACACGGGGATCATGTGCGTCAAACGTAATGATATTGTCAACCCCCATGTTTGTCAGCTCCTGTAATGCCATGGCACAGTCCATGGATTCGCGGCCGGCCCGCCTGTGCTGGCGGCTTTCGTATAAAAATGTCATAATTACGGTAATGCGGCGGGCTTTGCCGCCTGAGGCAGCAATAATGCGTTTTAAGTCAGCAAAATGATCATCCGGCGATTTGTGGTTCGGCTGTCCGCAGACCGTGTATGTTTCCTGATGGTTTGTAACATCCACCAAAATGTAAAGGTCATAGCCGCGGATAGATTCTTTGATCAGGCCTTTGGCCTCGCCTGTGCCAAATCGAGGTGTCTGTGCATTGACAATATAAGTGTCGCGCTCAAATCCCCGGAAAGCGATTGTAGTTTTGTGGTCGGACTGGCGTTCATGACGCCATTTCACCAGATACTGGTTGACTTTTTCTCCCAGAGCTGAGCAGTTTGACATCGGAATCAGTCCAAGTACTCCTACAGGAATGCTTTCTAACATGCGGTCATCGTAATGCATAGTATAGTCCTCCGTTTATATTATTTTTTATAATCAGGTAGATTTATAGCCGGATAAATGCAATTTTTTCTTCTGCAGGCGGATATCATCGCCAAAAAGTTTTATCATCTGATAACTGCTCATAATGCGGGATAAGATTCTTTCTGAATAAATCGCACTAAGCTGGTCTATGTTTAAATTGGTAGATATAATCGTCGAGTTTTTACGCAGTATCCGCTCGTTGATACATAAAAACAGCTGCGATACTGTAAAAGTATTCGGGACTTCCGTCCCCAGGTCATCAATAATTAAAAGGTCACAGTCAAATATATTCTGCAGCGAAGCGGCAGCGGCAGTGTCTTTATGAAACTTGTTTTTTTCCAATATGTCAAACAGCTGGAATGCGGTAAAATAAATAACAGAATGTCCGCTGTCTAAAAGCTCCTTTGCGATACAGTTTGATAAAAAGGTTTTGCCGGTACCTGTATCCCCGTATAAAAACAGGTTGCCAAATTCTATATCAAAGTTTTTAATAAAGACCAGAGAATCCTTGACAGCAATCTGTGCCGTTTCCCTATGTGTAAGTCCGGTTGCAGGATTTTTTTCTGTGCTGGAATAATAATCAAAGGAATAGCATTTGAAATTTTCCTTGTTTAAAATAGCTTTTATGTTCGACTGTGTATAAACCAGGTCAATGACGGCCTGTTTAAAACAATGGCAGCGTTTTGCGCCGATATATCCGGTGTCCCGGCAGTCAGGACAGGCGTACGGCGGTTCAAAATAATGCTCGTCGATATCGGCCTCGGCCAGTATCGCTTTACGCTGCATACGGTAAGAGTCTAATTCCTGTCTGAGCTGCGACAGTGCCTGGTCATCGCCTTCCAGCAGTTTTTTTGCCTGCCGGACGCTGGCAGAGGCAGTCAGCTCCTCCAGCTCTTTTAAGCGCGGGTATGCACGGTACAGTCTGTTTCTGCGGTCCAGCTGGATATGCTGGTTGTACAGCTGTCTGGCATCGTATCTGCGCAGGAGTTCGTCGTATTGTGAATTTGATAAAGACATAGCATAATACCCCGTTATCTGACTTGGGAGAGCAGTTCACGTTCAAGCTCTTCATAATTATAGGTTCTCTGCGTAAAGTTTGCAAACCCATTTGCCAACGTGCCTTTTGCAGTACGTGCCGACGCGGTCTTGCCGGCGGATACCTGCCTCGCCTTTTTTTCCTGATACTGGGCATCAAGCAGCTCAATATCGTTTAACGTACGTACATTCTGCTTCTGCCAGTTTGTTAAAATACTGTTTGCATAGCTGAAGCTGGCCTTATGTGTGTGCATAAGCGACTTCTGGCATGCTAGTGTTATGATCTCATCCGAAAAGCCCATCTCATCAGACCACCTCTGGATATATTCCATCTCACCGCTGCCAAGGCTGCGGTCAAAAATGCCAAAAGCCTTTATGACGCAGTAAACGACATTGCTGTGTACGGCAGCCTCCTGTTTTGCTTCACACAGTGTATGGATTCCTTTTTTGGCCCAGGAAATTGCAATGCTGTTCATATACCATATATTGGCATGATTTTTTGCCACGCATTGTTCGATCAGGTAATCGATCATATCCTGGGACAGATGCAGTTTGTCCAGCCAGTATAAAATAGTCTGAAGCTCCGTATAGTTCAGTGGATGGCCGAGATAACGCTCGGCTACAAACAGCAGTTCTTTTGCAGTCTCATCTTCATCAAAATGTGCCAGCTCCTGCCTGGTATATTCCATGCGTTCCGGGATGTCCGGCATGGACAGTGCCTTAGCCTCTTCTTTTTCTTCATCCTTAGGGCCTGCAGCTGTCAGGCAGTTAGATGAGCTTCTGGCCGCAGCAGGCATGGCCGCAGCTGAGGCCGGGGCAGCCGAGGTGTAGTCTGACAGGCATATTCCGGTCAGTTCCTTCTGGCTGTCAAATTCCAGGCACAGCAGATGCATTTTTTCCCAATAACGCAGTGCGCGTATGACGTCCTTTTCCGTATGGTCAAATTTGTCTGCAATATCTGATATGGAAAATGTGCAGCCCGGATTGTTCATGCAGCGGAGGAGATACAGATAAATTTTTACAAATTCTCCGTCAGCATGTGTCATATATTCATCGATAAAAGTGTTTGGTATGTATGTGGCAGCAAGCTTGCTGTCACGTCGTAATAATATATCAGCCATATGCGTCTCCTCTCTCACTGCACAGATTATAGCACAGGATTTTCCAATTGAGAAGTACAATTTTTGTCCGCCTTCTTGTGACATCAGTGGGTTTCTTTATGTGTGGATAATGTGGATAACGTGGAAAAGGATGAAGTTAAAATTATATTATTGTGCGGAGTGCCAGAAAGTAAAATGGTTTCGAAAATATTTAAGTATTTTGTGAAGACATAAAAAATCCACATTCAATTCTGTGGTTTTTACACAATTAAATGTGGATAATGTGGATAACTAGTGGTTAAGAAGCGTTTCGCCCACTTTCAATATGTCTCCGGCTCCCATAGTTATCAACAGGTCGCCGTTCATTGTTTTTTCTAATAAAAATTTTTCGATCTCCTCAAATGACGGAAAATAACAGCATTCTGTGCCGCGTTCTTTCAGAAGTGTTAATATGTGTTCGGAGCTGATGCCAAGTGTATCAGTCTCCCGGGCAGGATAGATGGCAGCCAGCACTACGATGTCGGCAGCGCTTAACGTATCGGCGAATTCCTTCATAAATGCTTTTGTCCGCGTATACGTATGCGGCTGGAATACACAGATCAGGCGTTTGTGCGGATATCTGGCAGCGGCCTGCAGCGTGGCTGCTATTTCCGTCGGGTGGTGTGCATAGTCATCAATGACGGTAACGCCTTTAAATGTCCCTTTGTACTGGAACCGTCTGTCTGTTCCATGGAATGCATGAAGTCCTGCGGCAACTGCAGCGGCAGGTATCTGCATCTGCACTGCTAAAGCGGCGGCAGCCAGGGCATTGCTGATGTTATGCTGTCCGGGCACCTCTAGGCTGACGGTACAGATTTCTTCGTGTGTAGTATATGCAGTAAAATTCGCCGTGCTGCCTTCTTCCTGCGATAAATCAACATGCTTTGCACGGTGCATAAGACGAAAAGCGGCAGCGCCGTTTTCATTGTAAGTAATATCCTGTGGATAAAAGTCGCAGGAAGAATCGAAGCCGTATGTAATTATTTCCGGCTCTAAGCCTTCCAGCAGGTCTTTGAGCTTCTTGATTTCGCCGTTTGCTATAATGGCGCCGTCAGGGGAGGTATTTTTTGCAAATTCTAAAAAAGAATGCCGGATATCATCCAGATCCTTAAAAAAATCAAGGTGGTCTTCTTCAATATTTAATATGACACTGTATTTTGGATAAAAATGTAAAAAGCTGTTCGTATATTCACATGCTTCGGTGACAAAATATTCGGAATGCCCGATGCGGATATTGCCCTGAATGGAAGGCAGTATGCCGCCTATCGAAATAGTAGGATCAGATTCTGCGGCAAGCAGTATCTCGGTGATCATGGAAGTCGTAGTTGTCTTGCCATGCGTGCCGGCTATGGCGCAGGACTGCCTGTAGTTGTTCATGATCTGCCCCAGCAGCTGGGCGCGGCTGAGCATAGGAATGCCGGAGGCTATTGCTGCCTGATATTCTGGATTGTCATCGTGGATAGCCGCTGTATATACAATCAGGTCAGTTTCCGGCTTAATATGATCTGCGCTCTGTCCGTAGTAAATGACAGCGCCGGATTTTTTCAATTGTTCTGTCAGATCGGACTGGCTGGCATCTGATCCGGATACGGCAAACTTCTGTTCTAAAAGTATTTCGGCAAGCCCGCTCATGCTGATGCCGCCGATTCCAATAAAATGGACATGGATGGGTTGGTTAAAATTAATTTGATACATATGTTTAGCACCTGCACCTTCTTTTATTCTTGCGGGGCAGCAGGCCGGATACAGCCTGCTGTAATCCGGCAGCTGCCCGCGTGGCTAATATAATTATAACCATATCCTTTCATTTTGCAAATGATTTCTTTGTTAGAAAAGCCGCATAAACATCAGACAATTGTACTTTGAAATGCCTGGAAAATATGTGAAATTCTACAAAAAATCGCATAAAGCGCCTAAAAAAATGTGAAAAATAATGTACAATTCAAAAAGTATATGATATACTATTTGTACAAAAAGACAGAATAAAAGACGAGAGGTGAGCGAAGTGGTTTGTAAAGAAATGATCGCCATGCTGCTGGCAGGAGGACAAGGGAGCCGTCTTGGTGCGCTGACTTCGACTGTGGCTAAACCTGCAGTAGCATTTGGCGGAAAGTATCGTATTATTGATTTTCCGCTCAGCAACTGTATCAATTCCGGGATCGATACGGTAGGCGTGCTGACACAATATCAGCCGCTGCGGCTGAATACCCATATCGGCATAGGCATTCCGTGGGATCTGGACCGAAACTACGGCGGTGTTACAGTACTGCCGCCATATGAAAAAAGTGATAATAGCGAATGGTATACTGGTACGGCAAATGCTATCTACCAGAATTTAAATTATATGGAAAATTATCATCCTGAATATGTGATTATTTTGTCAGGGGACCATATTTATAAAATGGATTATCAGGAAATGCTTGATTTCCATAAAGCGAATCAGGCAGATGTCACAATTGCTGCTATGCCTGTACCGATCGAAGAAGCAGGCAGGTTCGGCATTGTGATCACAGATGACAGAAAGCGGATACAGGAGTTTGAGGAAAAGCCGGAGCATCCGAGAAGCAATATGGCCTCTATGGGAATTTATATATTTAGCTGGAAAGTGTTAAAAGAAGCGCTGGTTGTACTAAAGGATCAGAGCAACTGCGATTTTGGCAAGCATATTATTCCATACCTGCATGAAAAAGGTTCCAGGATGTTTGCGTATGAATATAACGGCTACTGGAAGGATGTAGGTACGCTGGGATCTTATTGGGAGGCCAATATGGAGCTGATAGATCTGATTCCAGAATTTAATTTATACGAAAAGTATTGGAAGATTTATACAAAATGTGATATCATTGAGCCACAGTACATAGCATCAGAGGCAATTGTAGAAAAAAGCCTGATCGGTGAAGGCAGCGAGATATACGGCGAAGTGTATAGTTCTGTCGTCGGAGCAGGCGTTACAATTGGAAAAGGCTCGGTTGTACGCAATTCGATCATTATGGCAGATGTCGTGATTGGAGAAAATGTGGTTATAGACAAAGGAATTATTGCCGAGAATACAAAGATCGGTGATCGCACGCAGGTCGGCGTAGGAGAATATGCTCCGAGCACTTACAATCCAAAGGTGTATGCGTTTGATCTGGTGACAATCGGAGAAGCTTCCGTAATACCTGCGGATGTCAGGATCGGCAGGAATACCGCAATAGTCGGAGTGACTTCTTCAGAAGATTATCCGGGCGGGCTGCTTGCAAGCGGTGAATCTATAATAAAGGTGGGTGAGTCAGCATGAAAGCATTAGGATTGATCTTGGCCGGCGGCAATAATAACCGTATGCAGGAATTATCAAAAAAAAGAGCGATTGCTGCAATGCCTGTGGGAGGAAGTTTCCGCTGCATTGATTTTGCATTAAGCAATATGACCAATTCACAGATACAGACTGTAGCCGTACTGACACAGTATAACGCGCGTTCGCTGAATGAACATTTAAGCTCATCCAAGTGGTGGGATTTTGGCAGAAAACAAGGCGGGTTATATGTGTTTACACCGACCGTGACAGCAGATAACAGCTGGTGGTACCGCGGTACGGCTGATGCAATGTATCAAAATATTGATTTCTTAAAGCGCTGCCATGAGCCGTATGTGATCATTACCAGCGGTGATTGTGTATATAAAGTTGATTACAATAAGATTCTGGACTACCATATTGAGAAAAAGGCTGATATTACAGTAGTTGTCAAGGATATGGATGTATCCGAGGATGTCAGCAGGTATGGCGTTGTCAGGATGAATGAAGATTCCAGAATCGTAGAATTTGAAGAAAAGCCGATGGTTGCCCGTTCAAAGACGATTTCTACAGGCATATATGTAATCCGCAGAAGACAGCTGATTGATCTGTTAGAGCATTGTGCACAGGAGAGCCGGAACGATTTTGTAACAGATATACTGATCCGGTACAAAAATCTAAAGCGCATGTACGGATACAAGCTGGAAGGATATTGGAGCAATATCTCTACTGTAGATTCTTATTATAAGACAAATATGGATTTCTTAAAGCCAGAGGTGCGCAAATTCTTTTTCCGGGATTATCCGCATGTATATTCAAAAGTGGATGACCTTCCGCCGGCAAAGTATAATGTAGGCTCGCAGGTGCGCAACAGCTTAGTTTCAAGCGGCTGTATTATTAATAGTAAGGTAGAAAATTCAGTATTGTTTAAAGAAGTATTTGTAGGCAAAAACTGTGTGATTAAGAATTCAATTATTTTGAATGAAGTTTATATAGGGGACAATACACATATCGAGAATTGTGTCGTAGAGAGTCGAGGGACTCTAAAGGCAAATACATACTACTGTGGAGACAATGGGGTTAAGGTAGTGGTCGAAGACAACAATGAACGATATGGGTTATAGTTATAAGCAATAAAATAAATGTGAGGTGTTTCAGAGGAGAAAAAAGAAAGGGGCGAAAGATGATGCGTATAACAGATGTCCGAGTCCGCAAAGTAGAAAAAGAAGGCAAGATGAGAGCAGTGGTATCAATCACGATCGATGATGAATTTGTCGTGCATGATATCAAAATAATTGAAGGGGTGAAGGGCCTGTTCATTGCAATGCCGAGCAGGAGAGCAGTAGACGGAGAATTCCGGGATATTGCACACCCAATCAATTCCGAGACAAGAGAGCGTATTCAAAATATTATATTAGATGAATACCGCAAAGAAATGACAGCAGAAGATGAGGCAGAATTAGAAATAAAACCAGAATAAAAGCAGTTGGGACAGTAACAGCTGTCCGAAAGAAACTGCAGCAAGCTGGATATGCCAAAACTTCCGCTTGCTGTAGTTTTTTGTTTGTAAAAAGATAAATGCTCTGGTAAGCGGGTAAATAGTTATTCTTGTTTCGTGATTTTATTTTTGTTGGATATTTTTTTATAATTTTCTACAGCCGGGTCAATGAGATCTTGTATACGGTGCCATTCTTTAGTGGCTTCATCTTTCACCGCCTCACATCGGTTTTGAGATAAAAAACGTGTAAGCTCATAGCAGCTGATCCATATTTCGCCATTTCCGTCTTTTTGTGATTCGTCAAAAATCAGCTGCATGCCAAAATGAAGATGTATAATGTCGATATTATTTACATTCTCTTTATCACTGTAGCCAGTGTGTCCCATATATCCGATTACATCACCGGCAGTCACGACGCTGCCTTCCTTGAGTGATTTATTGTATGGGAAATTCTGGCGCAGGTGGGCATAATAGTAATAACGCTTTTGGTCAAAACTGCGTATGCCGATGCGCCATCCTCCATAACGGTTCCAGCCGAGGCATTCTACGTAGCCGGATTCCACGGCGATAATCGGAGTGCCGATCTGACCCATCATGTCATGCCCCAGGTGCTGCCTGCGGAAACCGAATGAGCGGGAAGTGCCGAAGTCGTCGTAGTCTGTATAAGGAAAACCCTTTGCAATTGGTGAAAAAGCTTTTAAGCCGTATGCGGTTTTAGCAGCGCCTTCATTTTCTTTTGTTGTTATATCAGGATTTGTCTGAGCTGAACTGTTCGGCAGGATCGTATATTCGCCGACAAAGCCTCCTAGCACAGCCTGGTACGCTTCGTTATAGTAATCAAAATATTTCATATCCTTCGTTATTTCTTCTAAAGTAGATTCTTTATTTAATATCTTATCTGCAACCTCAGACATATCACTTGATTTATAATTTTTAAAATCTCCGCCATACTTGACGCCCATTACTGCGAGCAGGCTTACCCAGTCAATCGGCGTATCTGTGTCATGTGATTTCAGGTCATATTGATAGGCATCATTCATGGCTTCGCTTGTCACATTAAAGTCCACCCATTTAATAAAATCTGCTCTGCCGGAATCGGAAGATTCCGTATTCCGGGAGGCGGCAGGCTGTCTGGCAGCAGAATGATCCAGCAGGCTCAGCAGGGAAGAGCTGTTATGCGATTGATACCAGGTAAGTGCGGCGAGGCCCATCAAGGTAATCAGTTCTATAGAGACGATAAGTTTGGAAAAGGTAGATTTCATATACAATACCAGTATCAGAAGAATGTTTGTAAAATATATGTTTACAGGTATTAAATTATGTGGGATTGCCTGTATAAAATACATGAGGCGGAACAAAAAAGGAATGAAATCCATAGATGACAAATCCAAAAAAATAGGTTAGAATACAATAGACACTGCAGTAAAAATAATAGAAATAATGGGTATAAAGGAAACAGAAAGTGCCGCCGAAAGGGAGGAATCAAAATGCAGAATATAAAAGCTGTCATATTAGCAGCAGGAAAAGGTACAAGGATGAAATCTGATCTGCCAAAAGTCGTGCATAAGATTCATGGAAAGTGTCTGGTAGATTATGTCATAGAGGCTGCGAGAGGGGCAGGAGCACAGGAGATCTGTCTTGTTGTCGGATATAAGCAGGACATCGTATGCAGCAGTGTTGCGCATAAGGATGTATCGTATGTACTGCAGCCGGAACAGCTGGGAACCGGCCATGCAGTAAAATGCGCGCGGGAGTTTTTAGGAGAGGCCGGCACGACTATGATATTATTTGGGGATACGCCGCTGATTACCTCTGAGACACTAAAAAGGCTTGCTGAATACCATGAGGCACATAAAAATGCAGTAACGGTACTGTCTGCACTGACTGATGATCCAGATGGGTACGGGCGCATTATCCGTGACGCGCACGGAAACTTTATAAAAAGTGTTGAACATAAAGATGCCACGTCCAACGAGCGGGAATCACATGAAATTAATTCTGGAATGTATTTGTTTGATACAAAAGAATTAAAATATGCACTGGATAGGCTGCGGCCGAATAATTCACAGGGAGAGTATTATCTGCCGGATGCATTGGAAATTATAAAAGAAAAAGGGCTGCGTGTGGACGCATACAGGCTGGGCAGCTCAGAAGATATTACAGGAGTCAATGACCAGGACCAGCTGGCTGCGGCTGCGGATGTGATCGCTCTGCGTCAAAGACAGGAGAGCCGAAAATAAGGTAATTAAAATAAGGATATAATAATTATGTTTGGATGGGTGCGGCTGTTTCAAGAAAAAAGAAATAATAGAAAAAAAGATCAAGATGAGGAAGAAACGAAAATCATGTTTGTTATAGCAGGTTTGGGAAATCCGACCAGACAATATGAAAAAACAAGGCACAACGTCGGATTTGATGCGGTTGATGCCCTGGCAGAAAAATATCATATCAATATGAATGAAATAAAATATAAGTCGGTCTGCGGAAAAGGCAGCATTGCCGGGCAGAGTGTGATGCTGGTAAAACCGCAGACATATATGAACAACAGCGGTGAGGCAGTCGGCATGATCTTAAACTTTTATAAGCTTGACCCGGCTTCTCAAATGATCGTCATGTATGATGATATCAGTCTGGAGCCGGGCAATATCCGTATCCGGCTCAAAGGCAGTGCGGGCGGGCACAACGGCATAAAAAGTATAATATCACATGCCAAAACGCAGGAATTTGCCCGGATCAAGATTGGAGTCGGACAAAAGCCCGAGCAGTGGGATCTGGCGGATCATGTATTGAGCAGGTTTGATGAAAAGCAGCGGAGGGCTGTTGATGAGGCGATCAAGGATGCCGTCGCAGCTGCAGAGCTGATTTTATCAGGCGATGCGCCGCAGGCTATGAATCTGTATAATAAAAAGAAAGTGTAGATTTAATATAAGTTGTAATCTATGGATAGGAGCAGTTGTATGAAAGCATTTATGGAGCCGCTTGGAAATATGAC
>Ga0137306_102800_pt1 | contig 14010 bp, 9 predicted proteins | sample Inofroosms_March_FD_97187 | JGI IMG/M metagenome (GOLD analysis project Ga0137306, IMG submission 97187) | Mouse cecal microbial communities from Vienna, Austria - N-Acetylneuraminic and N-Acetylglucosamine D2O microcosms_March | ecosystem: Host-associated > Mammals > Digestive system > Large...
CCGCACGAGACTTTCCAAAATCAGGAATCCCTTCAACAGTCAGAAAACTCCCCACGGCAAAAGGATTTCCAGCAGCAGGAGGATTCCCCAGAGCTCCTCTCCTATTTTGCCAGTAATCAGAAAAAACAGCAGCTACTCTTTGCCTCCTTCTTAAAATACTGGGAAGAGACCCAAAGTCCATACAAAAATCCACAGGTATTGGCATGGTGGAAAGATTATCTGGCCTCAGAAGATTTTCAGGATATTCGATGGAACTCTATGCTTTTGCAATTTCTCACCGAAAATATTGACCGCAAATTTTACTATGGCGGCGATGAAATGAAGCTGCTCTTCTGGGATGCCTACGGCTTTCAGGAATATGAAGAAGCAGAAAGGGAATACCAAGGAGATCTTCAAAAGCTTTGGCAATGCCTCTATCGGGCACGGGAACATCAAAAAAAAGCTCTCCTAGCCGCGCAACAGCAACTGGCCTATGAGAAAAAACAACGTTTTTACAAAAAGCTGCTGGTGGCCGGCATTCTGTTTGTCTGTCTATTGATTCCCATGGATGTTCTATATAAGAGAGAAGGAGGCCGCCGATATCTTATTCAATACATGACAAAACAGTATCCAGGAACCGAATTTTCCAATCCCCAAAAAACGGAAAAGCTGACAAACGGAGAAATCCGTTATACTTTCCACGCAATCTCCCACCCTGAGCTTTCCATCACGGCCGATGTCACATACTTGGAAAAGGATCGCTCTTATACAATCCGTGAGAATTACAGCCCGCTGCTCTTAGAATATTATGCCCGTCAATATGGTTTGACTTGCGGACAAACCGAATATGGCAACTACCGAAAAGAACTATGTGGCGTATTGTATTATCCGGATATTGAAAAGGCTGACAAGTTCTGTGAAACCGTAATCCAAATGTTCCAAGAACACGAAGAACTAAACCATCTGACTCCCGTCGGAATCTGTGGAGAACATTTTCTGTTCCCCCATGTTTTCCTTCAAGGCGGCGTATATGGCTTTTCTTTCCCAGACCCTCAGTTTTATGAGCCCTGGACTATGAATGCCGTCCAACTGGAAACGCAACTTTTAGAAGCGCACAAAATCTATATGTTTCAATATGAACCCTGGAACCTGACCTTACAGCAATATGAACGATGGGGACCCGATTACGAAAAGCTGTGTGAGAATTGGCAAGAATATGAGGGCAGTTGGTATACTATACGCCATCACCGCACGGGGGAGCTTCTCTGTCAACTCTATCTTCCCATCTATCGTTATGTGAATTCCTATACCCGGTTTGGCGACTACTCGCTGCCAAATTATGTCCAAAAAATGACCGTCGGAAGCGCTTATTATTTTCTGTTAGACCAAGGCGCAAAGATAACAATCCATGAAGATGGCAGCGGATTCTCTGTCAAATTCCATGGGAATACCGGATATTGGGGAGACGAACCGACCGTAACGTTTCATGATCTGGATAACTGGTATTAAATACATCTGCAATTCCCGCAAAGCGTTTTTGTTTCCTAAAATTTCTTATGCAAAAAGATCCGAAGAGGGTTTATGTGATAACACCCTCTTCGGATCTTCTGCATTGTTTTAGTGGAGCTGAGGGGAATCGAACCCCTGTCCGAAAATCAATTCCCTGTTCTTCTACTATCATAGTCCGTTTTTTCACATTCCCTCTACCATACGGGAACAGACACCCTTATGGCTTCAGTAGCTTCATTCTACGCCCATATACGCAAAGCTTAATATACGTCGTTTCTCACAAAGTCGATGCCAGATTCTTAATGTGTGAGTGCACTAAGGCTGACAGCAGCAATTAAGCTGCGTATGCTAAATTATCTTCAGCGTTTAATTTTAATTTTGCCGTTTCACGCACCGCATGCGGATAGCTTCACCAGCTGCATGACCCCCGTCGAAACCAGTACAACCCCTTACTGGATTACCACGACTCAATGGTAATCCTTATTCTATCATCCAGACAAACGATTGTCAACGGAATTTTTTCCCTTACATAATCTTACGAATCCAGCCCTCTGGTGCCTCCACGGTACCCATCTGAATCCCGGTCAATGTATCATACAGCTTTTTCGTGATCTCACCCATCTCGCTCATACCACTAGCAAAGCAGATCTCTCTTCCGTGATCGACAATTTTGCCTACCGGAGAGATCACCGCTGCTGTGCCACACAGACCACACTCAGCAAAATCTGCCAGCTCTGCCAGCTTCACCGGGCGCTGTGTCACCTTCAGCCCCAGATAATGCTCTGCCACATATACCAGAGAACGGCGGGTAATGGATGGCAAAATAGACTGGGACTGCGGGGTCACTACCTCTTGATCCTTAGTGACAAACAAAAAGTTCGCGCCACCGGTCTCTTCCACATAAGTACGCGTTGCGGAATCCGGGAACAGATTCTCATCATACCCGGCTTCATGAGCCAGCATAGAAGCATGAAGACTCATCGCATAATTCAATCCTGCCTTAATATGGCCCGTACCATGAGGCGCTGCCCGATCAAAATCACTGACGCAGAGAGTCAGGGGTTTGGCTCCTCCTTTAAAATATGGACCAACTGGAGTGCCAAACAGGCGAAACTGATATTCTTCTGATGGTTTTACTCCAATCACTGGTCCAGATGCAAACATATACGGACGCAGATACAACGTTGCCCCGCTGCCATAAGGCGGCACCCATGCAAAATTGGCACGAACCACCTGATCCACGGCTTCCAGAAATCTCTCTTTGGGAAATGGCGGCATCTCCAACCAGGCCGCCGAATCCATCATCCGCTCCGCATTCAAATCTGGGCGAAAAGTGACCACACTGCCATCTGCCGTCGTATATGCCTTCAAACCCTCAAAGCACTCCTGGCAATACTGCAAGATGCCTGCACATTCATTCAATACTATGTTGGAATCGGAAGTCAGCTCCCCTTCACTCCATTTTCCATCCTTATAGTTTGCCACATAGCGCTTGTCAGTAACCATATAGCGAAAACCAATATTGCTCCAATCCAGATTCTTCTTTTCCATAAATTTGCCTCCATTCTGGTCAGTCCTCAATTCTTTGAAACCCATTATAGTCTTATTGTTCGACAAAATCAAGAACCGCCTGCAAATTTTTCATATCCGTCCGGAATAGCAGCTATAACTTGCACATACTGGCTTGGGACAATGTTTTTTACTCTCTCAGCTTTGCCATCGGATCCTTTCCCAAAATCCCCGGCTCTGTCATTGTATAAGGATCGAGAATCGTGTTCAGTTGTTCTTCATCCATCAGTCCTCTCTCCAGGATCAAATCCCGCACCGAACGTCCGGTCCGCAGAGCCTCCTTCGCAATATTCGAAGCCGGCTCATACCCCACATAAGGGCAGATTGCTGTGATAATCCCAATGCTTTCTTCCACCATCCGTCGGCAATGCTCCTCATTCGCCGTAATTCCCACGATACAATTATCAATCAAGGTCTTTACTGCAAAGGTCAGCGTCTCGATCGACTGGAACAGATTGTAGAAGATGATCGGCTCAAAAGCATTCAGCTCCAACTGTCCTGCCTCTGCTGCCATCGTGATCGTCATATCATTGCCAATGATATTAAAAGCCACTTGATTGACTACCTCCGGAATTACCGGATTGATCTTACCTGGCATAATAGAAGAACCATTCTGCCTGGCCGGAAGGTTAATCTCTCCGAAACCGGTGCGCGGACCAGAGGACATCAGGCGCAGATCGTTGGACATCTTGGACAGATTGATGGCACAGCTCTTTACAATACCGGAAACACTGGCATAGCTGTCAAGATTCTGTGTAGCGTCGATCATATCATACGATTGTACCAGATCCTGTCCGGTCAGCGTAGACATGTTTTTAACCACTCGCTTAAAATACTGTACATCGGCATTCAAACCGGTCCCGATCGCAGTGCCCCCTAAGTTTAAACTCTTTATTTCATCTTTGGCATTGTCAAAACGTCGAATATCCCTGCGGATCGCCGAGGCATAAGCATGAAATTCCTGTCCCAAACGAATCGGCACGGCATCCTGCAGCTGAGTCCTTCCCATTTTGATAACGGAGTCAAATTCTTTGGATTTCTCCATCAATGCCGCTTCTAGACGATGCAGCTGTTCCTGGGCTTTATCTATCAATTTGAGAACAGCCATTTTCCCACAAGATGGAAATACATCATTCGTAGATTGTCCGAAATTCACATGATCATTCGGATTCACTAGGTTGTAATCCCCCTTCTGGCCACCCAAAATTTCAATCGCCCGATTGGCTATCACCTCGTTGGCATTCATGTTCAATGAGGTTCCCGCACCACCCTGAATCGGATCTACGATAAACTGATCATGCCATTTTCCAGAAATAATCTCGTCACATGCCTGGACAATCGCATTCACAATTCGCTTATCTAGCTCTCCCACCTCAAAGTTCGTAATTGCCGCCGCCTTTTTTATCTGAGCCACACTGTTAATCATCTCTGGGTGCATCTTCAACCCCGTAATATAAAAATTCTCATAGGCGCGAAGCGTCTGTATCCCATAATAGACTTCTGCCGGTACTTCCTTCTCGCCGATCGCATCATGCTCTAAGCGATATTTTCTCTCTTCCATCCTGCTTTCTCCCCTCTCATGCTCTTGACTTGAGTATAATTCTCCTTTAAAATATTTTCAAATACTTATCAATCCATACTTATTATAGATATTTATCTATAGGAGGTTTGTCATGTTTCAGGGAATGCATTATGTCTATGAAGTCTATAAAGAAATGAGTTTTTCCAAAGCTGCCAAAAATCTTTATATCAGTCAGCCTTCTTTAAGTGCCGCCATCAAAAAAGTGGAACAACGCATCGGCTTCCCTATCTTCGACCGCAGCTCCACACCGGTTCAACTGACGAATCTCGGAAAAGAATATATCCGTTCTATCGAAATCATCATGGATGTGGAAGGAAGCTTCCAGAATTATGTACAAGACATGCAAAATATGCAGGTTGGTTCTCTTGCCATTGGCGGAACCAATTTGTTTGCCTCCTATGTTCTGCCGCCGCTTTTATCCCGCTTCAGTGAACAATATCCCCATATCCGCGTCAATCTGGTAGAAGCTAATACCACAGAATTGACCGAGAAGCTTTTCTCCGGTACCTTGGATCTGCTGATTGACAATCAGACCATGGATCCTGCCATCTATGAAAAGCGTTTTTTTTGTGAAGAGCATTTGTTGTTGGCTGTCCCGTCCCATTTTATTTCCAATCAACCTGTTCGCAATTATGCTTTGTCGGCTGCTGATATTCGTAAAGGGCGGCACCTCAACTCCCAAATCCCGCCGATTCCGCTGGATTTTTTTCAAAATGAACCGTTTTTACTCCTGAAATCTGGCAATAATACCCGAACGCGGGCTGATAAAATCTGCCATAATGCTCATTTCAGTCCTTGCGTTAAACTGGAGCTGGAGCAGCAGATCACCGCCTATAACCTCTCCCGCTATGGTATGGGTATCTCCTTTTGCGGAGATACCCTGATTTGCCATGTTCCGGAAGAGCAAAATCTGCTCTACTATAAATTGGATAACCAGGATGCAATCCGGGAAGTGAATTTTTATTTTAAAAGAAATCGGTATATGACAAAAATCATCACAGAATTTCTAAACCTGATTTAAGGGAGGACAAAAAACAGACAAAGTGCCTTATCTCAGCTTCTCTTTATAATCGCGCTCTACTTCCCGCCGCTGATCTTTCTTTGCAATATCCGCTCGCTTATCATAGAGCTTCTTACCTCGTGCCAGGCCAATCTCCACTTTCACCAGGCTCCCCTTAAAATATACCTGCAACGGCACCAACGTCAGCCCTTTCTCCCGAATCTTTCCTTCCAGCCGGTTGATCTCCTGACGATGCATCAAAAGTTTCTTGGCCCTCAGCGGGTCCTTGTTGAAAATATTGCCTTTTTCATAGGGATTGACATGCATGCCAAATACATACACCTCCCCTTTCTCAATCCGTACAAAAGCCTCTTTGATGCTGCATTTGCCGGAACGAATCGACTTCACCTCCGTCCCAAACAACTCAATCCCGCACTCAAATTTCTCATCAATAAAATAATCATGATATGCCTTTTTATTGTTGGCAATCAACTTAATGCTATCCTTCAATGGTCCTCTTCCCTCCCTGCTTTCCCCAATCGCTTTTTTCATAAATACAAAGACTTGCCATCTGCCATGATCTTACTTGTCCGCCACCACAAAGTCAATCGTCCGATTCATCCGATCCGTTCCTGATACCGACACATGCAACTTCTGTCCCAGGCGATAGCTCTTACCGCTAGACTCGCCTCGCAGCTCCATCTGCTCTTCCTCAAACACATAGAAATCATCTTTCAAATCATTGACTGAGACCATACCTTCCACCGTATTGGGCAGTTCCACATAAAAGCCCCGGTTGGTAATGCCGGAAATCACGCCCTCAAACACCTGACCGATTCGCTCTTCCATGTATTCACATTTTTTCAGCTTTACGGTTTCACGCTCTGCTTCCTCCGCCCGTCGTTCCATAGCTGAGCACTGTACGGCAACTCCCATCATAATCTTATGATAATGGGCCAGACGCTCCTCTGTCAAGCCACCGTGAAGATTTTCTTTTATGATCCGGTGAATCTGTAGATCGGGATAGCGCCGGATCGGAGAAGTAAAATGGGTATAATATCGGGCAGCCAACCCGAAATGCCCCGTACACATGGGACTGTATTTTGCCTGTTTCATCGATCGCAGCGTTAGTCGGCTGATCAGAGCTTCCTCCTCACTGCCCTCAATCTTGACAAGCAGCTTCTGTAGCTCTCCCGGATGGATCTCGCCATTCTGAAAATGAATCGCATAGCCAAAATTGTGAATGAACATACCTAAGCGATTCATCTTCTCCGGATCGGGATTGTCATGGGTACGATACAAAAACGGCAGATCTTGCCAGAAATAGTCCTCCGCAATCGTTTCATTAGCTATCAGCATAAAATCTTCAATAATCTTGGTGGCAGCATTGCGCTCATAAGGCTTAACTTCCAGAGGCACTCCTTTTTCATCCAACACGATCTTGGTCTCCGGAAAATCAAAGTCGATCGAACCTCGCGTCTTTCGCTTTTCCCGCAGAATGTCTGCCAGCTCTTTCATCCGGTCAAACATTTCCACATAATCCTTATATTCTTCCATCACAGCCGGTTCCTGGTCGGTGACGATGGCGTTAACCGCTGTGTAAGTCATCCGACGATCCACCCGAATCACAGTCTCTGCAATCTCATGTCCGATCACTTTTCCCTGAGAATCGATATCCATGATACAGCTCAAAGCCAGACGATCCGTTCCTGCGTTCAGGGAACAGATGCCATTGGACAGTCGATGGGGCAGCATAGGAATCACCCGATCCACCAGATACACACTAGTTCCCCGCTTCAGCGCCTCCTCATCCAAAGGGCTTTCCTCGGTCACATAATGGGTTACATCTGCGATATGAACTCCCAGCCGATAGCCAAATTTTTCCCGGCTGATCGTGATGGCATCATCCAGATCTTTGGCATCTTCCCCATCTATGGTCACAGTCTGCCAATCTCGCAGATCTTTGCGTCCCTCCCACTCGCTTTCTGCTACGGTTTCTTCTATCTGCGCCGCCTGTTCCATCGCCGAATCCGGAAATTCCTCCGGCAGATCATAGGCGCGCACCAGAGAAAGGATATCGATCCCCGGATCGTTTACATGGCCCAGAATCTCAAAGATCCTTCCCTCTGGACTCCTGCCGCCAATCCCGTCTGACCCCTTAGGAGAACTGCCATAATCGGTGATTTCCACCACCACTTTATGCCCATTTACCGCACCAAAATCCTTTCCCTGCGGTATGAAGATATCTTGTCCCAGCTTCCGGTTATCCGGCACCACAAACCCATAGTTTTTGCTTTTCTGGTAGTAACCCACCACGGTTCGGTTGGTCCGTTCTAGTACCCGTATCACGGCTCCCTCCGCTCTGCGGTCTTGTCTTTGGGACTCCACACAGATCTGCACCCGATCTCCGTGCATGGCACTTCCGGTCTTGTCTGCTGGGATAAACACATCCTGCTGCCATCCATCAATTGACACAAAGCCAAATCCTCTGGCCGTTCCGGAGTATATTCCTGCCAACACAGAAGCTTCCGGAATCTTGTATTTTCCCCGCTTGGACAGCGACAATTTCCCTTCTGCAACCAGCACGTCCAATACCTCTGCCAACTCTTCCCGCCGTTCCTTTGGCACATCCAGCAGTATGGCCAGTTCTTTAAGTTTCATCGGCACATACGATGGGTCTTTCATCAAGGTTAATAGCTGTTCTTTTCTCTCTTTCATCAAATTCTCCACAAAATCACCTCTTTCCAAACAGAAAAAAGCACCCTTTCATCAAGAGTGCCTTATCTACCGTAACAGGAGTATCCGGCTGCTTGTCCCTGCAGCCTCGTACAGACATTGCCTAACCCGCTTTACAGGATATTCAAAACCAATGCCAATACCATAAATAAAACCGCAGCCGCTTTCGTGAACTTTTCCAGGGTTCCTTCCATGGAACGTCCTTTATTCTTGCCCCAGTAACTGTCAGCCATACCACTGATAGAACCAAGACCTGCGGATTTCCCTTCCTGAAGTAAGATAATCACAATCAATGCCAGGCAAATAAGCACGAAAATCACCGATAAAATTATTTTCAGCATATTCATACACCTCCTAATAGTCAAACACTATTAGTCTAGCATAGATTGGAGGAAATGACAAGTTTTTTCCTCAATTTTTCTGTAGCTGCTCCTCAATCCGCAGAAGTTGATTATATTTTGCCACTCTCTCGGAGCGACAAGGCGCACCCGTTTTAATCTGGCCGCTGTTGACCGCTACTGCCAAATCTGCAATAAAGGTGTCCTCGGTTTCTCCGGAACGATGAGAGATGACTGCCGTATAGCCAGCGCTTTTCGCCATTTCAATGGCTTCTAAGCTCTCAGTCAGCGTGCCAATCTGATTCACCTTGATAAGAATCGAATTTCCCGCTCCTTCCTCAATCCCCCGTTTCAGTCGCTTAGTATTGGTGACAAACAAATCATCCCCCACCAATTGTACCCGGCTGCCCAATGTCTTTGTCAGCAGCTTCCATCCCTCCCAATCCTCTTCTTGCAGTCCGTCTTCAATCGAACAGATCGGATATTGATCCACCAAATGACGGAAATATTCCACCATCTCTTCTGCCGTCCGTCTGACTTCCTGACCGCTCTTTTTGCTCTCGCCAGGAAAGACATAGGTTCCGCTTTCCTCCTCATACAGCTCGCTGGCAGCTGCATCAATGGCAATCATAAAATCAGCTCCTGCTTCATATCCACTCTTTTTCACGGCATCCACCAGATAAGAAAGTACTTCCTCTGAATTTTTCAGATCAGGAGCAAATCCGCCCTCATCTCCCACTGCTGTGCTGTATCCATCTGCTTTTAGCAGATTTTTCAACGTTTGATATACCTCTGCACACATCAAAAGTCCTTCTGAAAAGGACTTTGCCCCCACTGGCATGATCATAAACTCCTGCAAATCCACCGTGTTATCTGCATGAACTCCGCCATTTAAGACATTCATCATCGGCAGAGGAATCGTCCTGGCATTGACTCCTCCCAGATACCTATAAAGCGGGATTTTCTGCTGAGCAGCACATGCCCGCGCCACTGCCAGAGACGCTCCTAACACGGCATTGGCGCCCAGCCGGGATTTATTCTCAGTACCATCTGACTCTCGCAGCAGTCGGTCTATCCTCGCCTGTTCAAACGCATCTTCAAACATCAACGTCTCTGCCAACACCGTATTGACTGCTTCCACGGCTTTTCTGACGCCCTTTCCGTGATAGCGGGTACCGCCATCCCGCAGTTCCACAGCTTCATGTTTACCGGTAGAAGCCCCGGACGGCACTGCTGCCCGTCCCACGGCACCGCCTTCCAGACGCACTTCTACTTCCAATGTGGGATTTCCCCGGGAATCCAGAATTTCTCTTGCATATATTGCTGTAATCTCAAATGATCCGTACATAAAAGCAGCCTCCTTACTTCCATTTCTTTGTAATGTAAGGATAGCCGCTTTTATGATTTCCTATACACGTCTTCTTTTAAGCCCGCAATTCAATTCCCATGCCCTGCAAACCATTGAGAATCTTTTTCATAACGGCATTCACTTCCTCATCCGTCAACGTGTGATCTTTTGCGCGAAAAGTAATGGAATATGCCACGGATTTGTATCCTGCCAGAATCTGAGAGCCCTCATAGATATCAAACAACTGGTAGCTCTCCAGCATTTTACCGCCGCGCTGAGCCAAAATATCCTCGATCTGACCCACCAAGATCTCTTTGGGTACCACCATACTGATGTCCCGGGTGACTGCCGGATATTTGGCAATTCCGGTATATTTCCGATCGAAATCAGCAAATGGGATCACCGATGGCATATCCAACACAGCTACATACGTGCGCTCCCCAAGTTTATAGTTGTCTGCCACCTCCGGATGCAGTTCTCCCAGATATCCCACCACCTGTTTCTCATACACAATATCTGCCTTTCTACCCGGATGCAGATAAGGATGTTGGCAAGCGGGATCATAATGAACTTTTTTCACCATCCCCAGCTTATCAAACAACTCCTCTACCACACCTTTCATCGTGTAAAAATCTCCCTCACCATACATTCCCAGGGTAAATTGCATCCGCTCGTCAGGAAGTTCTGTCAAGGGCAACGCTTTTGGCAGGTAAATATTCGCCAGCTCATAAAGTTTCACATCTTTATTTCTTCTATTATAATTGGTAGACAGAGATGTCAAAAGTCCGTTCAGCGGAGAAGTACGCATAATGCTGAAATCTTCCCCGAGAGGATTTAAGATCGTCACCACCTCACGAAGCTTGTCATCCTGCGGCAACAGCAAACGATCAAATACCTTGGGACTCTCAAACGAATAAGTCATGCTCTGGCTGAACCCGGAAAATTCCGCCACCTCCCGGGCAATCTCCTCAATCCGCAACTTATATGATAATTTTCCGGTAGTAGCTTCCCCCGAAGGCAGTGTCGTGGGAATATTATCATAACCATAAAATCTCGCCACTTCCTCGGCAATATCTGCCAGACAATTCAGATCCTGCCGGAAAGTGGGTGCAATCACTTCTTGCGTCTCTTCGTCAAAATCCAGCTCCAGCATTCTAAAATACGTTTTCATATCTTCTGCATCAATCTTTGTTCCCAGCAGATTATTGATCTGATCTGCGTCAAACTTTACCCGCACCGGTTGCCGTTTCTTGGGATAAATGTCTAAAATGCCGCCTACCACTTCTCCGGCCCCCAACTCCTCCACCAGTTGACAAGCACGATGAATGGCCGCCTCTGCATTATTGGGGTCCAGCCCCTTTTCAAATTTTCCGGAAGCATCCGTCCGCAATCCTACCTTTTTCGAGGACAGGCGAATATTGGTTCCGTCAAAGCAGGCCGCCTCCAATACCATTGTTTTCACATCATCCGTGATCTTGGAATTCTCACCGCCCATAATTCCAGCAATACCTACTTCTTTTTCTCCATCATGAATCATCAGTACCGTGTTGTCAAGTTTGCGGAGCTGACCGTCTAGTGTCTGAAATTCATCCCCATCTTTTGCACACTTAACCACAATTTTATGGCCGCCAATCTGATCGTAATCATAGGCATGCATGGGTTGCCCATATTCTTCCATCACATAGTTCGTAATATCTACCAGATTATTGATAGGACGGATGCCACTGGCCGCTAACCTGCGCTGCATCCATTCCGGGGAGGGAGCCAACTTAATGTTCTTGACCATCCGGGCACAATAACGGGGACAGAGCTCTGTATTTTCGACCTCCACCGTCAGATAGTCATGAATATCCTCTTGGTTGCCCGTTTCCTTCACCACAGGAGGATGAAACTTCTTGCGGAATGTGGCAGCGGCTTCTCTTGCTAAACCTACCACACTATAACAATCTACCCGATTGGAAGTGATTTCATATTCAAAAACCACATCATGCAAACCCAATACCTGAACAGCGTCCACACCTACCGGCGTGTCCTGCGGCAAAATATAGATCCCCAGTTCCGGAGCATCCGGATACATATCGCGAGATGAACCCAGCTCCTCGATCGAGCACATCATCCCTTTCGATTCGATTCCCCGCAGCTTGCCCGTTTGGATCCGAATTCCTTCTTCCGGCAACGGACCGCCATCATGGCCTCCCGCCACTTTGCCCCCGTCAAGCACCACCGGAACCTTATCTCCTTCTTTTACATTTGGTGCACCGGTAACAATCTGAATCGTTTCTGTGCCAATATCTACCTGGCAGATAATCAGCTTGTCTGCATCTGGATGGCGTTCAATCTTTGTAATCTGACCCACGATAATTTTTTCCAGATTTTTATCCAGACATTGATAACTTTCTACTTTACTTCCCGACAGAGTCATGGCATCGGTGTATTCCTGTGCGCTGACCTCCAGATCCGGAACATATGCTTTAATCCATGATAATGCAGTATTCATATAATGTTCTCCTCCTTACCCATCAAAACTGCTTTAGGAACCGGATATCATTCTCATAGAGCAGCCTCATATCATCAATCTCATATTTCAGCAGTGCAATTCTCTCCAAACCCACGCCAAACGCAAAACCGGTATATTCTTCCGGATCAATACCGCACATCTCCAGCACATGAGGATGAACCATACCACATCCTAAAATCTCAATCCAGCCGGAGCCTTTGCAAAAACGACACCCCTTGCCGCCACACTTAAAGCAGCTCACATCCACTTCCGCACTCGGTTCCGTGAAGGGGAAATGGTGTGGACGGAATTTTACCTTTGTCTCTTCTCCAAACATCTCTTTGGCAAACTCTGCCAATGTTCCTTTCAGATCCGCAAAAGTAATATGTTTATCAATCACCAGTCCCTCCACCTGATGAAAGGACGGGGAATGCGTAGCATCCACTTCATCCGAGCGAAATACACGGCCTGGTGCAATCATGCGGATCGGCAATTTCCCCTGTTCCATGGTCCGAGCCTGTACCGGGGAAGTCTGGGAGCGCAGGCAAATCTCCGGATCTATGAAGAACGTATCCTGTTCATCCCGTGCCGGATGATTCGGCGGAATATTCAGCTTCGTAAAATTATAATCCTGATATTCTACCTCAGGGCCTTCCACCACCTCATAGCCCATACCCACAAAGATTCTCTCTACTTCCTTGAGCGCCACCATATTCGGATGGCTGTGTCCCACATTCGCCTTTTTGGCCGGCAAGGTCACGTCAATGACTTCTCGTTTCAGTTGCTCCTCACGAACTTTTCTGGCCAAAGACGACTTCGTCTCCTCCAACTTAAGCTCAATCAGTGCCCTGACATCATTGACCATCTGTCCCACCTTAGGACGATCTTCCGGCGCCACATTCTTCATATTTTTCAAAACACTCGTCAACTGACCCTTTTTTCCCAGATAAGCCACTCGAATATCATTCAGCTTCTCCAGCGCATCCGACGCTTCGATCTGTTTTAGCGCTTCTGCTTTAATCTGCTCTAATTTCTCTTTCATATTTTCTCCTCTCTCTATGAAATAAACAAAAACGCCCCTCTGCCATCCTTATTGGATCGCAAAGGGACGATTCTTCACCGTGGTACCACCCTGGTTCCCACACGGACATTTTCCGCGTAGACACTTACTTCACGCTTAACGTGCGCACTCCGTCGCCGCCTACTCCCGTCCAACGCTCTTTCCCGCTCAGATTAGACGCTTTCCGCCGCGCAGCTCCCATGGGAATTTCGTAAGATTATCTGAACTGAAAAGGGCTTGCAGCCGGTGACCCTCTCTCTCTGACAGAAAATAATCCACTACTTAACATGATCTCCGCTTTTTTCATTTCCTGTAAAACCTATATTACATTCTAGCCACTTCCTGAAAAAATGTCAAGCACATTTTCCAATGCCATGATGCCGGGGTCAAAA
>Ga0137306_102587_pt2 | contig 14009 bp, 15 predicted proteins | sample Inofroosms_March_FD_97187 | JGI IMG/M metagenome (GOLD analysis project Ga0137306, IMG submission 97187) | Mouse cecal microbial communities from Vienna, Austria - N-Acetylneuraminic and N-Acetylglucosamine D2O microcosms_March | ecosystem: Host-associated > Mammals > Digestive system > Large...
ACGCCAAGCCCTCCTAAAAGCGGTACCAATACGCCCACTAATGCGATCACAAAAGAGGCGAGCCCAGATTTTTTCAGTTCTTCTGTGTCTGTCTCCAAGCCGGCCATAAACATTAGAACAATAACGCCGATCTCAGAAATCTGGTTTAAGAAGGTGGAACCGTGCAGCAAACCGAAACAAGCAGGACCAAGCAGCAGACCGGCAAGCAGAGCACCCACTACCTGCGGCATATGCGCTTTCCTGGTGATAAGCCCTAAGAGCTTGGTACTAAATAAGATAATCGCTAAATACAATAGATAATCGTAATTCATAAAAATATCCTCCATCTGTATCTATTCACGAGGCAATTTCAGGAAATATATATTTTGGGGCACCTCACTTTGGCTTGTAGCCTTACCAAAAAATATATCAATTCTGTAATTGCCAATATCTATTAATTCTATGGCATTATAACTCTGAAAAAAAGAAATTACAAGTAGAAAAAATACTAATTAATAACAAAAATAGACAGTCCAAAATTATGAATGAAAAAAAACATAGTAGTTTGGCTATCTTTTTGCAGTTTTAAATTGTTATACTAGTTGAGGATTTCCGAAATTGTCTTGATGGTATGAAACTTGGAAAGGAGGCGTATGTGGACAAAGATTTTCTTTTGATATTAAAAATGAAACAGGGGAAGGAAGCGGCTTTTGATCAATTCGTCCATAAATATTATGATGAAATCTTAAGGTATTGCAGATACCATTGTTTTGACATTGAGTATGCACAAGACCTGGCACAGGAGACGTTTTTAAGGTTTTTTGCAAATTTGCCGCAGTACCACTACAAAGGTAAGACAAAAAATTATCTATATACCATTGCTGGAAATTTGTGTAAAAACTTTTACAACAAGAAAAAGGATCTGCCAGTAGAGGGAGAGGAACTGGAAAAAGAGTCTGTTTCGCCGCCAGATCCATTTGAGCATATCTTAGATCAGGTAGTAATTGAGGAAGCGATGCAGAAACTGCCAGAAGAACTGAGGGAGATAATTATTTTGTTTTATTTTCAGGAATTAAAGCTTTCCGAGATTGCAGCAGTTGCACAGATAAGCCTGCCTCTTGTAAAGTACAGGTTAAGGAAGGCGAGAAAACAGCTTGCAGCCTTGATTGGCAGTGAAGAGAGTTTTTATTTTCAAAGTATCACTAATCAGACTGCAAGTCAGAAAGGAGGAGCAATATGAGGGAGGAACAATGGAGGCAAAAATATAAGCAGCAAACGACTGTCACATCCACAGAGGATAAGATACAAGAGACAATTCAAAAATCAATGGAAATCTTTTATCAAAAAGAAAAAGAGCGGATGCTGACATATTTGGAATTTTTGTGGACGCAGTATCAATTGATACAGAAAAGGTGGTGGTTGTTTCAATCCATTTTGCTGGCGGCCATAATCTTGATATTGCCACAGATGCAAGAACAATATTATATTCAGAAAAGTATAGGGATTGCCGGTGTGTTATTTGTTATTTTTGTGATTCCAGAATTATGGAAGAATAAAAATTATCATTGTATGGAGGTGGAAGCTGCCGCTTATTATTCATTGAGACAAATTTATGCAGCGCGAATATCAATATTTGGCGTTGTCGATGTTTTTTTATTAACAATATTTTGTGGGATAGTACATGGAACACTGCAAATCACATTTGCGGAATTGATGGTACAATTTTTATTTCCAATGACGGTAACAGCTTGTATCTGTTTTTGGACATTGTGCAGTCCGCGTGTAGTCAATGAGCCGGTATCTGTGGCATTATGCATGATCTGGAGTGCGGTATGGTGGTTGATTACGGTGAATGAAAGTTTTTACACAGCGATTGTATTTCCAGTATGGCTTTTGCTATTTGGGATTGCGATTGTATTTTTAACAGTTGTTATTTATAAGACATTACATGATTATAGCAGAGGTTGGGAGGGAAATACAGATGGAATTGAATATCACTAATTTGACAAAAGAATTTTCTGGTATGCAGGCAGTAAATCATCTAAATATCACAATGGGCAGCGGGGTGTATGGCCTGCTGGGGGTTAACGGTGCTGGAAAAACGACATTGATGCGTATGCTCTGTACATTGCTGCGTCCGACAAGTGGAGAAATTACTTGTGATGGCAAAGAGATTTTTGCAATGGATGGAGAATATCGCAAGTTATTGGGGTATCTGCCGCAGGATTTTGGGTTTTACCCAGAGTTTACGGTTGAGGATTATCTGCATTATATCGCCACGATAAAGGGGCTGCGTCCTATTGTGGCACAGAAACGAGTAAAAGAAATGATTGGGGCGGTAGGACTTAAGAAAGCGGCACATAAAAAAATGAAGAAATTGTCTGGTGGTATGAAACGGCGTGCTGGAATTGCTCAGGCAATGTTAAACGATCCTAAGATTTTGATTTTGGATGAGCCGACAGCGGGACTGGATCCCAATGAACGGATTCGTTTTCGCAATCTAATCAGTGAACTTGCCGAAGAGCGGCTGGTACTTCTGTCCACACATATTGTCTCAGATGTGGAGTATATTGCCAATGAGATTTTATTGATGAGGGATGGAGAACTTGTTCACAGGGGAACGGCAGAGGAGCTGATTTCTTCCATGCAGCAGCAAGTATGGAAGTGTTATATCAATAAAAATGAAGTGGGACATTTGCTGAAAAAGTATAAAATTTCTAATATGAAATCGGATGCTCAGGGTGTGGAGGTGCGAATTATTTCAGAGGAAAAACCGATTCCCAATGCTATTTTTGAGGAGGCGAATCTGGAGGATGTATTTTTATATTATTTTGGAGAAAAGGCGGGTGAAGAAAATGATATGGTTTGAAATGAAAAAAATATTTTTGAAACGGGTGAATCAGGTAGTGCTTTTGGTTTTATTGGCCATTGTATTGGTGGGAAGTTTTCTGACCATACGAGATGTTAAATGTTATAGAGAAGATGGCACTATGATTTCTGGGTTATCGGCGGCACGCCAACTGAGAAAAGAAAAAAACAAATGGCAAGGCAGACTTACCGAAGAAGTGATTCAACAGGCAGTAGCGGAAAATCAGGCAGTTAATGCCTCGGCTGAATCGGAGGAGTTAATGCTCGCCGGAAGACAGAATTTGGAAGATATCCGCGAGTTAGTCAATATGGGATTTTCTAAGATCGGAGAATATGATTATTATGTCTGTGACCAGATAGCGGTTGATCAGGCAGAAAGTCTCTATGAAAAGAGGCTCTCCAATCTCAAAGAAGAGATAATAGGCACAGGGCAGCAGGAGAAAGTGGCTTTTTCCAAAAAGGAGAAAGATTTTTTGATACAACAATATGAGAATTTAAAAACACCTCTTTACTATGAATACATGGAAGGCTGGAAAGCTCTTTTGGATTCTCAATATCTGCCTACATTGATGATTATTACGATAGTGATTATTGGATTTTTAATATCTGGGATTTTTTCAGATGAATTTCAGCTCAAAGCAGATTCTATTTTCTTTTCCACAAAATTGGGAAGGAACAGAGCAGTTGGCGCTAAAATAAAGGCTGGTTTTCTGGCGATTACAGCAGTGTATTGGTCTGTAATGCTGTTGTTTTCTGTAATTGTTCTTGGGGTGCTGGGATTTGGCGGTGCTGGGTGTATGATACAGACTGGAGGGAATTGGTATAGTATGTACAATATCACATATTTTCAGGATTGGCTGCTTAGTATGTGCGGTGGTTATGTGGCAAACTTGTTTATATTGATGCTTGCCATGCTGATATCTGCAAAAACCAGATCCACAGTGGTGGCGATCACAATTCCATTTGCATTGTCCTGCGCGCCAATGTTTTTAGGGAGAGTTTCTATGCTGACTGAGCTTATGAATCTTTTCCCAGATATGCTGCTTCGAATCAGTAAGTTTTTAGATGTATTCTTAGTCTGTGAAATCGGCGGAAAAGTATTTGGCCTCTATTTTGTTTTGATTCCGGTATATTTGTTGTTGTCACTAATGCTTACACCTGTGCTCTATTATGGTTATCGAAAATCAGAAGTGAAATGAAATTTGTGATTGTAGATTAAAGAAAGATCGCTTATAATAATGGTTGGTTTATTTTGGTAATTATAAAATCTACAAAAGAAATGGAGCGTGCGTATGAAGAAACTTTATAGAAGATGTCTATTAATGCTTTTTATGGTCTGCTGTATCTCTATGGCGGCCTGTCAACCATTGGAAGAACTTGGGCTTACTGGTTCATCCTCCAATCAGGGTTCGTCTTTATCTGTCTCGGAGGTGCCGGAATACAGCGGTGAACCATATGTTGTCATCAATGAAAATCAACCAGATTTCAGTGAAGAAGATATGACAAAGGACTCATTTGAGACTTACAGCGATCTGGATTCGCTGGGAAGATGTCAGAGTGCCTATGCAAATGTTGGGCAGGATCTAATGCCCACAGGGGAACGAGGCAATATTAGCAGGATCAAGCCCAGTGGCTGGCAGACTGCAAAATATGATATTGTAGATGGAAAATATCTTTACAACAGATGCCATTTGATCGGATATCAGCTTACCGCTGAAAATGCCAATGAGAAAAATTTGATCACTGGCACGCGTTATATGAATGTGGATGGGATGCTGCCTTTTGAAAATATGGTTGCCGACTATGTAAGAGAAACTGGTTCTCATGTACTTTATCGGGTAACGCCCATTTTTGAGGGGGATAATCTAGTTGCAAAAGGGGTGCAGATGGAGGCGTATTCTGTGGAAGATAAAGGTGATAGTGTATGCTTTAATGTCTTTGTCTACAATGTGCAGCCAGGGATTACGATTGACTATGCAAACGGTAATAGTAAATTGAACGGTGATACCGAACAGGAGCCTGAGGCCAGTGTGTCTGGTGAAATTCGAGGAAATGCAAGATCTAAGATTTATCACTGTCCAGGGCAGGCTGCCTATGAGGAGATGGAAGATTCCAATAACCTGGTTATCTTCCAGACAGAACAGGAGGCGATGGATGCCGGCTACCGCAAAGCAAAGCGGTGACGGCATTCCCTCAGACCACTGTCAGTCCGTCTGCTTCATGCAAGCATGAGTCGCCGTCCTTCTGTGGTCTGTGAAATAGTATAGAAAAATATGATAACAGTTCAGCCCATGCCCATAAAAACATTCGCAAAGACGCGCTGACGCGCTAACCTGCTGCGCTGCAGCTAACTTTGCTCATTGCTGGGCATTCCCTCAGACCACTGTCAGTCCGTCTGCTTCATGCAAGCATGAGTCGCCGTCCTTCTGTGGTCTGGCTGAACTGTGAGTAAAAGATCTAAAAAACACGAAGAATACCTTTGCAAAAATTGGATATTCTGCTATAATAACAAGATGAATAAGTTTAGGAGGCGTAAACATGGCAGAAGATCGAAAAGCATATATGATAAAGGATGATAATTTAGGGGAAGTGCGGATTGCAGATGAGGTGGTTGCCATAATTGCTGGACTTGCCGCAACTGAAGTAGAGGGTGTAAGCTCTATGGCTGGCAATATTACCAATGAGCTGGTCAGCAAGTTGGGGATGAAAAATCTCTCCAAAGGAATTAAAGTAGAAGTACAGGAACAAGTGGTAAAGGTTGATGTTGCGCTGAATATTCGTTTCGGCTATGCAATCCCAGAAGTATCTACAAAGGTGCAGGAACGGGTAAAATCTGCCATTGAGAATATGACTGGATTGGAAGTGAGCAATATCAACGTGCGTATCGCAGGAGTAAATCTGGAGAAACGCAAATAATGTACCTTTAAAAGTAAAGACAAAAACAGAAGAGAGGGTGTCTTTGAGACACCCTTTTGTTGGATATATACTGAGCGTCAGATAAATCTGTCGCTCAGCATAACATAATGCGCACAGCCGCATGAGGAAATATGCCGCTTTGCGGCTGCGTCTGGCGCGATACTCATGGCAGATTTCATCGGCCATGAGTATAATTATATATTTTTTTCATAGCAGCCGTTCCATCAGTATTCGTATAGCGAAAGTGTCAGCGGTCTGCGAGATGAAAGTCAGAGAGGAAATAGAATGAGCCGCAGAGAGATCAGAGAACAGATTTTTAAGCTGTTGTTCCGTGCTGAATTTTATAAAGAAACAGATTTAGCAGAGCAATGTCAGCTTTTTTTTGAAGAACTGGGTCAGGAAGAAAATAAGGATACTAAATATATCGAAGATAAATTTTTACAGATTGTAGGCAGGCTGGCAGAGATTGATGCGATGGTCAATGAGGTGGCACAGGGCTGGAAGACTAGCCGCATGGGGAAAGTGGATTTGACCTTAATTCGGCTTGCCGTGTATGAAATGAAATTTGAGGAGGATGTCCCAGCAGGAGTGGCAATCAATGAGGCAGTGGAATTGGCAAAAGCATATGGCACAGATGATTCGTCCTCTTTTGTCAATGGGATTTTGGCGAAATTAGTATGACAAAGCATGTATATACAGTAGGACAAGTCAATGCCTACATCAAAAATATGTTCACTCAAGATTTTATGATGAATCGAATCTATGTCAAGGGTGAGGTGTCAAATTGCAAATATCACACTTCTGGCCATATTTATTTTACCTTAAAGGATGAGAAAGGAGCGCTCAATGCAGTGCTTTTTGCGGGCCACCGTAAAGGTTTAGGATTTTCCATGAAAAATGGAGATAATGTGATTGTACTAGGCTCCATTTCTGTCTACGAACGAGACGGAAAATATCAGCTTTATGCCAGAGAAATTCTCTTGGATGGGGCAGGACTTCTGTATCAGCGTTTTGAGGCGCTTAAGCGAGAATTGGAAGAGATGGGAATGTTTGCAAAAGAGTATAAGCAACCCATTCCCAAATACATTAGAACACTGGGGATTGTGACAGCAGCTACAGGAGCAGCTATCCGAGATATCCAGAATATCAGCAGCCGAAGGAATCCTTATATTCAGACCATCCTTTATCCAGCCTTAGTGCAAGGGGAGGGGGCGGCAGCAAGTATTGTAAATGGTATTCATGCAATGGAGCAGCTTGGTGTAGATGTAATTATTGTTGGAAGAGGCGGCGGTTCCATTGAGGATTTATGGGCTTTCAATGAGGAGATCGTAGCACGGGCTATATTTGACTGTAATGTACCGATTATCTCAGCAGTAGGGCATGAGACAGACACTACCATTGCAGATTATGTAGCAGATTTGCGGGCACCTACGCCCTCAGCGGCGGCAGAGCTTGCAGTATATGATATCCGAGAATTGGAAGGGCAGCTTTTGGCCTTACGGTTAGAGCTAAATCGTCGAATCTGTGAAAAGCTTGAGCGCAGCAAAGAGAGAGTACAACAATATCAGAGTAGGTTAAAATGGTTAAGTCCAACCAGTCAGTTAAATGAAAAGCGCCAAATTACAGCAGATTTGGAAGAAAAATTGAAACTTTGGATGGAACAGCAGCTTACCCACAAAAAACATGAATTAGAGCTGCTTGCCAGTCGGCTGGATGCATTGTCTCCTTCAAAAAAATTAAGTCAGGGCTATGCTTTTGTAGCAGATCAAGAGGGACACAGTGTGCGGCAGGTAGAGAAGCTTAGACAGGGAGATATGCTGCAAATTTATATGTCTAATGGTAAGGTGCAGGCTCAGGTATGTGAGATTGAGCAATCAAATTGGGCAGGGCAATGAACTATTATACCGCAAAACTGACGGAATATGGATTGAGTATAAAATTTCGATTTAGAGAAAAAGGAGTGAGTAAAATATGGAAAAGCAAGAGCAAAAGGAACCATCTTTGGAAGAGGCATTCCAGGAATTGGAGGCTATTATCGAAAAAATGCAGAACCGAGAAGTGACTCTTGAGGAATCTTTTTCTCTCTATGAACAGGGAATCCACAAATTAAAGTTCTGCAATGAGAAGATAGATCGGGTGGAGAAGCAGATGCTTACGTTAAACCAAGAAGGGGAATTGGAGATTTTTGAGAATACAATATAACAAAGTCAGGGTTTAAATTGCAGAAAATGGCATCCAGTTGTTTGTGCCAGCAAAGCTAACCGACATCCCACCGCAAGAGAGCCAATGGCGTTCTTAAATATATATGAAAGGAAAGGATAAACATGGATATAAATGCAGAGGTTGCAGCTAAGACAGAGAAAATTGAGGCTGTGATTGCCAGATATCTTCCCAAAGAAGAGGGATACCAAAAGACAGTTATTTCAGCCATGAATTACAGCATACAGGCGGGCGGCAAACGTCTGCGGCCAATGTTGATGTGGGAAACATATCGTATGTTTGGCGGCAGGTCAGAGGTGATTGGCCCGTTTATGGCAGCAATTGAGATGGTGCACACGTATTCTCTGGTGCACGACGATCTTCCGGCTATGGATAATGATGAATTTCGCAGGGGAAGAAAGACAACACATGCACAATATGGAGAAGCGATGGGGATTCTTGCTGGCGACGGGCTTTTGAATTATGCTTTTGAGACTGCCGTTAAGGCATTTGAGATTGAACCAGGAAATCTGCAGATAGGCAAGGCGTTGGCGGTGCTTGCAGAAAAATCTGGATGCCAAGGTATGCTGGGCGGTCAATGTGTGGATGTGGAGATGGAGGGAAAACCAGTGACGGAGGATATGCTGCGGTTTATTTATCGTTTGAAAACAGCGGCATTGTTTGAGGCTTCCATGTTGATTGGCGCTATTCTGGCGGGCGCTACCCAGAGCGAACAGCGGCAAGTGGAACTAGCGGCGAGAGAGTTTGGACTGGCATTTCAGATACAAGATGATATTTTGGATGTCACCAGTACTACAGAGGAATTGGGGAAACCTGTAGGAAGCGATCAGAAAAATCATAAAACTACCTGGGTGACACTGTTTGACATTGCACAGGCACAGCAGGAAGTAAATCGACTCTCCAAAAATAGTGTAGAACGTATTGATACACTGGTGGTAAAGAATGAATTTCTAACCAATCTGATGCTGCATCTGATTCATCGGAAAAAATAATGACTGTATTGTTCCAGGCGCGGGAATGAAAAGCATTTCAGAAGAAAGAGGGTATTCTCTATGGTATTGGATAAGATAAAGGAACCCAATGATATTAAGAAACTGAGAGAATCGGAGCTTCCAGTATTGGCAGGGGAGATTCGAGAATTTTTGATTCAAAAAATATCAGAAAACGGCGGACATCTGGCTTCTAATCTGGGGACAGTTGAACTTACAATAGCAATGCATTTAGCATTTGAACTGCCGAAGGATAAGATTGTCTGGGATGTGGGGCATCAATCTTATACCCATAAGTTGTTGACAGGACGGCGGGATGGCTTTGACCAACTGCGCAAATATGGCGGAATGAGTGGTTTTCCTAAGCGTAAGGAAAGCCCCTGTGATAGTTTTGACACAGGCCACAGTTCTACCTCCATTTCGGCAGGGCTTGGTTATGCGGAAGCCAGGGAAATTACCGGAGAAGATTACAAAGTGATCTCGGTGATTGGAGATGGCGCCATGACTGGAGGGATGGCATATGAGGCTCTCAATAATGCCTCTCGGCTCAACACAAATTTTATTATTGTATTGAATGACAATGATATGTCTATCTCTGAAAATGTTGGCGGGTTATCCAGACATTTAGGGAATTTAAGAACGGCTGATGCATATCAGGGTCTTAAGATTGGGGTGACAAACTCTCTGATTAAAATACCAGTCTATGGAGAGCGCATGGTGGCACGCATTCGCAGAACCAAGAGCGGAATTAAGCAGCTTTTCATTCCAGGAATGATATTTGAAAATATGGGGATTACCTATTTAGGGCCAGTTGATGGCCATAATATAGGTGAACTGCTGCGCGTATTTCGAGAGGCTTCCAAAGTAAATGGTGCTGTGGTGGTTCATGTAATTACCAAGAAAGGCAAGGGTTATCTTCCGGCAGAACGTCATCCGGCAAGATTTCATGGAGCGGAGCCTTTTGAGGTGGAGACTGGATTGCCAGTAAAACCAAGGACTGTGGCAAATTATACAGATATTTTTTCTACGGTAATGCGTAAGCTTGGGGAACGGGACCAGGAAGTGGTGGCAATTACTGCTGCCATGAAGGATGGTACAGGCTTAAAACGGTTTCACAATATGTTTCCTGAACGTTTTTTTGATGTGGGAATTGCAGAGGAACATGCAGTCACATTTGCGGCGGGCTTGGCAGCGGCAGGATTAAAGCCTGTGGTTGCAGTATATTCTTCTTTTTTGCAGCGTGCCTATGATCAAATTCTTCATGATGTCTGTATTCAGGATCTTCCAGTGGTGTTTGCCGTTGACCGTGCTGGGCTTGTGGGAAATGATGGTGAGACACATCAAGGAATTTTTGATCTTTCTTATCTATCTTCTATTCCGAATATGAGTATTCTGGCTCCAAAAAATAAATGGGAATTATCCGATATGATTAAGTTTGCCATTAATTTTGAACATCCAATCGCAGTGCGTTATCCGAGAGGGGAGGCATATGCGGGGCTAAAAGAATATCGGGAGAAGATTATTTATGGGAAAAGTGAGATTCTCTTTCAAGAAGAAGGGATTGCGTTGCTGGCAGTGGGAAGTATGGTAAAAACGGCAGAGCAGGTGCGTATATTGTTGAAGTCTATGGGATATTTTTGCACATTGATAAACGTTCGTTTTGTAAAACCTTTGGACACAGAACTGCTTGACCAGCTTGCCAAAAATCATACGCTTTTAGTGACCATTGAGGAAAATGTGGAAAGCGGCGGTTTTGGAGAACATGTGGTCAGTTATTTTAGTGAAAAACAAACGGCACAGTTACCAAAGGTGATTAAGATTGCGATCAATGATTTATATGTGGAGCATGGAAATGTAGAAATCTTAAAGAAAGAACTTGGTTTGGATGTGGAATCTGTTTTAAAGCGGATTGTCGCAGGTTATATACATGAATAGAAAGGTTGTAGCATGAAGGAACGTTTGGATGTATTGTTAGTGCAGCGAGGTCTTGTCCCTTCCAGAGAGAAGGCAAAGGCATTGATTATGGAAGGAAATGTATTTGTGGACGGGCAGCGGGAGGATAAGGCGGGTACTGCGTTTGACCAGGCAGTTGAGATTGAAGTGCGTGGAAATACTTTAAAATATGTGAGTCGTGGCGGGCTGAAACTAGAAAAAGCAATGCAAAATTTTGCAATCAGTCTGGAAGATAAAATTTGTATGGATATCGGAGCCTCTACCGGTGGATTTACAGATTGTATGCTGCAAAATGGTGCGCAGAAAGTTTATGCTGTAGATGTGGGGTATGGACAGTTTGCCTGGAAACTGCGCCAGGATGAACGAGTAATATGTATGGAAAAGACAAATATCCGTTATGTTACACCAGAGGATATCGCCGATGTGTTGGATTTTGCATCTGTGGATGTCTCTTTTATTTCGCTGACTAAGGTACTTCCAGCAGCCAGAGAGCTGCTCTCAGAACAGGGGGAAATGGTATGTTTGATTAAACCCCAGTTTGAGGCTGGTCGGGAAAAGGTCGGAAAAAAAGGTGTTGTTCGGGAGGCAAAAGTGCATCATGAGGTTGTCGCGAAGATTTTTTCATTTGCGCAGGAGATTGGATTTGGTGTTATGGCAATAGATTTTTCTCCGATTAAAGGGCCAGAAGGAAATATTGAATATTTGGTATATATAAAGAAGGGTGAAGAGAGCTTGATCGAACTGACAGAGGTACAAAGTGTGGTAGATAAGGCACATGAGATGCTGACATAGCAGGAGAGGACAGTAGGAAATGGAACATTTTTATATCATTGCAAATCCTAAGCGGGATCAGGAACTGAGACTTACAAAAGAACTCTGTCAATTTATTCTGAAGCATGGCAAGAGCTGTGGCTATCAGGCCAATCAGGAACCAGAAGGAATATCGTTCGATAAGGATCAGATCCCAAAGGAGACAGAGTGTATTCTGGTGGTAGGCGGAGATGGCACTTTGCTGCGGGCGGCAAGGAACATGGCAGATCGGAGTATTCCATTGATTGGTATCAATACCGGACATGTCGGTTATCTCTGTGAATTGGAGGCAGAGACCGCTATGCAAGGGATAAGCAGACTTTTGTCGGAGGATGACTATACAGTGGAGCGCAGAATGCTTTTGTCTGGCTGCTGTGTCTGTGAGCAAGGTATAAAAGAGGAGAGAATGGCATTAAATGATATCGTCATCCATCGTTCTAGAGCCTTACAGGTGGTAGATCTGGTTATTTCCGTAAATGGTCAATATTTGAATACTTACAGCGCTGATGGGATCATTATTGCAACTCCCACAGGTTCCACAGCCTACAGCATGTCGGCAGGAGGGCCTATTATTGATCCCAATGTAGAGCTGCTTATGATGACGCCAATTTGTCCCCATACACTTAATGCTAAGAGTATTATACTAGGTGCAGAGGATGAGATTACCATAGAGGTGGAAACCAGAAACACCAGCCAGGAAGAACAGGTGACAGTTAGTTTTGACGGGGAGTATGTAGGTGTGCTGACTGCGGGAGAACAGTTGAAGGTGAAAAAAGCGCAGGGGTATACCAGGATTTTAAAGTTGAGCCGTCTGAGTTTTTTGGAGAGGCTTAGGAAAAAACTGCAGGGGAGCAGTTGGTAAGGGTGTGCAGGAGGTAGAAATGAAGTCAAAGCGTCATACGAAAATTTTGGAGATTATTGCAAAGTATAATATTGAGACACAAGAAGAGCTGTCAGACCATCTGGAAAGAGAGGGATTCCATGTGACACAAGCCACTGTTTCCAGAGATATCCGAGAATTGAAGCTGACCAAAGTGGCGGTATCTGCCGGACGGCAGAAATACGTGGCACTCAACGAAACACATGCAGATATGAGTAAGAAATTTATCCGAGTATTTCAGGATGGATTTGTGTCTATGGATATGGCACAGAATATTCTGGTAATCAAAACGGTGGCAGGCATGGCGATGGCGGTTGCAGCAGCTTTAGATGCTATGGAATACCATGAAATTGTAGGAAGTATCGCTGGGGATGATACCATTATGTGTGCAGTGCGCACTGTGGAAGATACAGAAACTTTGATGGAGCGTCTGCGCAAGATTGTGGAGGCTGAGTGAATGATTTTGGATCGGGAGGATATGTTTATTGAAAAAGATAACAATATTATTATTTTTACTTATATGTATGTTAGGATTGTTGGGATGTACTCCAAACAAAGGAGACCCCTATGTAGTAAATACATATGAAGAGACATCTGCTGATTTGGTGGAGGAATATACAGAAAACTCAAAAATAATTACAATGGTTACATATTATGAGATGAGTGATGGCACCTGGAAAACAGACAGCCATACTTATCAATATAAATTGGAACTGACAGGAAGAATGCATGCGGCTGTCAAGGACAGTACATATATCATTCTCAGCAATACAGATGATATTACATTTGATCAGGCATGGAAAGCAAGCGGCCTAAGCAGCAATCTGGATGATTATTTTAAGGAAGAGGATGCTGTTATTGTGGGGATTGGGTGATTATACTAAGCAACAGATATGAGTATAACTTTTATCAACAGCGAAAGGAAAGAGCTGTATGAATCATTATATTACAGAAATTAAGATCGAAGAATTGAGACATTTGTCGAATATTAGTATTTGCTTAAAGGAAGATCAGAGGACAAATCTGCTCTTAACTGGGAAAAATGGCTCAGGAAAAACTACGGTTTTAAAGGCATTAAAAAAGTATTTGTCTGTGATACCTGACAATGAAATGAAGAGTTTGGAAGAAAATTGGCCAAAATGGATGAAACAGAAGAAAAAAGAAATGGAAACGGCTAAGAGCGAGAATGAAAAATTCGATGCACAACAAATGTATGAAATATATTATAACAATATAAAGAAATACAGAGATGGTCTTTTGGTAGCGTTTAACCAAAAAGATGGACTGGAAAGTTCGTTTCAGAATGGTCATTTTATCTTAGCCTACTATGGCGCGGAACGCAAAACTGATCTGATCATACAGAATGGTGTGGAGGATGTTGTCTTAGATCGCAG